>Ga0316608_1000104_pt1 | contig 45901 bp, 46 predicted proteins | sample MIS2016152B_MG_FD_207673 | JGI IMG/M metagenome (GOLD analysis project Ga0316608, IMG submission 207673) | Microbial mat bacterial communities from Middle Island sinkhole, Lake Huron, Michigan, United States - MIS.2016.152B | ecosystem: Environmental > Aquatic > Freshwater > Lake > Sediment... | reverse complement strand
TAATCTTTGTTCTTCTACTGTATAGAGTTGAAGTTGAGATTTAAGAGAGTACTCATTGTTTTTTAGTTCTTCTTTAAGTGTATTGTAATTAGATAAAATAGAATCTATATTGAGATGAGTGATAGAGTTAAAGAGTTTTTTTCTGGACAGGAGTGACATACCTGTGAAGGTTTCACGTCCTATTAAGATCTCGTGGATATTAGGAGTTAAGAGAAAGTGTTGAAAGACAAGATCTCTTTGAGTTGATATATTAGCTGACGCGTTGAGTTCTACATCGTTAGCTAGAAAAGAGAAGTGAGAGCCGTTAGTAAAGTCTGAGATGAGTTTATAAAGTGTATTGTCTTTTTGTATATGAATCTCTTTATAGCCATTCTTATTGAAATTGTCTTTGTTAGCTGGTAGTGGTGTTAACTCATTAATTAGACTAGACTTGCCACTACCATTGACGCCAACAATCATCACAAGTTTAGAGGTAAAATAATATTCAAAGTCTTCTGATTCTCTCAAAGGCATTCGTTTGTAACCTTGGAGTTTGATATAGGTGATAAGCATTTTTATTCTCTTTTGTTAGTCTACAGCATTTTGAAAATAGTGAAAAAGATACACCACCTACAAGGCTTATCCCTTGTAGGTGGTTCTGATTAAATTAAGTCTTGATATAGTGATACATGTTAGTGTGAGCATCTCTAGATGTAGCATCAGGTAACATAAATTGTGTACTAGGAGAAGGGTTACCGACATCAAAACTATTACCTATAACAGAGAAAAGTTTATTATAAGTAGTTTTGTTTAAGAAAGCACCATTACACTTTAGAAAACCAGCTGGAGTGACGGCTGTAGGTTTTACGACAACGTCTCCGGTATATAGTCCAGCTTTAACACGAATAGTTTCATCAGCATAGCGTTTTGTGGCTGCTTGATAAGCTGCAGTTGGATCACCACTTAAAGTTAAAAATCCTACTAATGTTCCACCACTAACATTAACACCATCACTGATACCATATCCACTTAAAGTTGTTGGTTTACTAGTTGTTATTTTATTCCAATTTAAAAATGGAATATCTGTTTGAGCTAAAGCAGAAGCTTCAGTTACACGACCTTTTGCATCCACTGTTACTTTACTATGTGCACCTGGTGATACACCAGTTGCCACTAGACTAATAACATTGCTACCAGCTGCTTTAGTGAAATCTCCAGAAAAAGAAGGCAGCCTCTCTGCTCCAATAGTACCACTATTAAGATTCTCAGCATTTAATGATGTCATCTTACCATCAGTATACTGTTTATTAACAACTTCAAGTGGATCAGAAAAGGCATTAGTTACAAAAAGGGGACCAGTTAACATTAACCCGCTTGAAGTAAACCCACCAGTGATATATCCACCGTCATTAAAAGACTTAATCTTCATACTAAACTCCTTAGATAAAAGTTAAAAACCGAAAAGCTATCAAAGGATAAACAAATTTAACACACTAAAGAATACCTTAAGCAGCTTTTGACTACTTAAGGTATTTTTAAAATTAAACTTCTTTAAAGATTAACCTGAGACTATTTCTATTATGGTAGAAGTCTCTTATTTTAAATGGCGATCCAACGACATTCCTCAACCAAATCTCAACCAAATAATTATATATTAAACTGCTCACGTATAAGTTTATCTTCATGAAGCATTACACCTAATCCTTCTAAAATCATCCTATACTGTAAAGTAATATCAAGTATAATTCTCTTAATATCAATAATACTAACAATTTCCTTAGGAATACCATTACCTATTACATACTGTTCATTTAAATAAACAGTAGGTAGTGAAGTCTTATTATTAACCACTATCCAGTTACTTAATCTGTCTTTAAACTCTATATCTTCAATAGACTCTACCCATTCTTTTAAAGCAGGTCGAGTCTCTACGATAGTAGGAAACTTAACAACATCATAAGGAGGCTCTACAATCGTTCCATACTTGTGAGAAAACACATCTATCCAAAACTGATGTCTTTGGTAAGGAGATTTAGTCTCATCTTGTGCGTAAGACTCTTTGTTCTTGATCTTTGACTTCTTAAGAAAAGAACTCTCACCTTTTAAAACACTAAGTTCAATAGCATTTTCTACAGCTATCATCTCTGATAGAATATAGTTAAACTTGACTTTTTCATCCTTAGAAATGCGGTTAAAGATATACTTAACTAACTCATTACCTTTTTGAGTAATTGCTTTAGTAATAGCACTGTTCTTAATATGAACACCTTTTACTTCCAATTCAGGTTCTTTAAAGATATTACCTTCTTGAACTGAGGCACTAGCAAAGTAATGTTTGCTTACCTCCAGGGGGAAGAAACTCAACCAAAACCATTCTGTTTTCATCGCTAAGGTATTTAGGTCATTCTTATCTACATTCATCATCTTAGATACTATCGCTAATTGATTAATAATAGACTGTGCTCCTATAAAACCTATACAAGCTGAAAGAGCTAAAGTCTTATCGTTAATACTAAAACTACCGTTATACCACTTAACCCATTCATCTAAAGTAAAACAAGTTGAATCAGTATCACTGAGAACAACAACTCGCCTTCTCATGTTTTTGAGTCTGTAACTATTATTAGGGAAAATCTCATTGAGAAAAAAACAACTAAAGAAAGGTTTATACTTTCTAAAAGTCTCTATTACATGTAAAGCTGTGTGGTAGATATTACCAGCTATACCTAACTTCTTCATCTCGTCGTAGTTTTTTCCTTTACCTTTCATAGAAGAGAAAAGAATAACATGAACAAAGCTTAGTACATTCTCGTTGATACTGTAGATTTTACTAACTAAGTCTTCACTGTTGTCTTCTACAAGAATAGGTGTAATAATCTCTTCAAGAATATTCTTAACAAAGTTACTGTTAAATTTTCTTAAATGATATAAATCTCCACTGTAACAAATAGCAGCTAAATGGTAAGGTGAAAGTTTAGTAAGATAAGGGATAATATGTTTATCGTAGTAAGTCTTATCTACAAAGTAGAGATCAGAAGAATAACGAAGAACATTAACAGTATCTTCTATTGTAGGAACATATAAGTTATATAGCTCTATAGTTTCTTTTATTTGAGGTATATTAGCGTATGTGGAGATATACACTATATTGTTGAAAATATCTATACCTCTTGGATAGTAGCGATTACCTGCGATGAGTTTTTCATTACTAGCATTAGATAAAGAAGTGATTGTTCTTGTGATAGAAGTAAGAGTACTATGTGCTGTTGGGTTATGAAGGATACAAGCTTCTTGTGCAAAAGCTCCTGATAAAGAATTGTTATAAATCTTCATCATGTTTTGTTCATTATTCTTAGCAGTGAAGAGATTCATATCTCCTAGAGCTTTAGCTTTGTGAGAAGTTTTCTTAGCTATACTTCGACGTTTAACGTTCTCGAAAATGAACTCTGAGAGGATAGACTTCTTTACACTTGTATTAACATATGAAGTGAATGTTGGAACAAGGATGTTCTTAGCTTTGATGTTGTTAATGATATACTGAAGAAGAGTAGATTCTCCTACGATTCTGTCACCATTTTCTTGTCGATCAAAGTACTTGACAGCCTTGTCTTTGAAATGCTCTCTGAGAACTGTTCTTGCTAGTGGTGCAGCTTGATCTAGCGGTATACCTTTTTTAATAGAGATATAGTGACTAAGTTGTTCTAAATAACCTTTAACAGGGTTGAGTTGATTTGTGTACTTCTCTTTATCATAGAAGAAGATATCTTGCATTATTATTTCCTTTTTTAACTGTTCCTCAATCAGTTGATTCGTTTGTAAGTAAAAAATACTATGATTATTAGCCTACTGTTTAAAGGAGATCTCATGTCAGATTTAACTATCGAAGAGCAACAATCCGTTGTTCGTGTTAATAAAGTTTCAGATAACGCTATTGTATTATCTAACGTAGTAGAATTAGTCACCAGTGTTGTTACTCGTGTCGCTGGTAAAGATATCGCTGATACCATTGGTAAAGAGTCTTTGAGTAGATCTGTTCTATCAGGACTAGTTGCTAATCGTATCAAAGAAAAACTATTAACTTAAAGGAGATACAGACATGCTTTCTAATTCATCAGTTGTTATTGCAACTAATCTAGCTAAAGTCATCACTGATAGAAGTTTATCACTTGTTCCTAAACAATCAACACTTTTATTAGAGCTCACTAACTCTGTCAAGAACAATATGTTCAGCAATCCTGATAAGGAAGAGTATATTGAGCCAGGTATTGTTAATGCTAGCACTGGTAGTGTAGTTTCCTCTAAATCAGTTAAGACTTACAGTCAGTCAACCCATGATACCATCATGGACAACTATATTGAAGACTTAGCTGAACTTACTTCTAAACATTTAAGTTTTACTAGGAATGTTGTTAATAAGGAAGTTGTTAAACTCAAAGAGTCTTTAGAGACCACACTGACTAACTATAAATATAGAGAACCAGAAGACTTCTTTAAGATCTCTTATTTTAAACTCAGTGATGTTTTTAAGTCTGAACTCATTACAAGCGAGATCTCTTCTTATGCTAATTCTTCTGGTAATTTCTATTGTGAAGCTTTAAGCTTAGAAACTCTCAATAATCCAGAGTTTGATTTACTTAAGTACATTTTAACTGGTGATGAGTCTCAAGATAAATCTATCGTAGATTGGTTTAACACAGTTGGTAGAGATCAAGCTTTGTCTTATATCACGACTAATGTTGCTGAGTATAGTCTAGCTACTAATAAACTCCTTGATTACTCTTTAGTGAATTATCTCTTCTTTAGGAACTTGACTGAAAAAGGTGAAGTTGTTATTGGAGAAGGTGCTATTAATTTAGGGTATTCTTCTATTGCTCTGAAGGGTAAATCCTCAGGTAACAGAGACTACTTTGGTAATAAGTTAAGTGTTGCTGTTGAAGCTTATGGTAAAGATATCAGAAATGGTAGACTCTTGACCACTGACTCTAATGTGATGTTCTCTTACTTTAACAATGACTCGTTAGATATTACGATCTATGAAGAGAGCTTTGCTGTTTTAGCTGAAAAAGGTGTAACGATTGATGCAGTATTTGGTTGTATCTCTAGTGATAATAAGAACGACGTTACAGTTGATCAGATTGTTGCTAAAGCTAGTGACTATCTTGATAAGTGGAGAAACACCAGAAGCTTGTATTTGATTACTTTGAATAGAAGTAAGCTCGATATCTTTAAACAGATTTTGCGTCAACAGTTTGAAGTCTCTATTGCTGACTGTACTGATGAAGAAAAAGAAGTTTTTAACACTTCTTCTCGTTATACTGAAGAGACATTAGCGTTAGCAAATAAGTATATTGATGAGTTACAACTCTCTGAGATTGATTGTCTGGATGACATCTGCTTAGAACTAGTATCTAAGTATCGCTTTAGGTTTAGCAACGCATGGTTTTTACTGAGAGAAATGAAAGAGATCATGGCTATGGACGACAAGACGGAGCCTTTGGAGGCTGCGTTATATAGTACAATAAGGTATATCACTGATTACATGCTACAACAAATTAGTGTACTAAAAATTTGATAATTTAAACTACACCACTAGAGGGCTTAGTTCCTCTAGTGGTGTAGTTAATCTAGAAATTCCTTGAGTATAATAGAAAGGGATTAACTAAATGAGATACTTGGTAAAGAACAAGAAAGAGTTAAGCGACATTATAGCCGCATCTGACATATATGCTAACCTAAACCATCTTGATGTTAGCGTTATAACAGATATGTCTTATCTTTTTAAAAAGTCTAAGTTCAATGGAGACATCTCTGAATGGAATGTCTCTAAGGTTAGAGATATGTCAGCTATGTTTGTTTGTAGTGAATTTAATAGGGATATATCGAATTGGAATGTTTGCCGAGTCACTAACATGATGTATATGTTCTATGGTAGTCTTTTTAATAGAGATTTATCTAAGTGGAATGTTTCTATGGTTACAAATATGAAGGGTATGTTTGCTCGTTCAGCCTTTAATAAAGACATCTCTCCTTGGAATAGAAGAAACGTTATGATAGATGACTACATGTTCAAAGACGCAGCTTATTCTATAAACTTACAGGTTTCCTAAATTTGACATTGAAATTTTTTATGGTTACATATATACTAATTGTAAACGGATACTGTTTGTTCTTGCTATCGGTTGATAGTAAGCAGTGTTTGTTAATAGGAGATTGAAATGTTACCTAAAGGTTAGTGAAGGCCCCGGTCTTCAGGCCGGGGATGAAACGTAAATACTATGGTTACATAAAGTCTCATTAACAACACAACTTAATGAAAGGGTTACAACATGGAACAGTCTCCTAAAAAGCCCTTCGTTAAGGGTTACAAATACCGCATCTATCCTACAGACGAGCAAAAGCACTTCTTAGCTAAAACCTTCGGTGCTTGTCGCTTCCTCTATAACAAAGTCCTGGCAGACACCCAAAGGGAACATCAAGCCTACGTTTTTGCCAAAGAAAATGGCACAATCACTGATACCATCAAAGAACCTAACCTCTCTTCTAACGCACTCTCTTGTAGGGTAGCCATACACCGTAATAACCCAGAGACTGCTTGGCTCCAAGAAACATCAGCTGTGGCTCTACAGCAAACTCTTATACACTTAGGTGGTGCCTATGACCGCTACTTCAAGTCACTCAAGAGTGTGCGTAAAGGCCGTTTCTCTAAGCCAACCTTCAAGAAGAAAGTAGAGCGCCAGTCGTTTAACCTGATGGGAAATGGCTTTCGTCTTAAGGGTAAAGAGCTCTATATCGCTAAGCTAGATACTCCCCTTAAAGTCATCTGGTCCAGAGAGTTGCCAAGCTACCCTACATCACTAGCTATCTCCAAGACACCATCAGGGGAATACTACGTCTCCTTCACCTGTGAGTACACTCTTCAAAAGACTGCCGGTGAGACCAACGTAGGTATCGACCTAGGCATCAAAACCTATGCAACTCTGTCTACAGGTGACAAACTAGAGAACCCCAGGTGGCTTCAAAACCACCTTAAATCCCTTAAGCGTCACCAACAATCCCTCTCAAGGAAAACCAAAGGAAGTAAGAACCGCACTAAAGCCAGAATCAAAGTAGCTAAGCTACACCAAAAGGTCACCAACGCCCGTCATGACTGGCAACACAAGGCAACTCGTACACTGGTTAACAATAGCCACGTCATCGGTGTAGAAGCCCTAGCTGTTGCCAACATGATACGTAACCGCAAGCTCAGTAAAGCTATACAAGACGCAGCCTGGTCTTCGTTCTTCCAAAAGCTTCAGTACAAGGTGGTGGAATCCCAACATGCTACCCTCATCTATATGAGCACCTTCTACCCAAGCAGCCACATTTGTTCCTTAACAGGTAAGCAGCTTGAGAGGAAGCTCTCACTATCTGAGCGCACTTGGGAGTGTCCGTTCTGTGGCAACACACACGACAGAGACCTAAACGCAGCTGCTAACATCGAGAATAAGGCTATGGAGCTCTACGCTACACTGCCAGCCTCGAAGTCACACCACGGCGAAGTAGCCGTTGTAGCTGGCTAATCTAACAACGCCTGAGAGGACACTCAGGTTCAGACCATGGAGAGTTCTTTACCTCTACTATCAGGCAACTGGTAGCATGTACCTCTTTGAAGTGGTAACTCTTAAGGGTAACCTTAGGAATCCCCGGCCTTCAGGCCGGGGAGGATGTCAATAATACCGTTAGGAAGAACTGGTATGATGAGTCAGAAATCGAAATCAATCCAACAAATTCTTCACCTTTGTGTAAGAGATGTAGTGAAGATTGAGGTATTTAGAGGAATGTGAAAGAAACTGGTTAATACCTTTTTCTTTTTTCTTTTTTCCAAGATGCTTTGAGTACTAAAAAAGGATGCCTACATGCTTAATTTAACAGATTTAACAACTTATTATATCAACATCACTTTTGTAGAAGGAAAGAGGGAAACAGTCTTTACTTCCTTTTCTATCTTAGAAAACTTTACCGTTCCTGATTACGAGACGAAGTACAGTGATCTTATTCAAAGAGATGTGACACTCTCAACAGAAGACAAGAGTGATCGTTTCATAATGCTTCTAGAGCGCGATATAAAGGCCATTCTAGACGATCATCTCATTAATCTATCTACTGATATCAATATTGATTTAAACGAACTAAACGAGCTTGCACAGTTTCTCTACATCATCCAGAATCTAGATGATTACTCCTACCTCTCGTATAGACTTAACGCTCAAGACACCCCTCGTCGTATCTTAGTTGACTTAATAGAGCACTACTCACTTCTGTCTAAACCAAGACTCTTAGAACTCATTGATTCAGTGGAAGAGTCTTTCATTAACTCATTAAAAGAATACTTTAAAGTCAACGATACAATTTCTGCTATTGATAAACCTCACTTAAAGCATGTCCAACACTTCTTTAATTTCATTGATAAGCACAACTGTTTAGGTTTGAAGTTCTTTGAAGAAGGCTATACCAATGTGACTTTACAAGAACTCCTTAATCTCATTGATATAGATGTTCCTACTTACATTGACAATCTTATTCAAACAGACGCACCTCAAGCAGCTTTAGATGTTCTTAGTCTTATCATCATCTCTAAAGATGCATACGAGATTCCTCTTCTTAAATTTAAACAGTCTAATAGTTACTTTACTTCTTCATTGATTAATGTGACCAAGATCAATAATATCATGTTAGATCTTTTAAATGACTTTAATATCTATTTAGAAGTACAAAAACAACAAACTCGTGAGGACAATATTCATGGCAACTAAATTAGAATACTTAAAGAAGTCTATTACAACTACTAATATCATTTCTAATAAGTCTTGGTATGTATCAACCATAGGTATACCTCTTACTTCTACTCAAGATAAATGGAATAACAACTCTACACCTTTAACTATTGTAGTTAAACCAGAAGGTATGTTTTACACTGATCTAGCTGAAGATGGATCAGTTACACTTATTCCTATTTCTGATTATAAGAAAGATACACCTTTATTTACTTTTCAAGACTTAATAGAAGTTGATAGTTCATGGCTGCCTTCCATTAAATCTAAGATTACTACCAAGCTAGGTAATTTAATACTCAACGCTTTAGTAATTTACCCTAGTCTAAAAACAAAATTAGACTATATTAATACACCTATTAGTGTTAAGTTATTAGAAGGTATACTAGCGAGCAGAGTTAAAAACGAAGAAGAAGCTAAGCCAGGAGATATCTTGGTACCAGAGATGATCGAATGTATAGATAGACTTTATTTTGTTACTAATCTAGCTGATATCGTTAATATAGCTTCTACTCCTAAAGTTATTACACCTCCCCCAGGAATAGATAAACTTAAGAAAGATTTACTCAAAGAGTATGAGGGTCAACTTGATGATCCAGTTAAACTCGTTGAGATGTCTAAGAAGCTCACAGACGCAGATGATGCGTATTTAGCAGATGACCCTTCAGCTACTAAAATCTTCAGCAAGAAACAAAAAAATGCTAGAAAGAAACTCTACCTTATTTTTGGTGAAGCTTTAGCATTCGAGCCTTCCACTAAAACTAATGCTGTTATGCCTTCTTTAAGTGAAGGTATTTCTAGTGATCCTGATGACTTTGTGAAATACATGAACGATCTTCGTATGGGTTCTTACGCTCGTGGTGCAAGTACTCAGTTAGCTGGTTATGCTTACAAGATCTTACAAAGGTCTTTGTCTAATTTAACTATCAACAGAACACCTTGTAATACTAAAGTAGGTATTAAGCGAGTGATCTTTAAATCTACTGCTTCTAAGCTTATCAACAGGTATGTGAAAGAGCAAGGTAAATGGATTCTTATAGAGAGTATAGACCAAGCTAATAAGTACATAGATAAAGTCGTAGAGATGAGAAGTGCAGCTTATTGTACGACTGAAGGCAACAGCATCTGTTATCAGTGCTTAAGTGAGGTTTATAAAGAGAGTCCTTCTGGTGTTACTAATATGGCAGCAGAGTTGAGTTCTGTTTTACTTAACGCTTTCTTGAAACTTACACACGGTAAAGAGATAGAAGCAATGCAAATCGATGTTGCTGATCTAACAACTTAAGAAATACCACACCACACTAGTCTTAAAGCTAGTGTGGTGTGAATTAGTCTTCTAGATATGGTTTCCATTCCTGAGCAAACACACAGTTAGTATTACAACCCTTAAATAGGCTTGCAATTTGTGTATCGTGATATCCTGCCAAACCACATCCTACTCGTGTAATCCAAAACTTTAAATTAGGTTGACTATGAGTGAATTCTTTAAATTGTTCTATATATTTAATTATAGTGTTTAATGGCAATACTTTAATACGTTTGTCTTTAGTGGGTATGGCATAACTGTTACCTGTTTTACCTACACCTACAAATTGCTCAGCACCAAATACTTTCTTAGCCACTAACGCAGCTCCAGCGCCATGTATCCCACTAATATTACTGCCGAAAACAAAGACATAATCTCTGTGAACTTGTGGTAGTGTCATGTCTTTGTGGTATTTATACTTAGCCATACCAAACTCCTTAGTTTAAGAACTTTCTCCACACTCTTGGAAATATACAGTTCTTATTACATTTTCTAAACATAGGAACAATATCCCAAGGGTTATGCATCTTATATTCATCACATATATTGCTTACCCAAAACTTTCTGTTAGGTTGAGTGTGAGTAAATTCACAAAAAGAAGATATGTTAGCGGCTATCTGATGCACACCTAATGTGTTAATAAACTTGTCTTTAATCGCTATAGCGTAACTATTACCAGTGTATCCTTTACCAACAAGTAACTCAGCTCCAAACTGTTTATGAGCAATAATAGAATTAGTGTGTTTGTGTAGTCCAGCTTCATTACTACCAAAAACATATATATAGTTATTAGATGGATCGGGCGATTCACCATCTGAATGATATTTATAGTTTAACCTTTTAGCCATAACGCATTCCTATTGTTTTAGTGTTTCACTATATTGTAGAAGTATTAGAAATGGATTGAGTTACATATATATTAGATGTAAGAGTTTGTTTATTTTTCACAAAAGGAGTTTTAAAATGGTTGTAATTCAAAAAGAAGTTACCCCTTTGATCAAAAGGAAATTCAATGTCTTTGCCTGGTATCAGCAAAAACCATTATTCTCAGTAGAAGATTGGGATAATGATGTTATTGAATTCATTGCAGAGAAGAATAGTAAGAAGTCAAACCTTACTAAATCAATGCAAGTATTTAGTAACCATAGTAAAACTGTAGCTGTTGTTTATTACCCCATCGCGCAAAGAATATTCATTTGCTACAGTATTGCAGGCTTTGCTAAAAGTAAAGAGTTCAAGACAATTGGTAAGTTAGTGAATGTAAGCTTTGAAGTTAATAAAGTCTATATAGACGACGATCTAGGTAACACTATATTAGAAGTTTTAGAATAGTTTAAGAACACATCCTGACGCGTTTTGGTGCGTTCAGGATGTGTTCTCTTTTAAGCTGAATAGAAGTTAATTAGTTTATTTTTTTGTTCTTCTGGAAGACCTTCTGTAGCCTTATCTAGGTTAAGATTTTTAATATCATTTTTACGAGTTTTAATATTAGTAGTTTCCATCGCCACATAAATCAAACGACGAAATAGTGTAAATTCGTTAGCACTTCCACTCCAGTATTCTGGGAACCTGAACATGAATTTATCATTAAACACATTATCTTGATTTTGACCAAAGAAGTGTAACAAAGTACCCCACTCTGCGTTAAACGTTACTTGGTCTTTAGCAGCAAAAATACCCTTAAGAGTCTGATATAAGCTATACTGCCAAGTTCCACCAAGTTCTGGAGTAATAGGTTTTCCTAACCCCATAACTTCTAGATAGTTGTTTAGTTCCATCTCTACACGATGAACTGCTAGAAATTTAACAGGCTCTGGTGTTTTCTTAATTTGAGGTTGTACAGGAATTTCTTTTGTATAAGAAGGCTCTGTAACTTGGGGTGCTTGTTCTTGTGCCATTTGAGGTTTACTTTCAGGTTGCGGTTGAGGGATAACTTCTTGAATTGATTCTTGAGAAACTGATTCTTCTTCAACAGTGTCTGGGTCTTGAATCAACTCATATAAAGGAGGTTCATCAGTAACTTGTTCCACAGGTTGTTTATTACTGCTAAATTTGTTAAACTGATTGTATTTGTCTTTCGCCATTTTAAAACTCCTAAAAACTAGATACCAAAGGTTTTTTCCAGAATATTACCAGCAGTTTGTTTAGTAATATTGACAACAGGAAATCCGTAACTAGAAGCGACCTTAATAATAAAAGAAGCTCGACCAGTTTCTTTACTAATCTCTGGCACACGACTAGCACCATCTTTACTCCAAGTAATAACACAAAGAGCAACGCTGTTATTTTTCTCACCAAAAATCAATCTAACGTTTCTTGCTAATAATGCTTTAACTGCATCAGGTATTTTTTCCCAAGCAGAAAAGTGTAATTCAGCTATATGCTTACTAGTTAAACTATTAAAATAAAACTTAGATTCAATGTCGTTAAAATTCTTCCAGGGAATATAGAGTTCTAGATGTGTATCAGATAAACCTTTTAGTTTATCAACAAAGTCTTTATCATCACCATTAACTCTTATAGTGATCTTTTTAGCTAACAGTTTACTAGCTATATTAAATAGACTTGTTTTTACTTCATCAGGAAAATCCCTATCACAGAAAATAGCTACAGGTACATAAGGATCTTGTACAACATCTTCCTTAGGTTTAAAAAATTTCTTATTGTAATCATCGCCGTTATTGGGTTTAAAACTGTTACTTTGTGTTGGTTCTGGTTTAGTTACACTGTCAACTTTAAAAGAGTTATCTAGTTCTAGATCTTCAAACATATTAGGTCCTTGACTTTTAAGGGAATTCCTTATCTAAAACATTTGATATCTATTAAAAAAAAAAAAGAATCCACCCTATCACAATTAAGCGATAGGGTGGATATTCTATTAAAGTATTAGGGTAATACCTTAGAATTAATCATATTTTCAAACACCAACACAAGTTCCATTAATAAAGCATTCTGTGTTAACGGTGTCTGACTGAATGAAAATTTTCTCATTAGGAGCCATCAACACGTTTTCAATAATAGTAGTATCGTTAGCAGGAATAGATACATTCATGATTTTATCGTTTGCTGTTGGCACTGCGTTAGAACCAATCCAACCTTGTACAGCTGCGGGTAGAGTTGTAGAGTTGTTGAAAATAGTAATAGATGCAGAGATATAAGCTGTATTAGGGATAGCGTTAGAATAAACTTGGATCTGAGACGTACCAGGAATATTCAAAGCAGCAAGACGACCAGCTTTTAGAACCTTAGGATTGTTTTCCTCAACACCAGATACACGAGCAACAACATCTGGACCAGACATAACCATAACGTACAGACGCTCACCGACACCAACCACAACTTTATTAAGCTCAGCTGAATTAACAATACCAATAAGCTGAATATCGTCAATGAAATAATCAACACTAGTCAAATTAGCTGGGTTAGCTTCTGAGGATAAAGCTACAGCGATCAGAGAGTCACCATTGCTATTATCCTTAAAAAAGGTAAGATCAAGAATGGCATGAGTTTTACCTGCTGGGCAGAAATAAACCTCTTGCGGAGCACCAGCAGTTAAGCTGAACTTGGAGACGATTGGATTCAAAATAGACATGTTAAATTCCTTTAGGAAGAGTTAAAGAAGAGCACCTCAGTATATTTATTTTACAAAGTGCTGTTGTGACTAGTACGTTAGTCGAAGATACTTGTTTTCTATATTTACTGTGTAAATGTTTCTTGTGGTGGTAACAAAGTTAAAATAAACTGTACAAAAGTTGCTATCAGGTTTAGTCTCTACAATCATTAATATCTTGTCAATTTCTTTCTCAATATTTTTCATAGCAAGAAAGCTTGGTATATCATATCCAATAGTGACAATGAGTTTTTGCTTAAAACGAATATCTTTTTCTACTACTGTGCTAAAATCTAAATTTTTATCTTTATTGCTAAGTATAAACTTATTGTCTTTAATTAGTTTATCTGTAATGTCATACACATATAAATTATTATTAAACTCTGTTAAGTCTGACTCAATCTCAGCCATCCTATTAAATAGACTACTTGCGTTCACAATAAAAGGAAAGTCTGCTCTATTTTCTAAGATAAAAGGTGTAGTATCATTAACAATGCTATACGTATTAGAGTGACTAGATTTAGACTTAACAACAAGATACTTAATATCTATATAGTTAGTAAGCCTAAAGAAATCTTTGTTATCTAATTTAGAGAGTTTTATACAACAAGTTGTAACATAGTTTCTAGGTATGTTTCTATACAGTTTTTTAACAGAAGATATAAGTGAAGGAACATATCCAGTGTTGGCTACAAAGATAGACTCTGTGTTTTTCTTACCGATCATAAGAGGGTTCTCTGAGTTAGTAAGGAAACAGTAGTTTGTATCGTCTATATCACCAGAACTGAAATACAAGTCTCTAAAGAAATAAATAAAGTCTTTGTCAGCAAAAGACTTCTTAAACTCATCAAAGGTGATACACTGATTCAGCACAGTCTCACAAAAAGGTTCTGTTTTTTCTTCAAACTGAATTCTTGATGCATTAGATGCTATAACTGAATAGGTGTCAGAGATGTTGTTACAGTAAGAGTCACTATGACCCTTAACCCAGATAATTTTAAGATCAATACCAGACTCACTTAGTACTCTATTGTAGTCGTCTATGAGCATCCACTCTTTAATATGAACTATTGGTTTGTTATCTATCCTTTGCCAATTATTGAGTTTCCATTTGTCTATATTTTCATTGTAAGCTGATACGATATAATTACTATCGGTGTAGATTGTGATAGATTTAAGATCTGGTAAAGTTGAAGCGTGTTTAATAGCCTCTAGAGTTGCTACTAATTCTGCTTCGTTATTGGTGCTAGTAGGGTTATTAATACACTTAATAATCTCTACAATATGTGTTACTTCTAATTCTACTTGACCCCTTGTTGGTAGTATACCTTCTTCAGTAAAGAAGAGAGTTGCGTGAAAGGGGTGCTTAAAACTTCTAGACTTCTTAACTTCTTTATAAATATAACCGAAAACTCCTGAACCAGAGTAACCTGGATTAGGTCTACAAGAACCATCACAATAATAAACTGCATGATTTACATTGTTATTATTAGACACAAAAACCTTCTTTCTAAATTACCGAGATCTCATCGAAAAAACAATACAAAATACTGTTGTTTTGAATTAGACCTTCTCTTTTTACAATGAAACCAGCTGTGCCAAGAAGACTATTAGCTAAAAGTATTTCTTCAAAAGGACTCTTGATAGTAGGTTTACCAAGAAAGTTTCTTTTTAAAACATATTGACTAAAGCTTTCACAATAGTTAGAAACAATCAATCTAGTGTGCGTTAGCTCTAAAAACTTATTAATTATATCACCGGCTTCTAAGTTTACTTTTTTGAAGTTTTTATAATTAAAAGGATTAAAGTTTGTGTTTTGGTTACATGCTAATTTAACAAAAACACCTAGGGTTAAAGTGTTTGCTATGCTATAGTTACACACTATTTTCTTACCCCAGTTACTAGGGGTTGTAGCTGTTTGATATATATGTTTGTAGTATTCATTAACAACTCTGACAAGTTCAATATACTTCACACCAATATCCCTATACTCTAAAGAAGTGTTTTCTAAAACCTTAGCTGAAAATATAGATTTAGGAGACTGAGTTTTCAAGAACTCATAGAAGTCTAAGAAGATAACATCTGGATTTTTTGATATATAATCTAAAGTATCTTCTTCGCAATTTAATCCAACTTCTGTGCACAAGAATTCTACTATAGGTTTTTCTGTATTAATTAATCTGGACATCATTCTTCCTCTAGATAATAGCTAGTAGTTGGTAGTGGATATTTGCTTAAAGCATCTACAGCCATTTTATACTCAATGTCTTTTTTTGTAAGTTCTTTAGCATTAGCTTCAGCTGCTTCTTTTTCTGTATCCTTAATTGACGTAAACATTGTATAAATTGAATAGACCACTGAATAATTCTTATTGAAGAAAAAGTTCAAACCGTTAACAACATTAGGAAGCATCCTAATAAACTTACTGCTAGTGATCTTAATAGGATACTGTTTCTTATTAATAAAACTAAAGAGATACACTAAGGAAAATAACTGATCAGTGTTTAACTCTTCTTTATCAGTGAAGATAATCGACTCTAACTGCTTTAAATACTTCTCGTCAAACCTTTTACCTGAGAGCATCACAAGTGTATTAGGTGAGAAGATAGTGTTATCGATGTTATAGATATACTTAGAAGAGAAAGGTGTGAAATACTTCTCTTCTCGTTTAACGGATTGACCTTCATTAAAAACTCGTTTAATACTCTCGTAGAGGTCATTGTTATTGACATTGATGACTTGAGGTTGAAAGTCACTGATGGTGTTATTGAGATCAACGTTATCTTGTTCGCTGTAGAGCACTTTACTGGATTGCATGATGGTATCCTTATTTGTGGGTTGTTTCATACTATCCAAGTGTTAGTAAAAAAGAGAAAATGATAGTGTTGGAATTAATCTGGGCTACATATATATCTATTGTATATATACACTGCTTTTTTCACAAGCATAACGATTGTGGGTAGTGTTTGTTAATTAGGAGTATAGATGATTGACATCCTCCCCGGCCTGAAGGCCGGGGAGGATGTCAACTTTGGGGATCATCACTTCTACGCTTAGGTGTAGAAGTGATGGAAAAAGAGCTTTGTGCTCTTTTTCTTTTTTAGTCAGAGCTATATAATAGAGAGAAGTTGACAACTGAGTAAAACACGCTACAACAACTTATTTTAATAAATGAGTAGATGGTATGGAAGAAGTACTTTAAATCGTTCTAAGAGTGTTCTAGTGCGTTTAAGAGTTACTTCTGAATGTATGTTAACTACATATATAGTAACTGTGTACACTCTGTTTATTTTCAAAGGAGAGAGCTATGTCTAAGTGGAATAAAAGGTTTATTGAAATGGCTACTATGGTTGGGTTGTGGAGTAAGTACCCTGGTAGTAAAGTTGGCTCTGTTATCACTGATCAGAAAAACAGAGTTATCTCTGTTGGGTTTAATGGACTGCCTAGTGGTGTAGTAGATACATATAGCTCTGATAGAGAAGATAGACTTAGTCGAGTTATTCATGCTGAAGAAAATAGTCTACTCTTTGCTAACAGAGATTTGAATGGATGTAAGATCTATGTGACACATCACCCATGTGCTAGGTGTGCTGCTAAGATCATTCAAGTGGGTATAAAAGAAGTCTATGTTGATCACTCTTGTATGCAAGGTGAGTTTAACAGGAAATGGTCTCAAGAAATAGCTATAGCTACAGACTTGTTTAATCAATCTAACACACAAGTCTTGTTCGTTTAAAAAAGGAGAGTCGTAGTGCGAACTCATGTTTTAAAGGTTAATGTAAACAACCTTAAAAGAGAGATTAACAATAACTACTTTAAGTATAAGGATATTTTCTATAAGTGCTTAGTTGTAAACTTGTGTTTGTACAACATGACTAAGGGTGATATATTAGAAAATGTGATTGTAGAAGATAGTATTTATCAGCAGTACTTGTCATATCTTATTAATAAGAAGTGTGCTTTACCTGAGTTACTTCAGGAGATTGCTTTAGATACTCATACATATATCTTTCTTGATTTAAACATATATATAGATGAATTTATAGATATGAAGTATGATGCTAAGAAGTTTAACTTATTTAGTCTTACTATAGACGATAATGGGTATATTAATGTGTTCAACAAAACTATAAGAAAGATATGTTAATTCTTAGCTGTGAAGTTTTAGAAAAGGATATACGATGCTAAATGTATTATACTTACCTAAAGAAGAAAATAATATCTTAATGAAAGAGCTCAGTCGTGAGTACATCAACGATAACTACTTAAGCTTTATGCAGTTACTAGTAAGTGACTTAATAGAGGAGAGGTACATTAATGCAGTGTGTACTGATGAGTTATACTCTAAGCTTGGTATTAAACTAATGTACACAATCGATAAGATTATATTAAACGATGTTTATAGGTATGTCGGGTATAATAATCTAAATGGAATTATTAATTTGATACAAAGTAAACAGTACAGTAAGAACTTGTACATCTTTCCACATTACATTAATGAAGTTATTCGAGAGGTATTTAGTATAGATGAGATGAACGTTGACTACATGTCTATAGAAAATATCTTTGTAAAGAAGTTGAGTTACTACGTTGACAGAATCTATTGTAGTAACAGTGACAAGTTTAACGATATCTTGATCAAGTTAGTGGACATGTTCTACACGCACTGCATCTCTTTGAACATTAAGACATGTAGATTTGAATTAGCCCCTGGTAACAGGCCTATTATGCTTTTCACAAGGTAGTTTACATGAAACTAAAAATAATAAGTATCAGTAACGCAAGTATCAAAGATATCATAGATAGTATCTGTGTTACTGATAAAATTAAAAATATACTCAATAGTCTTATCCTTAGAGGAGACTATAGTCACATTAATTTTATATATAGTTTGTTTAGTATTTACGCTAACTCTTATACTTGTCTTAAAGACTTAAATTTATCAGAAATGATTGATATTGGTAAAAATATAGATTGTATTGATAAAGTTTGTAGAGGTAAACCTAATTACTTACAAGAGCATATCTTGATAGGTTCTTACTATGATGTATTGTTTAATAAGACAACTACAGAGTCTTTAAGTAAGTTTAATGGTTATTTCTATGATGATTTGTATGAGAGACTTCATTTATGTATGGGTCAAGAAGAAGTCTATGATAACATGGACGATGTCTTTACTGCTGTAGAGATTCTCTTTGACAGTATAGAGTGTAACGTTTTACATTTCTTGCTTAAAGAAGAAGAAAGTGCAGATAGCTCTTCTGAGTATTTTGCATTGTACTTTGAAATAGTTCAAGATAAGTTGTATTTATTTATGGCTTAAGTAGGAGTTCTTGTGCCTATTAAACTTATGAGTATTTTGTTGTATACTTAGAGATTGTAAAAGATAAGCTATATGTCATTTAGACTACTAGTTTAAACCACCATAACCGCCTTTTTAAGGCAAAGGAGCATGAGATGAGCGAAGTATCTAATACACCAGAAGGAGTTCTTGTTAGACTTAAGACTAAAATACTTATAGCTGCCAAGATAGACTCCTATAAACTCAAATTACTGATAGATAAGTTTGTAATAAGCAACGCAAATGGTGTCGTTAACTCACAGACACATTTTGCAAGAGTTAATATCTTTAACGCTATAAGTAAACCTAGAATGAGTATTAAAATATTCTTTAGGTTCCTAAAGGTAATTAACATCAAACATGTGAAACTATCTGTCACTATTACAACGGCTGCTGACAAGGAGATAACTGTGACTGAAGACATCAACCTCTTCACGAGTTATAACGATGATGGTCAAGACTAAAATGAAGGAAAATATCTACTACGGTGAAATAGTAGCAGATAAAGAGTTAGATGAGTGTCTTAAAAAATGCTTTGTTAATCACTTACTGGCATACAACTACTCATTAAGCTTAATCAAAGAAAACTACGATATAGACTTTAAAACTTTAAAAGACAACATATATACACATATAAGGGAAAAAAATATAGAACCAGTTATATTTCCTGCGCTTATGAATGAATTATATTATCAGTATAAGAAGTTCAAAGATGGAATAAAGACACAAAAACTTATTACGGATATTCAGTATATCACAGTAATCACTAACGGATATGTTAACAAAATACTAGACATAAATGAGAACTTAAAAGAGTTGAGATTCTTTAATATACCTGGCAAGTTTACGTTAAGTAAAACCTTACCAAATATAGAAGATTACTCACCCTTATATTTTAATATAAGCTATAGCAATATCACAGATAGTTACATGCTAAGTATCTTTAAATTGTAAAAAATAATAAGAAAAACAACTCCAAGGATTAAACCCTTTGGAGTTGTTTTTCTTTTTTGGTTAGATTTTTTGAATAGACGGTTTTAAACTAAAGAGGTTATTATGGCAAAAGAGATTAAGGCATTTATCACAAGAGATGATTTTGTAAATAACGACACAGGTGTTGTTTCACCTTTATACGAGTTGTCAGACATATCACTCACGTATAGTAAAAGTAAACAGCAGTATTATTATACTGATGATAGTAAATATTCTTTATATGTTTACAAGCTAATTAACTCAACTTCTTTAACACAACCAGAAGTTGATAGTGTTATTAAAGTAGCTACCCATTTCTCTTCCTTTTTATCTTCTACACTAGTTACGATAAAGCAACAACTTATAATTAGCTTTATTAATGAGTTTAATCTAGCTAACCCAGATTCTCCTGTAACTAATTTAAATTATAACTCAACGATTGATTATAACAGTGTTAGAGGATATGACTTTATTACATTTATTGTTAGAGATGTTATAGTTAGTTTATGGATGTCTGATGGTAATTTTAAAACATTTTACCCTCACTATGAAATAAGCATAGTTCTTCCGTTTAGTAATTTTACTAGTATTGTTAATAACCCTTCTTCTTTCATTAGTGCTCTTGATAATTTTAGTTTTGTGGATTTTAATAACAGCATAGAGCTAAATAAAAATCAGTACCCAACAACTTTCACTAAGGTTTTAAATATTCCTTATAGAGTACCTAACACAACTATCAGGAAAAACTGTTACTTTGCTTTTAACATTTATGGTAAACAAGGCAATTATGATTATGTTTTAAAATTAGAACTATATAACTATCTTGTATATACTCTTGGTTTAGATGGTCCAACTATTGAATTGTTATTTCCAACTATACTTAACATCAATGAGTTCTTTATTGTCCCGCAGTGGAGTAAGATCGCAATACCTTCACAGGTAGGACAAAGTAGCATTAACAGTCAAATTCAGTTAGCTTACAGTGAACCTTTTAACATTAATAAGTTTATTCCTGTATTTGATAAAAATAACTATTTAGTTGAAAATACTTATTCTGTACCTTATGATTATAACAATATATTGCTGTATATTGTTAACGGTTATTATACTGAGCCAGAACTTAAAGACTTTAAAAACTATTACGGAGATATGATTACTGTGACATCTATTCATCCTGATTTTGCTAGGATGTCTACAAGGTCTCAGAATTTTATTACGCTTATTGATAATATGATTCAGATATGTAACAGTGACAGTTCTTCTGAACTTTTCAATAAACTTATGCAAAATCAAAGCTATATCTTTAATGTTATAGAGAGAAACGGTGTAACTTATCTGTCTATATTTTCTAATCAACATCAGTACTACCTATTACCTAAATACGAGTACTACAAATTAGTTTAAGGAAAAATAAATGCCAACTATTACAGTACCTGCTCCTAGTATTAATCTAAATAATAAAAATGAAATTACTAACCAAAGAAGAGTTCATAAAAAAAGCTAGAGCTATACATGGCGATAGATATGATTACAGTAAAGTGGTGTATATTAACAACGCTACTAAAGTCATTATCATCTGTCCTATCCATGGTGAGTTTGAACAAAAACCTAATCATCATTTAAATGGTCAAGGTTGTAAGGTGTGTATTTATGAAAAATTAAGTATTTTATTTAAACATAACTTAAATATTTTTATAGAAAAAGCAAGAAAAGTTCATGGAAACAGGTACGACTACAGTAAAGTGGTATACACTGGAGCCCTTAATAAAGTTATTATTATATGCCCTATCCATGGTGAGTTTGAACAGACCGCATCTAACCATTTAAATGGTCAAGGTTGTGTTAAATGTAGAAACGAAAAGCAAAGGTTTTATAGACTATTAAATACAGAAAAATTTATATCTAGAGCTAAAGCTATACATGGTGACAAATATGATTACAGTAAATCAGTATATGTAAATTCACAAACTAAAGTCTGTATTATTTGTCCTATACATGGTGAATTTTGGCAAACGGCTAATGATCATATGTATAATCACGGTTGCGCTAGGTGTAGTGACTCTAAAGGTGAAAAATATATAACATCCATATTAGATAAATTTAATATCATTTATAAAAGAGAATACACTATACCAGATCAAATTTATAAATTTAGGTATGATTTTTACTTACCAGATTACAACTTGCTGATAGAGTTTCATGGTAGACAACATTATGAATCTATAAAGTTTTTTGGTGGTGATGATAGTTTATCAGTACAGAGGGAAAGAGATATGTTTAAAAGAGAATTAGCTAAAGAACTTAAAATAAAATTAGTTGAATTTAATTATAAGCAAATGAATGATAATACAATCGAAAAAATACTTTTTAACATTTTAAAGGAAAAATAAATGCAAATTACTATATCAGTGCCGTCAGTTGGAATGACCGCTTACTTCACTTTCAAGGAACCAATAAACACTTACCTAAAGAATGCTTATAATCTAGATTCTTTAACTATTAAACTTAGAGTTATTAGTATTATCTCTATGAGGGATATGATCAGAAATGATCTTAAAGATCCCTTTACTTCTCTTTATGCTAAAGCAGCTATTAGTGAAGTAGACTATAAAATAGATCTAAAGGATAATGTACCTATTGTTTCTTTTTCTTTTATAGATAACTCTGGCGTTGAGAGATTTGCTAGAGTTCCTCTAAACTATATAGCATCAGTTTCCAGTATAACTTCTAAAGAGTATATAAATAAACTAGTTCTGATTGACTTAAATATGTTACCGATGGAGTTAGATCTGACTTCTTATTTTGATGACTTAAGTGATTTTATTACATCTAGAACTGGAATTACACCAGTGATTAAAGAAGTTGGTATTGGTAATATTGAACTTGTAACTCAACAAGAACACGATACACGTGAAACTGTTAGAGGTAATATGGTTACTGTTTTTAAAACATTAGCTACACAGTTAGAAGAGTTAAATATCAAGTATAACAGTATGAGTTCTAGACTACAAGAACTAGGAATAGTCCTTAGTTGATACACACTCCCTAGAGCTCACCAGAGCTCTAGGGAGTAATTGTGTGAGTGCTTGTTCACAAGGAGATTAAAATGGCTTCCACATTTACAGACAATGACGTTAGGTTATTAGATAAGACTATAAGTTTAAGAGAGAGATTAATAGATAGTCTAGTTACAAACAGAGATCTACCAACTAGAGATAAAGATGTTCTTGCTTTAACTAATCTTCTAGAAAGTGTTGATAGAAGCATTTTTAGTAAAGCTAAAATACATATAGAAGACGTTAACGCTAAAAATAACGAAGCAACTAAAGAAGTTCTTAAAGAACTTTTACTTAACTTACATATGGGTTCAACCGTTGTTACTACAACAACTCAAAGAGAAACACCAATTTTTAAAACTACTAACATACCGGTAAGTGATGGTGAACTTATTTCTAAATGTGATAACTTTAACCCAATGGCTAATGCCCTTTAAAATCCACACAGCAAGATTTTGGTCTTGCTGTGTGGATACACTTATGTATATCGAAGTCTTGAATTTAGGAGATCTATAGAGTTTAAGTATTTTTTAATCTCATACTTACTAGCAACATATAAAGCTTTCTCATTTGTAAATTCATCAGAGTTAATTTTGTCAGCGAAATCTTCATAAAACTTCTTAGAGTTAATAACTACAGGAAAACTAACCTTATTTGGATATAGTCTTACTTTGCTGATAGTAGTTAATGGTAATTTAGAAATATAATCTTTAAGCGTACTGGACATTTTCTTGATCTTCCATAAACATTTCAGTGGTCGGGTGAGCGTCATATAGTCTGTGACTATCAGAGGTATTAGGTAACCCTTCTAAATAAGTTACCTCTTCGTTAGAAGAGCTAGGTAATATTGTACTAAAGTCTATCCTATCAAAAGACCCAGTTTCATGTGAAGCTATGTTAAGTTCTTCTGAGTTAGTAGCATTATTTTTTAAAACAGTAAGTTGAGAATACAAATCTTCCTGCACTTGAGAAAAATTAGCTTTATTAGCAGTATAAATAGACAAAGGTTTAATATCTACATTAATTAGATTTTTACTAAAAGACCCAAGTTTATCTTTAAGATGTTCATATTGAAGATTGTTTTCTCTTCTATCTAGATTAACTGTAGCAAGAGTTGATAGTTTTCCTTTAGCTTCTAATAAATTATTAAACTCATAAGATCCAGGATCAGTGTATTCTAAACTTGTATCTATATCTTCTAAATAGCTATCTCTTGTGACGTCATCTATTTCAGAATTTTGTAAGTTAGTTATAGAATAATCCACGTTTCCACTTTTTACACTAGATAAGAAGTCTTCACTAGTTTGTGGTAAAGAAAGACTTAGGCCAGTACTATATTTAACAAAGTCTGATTTATAGGTTGTATAAAGATCATAAGCATTATCAGAGGTGACATTAACACCAGTCTGAGGAAACTGCATGTCTATTTTTTCACGATTACTAGCTTTACTAGATTCTTGTTGAGTGGCTTCTTTACAGAATTTATCCATCCATGATAGAGATAGACCAATAATTAAACCACTTAATATGTTTTTGTCAATAGAAAATCCTAAAAGAAAGTTCTTTAAGAAATCTAAATTATGACAAAGAAATGAACTACCTAGTTGAAGAGCTTCTTTAAAAAAAGATTTAACACCACTTAAGTCTAAAGATTTAAGAGAATTAAATATCTTTTTAACAAAGGAAGGCATTTCTATTTTTGAAATAGCGTCCATAGCTATATTAAGAGCGTCTTTTAGTAAACTACCTGCGTCTTCTAAAGTGCTGTTAATCATAGATTCTATGTCAGACATTTTTCCTTCGAGCGTATTTAGCAAACCTTCAGTATCTTTAGCTAAAGCTAGAGCTGATTCTACTAAATCTTGTCCAGCTGTATAAACAACGTTGTCTGTTAAATTGTTAAACTCTCTTACACCTACATTAGTCTCCCTATCAAGATAATTAAACCTCTGTGCTGATATTGCCATTTTCTTCTCCTAAGGGTGTCTTAACTAACTCTCTATTATACTTTTCAAGTATAGCACTTGCTGTAACTATGTTACTATAAAATACAGTTGGAAGGAAGTTAATACTTGCTACCGCAGAATACAAGTATTCTAAATAAGAAAATATATCTTTAAAACCTAACTTACTGATGATGTTTAACTGGTCTTTCTTTCTTGTGTCGTAGTAAACAGAAGGGAAATATAATAAAGTGTCTTTAAGTGGTGCTTGTGATAAAGAATCAGTGTGAGAATTTCCCCACTTACTGAAATTATAAATGAAAGCAGATATAATACCATTACTCCTTATAAAAAAAGGTGATATTTCTTCTATAGATTTGTTAATGATATTAATGATACAATTAGATTCTAGTTTAATAAATAAAGCATTTTGAATGTCTTCTTGCTCTTGAGTAGATAATATAAATGGATAAATGTTGAGAAGAATTTCTGGTTTCTTAGTCTCACCATAGAAGTTATTTCTTTTTTCAAGGTTACTTATCTTTGACTTAAGAACGTTTAATATGTATGTTATAGTAGACCTAGAGATAAGATCAGAGTCTCTTTGATTGTCTATTTTATAATACTCAATCATATTTATAATAGAAAATTTATCTATTTCTCTGAAGTTATAGTCATCAGTGTTAAGAAATTCTGCTAATTTATTCTGAGTAACAAGGTGTGTTAAAACAGCTTGTCTTATATCTAAAAGAGAATCTATATCTACGTAAATTCGAGCGGTGTCAGTGTTCATAAAGTTGTATTGATATGCATACCTACTAGGAATTTCTTTAGAGTTTTAGTAGACTCTGTTCCAGTTGAGTATTGGTTAAGTGTTTTAAGGTTAGCACTGCCGTATCTAAGAAACATAGAATTATAAGCATTAAAACCACCTCTGTCTCCACCTCTAAACTGAATCAATTCAGAGATAGTGTTCTCTAACCCCATACCTATTAAAACTTGAAGTTCAGGAAAACTTATTTTAGCACCTTTACTAGGACCAGTAGGTTGATATGTGAGTTCATCAATAACCTTATTATTCTCAGGTATATTAATCTTCTTAACTAAGTTTTGAGATTGTCTTCTATAGGGGAGATCTACAATTAAGTATTTGATTGGGGTTTTATAATCTGGCATATTAGCATCATTAGTGAATACTAACTTTTGAAAGAAATCTAGTCCATACTTAGTTGCTATTTTAAGATTATTCTCTACCGATATACCGGTGGCTTTATAGATCGGTTTAAAACAAACTATAAACTGCTCACCATCTCTTATCTTAGTCATATACTTATGAAAATCAGAATCCGACATATTAGAAAATATAGTTTTCCATTGCGATTCGTTATATCCTGTAGTTTCTAAATCTTTAAAAAATTGTAGTATGAACGCTTCTGCTGCTTTTCTGTTAGGCATAATAATTTCCTTTTATGTAGCAAAACATTTATCCTTTGATAGCTTTTCGGTTTTTAACTTTTATCTAAGGAGTTTAGTATGAGAATTAATGTTAATAGGTATCCTGATATTACGGATGGTTTTGATTTAACCTCTGGTTTGGTAATAGGGTCTTTGATTTTAGCAAACAATCCAGTTAATCCACTAGAAGCTTCTACTAAACAATACATAGATGATTCTGTTAACCATATTGATGCGAACAATTTAGTTTCAGGTATGATTCCTGTTGGAAGATTGCCAGTATTTACTGGTGATGTCAGTAATGTTGCTCAAAGCGGTGAGTTGTATTTAAATAATACAGGTATTGGTGCTGGAACTTATAGTAAAATAAATGTCAATGAAAAAGGTCGTGTAACTGGCTCAGCTTCTTTGTTAGGAGATGATATTCCATCTCTAGATTGGAGTAAGATCAGTAGTGGTAAACCTACAACTTTGAGTGGTTATGGGGTGGGTGATGCTGTTGCTGTTAGTGGTGGTGTAATGAGTGGTTTCTTAACGGTGAACGCTAACCCTTATGAGCCTATGCATATAGCTACTAAGAGTTACGTGGATATGGCTGTTGGAGCTACCACTGGTCTTGTGGTAGGTGACATCATCCGTAAACCTTATAGTGCCACTCCAGCTGGTTTTCTAAAGTGTAATGGTGCCACTGTCAGTAAGTCTACTTACATGGCTCTTTACAGTGTGCTCAGTGACACCTTCACGGATTACTTAAGTCCTAATAACGGCACACCTTGGCAAGAACAGTATTACATCAATCAGACTCAAAGTGCTGATATTGTGGGATGGGGGACAGGTGTGGCTCTACCAGTGACACTGGCAAGCTCACACGCTGTTGTGACTAAGAACCGTGTGTATTTAATCGGTGGTAAAACTGCTGCTGGAGCCACATCCTCTGCTGTGTATACAGCGCCTATTAACTCAGATAGTACTTTAGGTGCATGGAGTACGTCTAGTGCGCTGCCATTAGCTGTCTCTGGTAGTCGTGCTGTTGTGACCAAGAACCGTGTATTTCTATTGGGTGGCTATGACGCCTCTGGTGTTAAGCTAGCATCCGTGCTTACAGCCGCTGTTAACTCTGATGGCACACTAGGTGCATGGGCTAACACCAAACAGTTGCAAACTAGTGCCTTAAGTGGTAGTGGTACCATGACGATACCTTCTGGTGTTATCAGTGTAGCTATCACTGGTAAAGGTGGCACTGGTACAACAACCTACCATCCAGAAGTTCCTTATGTAGCTCCTACTGGTAACGCAAGCTATCCTAGTGGACTGCCAGTGTATAACGCAGGTCAAGCTTATATAGCTCCTACTGGTAACGCAAGCTATCCTAGTGGACTGCCGGTCTATGTGGAAGGTGTTTATTACGCAGCTGTATCAGGAAGTATAAATACAGGATCAGGTACTTTATCTAACTTAAATCCAAGTGGTAGAGCTACAACATTAACTGTAAGTATGAAAGGAGAAGACGGTGTTGCTCCTGTTAGTATTGTGTCAGCAACAACTGGTAGTTTTTTAGCTTCTAATGGTAAAGTTTATGGCAGTGATGGTAATTTTGCTTTTAATTTTCCAGCCGGGCATACTTATGTACAAATAGGATCGTCGGGTGGTTCCCCAGCGGCATTAACTAATACAGGCAACATTTATTTATATGGTACCTATAGTGTATATATGCCTAAAATAGCTAATAGTAACTATGTGGCGGTCACTCCTGGTCCTAATGGTTCTGGTCATTACAGATTAACCTCTGATGGTAAACTTTATAATGATCAAGGTGATTTAATATACACTTACCCAGCCGGAAATGTTTACATTGGTTTATCTTCTAGTCATGCTACTGTTACGTCTTGGATAGCATACACCTATAATAAAAAACACATATGGACACTTGAGTATGGTTATCAGGGTGTTTCTGATTTACCAGTTAGTAATTTAAAGGCTACGTCTATGGCCGCCTCAGTGTTTTTATTAACTAATAATACTGGAGTTTATGTTTTTAATTGGGGAGTTTTTAACGTACCAACTATAGAAAAAACTGGTGCAAATTCCACACTTACGATGCTTGGAACTACATATACTTTCCCTGGTGGTGTTAATGGTCCAGCCACAACGACAACAAAGTATATTACTTTAACTACTAAGGTTAGTCCTACATACGTTAATTCATCAGCAGTTACTGCTAGCTACAATGTTGCAGCTATAAATATACCTCAACAAGGTAATGCAAGCTATCCTAGTGGATTACCTGTTTATAACGCTGGCAAGCCTTATATAGCTCCTACTGGTAACGCAAGTTACCCTAGCGGTCTACCTGTGTATAACGCTGGTCAGGCTTACGTGGCTGCTTATAACACTTATACCACAGGTGCTGCAACCACTCTTACTATGAATGGTCAGACTTATACCTTTGCTGGTGGCTACGGTGGAGAGGCTGCTCAGTCTACACAGACAGCAGCATTGCCTGGTACCAGCAGTGTTAACGCTACTTACTCAGTGGCCTCTGGTGGTTCATGTTCACTGAACTTTAACATCGATGGTGGCATCGCTAACATCGTAGGCGACTTGCCTAGTGCTATAGCTCAAGAGCAAGCTGTTCTTACTACTAACAAGCTCTACACTTTAGGTGGAGTTGATACCTCAGCGGTGTATGCTGCTACTGTTAACAGTGATGGTACTCTGGCTGCTTGGTCTACTGCTACATCACTTCCTGTGGCTACTTCTGCTGCTGCTCTGGTGGTGACAAGTAACCGTGTCTATGTAGCTGGTGGTATCATCAGTGGTAACCCTTCAGCTGCTGTACATACTGCTTTTATTAACACTGATGGTACACTGGGTGCATGGTCTGCTGCTGCATCTCTTCCTGTGGCTATCTCTAACGCTCAAGTGATGGTCTCTAAGAAGAGAGTGTATCTCTTTGGTGGTAAGGTGGGTGGTGTGGCATCTTCTGCTGTCTACACGGCTCCTATTAACGCCGATGGTACTCTTGGTGCTTGGACTACACAGTCATCGCTACCTGCAACCATCTATGACTCACAAGCTATAGTAACCGCTAACAAGGTTCATCTATTAGGTGGTGTTATCAGTAACGCCTACTCCTCTGTGACCTATAACGCACCTATCACTGGTGGTCTAAATGACTACTCACCCTACTATGATGGCTCATACACACCAACTCCAAGTAATGTGTTTGATCTGCCTGACACCACAGTAGATGACGCCCTCTACTCAAACTCCTACAGCTACATCAAATACTAATTAAACTAACTACCTACAGAGCTTAAACTCTGTAGGTAGTTTAAGTATATACATATATTAAACAATTGGAAAAAACACCTCTTCATTTGCTCTTAAGTATGGCAAAATCACTAACTTAATATCATCTAGCCACCCAATGTTATCATTAGACATATTCAATGCTAACCTAATCTCTTTAGGAACAGTCACATTGCTATACATCATAGTTTTATACAGCAAAACTGACAACAAACTTCTTTGCATAACCGTCTCTTTACTATAAGCATCTATAAAAATTTGACTATGTTTAATATATTCAATACAAATAGGACTAAACTCTAATTTCTTCATCTCATCCAATAACAAATCACATAAGTTTAATTCAACAATATGCATGATCATCCACCCTTAAAACAAAATTAATAAAACAGTTCATTCTTTAGAACAAAACTATATACGTCTCTCAACATATGTTACACTTTCTAAAAAACTTAATAAAGTTAAAACCAACAACAGAGACTCAGATACTCAATAGTCTTATTATTGATAAACTATACATGCTTCTATACTATAAGGATATAGAAAAGCTATTCATCAATCCAGTTAATAAACTATATGTACTTAACACTTATACAGATAGTATTACATCTCTTCTTAACAATCTAACCAATAAAAACTTTAAAGCTGATCTTATTGCTGTTAATATACATAGTTATTTTAAAGACAGTAACCTTGATATTACTAACAATATAAGTAGAGTAATAGATTACCTTAAAACAAATACCGTTAGTAACTTTTTAATATCGGATCTAAATGAGTTGTATACGGCGTTTGAATATTTAGTTAAATTGGAGAATAGTCATGATCAGTGAAAAAACAGAACTTAGATTGTATTCTTTAGGTATTGTAGTGGAGACAAAACCACCAGGAACTGATTGGGTTGTTGTATCACCTCTAGAAGTTATTAACATCCAAAACAGTAAGCTTATTAAAGATAATAAAAGAACATTTGAAGGAACTCTACCACAGCCAGATGGTAAGAATTTTAAAACCGAAATCAAGGCTAGTGATTATTTAAGAGCTAAATGGATTCCTTTTGCTCATAGCAACAGAATGACTGCTCCTGATGTTGTTAAAAATGAGACTATTATTCTATTCAAATACGGAGATGTTGACGAATATTATTGGACTACTATTTTTAGAGAGCCAGAAATCCGTAGGTTAGAAACTGTTCTTTATGCTTATTGTGATATTCCAAAGGGTCTAGTTGCTTTTGATAAAACAACTAGTTATTGGACTGAAGTAGATACAAGGAATAAAACAGTTAAACTTCATACAAGTGATAATGATGGAGAATTTACTGAATATGATGTAATCATTGAAACTAAAGTTGGAAGACTAACCATTAAAGATAAGAGAAATAATAGTATCATATTGACTAGCTTTAATGACACTTGGACTATTACAGCTAACACACTTGTAAAAGTTGTAGCACCGAATATTATTCTTGACGGAGATGTACACATTACTGGTAATCTTACTGTAGCTAAATGCTGCAGTTGTGCGTGCTAATCTATTTTTAAATACAATCTGGATACTGTGAAATCAGTATCCACTAAAGGAAAAATATGCAAATGCTTTTTAAGAATAAACCAGCTTTTACAGAAGTTGATCCATACAAATTTTATTACAACGTTGGTTGTTTGTTTGACATTCCTACTGGGAAATATGTTAAAGGAAGATACGGCGAAAACATAATGAATGGTGGCTTAGGATTACTTACAGCTATTGCTGGTAAGGGTAATACTTTTAAGAGTACTATCTCACACTACATGATGCTCTCAGCTGCAAGTAAAGTAGCAAGTTCTGGTATCATGCCATATATGAATACGTATGATACTGAAATGAATATTCAGTTAGAGCGTCTTCTTGATTTTGCTCACCAGTTTGAAGCGTTTAAAGATAAAGACTTATTTCAAATAGGAGCCTGGTCTGTAACTGATAAGACACACCATATTGGAAATGAATGGTATAAGATTCTAAAGGAATTCATTAAAAATGAAAAACTAAAGAATCGCAAAGACTATACTTTTGATACTCCTTTTTTGGATAAAGAAGGTAAAGTCATTAAGACACTTTTTCCTACCTTTGGTGAGATCGATAGTATTTCTGAATTTGAGACTTCTGATATTGAGGATATTCAAAATAAGAATCAGTTAGGTGAGAGTGGTGGTAACACTATTCATATGAGGCTTGGTCTTGCTAAAACTAGACTACTGATGGAGCTTCCCGGAATGTGTAATAATGCTGCACACTACATGTTACTCACAGCTCATGTAGGGCAAGACTTAGCTATTGGTCAAGGACCATACAGCACACCTACTAAAAACTTACAATATATGAGAGTTGGTGAGAAGATCAAAGGAGTCACAGATAAGTTCTTCTTTCTTCCTAATAATGTTTGGCAGACTGTGAGTAGTCACTCTCTTAACAACCAAGCTACTAAAGGACCAGAGTATCCAAGAAATCGTGGTGCAATTGAAGAAGATGGTCAAGACTTAAATATAGTTACGATTAAACAACTTCGTAATAAATCAGGACCAAGTGGTAATACATTGGAAATTATTATTTCTCAGTCTCAAGGAGTTCTTCCTACTTTAACAGAATTCCACTATTTAAAAGAGAATAACCGTTACGGTATTGAAGGTAGTAACCTGAGTTATAACATGATTCTTTATCCTGATGTTAAACTCAGTAGAACGACCGTTAGAAGCTTAATTGACAGTGATCCACTACTGCGACGTGCTATTAAGATTACAGCTGATCTGGCGCAGATTAAAGAGGTTTATAAGGCATTCCCGTTAGAGGTACCTGACTTAAAACTTCTCTATGAAAAACTAGATAAACAATACGGCTGGAATAAACTTCTTCAAACAAGAGACTATTGGACTTTTAATAACTATGAACACAAAGTTCCTTTTTTAAGTACACTAGATCTTTTAGAATGTTATTATGACGCCTACACCCCCTATTGGATTAAGTCCGAAGACAAACCAAAGAAAGCTAAATAACCATGTATAGTCAACCAGAAAACTCAAGATTTAGCAACAAACCAATACAGGGATATGCTAGTGAAACAATTCAATCAACACAGTTATTGAGTGACAACAGTATTTTACTATTGCTACAACAACAGACAGAGAACTTCCCAGAACTCTCTGCTTTTGTTAAAGGTAAAGATATTAAGCCATCTGTTTTATTCTTACCTCAAACATTAAAGCTCATTGATAACGAGTTTGACTTTAGAAATAACTTAGTTTATGAATGTTTAGATTATCTTGATATAGTTAAATTTTACAGTATGACTATATATGGTGATCCAGAGTCTTTTCTCTCTAACATCAAAAACTTAATTGTAGAAAACAGAACCGTTAATAACTCTAGTCATGTGTTAAGCAGAACTAGTTTAGATGATCTTACTTTCAAATCTAAGGAGGAAGCTTTAGAATTTCTTGATAACAATAAACTACTATTATCCATATATCTCTTTTCTCTTGTTTCACTCATTTTTTTCACACAAAACTAAAGGTTCATCATGTCTGATAACACTCGCAAAAAAACTAGCTTTAAAGATCTCAAAAAGCAAATTAAACCCAATGAATACTACAATCACCCAAATAACTTTGGTGATGAAGGCGATGATCATTTGAACATCAGTATTCAGAGTAAAACTCATTTGGGTATGCTATTTGACCCAGCTTATCTTCGTACCATCCATTATCCTTACATTGGTAAATTTAGTTCAGTGATGAGTTTGTGGCATTGGGTTCGTAGCTCTGATCTGGATGATAACTTCCGTGGATTAACAGGTCGTCGTCTTAAGATGTATGCTGAAGCTAATGGCACCTTTGGTAAGTATGTCACTAACTTTAAAGCTATTATTGCTTACGCTACATGGCTAAAAATTAAGAGTTATCCTAATGTCATTAATGAAATTAAGAAATTCCCAGATGACTTTAAGTTTTTGTCTTATCATATCTTGAGCTCTAGTGAACTACGTCTTTGCACAAACTACGCTGGTCTAATGATTGACATTATGACTGTTATTACAAATGCTATCAAGAAGGGTGAAGAACCTAACTTTGATTCTTTCTGTGATAAAGGAACAGATACTTCTTTGAAATATCTTTCTGGTGTTTTAGGTAAGGTACTACCACATGCTAAACTTAAAGCTATGAAAGAGTCTGAACTAGCTGGAACTGTTCCTGTTGAAGAAGACGAGCCAAGTGAACCTGATTTAATGTCAGAAGAACTTGAAGGGAAAGTTTCTACTGAAGAAAATGAAGGCACAGGAGAAGACAACGTTAAAGTAATTGCAAAATTTGTAATTGAAGGACCTATTGTTCTAAAAGAAGAAGAAAAAACAGAAGCTTAAACTTCTAAACCAAACAAGCTGCCTAGGAATAACCTAAGGCAGCTTGTTTGTCATTTTTTGAATAATCGCAACAAAGGAATATATACTATGCCAACTCCTATCACTTATCCACTTGATACATCAGGCAACGCATCAACTAATCTTATCAGTAATGAAATACATACAGTAGCAGAATCACATTATCGAGACTATTACTTTATCGTACCAAACTTTACCCCGTTCTTCGTTGATAACTTTCAAATGTCTGTTGTAATCAATAACATTACGACACCATTAACAGAGGATGTAGATTTCTCTTTTGCTCTTCCATATGTAACAGGAACACGTGTAACAGGTAAAGCTGTTTATGGTGGATTAACGCTACATAATCTTAATCTCAATGGCATACTAATAATAACTTACCAAACGCTTGGTGGTGACCAAGTTGCTGATAGACTACAAGTACTAACGATGCTTGCAGACAAAGCATATAACCCTAGAACAGTCATTTTTGATATTCTGACAAATCTACCTACAGCTTTTCCACCTACGCCTCACTACAATGATTATGATCAATTCTACGGTCAAGAAGAAGTTGTTTTTAAGTTAGGACAAATTAGAGACGCAATTCTTCAAAATTCTTCATTGACACAAGCTGAACTTCAAAACTTTTTAGCTACTATTCAAGGTTTAAATTTTGCTAATTATGTATCAAGAAGTGGTGATACAATGACTGGACCATTAACTCTTAGTGGTTCTCCTATTAATATTAATCAAGCTGCCACTAAAGGTTACGTAGACTCTGTTGCACTATCTCCAGCACAACTAGCAAGTAGTCTCTCGATGTACGCTACACTGCAATATGTTATTGATTCATTAGCATTAAAACTTAATAAAGCGGGTGATACGGTTGGTGGTCCTTTAATTCTTAATGGTATTCCTACTCAAGATATGCAGGCTGCACCTAAACAGTATGTAGATTCCGCAGCTAATACAATACAGTTACAAGTAAACTCACTACAAACTTCTGTTAATAACTTAAGTATAAATCCTGCTACCACAACTTATGTTGACGAAAGGATCAATGAAGTTATGACATATATTAACCATTTGCGTAGATGGTGAAAACAGTATATTAGTTTTTTAAATACAATGACAGTTCGGGTTGTTTTCTTTTTCTTTTTTTCACTACAAAGGAGTTTCTAATGAAGCTTAACATTTACGGCAATATGCCAGTCACACTGTCGCGCGATCCAGTTAACTCAATGGAAGCAGCGACTAAGAACTATGTTGATTATCACAATGGACTACACGCTGGTAACTCTAGCTTACACTTAACACCTGCTCAAGATACGTTTTTAGACGCTCTTACAGTTACATCTACAGAAGTTAATTCTCTCAGTGGTATTACATCAAACATTCAAGCACAATTCGGTACTAAACTTAGTTTAGCTGGTGGTTTGATGACTGGGTTCTTAACCCTGAATGCTGATCCAATTAACGCTTTAGAAGCTGCTACTAAGTCTTATGTCGATACACGAGATGCTCTGAAAGTATCTAAGTCTGGCGACACCATGACTGGTGCTTTGGTGCTTCATGCTGATCCAGCTGTAGCTCTTGGCGCAGCTACCAAACAGTATGTTGATTCTAATTTGCTTGCTCACACAAGCAATGTTGAACTACATATGACATCAGAACAAAATACTTTCCTTGATGCGGTTAATGCTACATCAACAGAAGTTAATTATCTTGTCGGTGTTAGTTCTGCTATTCAGACACAAATTAATAGCAAAGTAGCTAAGTCTGGTGACACCATGACGGGTGCTTTGGTTCTTAACGCTGATCCAGTCGTTGCTCTTGGCGCAGCTACCAAGCAGTTTGTTGAATCAAGTGTGACTGCAGCTAACTCTGCATCTACAACTGGTCTGGCACTGAAGGTTGATAAAGCCGGTGACACCATGACTGGTGCTCTGGTTCTTAACGCTGATCCAGTTGTTGCTCTTGGCGCAGCTACTAAACAGTTTGTTGAATCAAGTGTTACTGCGGCTAATACTGCATCTACAACTGGTCTAGCACTGAAGGTTAATAAGGCTGGTGACACCATGACTGGTGCTTTGGTTCTTAACGCTGATCCAGTTGCCGCTCTTGGTGCTGCCACTAAACAGTTTGTTGAAGCACAAGATGCATTTAAGGTAGCTAAAGCTGGCGACACCATGACTGGTGCTCTAGTTCTTAACGCTGATCCAGTTGCTACACTTGGTGCCGCAACTAAAGGTTACGTTGATACTAACCTATTAGCTCATACCTCAGACGAAGCACTACACTTAACTGCTGGTCAAAATACTTTCCTTGATGCAGTGACTGTTACTTCTGCTGAAGTTAATCGTCTAGCTGGTGTTACATCATCAGTACAAACTCAAATTGATACCAAGTTTGATAAAGTAGGTGGCACTATCACTGGTGACGTATCACTGTCAGCTGGTAAAACAATTTTTGTTGATAAAGTTCCTGCTAGCTCAACTGAAGTTGTCAACAAAGCTTATGTTGATTCTATTGCTAATGGTCTAGACTGGAAAGATCCAGTTACAGATGTTAATCTAGTTGATGATTCACTATCTACACCACCAGCTTCTCCTGTCAATTACGACGTGTATATTGTTGGTGCAGCTCCTACTGGTGCTTGGGCTGGTAAAGCTGGTTATGCTACGTTCTTTGATGGAACTTCTTGGGTATTCTTACAGTCACGTGCTGTAGCTGCTGGAGATCGCTTTGGTGTTGGTATTTACACTGATACCGTTGTCGGTGCTACTTTAACTGCTCACAATGATAAGATCGTAACTATTGTATCAGCTACACCTGGTGCTATTACTTATACTAACTCAGTTTTAACTCCTGGATCAACTACTTTAGTATTTGATCAAGATTCTCATAATTTTGGTATTTCATTTACCTATACCGATGAACTTGTTTGGGTTCCAACCAACACTTCTGTTAACCTAGTACCTGGTTCTGGTGTTTCTCTAGATGGCAGCATCTTAAGTGCTAAGCTTGGTAAGGGTTTAGAGATTGATGGCTCAAGTGCTAATGCACCTATCGCTGTTAACCTTAACTCCGCTGCTGGTCTGTTCTTTACACTCGATGGTGTCACAGCTAACACAACTGATGCAGCTGAACTTTCAGTTCAACTTAAAGATGCTACTCTTGTTAAAGAAGCCTCAGGTATTGCTGTTGCTCCTACTGTTATTGCTGATATTGCTGATCGTGTTTCTAAAACTATTGACAGCACTGTTTCAGCTAGTGTAACATTTGCAGCTAGTGCTAAACTTAAAGTTACGGATACACCAGTTGTTGGTACAGACGTTGCTAATAAGAGTTATGTAGATGCTGCTGACGTTGTATTACAAGGTCAAGTAACTACTCTACAAAACACTGTTTCTGTCTTGAATGCAGATCCTGCTACAAAGACTTATATTGATGCACAAGATGCACTGAAAGTTGCTAAAGCTGGTGACACCATGACGGGTGCTCTAGTTCTTAACGCTGATCCAGTTGTTGCTCTTGGCGCAGCTACTAAGCAGTTTGTTGATACCAGTATTTCTACGTTGGCTACAACAGTTAGCGCGCAAGATGCACTAAAAGTCGCTAAAGCCGGTGACACCATGACTGGTGCTCTGATTCTTAACGCTGACCCAACTGTTGCTCTTGGTGCTGCTACTAAACAGTTTGTTGAATCAAGTGTGACTGCAGCTAACTCTGCGTCTACAACTGGTTTGGCACTGAAGGTTGATAAAGCTGGTGATACCATGACTGGGTTCTTGACCCTGAGTGCTGATCCTACTTCTATCATGCACGCTGTGACTAAGCAATACTCAGATACAAATCTGTCTACACACGCAGCAGACGCTTCACTGCACGTTACACCTGCTCAAAATACGTTCCTAGATGGAATCACTATTTCTTCTATTGAAGCAAATTATCTTGCTGGTACAACTGCCGCTGTTCAAACTCAGCTTAACAGTAAGGTTGCTCTAGCTGGTGGAACAATGACTGGCACTTTGGTGCTGAGCGGTGATCCAGTAGCTAATTTAGACGCTGCAACTAAGTACTACGTTGACTCTAACGATGCCGCAAAAGTAGCTAAAACTGGTGACACCATGACTGGTGCACTCATTTTGAATGCTGATCCAACAGCATTACTAGGTGCTGTTACTAAGCAGTATTCAGATACTAACTTGTTTAATCACGTTAGTGACGCTGCTGTTCACATGACAGTCGCTCAAAATACTTTCCTTGATGCAGTGACTGTTACTTCTACTGAAGTTAACCAACTAGCAGGTGTTACATCTGAGGTTCAGGTGCAACTTGATAGTAAACTTAATCTCTCTGGTGGGACATTAACTGGTGTTGTTACACTCAGCGCTGATCCTATCGCAGCTATGCAACCTGCTACCAAGCAGTTTACTGAAGCTCAAGACGCACTGAAAGTGTCTAAGGCTGGCGACACCATGACTGGTGCTCTAATCCTTAACGCTGATCCAGTTGTTGCTCTTGGCGCAGCTACCAAGCAGTTTGTTGAATCAAGTGTGACTGCAGCTAACTCTGCATCTACAACTGGTCTGGCTCTGAAGGTTGATAAAGCTGGTGATATCATGACTGGGTTCTTGACCCTGAATGCCGCACCAACTGCTACACTACATGCCGCTACTAAGGGTTATGTTGATGATGGCATTGTTAGCCTAACAACTTATCTTGATGGTAAAGACACTGTTCTACAAGGTCAAATCACTACCTTACAAGGCACTGTTGGTATTTTGAACACTGATCCAACAACAAAGAACTATGTCGACGTTCAGGATTCATTGAAGGTATCTAAAGCCGGTGACACTATGACCGGTTATTTGGTTCTGCACGCAGATCCTCTGCAAGCTATGCATCCAACAACTAAACAGTATGTTGACGCAGTAGCACAAGGTTTGGTTACTAAACCACAAGTACGCTTAGCTTCTACAGTGAACTATACTGGTACTTATTTTAACGGTGTATCTGGTGTTAACTCTACACTGACAGGCACTAACAATGGTTCTCTATCAGTTGACGGTATGCTTGCTAACGTAGGTGATCGCGTTCTACTGAAAGACCAAACTAATAAAGCTGAGAACGGTGACTATGTCGTTCAACAAGTTGGTAATGCTGGAACACCTTTCATTCTTAAGCGTGTCTCTACCATTGATGAATCTTCAGAAGTTCCTGGTAGCTACTTCTATGTCTACGACGGTTCCACACTCAAGGGAACAGGTTGGGTAATGGGTGTAGACGTTCCAATGACTTTTGCTATTGGTACAGATCCTATCTATATTAATCAGTTCTCTGGTCAAGGTAACATCATCGCTGGCGATGGTATGACTTTAACTGGTAATACTCTTGCAGTTACTACTGTTTCTTCTACTCGTATCGTCGTTAATTCTGACGCTATTGATCTAGCAACTACAGGTGTTGTCGCTGGTACTTACACTAAGCTTGCTGTTGACTCTTATGGTCGCGCAACTGCTGGTAGTAACCCAACCACTCTTGCTGGTTATGGTATTGCTGACGGTCAGCTACTTAACGCTAATCTCACTAGCTTGTCTGGTGTATCCACGTTTGGTATTGTCGTTCGTGACAACGCCAATAACATGTCCACTAAGGAAATCGTTACAAGTGGTGTAGGTATCACTGTCGCTAATGGTAACGGCGCAGCAACAGGTAACATCACTGTTACTTCAAATGCTACTTCTGCTAACACTGCTAGCGCAATTGTTGCACGTGATACAAGCGGTAATTTCTCTGCTAACGTTATCACTGCTGCTTTAGCTGGTAATGCTGATACTGCTACTACCTTAGCTACTGGTCGTAACTTTAGTGTCTCTGGTGATATGACTGCTCCTGCAGTTAATTTCAACGGTGGCGCTGGTGTTGATCTGGTTGCAACTCTAAATGATACTGGTGTTGTTGCTGGTGCTTACACTCGTGTAACTGTTGATCCTAAGGGTCGTGTAACTCTTGGTACTAATCCTAACACTGTTGCTGATATGGGTCTCATTGATGCAGCTACAATCACATTTGTTAACGAACAAATCGATGCTCTGCGTAAAGAAGTAGCAGATCTATATCTCTATGTTATGTCTAGAATCTAATTCTTAAAATAGAAATACACCACTGCCTGTAAAAGGGCAGTGGTGTATATTCTTTCAATAGTATTTAGTGCTGTGGTGAAAAGACAGACCACAGTATCGCTACAAGGGCTTTAAATGCCCTTGTAGCGATTTAAAAAGAGTGATTGATATCGTTAGCTAGGCATCTTACTTAAATCGTCTGTGAGGCTTTTAAACGTTCCATAAAACATAATGGCATTAGCGTAGAGATAGCTCAGGAACTCTACTTCACGCGCTGTGGTATGAATAGCGTTAATAAGTTCTTTTTTAACTTCACTGTTTCTTGCTAGTACATTAGTTTTAGTATTTTGATCAATTAAGGAATCAATAAGTTCTGATGTATCTGTTGTAAGTTTAGCAATAAAATTAATCTTAGTCAAGTTTAGAGTAGTACCTAAGACGTCAATGTTCTTATAGATAGAATCTAAGTCATTGAAAGTTTTTAAAATGTCAGAGATATAAGCTTTAGTTGAACCATTATCGTAAGGGAAATACTTAGAAATATCTTTGCGATGTTCTTCTATAAGTTTAGAAGATTTAGAGAAATAAGTAGCACCATACAGTGTAAAAACTTTATCTTCTGAATATTCATTAATGAAAGAAGCTACTGCCATTTTTAGATTATTAAGAGTAGACTCAGTGTCAGCTAATATGATGTTAGAAGAGTTGATTAAGTCTAAAGAATAGTCTACGTATTTACCTTTAAAGTTTTCTGGTTTAGAAGTCATGTAAGCTTTAGCATCAATGAACTTAATACCTTTAACTTTATGAAGAACTTCAAACTTATTAGATTCTACGTCTCTGACTAGTTTATCAGTATCTTTAACAGTTAAAGCTTTAAAAGCTGTAGAGAAAATATCTTTTAGTTTGTAGAAGTAATCTGATAGTGATTCTTCTGATATAACTGATGAAGAATTAATAAGATAATGGTATTGTTCTAATGTAAAAGAAATAGGAGAATTAGGAGTGTCGTGGTAAAGTTTCATGGTAGTAAAGTCCTTTTGGTTAAAATTCAAACAATTTTCCCAACTAGTAGATTAAATCTACTAGTTGGGGTATTTAGGTTTAGTAGTAGTTTAGAGTATACCACAGTCTGAGTTCATCGTCAGAAGAATAATCTCCGAAGAATAGTGAGTCATCATGTTCATCTTGATTGTTAAACATCAACTGACTATAGTTAGTATTTGTGGAGACGTTCTCTCTTATCTCTATAAGGTAAGTTACTGCCTTATAGTCAATGTCGTCTAAGTTCTCTTTTATACCTATGTATAAAGGTTCTATAACAACATTTGTCTCGCATGGGACATATATAGAAATGTTCTTAATTCCACCATTAGTTTTAAATGGCTCATTGATATGACTAAATAAACCAATATTACCTTCTGGTCTCCAGAATTCCCAGTATAGTGTTGTACCTACTGGATAGCCAGAAGTATCAACTTGAATTTCATGGCTATTGCCTTTAATCCAATAGTCATCTACAGTATCAACCCAAATGTTGTTAAGGATTTTTCTTCTACTTAAAAAGTAAAGCATAGCATCATATTGTACTATTTTACTATTAGGTAGACATTTAGGTAATTCTCTAATTCTCCACTTACTTAGTAAGCTATTAACAATTGCAACAACAACACTAGTTTGACCTAAAGTAAGAGCTCTTCTAATACGTTCTAGATAATCTACAACTGGCTCAAAACCATAAACATCTTCAAGCAAATGTCTATGTATAGTTGGTGGATACTCATCTGGTTTATTAAAAACATTAGACCAGTCTACTGGTCTGTTGTCGTTAATAACAGACTGGTACATATTAGCAATAGATGTATCATCATAACAATAGTGACCACCTAAAGCTTGATATGTTATACTGACTGTACCACTAACCTGAGGATTAATGATCAATATAACAGAAGAAATTTCCTTAGCATACTTTAGTGTAGCTTCTTGGTGAAGTTCTACTATCTGATAATCCATACCTCTTTGTAAAACCGTAGCACCATCTTTAACAATGAGTGATGCAGCAAAGAATGGACCATAGCTTGAAGCTATGCTTCTTGTTGGTTTATTAGATAGTGTATGGGGTTCATCTACTATTTTATTATCTTGGTTAGTGCCTATAATATCTAGACATAGTTTGGGAATATTAAATGGCATACATTGTCCTTTTTTAATTTAAATATTAAGTCAAACTATGTTTAAAAATACAATTAAACAATTTATAGAAAAAGCTTTTAAAGTACATAAAAACAACTATCTCTATGATAAAGTAAATTACGTCAATAGTAAAACTAATGTAACTATTATATGTCCTATTCACGGGGACTTTGAGCAAACACCACATAATCATTTAAAAGGACAAAGATGCCCTAAATGTTATAGAAATGTACCTTTAACAAAAGAAGAATTCATTAGAAAAGCTAGAGCTATCCATGGTTATAAATACGACTACAGTAAAGTGGAGTATGTTAACAGCACAACTAAACTTATTATTATATGTCCTATCCATGGTGAATTTGAGCAAACACCTAATAATCATTTACAAGATCATGGTTGTCCTTATTGTGGTGCTGAAAAAACAGGATTAAGATTTAAATATAATAATGCCGAATTCATATCTAAGGCAAGACTTATCCACGGTGATAAATACGATTACAGTAAAGTTGAGTATATAAATTCCACTGAAAAAATAATTATAGTTTGTAAAAAACACGGTGAGTTTGAACAAACACCTGTAGCTCATATATGGGGGTCTGGTTGTCTAAAATGTGGATTGGAAAATAGAAGATTGTTAAGGATGTCAACAAAAGAAGAATTCATTAGAAAAGCAAGACTTATCCACGGTGATAAATACGACTACAGCAAAGTTATTTATACAGGCATTCGTAAAAAGGTAACTATTATATGCCCTATACATGGTGAGTTTAATCAAATACCGGAATCACATTTAAAAGGTAACAGCTGTTCTAAATGTAATTTTGATAAAATGTCATTAGACCGTAGATCTAATTTAAAAAAATTTTTAAAAAAAGCTAGAGCTATTCATGGTAACAAATATGATTATAATAAAGTTGTGTATATTAACAATCATACTAAAGTTGTTATAGTTTGCCCTATGCATGGTGAGTTTGAACAAACACCAGCTAACCATCATAGTGGTAAAGGTTGTCCAATCTGTAATGCATCTAAAGGTGAATTAGCTATCAAAGCTATACTAGATAAACACAACATACGACATATACAAGAATATCGTATACCAGAAATTTATAACATTCTTTTTTATGACTTTTATTTACCAGATCACAACTTGTTGATAGAGTTTCACGGTAAACAACACTATGAATATATACCACATTTTCATAGAAATGGTGAAGATGATTTATTAGTACAAAAGAATCGTGATGATGCGGTACGATACAACGCTAAGTATTTTAAGTACAGATACCTAGAGTTTAACTATAAACAATTAAAAGAACTCTCTAAGGAAGAGTTTGAAACTCTAATTATTAAGAATTTAGCTAAATATAAATAAAGACATAGGAGAAATCTCCTATGTCTTTAAAACTATTTAAGTACATTAAATGGCATTTAAATTCCCCCGGTCAACATTAACATAAATAGGATCACTACTAGATGCCTTAATGACTTCTTCAACAATACTATCTGGTGTTAAACCAGCAAGATCATTATTGATATAGCCAATTTCATTATAGTACCTACTAACTAATTGTGAACAATAATAGTCACGATTACTGTCACTGAAACCTATTACATTTTTAAAAAAATCTAATAGATTGTATGGCTTACCTAGTTCTGACAAAACTATATCTAAGTGCTTAGAAACGCTACTAATATCTGTTTTTATTAAGTAAAAATCACTTGACATAGATAGAGGGTATAGTCTAACTTCAGGTGGTGTTGCTTCTACCATCATAACTCTTTCACCCAAAACAACAGCCACCCCAACATGAGTGTACCTAGCCTTTGTAATTTTTTGATATAGTTTTAAGAATAAACCAGTTAGTCCTGGGTCTGTTGGTTTATCCCAAGCAACTAAATCTCCTGTTCTTATTTTTTCTCGCATCTCTGAATAAAGTATCGTCATTTAAAACTCCTTCGTTAACTAAAAATGCATATACGTAAACCTTGGAGTTTAGACCGCTGTTAATCATAAACCCATTCAATATATTTCTAATTGTCACTGTAATTAAATGGGTTTATGATTAACACAACTTAAATGAAAGGGTTACATCATGGAACAGTCTCCTAAAAAGCCCTTCGTTAAGGGTTACAAATACCGCATCTACCCAACAGACACTCAAAAGCAGTTTTTAACCGAAGTCTTCGGTGCTAACCGATTTCTCTGGAATCAACTTTTAAAAGAGAGCAACGAGGCTTATGAAATTTATAAGTTAAAAAAGGGGCAAAACCCACGTGAGGAAATAGAGTTTCCAAATACCTCAGGTTATGGTTTATGTAAAAAAATAACACTACTCAAAGAGACTCACCCTTGGATGAATCTCTACTCTAATGTGGCATTCCAACAGACCGCCATAAATCTTGGTAGAGCTTATGCTAACTTCTACAGAGGCCATAAACTCCACAACAGAGTTGGCAGACCTAAGTTTAAGAAACGTTCTTACTATCAAAGCTTTCGTTTAACTAGTGTTGGTTTTCGCCTTAAGGGTAAAGAGCTCTTTATTGCTAAGCTCGATACTCCTCTCAAAGTCATCTGGAGCAGAGAGTTGCCAAATGAGCCTAACTCCATTACCATTACTAAGAATGCAAGTAATGAGTACTATGTTTCCTTCATGTGTGATTACACACCTCAAAAGACCATTGGTCAAACCAACGTAGGTATAGACCTAGGCCTTAAAACCTATGCAACTCTCTCCACAGGTGACAAACTAGAGAATCCACGGTGGCTCCAAAACCACCTTAAATCCCTTAAGCGTCACCAACAATCCCTCTCCCGTAAAACCAAAGGAAGCAAGAACCGCACTAAAGCACGCATCAAAGTAGCCAAGCTACACCAAAAGGTCACCAACGCCCGTCATGACTGGCAACACAAGGCAACTCGTACACTGGTTAACAATAGCCACGTAATCGGTGTAGAAGCCCTCGCTGTCGCCAACATGATACGTAACCGCAAGCTCAGTAAAGCTATACAAGACGCAGCCTGGTCTTCGTTCTTCACTAAGTTACAGTACAAGGTGGTGGAATCCCAACATGCTACCCTCATCTATATGAGTCGCTTCTTCCCAAGCAGCCATATCTGTTCACTAACAGGTAAGCAGCTTGAGAGGAAGCTCTCACTATCTGAGCGCACCTGGGACTGTCCGTTCTGTGGCAACACACATGACAGAGACCTTAACGCAGCAGCCAACATCGAGAATAAGGCTATGGAGCTCTACGCTACACTGCCAGTCTCGAAGTCACATCACGGCGAAGTAGCCGTCGTAGCTGGCTAATCTAACAACGCCTGAGAGGACACTCAGGTTCAGACCATAGAGAGTTCTTCACCTCTACTATCAGGCAACTGGTAGCATGTACC
>Ga0316608_1000103_pt1 | contig 45998 bp, 9 predicted proteins | sample MIS2016152B_MG_FD_207673 | JGI IMG/M metagenome (GOLD analysis project Ga0316608, IMG submission 207673) | Microbial mat bacterial communities from Middle Island sinkhole, Lake Huron, Michigan, United States - MIS.2016.152B | ecosystem: Environmental > Aquatic > Freshwater > Lake > Sediment... | reverse complement strand
TTTGGCTATTTGACTACCTAACTTCAATGCTTTTTGTGCATTGGTTGTAAAATTATCATAATTCATATTCTCTGCCAGATTTGTTCTACGGATACAAAAATAGAGATTTATTCCATGAATAAAAAAAGCAAAGGTAAATATCGTGAATTATTTTAATTTTGCAGGTTAATAACTTTGTTTAAAATGAATTTCGAAATATTGCAAATGCTCATTCAATCAGCTTGTTCTGATGGAATAATAGGCACAGAGGAAAAACAACATATTTTAGAAAAAGCCAAAGAACTTGATTTGTCCGAAGCTGAAATTGATTTTCTGATTCAAAAAGAATTGGAGAAAAAAAATAATCCTTCTGATTTGCCATCTGGTTTTGTTTCTGATAAGAAAACAAACACAAATACCTGCTTATTTACAGAAGTTTCGGAGTTTGAAGAGCAGGGTGGAATGAGCATGATCCAAAAAGCTAAATACTTAGGCAAATGGGTTATTGTAAAAAGGCTTAAAGCAGAGCATCGATTGGATGAAACTTTTCAATCCTTATTTTTCAAAGAATTTGAAATTTCATACCACTTGGATCATCCTAACATAATAAGATTTTACGATAAAGGGCAAGATGACGAAGGTCCCTATTTTGTGATGGAATACATTGACGGAATTCCGTTGACAGAAAGGATCAAAGAAAAAGGACAAATAGATCCTCGAATGATTAAAAGGATTCTTTTACAAATTCTCGATGCGCTGGCTTATGTTCACAAAAAGCAAGTATTTCATCGCGACCTAAAGCCCGACAATATTTTGTTGAGCTATAAAGGCGACAATGTGAAAATCATTGATTTTGGTCTCGCTCTCAATCAACAATTTACCGATGGCATGCTCAAAGTCGGCTCTGACAGATATAGTTCACCAGAACAAAAAACAGACGCCGAGGCAGTCGATCAGAAATCAGATATTTATTCTTTTGGCATTGTTTTTTATGAAATGCTCATGGGATTTGGAGCAAATATTGATTTACAACAAATTGAAAACACACAGTTCAAGTATATCATTGAAAAATGTATTCAGCAGAATCCCTCAGATCGCTTTGATTCATGTGAAGAAATTATCGAAGCACTCAACGAACCTGAGCAAGTTCAAAACATCGTTTTGCAACCCGAAAAAACAGAAAATAATATCAGAAAGAATCTATTCACACGTTATCCAAAAAAGATTTATTTTATGACAGGAATTGGCATTGCAATTCTCGGCATCATTTTATTTGTTCTTGTTCCTAAAATTATTTTCAATTTTAAATTCGCAAACTCCACCGAGAAAGCAAAATACTTTAAATTTACAGATCAGGGCAAAAGATATTTTAATACAAAAGAATACGACATTGCAAAACTCTATTTTGATTCGGCTGCAAAAATAAACCCATATAATACTGCATTGATTGATAAAATAGAGGATTGCAAAAGCCTTATGCCACTAAAAACCAAAGCAGACGAGCTTTTTGCAAGAAAGAATATTGCACGTGCGCAACAATATTATAAACTTCATTTAAAAAAGAATCCCGGCTCTATTTCTGCCATTGAAAAAATAGAAGAATGCGAAAAGATCATAGAATCCTCTAAAAATCTTGTTACGATAAATGACCTTACTGGGAAGTTTGGATTCAAAGATGAGAACGAATTTATCATCATCGATTTTCAATTTGAAGATGCTATTTCGTTCACTGATGATTTAGGTGCAGTAAGGAAAAACAGAAAGTGGGGTTTCGTTAACAAAAAGGGAATCTTCGTTATACGCAACCAATATGACTCCATTATTCAATCATTTCATAATCAAAAGGCAAGAATAAAGGTTGAAGGTGCAGAATATTTTATTAATAAGCGGGGGAAACCTGTCGATTCAATTTAGATGATTTTAATTCATTATTATTCCTAATTCCTAATATAAAATAAAGATTGACAGCTTATTCCTAATTTGTAATTGTTTTGTCGGTCAGTAGTGAAATTTTTTTTTGCAAAAACATTCTATTATGACAAAAGAATTTAATATAACCGGATTATGCAACCCACAATTGCATTATATGGCAGACATAGCCGAAAAGGTTACATCAATAGTCAAGCTCATTGAAAAAGGTAAATATTTCACCATCAATCGACCACATCAATATGGAAAAACTACAATTCAAGCTGCCATCGCAGATAGAATAAACCAATCGAACGAAAGTATTGCATTATATATTAGCTTTGAAGAAATTGACTATGAAATCTATCAATCAAAAGATCGTTTTATTGAGGCTTATTTAAATCGGATTGCAGAAAGCTTTGAATACTCTTCACATCCCGAAATTGCTGATTTTGTTTTAAGCGAAGTTGGTAAAATAAATAGCTTTGATATGCTTTCTTCATTTATTGGAAAAATGATACAAAAAGCGAAAAAAAAGATCGTTTTGATCATCGATGAAGTAGATCGTTCTTCAAATAATCAATTATTTTTGGATTTTATTGCAATACTAAGAGGTGGTTACTTAAAAAGAAACCGTTACCTCGATTTTCCAACATTTCAATCTGTGATTTTATCGGGTGTTCACGATATAAAGAAAATAAAACTAAAAATAGATCCCGAAGCAACATCGAAATACAATAGTCCCTGGAATATTGCCATAGATTTTGATGTTGACTTGAGTCTAAACAGCAAGGAAATTGCTTCAATGCTTCAGGTGTATTGCCAGGAAAAATCAATAGCAATGAATATTGATGAAATTGCGGCTAAATTACATTATTACACTTCTGGTTATCCGTTTTTAGTCAGCTATTTATGCAAGATAATAGACGAAAAAATAATCCCATTAAGAAATAATCATAATTGGGAAGAAGCCGATGTAGATGAGGCATTTAAGCAAATTTTATCTTTATCGAATACAAATTTCGAAAGTTTGATAAAAAATTTGGAAAACAATTCCGATTTATACGCACTTGTTTTTAATTTGATTGTTGAAGGCGAATACATGAGTTTCAATGAGTTCAACCCTATTATTGATGCAGGTAAAACCTATGGCATTTTAGCTAAACAAGATAACAAAATCATCATTCATAATCATATTTACGAACATATCATTTATGATTATATGACCTCAAAAATTGAAACATCGAAGGATTTTCATACCAATAACAATACTAAATATATTAAAAACAATGTGTTGGATGTAAAACAATTATTGCTTGGATTTCAGCGTTTCATGCAGGAGTATTATAGCAAAAAAAATGTAGCTTTTCTCGAAAAACATGGAACATTATTATTTCTGGCATTTACCAAACCCGTCATCAATGGCAATGGCTTCGATTTTAAAGAAGTGCAAATAAGCGAAGAACGAAGATTGGATGTGGTAATTACCTACTTAAACCAAAAATATGTTATTGAACTGAAACGCTGGAAAGGCGAGGAAGCTCATCAAGCCGGACTCGAACAACTTTCTGATTATTTAGACCGCCAAAACATAAAACAAGGATACCTGCTGATTTATGATTTCCGGCTCAAAACGAAGGAATATAAACACAAAGAAATTTTTCACAATAATAAAGAAATTTTTGCTGTGTGGGTGTAGATTAATTAGGAATTTTTGAATTAGGAAATAGGAATTAAAATTAATTAGGAATTGTTGAATTAGGAATTAGGAATAAAATGTGCTAATTTGTTAATATGCTAATTTGCTAATTAATTGGTTGTCAAAGACCCACCCCTTAGTCCCCTCCCGAGAGGGGAAATTAGCTTTGTACACATTACCCCCCTAACCACACAAAACAAAAAGCCTGAAAGGCTTCAATCCCTTCAGGCTTATATATTTATGATTCTTTATCAATTAATTTTTACCCTTAACTAAACAACATCAATTCTACATTCTACATTCTACATTCTTCATTCTTCATTCTTCATTCTACATTCTACATTCTTCATTCTTCATTCTACATTCTACATTCTTCATTCTACATTCTTCATTCTACATTAATTAAAATCCCGGGCAAGGAATTGGTGTGTGCTTTTTGTTTTTCGCAGGTCTTTTTCCAATACTAAAATCATAAATCAAAGAGATTTCGTGTGCGCCGCCCGCAGACCCCATTAATTCTTTGTTTACAGTAATATCATAACTATAACCAACACTCAAACTATAAAATTTATAACCTACCAAAAGGATCAAAGCATCACTATTTTTATAACCTTTTTCATCATTATTCAGATAGGGCATTCCTCGGTAATAAACTCCGGCAGTAAAATCTTTCTTCGTCCAGGAAGCTCCCATATCCATGGTTTTGAATGAGCCTTGCATTTTAAAACGATATGAAAATGTTAAAGATTCATCTTTAATTCTTCTACGCTTTTTGTCCTTAAGCTGCATTTTATAACCCCCATAAGAAGTGAACAACAAATTCACCCTTGAATCTTCTTCATAAAGCGATTGATTTGGGCGCATCAAATGATCTACGGTGACTCCTGCCCAAAATTTCTTGCCATAAACCAACCAAGACATGGCAGCGTCAACATAACCTTTATGGTCAACTGTGGGATTCTCGGTGGATGTAGCAAGCGGAGTTCCATCAAGAGATCCCAAATACTGATCGGAAAATGTCAAGTCTCTAAAATTCAAACCTCTTTGATTAAATTTTATGCTTGCTCCTGGTCTGGAATGCAAATTCCGAGTCATTTTAAAATCGTAACAATAATGTAGAGCGACCTCTGTAACTCTCAGTTTTCCAGTACCTGCCTCATCCCTGAAAATAGACATCCCTACTCCACTATTTCTTTTGTCGATGAAGTGATCCACCGCAATAGCATAAGTAACGAATTTGCCAGGTATATTTGGCCATTGATCCCGGTAGTTGATCACCGCCTTGCTTTGACGATTTAAACCCGCAAATGAAGGACCCAAAGTAGTGGGTGATGAATAATACTGTGAAAAATGTGTCAACTGCGCAAAAGTTAAGCGACTAAAAAGCATCGCTACGATCAATATGGAAAACAGAATAAGCCTTTTCATCGCCTGTAGTATTAATTTTTTTAACATATTGCAAATTTAAAGCCAAAAGCTTTAAATTTTTGTTTTTCAATTACAAGTATAGTTTTTTAATAAAACCTTCAAGGTTTTGAAAACCTTGAAGGTTTGAGCTTTTTATTATCTTAAGAGTGTTATATCGCCCACTTTCTTGAACAACTTTCCATTGAAATAGCGACCTTTAATCTTATAAATATATACATCCTGTGGACATATTTTACCTTTATAGTAACCATCCCAGCCAATATTGATGTCTTTGCTTTGGAACAACATTTCACCTTGTCTATTGAATACCTGCATTGTGTATTCATCTACCAATCCCATATCTTGGAATATTGGGTAGAATACATTGTTGAAGTCGGCATTTGTACCAGAGTAAACACCACCATTAGACCCTAAAGCATCGGGTGTGAAACCCGTAGGTGCAACAATATCACTTGCATCAGCTACATAAACAAACTTCGGCAATAATGTATCGATATAACAATTATGATCTGTTGTAACACTGAATATAATGTCATACCATCCATCATTAGGACCTGGTTTTGAGAAATAGTAGATAGGATCCTTTTCATAAACCGTATCATTAGCACCATCTTTTGCTCCAATCATAACCCAGTTGAATGCCCATTGCTTTTCGTCTGTATCAATATAATTGAACAATCTTAAAGGATCATCGGGTAAAAGAACAGAGTCAGGATACGCATCGATTAGCAATGAACCGGAAATAGAATCCATGATGATCGGATTAGGATGAACGACAATCGTATCAACCAATACGGTATTCGATCCATTGGTACCTGTTACGGTAAGTGATGGGTAATATAAACCTGGTTTATCGTACAGATTGTGAGTATTTTGATCTGTTGAAGTACGTCCATCACCAAAGTTCCACAGATAAGAAACTGTATCGCCAAAGGTCTTGGTAATATCGGTAAATCGAACATCCAATTCACCGCAACCTGTATTGGTAGAAGCAGTTCCACTAACAATCGGATAAGGAGGTTTAATCCATACTTCGTGCGAAACAGAAGCAGAACAAACAGTATCAGCATTCACTTCCTCAACGGTTAAAGTAACCAAGAAAGAGTCCCTGCTCCAATACATGTATTCATGAGTTAAAGTTGGTGCTGCATTGTTTTCTGTAATCGTATCACCAAAGTTCCAATAGTAGTTATCATAAGGATCGATATCATCAGACAAGCGATCGAAACGAACCGTTGCATTCGGATAGTTTTGTTCTATCGGAGAACGGATAAATTCAATATCCAATTTAGGATAGATCACAACAGTATCCACTACAGTATCACTACATTGGGTAAGATCACTCTTGGCAATCAATGTAATCGTGCGTCTTCTGTAAGGACTATCATAATCTACACTATAAACATTGTTGACCGTTGTAGAATTATCTAAACTAAATTTTCCATCACCAAAATTCCAGATGTAGGAAATATTGCCAGTCGTACCATTGTAGTTACGAGAGTTATTTGTAAATTCAATATTGACAGGTGAACAACCAAACTCGCGTCCCTTAGCAAAAGCAGGTACAGGAGGATGATTGAAACGAATCATAACGGTATCGCTGTCAAAGCAACCTGTTTGTGAATTTCGTACACTCCAAGCAAGCTGATTCACACCTGTATCTAATCCAGTAACCAAACTATTATAGAAGCTACTACTAACAAAGGATCCACCACCAGAAGCCACACTCCACCCGCCTAAATCATTCGATACCAAAGCCGTTGCTGTTAAGTTTGCATTATCAACGCAGAGTACTTTATCAGAACCAGCGTTAACACTGAAACTTGCATTTTCAATTATAACATCACAATAGGTAGAGAACTGATCATTGGGCGCAGAAACTGTCCAACGGAACACGTTGATACCTGTATCCAGATTTGAAACAATTGTTTTAGGATCAAAGATATTCGCAATGGTTGCTCCTGTTGATGCTTGTGACCATTTTCCTGTGAAAGGAGATCCCGGATCGAGTGCCAACATCGAATGTGGCTCGCCGCAACCTTGGAAATTAGGACCAGCATTACAAGGAATTCCATCGTAAACAATTGCAACGATATCAGCATCCTGACAAACCCCTTTGGTAACAGTCCATTGGAATATGTTTGTACCTACCACCATGCTATCCACATCTGTATAAGGATCGTTAACATTAACAAAATAACCTCTACCACCAGAAACAGACCACACACCAGATTCACCAGCACCCAAAGTAGCACCCATTCTTGTATTATCAACGTAAACTGTATCGTCAGGACCTGCATCGGCAAATAGTCTGTCGCTTGTGATCACAACCAAATCTGTTCCGGTACATCCATTTTTTTGAACAGTCCAACTAAAGGTATTTAATCCAGTATATAACGCATCTACATAAGTGCCAGAGAAGGTGTTATCAACAAATACTCCATGTCCTCCTACAATGCCCCAAACACCGCTACCGGTAGGTCCAGGATCATCCGCACTTAAGAATACTGAATCTCCACAAACAAATTGATCGTCACCCGCTTTTTCTAAAACCATATTATTGGTCATAATCACATCATCAAAGGTTTGGCAAGAACCGGTTGTCAATGTCCAACGAAGTGTATTCGTACCCGCAGCTAAATCATTGACCCTCGTGTTATATCTCGTGTTACTGACAAATGTACCACCACCTCCAATGACAGACCAAGAACCCGATGATCCTGAAGGAGCAGGAATGGCAGCCAGTACCGTAGTGTTTTCACAAAGCGTACGATCAACACCTGCATCAGCAATTTTATTGCTGTTTGTAATGATGACGATATCGGTAGCCAAACAACCTAATCTTTCAACTGTCCACTTAATAGTGTTCATTCCAGGTTGTAATCCATTTACAACAGTATTATTCAATGTTGAATTTACAAAGCTTACAGATCCACCCAAATTTGTCCAATATCCAGTTCCTATACCCGGTGCTTCACCATGCATGGTTGCAGTAGGTCCGCATACCGTTTGATCGGGTCCAGCCGTGATTGAGAATTTATTGTTAGAAATAACTACTTCATCATAATCACTACAACCATTGGCTGAGAAGAACCAGCGGAATGTATTGCTGCTATTGCTCAATCCTGTTACCATAGTGGCTCTTTGGAGTGTATCTGCAATGATGGCAGGTGTTCCAATTCTTGTCCAGTAGAAAACAGCTCCGGTTGGAGGATCATTACCAATCAAAATTGCGGTATCACTACAAACAATCTCGTCGGCACCTGCATCAGGATGAACAGAATTATTGTATAAGGTTACATCATCCGTTGATGTACAAATACCTTTTGAAATAGTCCAACGCAAAGTACTTGTACCTTGTCCAAGATTCCGAACCGTGGTCGATGAACTTGTAGAATTATCCAATGTACCGGATCCACCAACAAATGTCCATGTACCATCTCCAATCGAAGGAATAGAAGCATTGATATTTGTGAATTCGGTACAAAGAGGTTGATCCACACCTGCAAACGATTGGAAGAAGTTATTTTGAATAACGACTTCATCGTAACCGGAACAACCATTTCCAGTCACCGTCCAACGGAAGCGGTTAGATCCAGTTCCCAGACCCGTAACAGCAGAGATAAAGTTACTTGGACTTGCAATGAATGCAGTACCCGCACCAATTTGTGTCCATATACCCGTTTCACCTGTTGTTAAGCTTGAAGCACTCAAAGTTGCATTCGGTCCGCAAACTTCCTGATCAAGTCCAGAATTTGCAATAACCATATTATTGATGATATTCAATTCATCAAATGATATACATGCATTTTGTTGTATTGTCCAGCGCAAGGTATTGAATCCACGTGCAAGATCAGTAACGTTGGTGCTATAAGATGTAGAATTATCAAATACAGCATTTCCTGATGTTATTGACCATTCGCCCTCACCCACTCCTGGTAGATTGGCTACCAAACTTGTATAATCCTGACACAACACCTGATCGCCCGGAGCTATGGCCGTTGTTGGCATATCGTTGGTAATCATTACTTCATCAAATGCGTTGCAAGATATTGAAGCAACCGACCAACGGAAGATGTTTGCACCTTTCGACAGATCCCAAACACGGGTATTGTTAGCCGTAGTATATTCCAGAGTTGCACTTCCGCCTTCTACTGTCCATACGCCTGAAGATCCAGGAGTAAGTTCTGCTGCGCTCAGCGCTGAAGAATCCTGACAAATTGCATTATCCAAACCAGCATAAGCATTGACAGCATTATTGGTTATGGTTACAATATCACCAGAAGTACATCCGCCTTGTGTTACCAACCAGGTGAACTTATTAATACCAAATCCAAGACCTCTTACCATTGTATTGTTAGCGGTAGGATCGTCCACTGTACCCACTCCACCTGTTACAATCCACTCACCAGTACCTTGTATAGGATCGTTGGCAGATAAGCTGGCAAAGTTTTCGCATACATTTTGATCCAAACCAACAATGGCTTGTGTTGGTACATTGTTGGTAATCACCACAATATCATCATCAGAACATGAAGCCCCTACCACCAACCATCGCAGGTTGTTTACACCCGGTCCAATAGAATTGACGACAGTATTGGGGTTTGTTGAAGTAACAATAACAGCGGCTCCACCTGCAACCGACCAAGTACCTGTTTGACCAAGTCCGGGAGCAGTTGCATTCAAGTTCGTTGTTGATCCACAAATGCTTTGATCTGGTCCTGCAACTGCATAAACAGATCCATTGTTTACAACGACTTCGTCATGTGAATCACAAGTACTATTTTCGATCACCCAACTAAAAGTATTGCTACCATTACCCAAGCTAGTTACAAGGGTATTGAATGATGTTGAACTTTGAATTGTTCCTGAACCTGTAAGTATTTCCCAATGGCCAATACCTACGGTTGGTGCATTACCTGTGAGCAAATGAGAAGTTGTGCAAATTGTAGCATCTGTTCCAGCATTTGCAACAGTTGGCAAACCATTGGTCACAATTAATTGATCAGAATTAGAACAAGTGAAAATGTTGTTTACTGTCCAAACGAGCGTATTGGCTCCAGGACTAATACTTCTCACCCAAGTATTATTATTGGTAGAATTGTCAAAAGTAACAAAACCACTCATGATTGACCAAACTCCGCTTTCATTGGGTTGTAAACCACTTGCAAACAATTCTGCTGAATCAAGACATACAAAAATGTCGGCACCTGTATTCACAATGACAGAATTATTCGATACAACCACATCATCAATGGCGTCGCAACCTGCATTGGAAACAGTCCAACGGAAAGTCGTGTTATTTGCACCCAAGGCAATGACAGGAGTAACATTATTGGTAGAATTCATAATCGTTCCTTGTCCACCTAAAGTAGCCCAAGTACCTGTTCCGTCACCCATCATAATGGCTTCAAGTGTAGTTGAATTTGTACAAACGTTTTGGTCAACCCCTGCATTTGCAAAAGGCTTATTGTTTGTAATGATTACAAGATCGCTATTAGAACAACCATTGCGTGTAACAGTCCACCTTAAAGTATTGGCTCCTGTATTCAAACTATCGACTGCCGTTGTAGCAGAACTTGGGGTAACAATATAAGCGTTTCCACCCGCTACATCCCAAACACCTACACCGCCTGAACCCGGATCAGAACCAGCCAAAGTAGTAGTTTCACTACAGATTGCTTTATCCTGACCAGCAGAAATATCCACATAATTGTTTGTTACAGTAACATCATCAAAGAAAGTACAACCATTTGCTGCCACTGTCCAACGGAACGTATTGGTACCTCTACTAATATTATCTACACTTGTATTTTGAAGTACTGAATTTGCAAAGACACCTGCTCCACTTTGTACAGTCCAAAGACCCGCTCCGCCTGCTGGTGGGTTACTTGCAAGCATATTTGCATTAAACGTACAAACATTCTGATCACCCCCTGCACTAACGTTATGGCTGTTGTTTGAGATCGTAACAACATCAGCACCAAAGCATCCAAGGTTATCAATTCTCCATTGGAATTGGTTTGAGCCTATTCCCAGTCCAGTCACCTTCGTGTTGAAAAGTGTAGAATTCACAATATTGGCAGCACCTACGACAAGTGTCCAGTTTCCAACCGCACCTACAGAAGGATTGTTTCCTGAAAGAACAGTACTATCGGCACAAAGAGCCTGATCTATACCCGCAGAAGCCGATACAGAATTGTTTGTAATAATAGTCGTAGAACTATCTTTACAGTTTGTCAATCCTGAAACAGTCCAACGAAGTGTGTTTGGTCCCTGTCCTAAATTAGTAACAGCAGTATTGAACAAAGTATCATTTGCAAAATTTCCAAATCCTGAAGCAATTGTCCATTTTCCATGGTTGTTTGTACCCGGATCATTCGCACTCAATAAGGTATTATTCATACAAAGTGTTTGCGGTAATCCGGCTCTTGCAGTAACCATATTATTGGTTATTACAATATTATCAGATGCAGTACAACCTAAATGGGTAACATTCCAAGCAAATGTTGTTTTCCTATCACCCGCTGTTCCAAGCGTTCTGACAATGGTATTGTATTGAGAAGGAATCACAATAGAAGCCGATCCACTTGCCACTGACCAATTACCCGTAGCAGTAGCACCAATACTTGTTGGATCCTGACCTGACAGGTAAACGCTATCCGTACAAAGTGTCTGATCCAAACCAGCAGAAATGGTAAAGTTATTATTGGTGATTACCATGGTATCCACAGAACTACAGTTGTTATCGGTTACAGTCCATAAGAATGTATTTTTACCAGAACCTAAACCTGTTACCGTAGTGTTATGAGTAGATGGAATTTGGATAAATCCAGAACCTGCAAATAACGACCATGAACCCGTTCCCTGTGTTGGAGGATTAGCAGTCAAAGTGCTAAAGTCCTTACAAATTGTTTGATCAGGTGCAGTTGTTGCATTACCCGGTAAACCATTTGTGATGATAACATTATCAGATCTGGTACAGCCATTGGCATCTACAGTCCAACGAAGTGTATTTTGACCAGATTGTAAGCCGCTCACATTGGAATTGAAAAGAGTACTATTTGAGAATGTTGCAGTACCGGCATCTACTGTCCATCTGCCAGTTCCTGGCAGGGTTGCAGGATCGTTGGCGGTCATTTGAACATTTGTTCCGCAAACAGATTGATCAACACCCGCATTTACAGGGAATGAGTTGTTTGTTATGCGAACTGTATCAGAGAAAGTACAACCAGCAGAAGTAATTGTCCAAACATAAAGGTTAGAACCTGTTCCAACTGCATCTACACCCGTAGAATAATTGATTGAATTTGTGAAGATACCTGTACCACCAGCCGTTGTCCATACTCCACTTCCAGAAGAAGGATTGTTTCCGACCAAACTAATTGTATTGGTACAAATAGAAACATCCAAACCGGCATCAGCATCCTGATAATTGTTGATGATAGTAACTTCATCAGAATTGTCGCAACCTTGGTATGTTATAGTCCAACGGAAGGTGTTTGCACCATTACCTAAGTTTGTAACAACTGTATTGTATTTTGTAGTTTGAGCAAAAGTTCCCTGACCACTGATAACTGACCAGTTTCCTGTACCAGCACCAGGCTGATTGCCAGCTAAATTTGCCTGAGGAATACATACAGCTTGATTGTCACCTGCAAAAATATAGACAGATTTATTGGTAATAGTCATATAATCTGTTTTGCTGCAACCACTTGGGGCTGTTACATTCCATGAGAACATATTAGGACCTTGTGCAATATTGCTTATGGCAGAATTGAAAGCCAGAGAGTTTTGAATCGTAGCCGAACCAGAAACATTGATCCAGAATCCGGTTCCCGGAGCAGGATTGTTGGCTGTCATGTTCGTTGCATTATTGCATATATCCTGATCTAAACCAGCATCGGCCAATACCGAGTTATTTATAATTTCCACTTCATCATCAAAACTACAACCTTTGTCTGCAATCGTCCATCTTAAAGTATTGACGTTGCCTCCAAGAGTTTTAACGTAGGAATTGTAAAGAGTAGAATTCACAAATGAACCAGCTCCACTAACCAATGTCCATGAACCAACCGCCAAGGGACTAATGTTAGCAGGAACAGTACCTGAAAGAATAGCAGAATCTGTACATAAACTTTGGTCGGGTCCTGCGTAAACGGTGAAGAAATTATTGGTTATAACGACTTCATCCAATGAAGAACATATACCATTCACAATCGTCCAACGTAGAGTATTTGCACCCCCATTTAATCCGTTAGCAGTAGTTTGATATTGCGTTGGATTTGGAACACTTCCTCCTCCTGTTTCTATAGACCATGTACCATTTCCAATGACAGGATTGTTACCTACAAGATTTGCATTTCCATCGCAAACTGAAAAGTCAGAACCTGCATTGGCAAAAGTAGGCGAACCATTGTTTATAATAACTGTGTCGATTCCGGTACAACCTTTATCTGTAACCGTCCAGTTCAATGTATTTTTTCCATTGCCTAAAACTCTGATTTTAGAATTATGAGCAGTAGAAGTAACCAATACACCATTTCCACCTACAACAGTCCAGAAACCTGTAGCGGTTCCAGTTAAAGCATCGGCAGCAAGATTGGCACTATCAGCACATACAAACTGATCTATACCTGCATCCAGAATAATGGAATCGTTCACTACATTCACTACATCACTACCAGAACATCCTTTCAAGGTAACTGACCAGCGGAATGCATTTGTACCAGTATTTAATTGTCTTACAGTTGTATTGTAAAGAGCAGAATTATCGAATACACCTGTACCACCGATCAAAGTCCAATTACCTGTTCCGAAAGCAGTAGGATCACTACCATTCAACTGAGTATAGTTATTACATACTTGTTGGTCTGGACCTGCATTGGGTGTAACGGTATTATTTGTGATCTTAACCACATTACTTGCATTGCAACCATTATTTGTAACGGTCCATTGGAAGAAATTATCGCTAATACCCAGGTTATTTACCACGGTATTGTAAGCCGTAGAGTTCACAATAGCACCGCTACCACCTGTAATAGACCATTCACCTGTACCACCCACAGGAGGAGCCTGACCTGAAAGGTTTACACTATTGGCGCAAACAATTTGATCTGTTCCAGCAGAAATGGTGAAGGAATTATTGGTAATGGTTCTTACGATAGCATCGGAACATGCATTTTTAGTAACAGTCCAGGTTAAGCTTGTAGCGCCAATACCCAGATTGTTGATAGTGGTAGAGTAATTTGTTGTATTTGCAATTACACCAGATCCACCTGTAACAGCCCATGTTCCTTTTCCAATGATTGGTTCTACAGCCAAAAGGTTGAAGGTATTTGTGCATATAGAAATATCACTGAACAATGCCTGTGCGGTAGAAGGAAGATCATTGGCAAGAACAGCATCATCATTGGCAGAACAAATACCACGAGTTACAGTCCATTTGAAAGTATTGTTGTTTTGATCTAAACCAGTAACAGGCGAATTATAAAGAGTAGAGTTTGTAATTGCACCACTTCCGAACATAACTGACCAAGTACCTGTTGCACCCACCGCTGCAGGAATTGCAGACAATGTACCATTTGCAGAACAAACTGCCTGGTCGGGTCCGGCATTTGCAGTAACCGTATTATTATCGATTGTTAACAAAGTATCCAATGAACAAGAAACTTGAGTAGTAGTCCAGCGCAAAATATTTGTTCCAGCACCAAGAACAGCAGAAGTTGTATAGTTTGTTGAATTTGCAATTGTTGCAGTTCCACCTAAAACAGTCCATTTTCCTGTACCTACGGCAGGTAGAGTAGCTGTTAATACAACATTATTTGTACAAGTTGTAAAGTCAGCCATAACTTCTGCTTCAGAAGGTCTGCTATTGTTGACTAAAATATCATCACTGGCAGAACAACCGTTTTCTATAACTGTCCAACGGAAAATATTATTTCCCTTTTGAAGACCATGAACCCATGTCGTATTATTTGTACTGTTTGCAATGGTACCCGTTCCTACTACGATAGCCCAGTTTCCTGTTCCTATGGTAGCAATTCCGGTCAATAGAGCAGAATCAACACATACAATTTGATCTATACCTGCATTGGTTGTAATGGATTTATTTGTAATAGATACATTGTCAGAATTTGAACATCCATTGGCATTGATAGTCCAGGTGAATGTGCTTGTTCCAACAGGTAATCCCGTTACTGCAGAATTATAGAGGGTAGAATTTACAATAATTGCCGGTGACATACCCACTTTTGTCCAAACACCTGAACCTCCAACGACAGGGGCATTTCCCTCTAAAGTTATATTATCACTACAAATAGCTTTATCACTACCAGCATTTACCACGACATAATTGTTAATAATATTGACAACATCCGAAGCTACGCATGTACCTTTTGTCACAGTCCATTGTAAAGCAGTACTTCCTACATTAACAGCATTAATCATTGTATTGAATAATGTAGAGTTAACGATCGTTGCATTACCGCCTGTTACAGTCCAAGCACCTGTTCCACCACCACCATTGGCTGATAATGGATCCACAGCGTTCAATTGTGTTGTATTTACACAAATGATTTGGTCTGGTCCGGCATCGGCTTTCGCAGAAGCATTGGTAATGACAACTTCATCAAAGTTTGTGCAAGTTCCATCAGAAACAGACCAGCGGAAACGGTTATCACCTGCGGCAAGTAAATTTACTCTTGTATTATAAAGGGAAGCGTTTACATAAACACCACCACCACCGATAGTAGTCCATACTCCATTTTGTAATGAATCTGGTTGGTTACCATTGAGGAATACAAAGTTGGTACATATAGAATCATCGATACCTGCAGTAGCACTAACAGAATTATTTGTAACGACTACGTCATCGAAAGCATTGCAACCATTTCTGATTATTGTCCAGCGGAAAGTATTTTGTCCTACAGATAAATTGTTTACATCCGTGATATTAGAAGTAGAAGTAACAATTACAGCAGTACCACCTAAACTAGTCCATTCACCAGAACCACCACCACCGATAGCAGGATCTTCGCCTGACAAAGTAGCCGTATTACTACATACAGGTTGATCTGCACCCGCCTGAACCGTGAATGAATTATTATTGATAGTTGCATTAGCTACATCGGTACATCCATTTCTATTTACAGTCCAAGTAAATGTGTTACCACCAGGGCTCAAGGTTACAGAGGTATTGAACAAAGTAGAATTTGTAATGGCACCTGTTCCACTTACCCTAACCCAAGTTCCGTTGCCGATAGCAGGATTAACTGCTACCAAAGAACCCATATTAGAACAAATGTTCTGAATTGGATTAACAATCACCGCAGGAGAAGGAGTATTATTGGTAATGGTGATTTGTTCGAATGAAGAGCAACCATTTTCAGTCACAGTCCAACGAAGAATATTTCCACCATTATTTAAACCATTAACCACCGTATTATAAAGTGTAGAGTTCACAAAAGCACCAGATCCAGAAATTACGCTCCATGCGCCAGTTGCAGGAGCAGGATTTGTAGCCGAAAGATTAGCAGAAGAACTACATACATTTTGGTTAATACCAGCATCCGCAGTCACTTCGTTATTTTGAACAACAACGATATCGGTGCTTGAACAATTTGTTGTAGAAATTTTCCAACTAAATGAATTTATTCCTGTATTCAAGCCACTAACATTTGTTATATAAGATGAAGGCGTTGCAAAAGCACCACTACCTGAAACAAGATTCCAAACGCCAGTTCCCCAGCTTGGGTTATTAGCAGTCAATATGGTAGCGTTTGAACAAACTTTAATTGTATCAGGAATAATATTGGCCAGCGTAGGCATATCATTGGTGATAATTACCTCATCAAATTCAACGCAAGAATTTTTGGTAACTGTCCAGCGGAATGTATTTTGACCTTGAGCCAGACCCGTTAATCCTGAATTGAATAAAGTAGAATTTGTTATTAATCCTAAGCCTATTTCCCTTGACCATACACCATTTCCCGGAGCAGGATCAGAACCACCTAAATTGGCAATATCGGAACAAACAACTTGATCTAAACCTGCACTTGCAGTAAACTGATTGTTTGTAATCACAACATTAGAAGAATCCGCACAATTATTAGCATAAACTTTCCATTTGTAGGTGTTTCCGCCCAAAGCTATATTAGAAACTACGGTGTTATATTGACTTGCATTTACAAATGTACCAGAACCAGAAACTACAGACCAAATACCCGATGCAGCACCAGGATTATTAGCCCCTAAATTATAGGATGGTGAACAAACAGCATTGTCTGCGCCAGCATCGGCAAGAACGCCATTGTTGGTGATAGAAACGTCTGCAATGTCATTACATCCTATGTTGGTAACGGTCCATCGGAAAGTATTAATTCCAGCAGACATGTTGGTTACCATTGTATTATAAAGGGTGGAATTCGTAACATTGGCTGTATTTCCAACAGAAACCCAAACACCACTTGCAGTAGGTACAGATAGCAAAGGATTAACTGCATTCAGTTGAATATTGTCATCACAGGTAGTAACATTAGAACCTGCAATGGCTTTGATTTGATTATTTGTAATTTCTACCTCAGCAGAGTCATTACACAAGCCTTTATCCACACTCCAACGGAATCTGTTAGGACCTTGTGCCAAACTGTTTACGGCAGAATTATTTTGATTAGAATTCACAATTGCACCTGCACCACTAACATTGCTCCAGGTTCCAGTTCCACCAATGACAGGGGCAGCTTCGAGGAATGTAGTAGTACCACAAACCGCTTTATCAGCACCAGCATCAGAAACTACAGAATTATTGGTAATCACTAATGTATCGGAAGCAGAACAACCTAAGTAGTCACGTGTCCAACGGAAAGTGATTTGACCAGCTCCACCGAGGCGACCTACTGTGGTAGCAGATGAAGAATTATCTAAAGTAGCAGTACCACCCGTTACAGTCCAGTTACCCGTACCTGGGGCAGGATCTGGCGCTTTCAGTACTACTGTATCCACACAGACTTGTTGTGTAGAAGTTACGGTAGTCACGGTGAATGAATTATTATTGATTACCACCACATCACTGGATGAACAAGCAGCATTTGTAACCGTCCAACGGAAGGAGTTTGCACCTTGATTTAATCCAGAAACTGAAGTTATAAAGCTTGTTGAATTCAAAATAATGCCACCACCACCTTCCAATGTCCAAAGACCCGTACCAATTGAAGGAGCATTACCACTAAGGGTAGCGCTGCTCGAACATAATGATTGATCCACACCCGCATTGGCTGCCACAGGAGCATTATTGGTAATATTAACCTCGTCAAAAGCAGAGCATCCATTTAAATTAACCGTCCAACGGAATTTAGTGGTAGTTCCACTTACAAGACTTTGAACATTCGAATTATATAGAGTTGAGTTCACAATTACAGCGCTACCGGAAGCAACCGTCCATACGCCAAATCCAGCAGATGCAGGATCAGCAGACAAGGTAGCCACATCAGCACAGATCGTTTGATCTGAGCCAGCGCTGGTAGTGAATGAATTGTTGTTTACCGTAACAATATCAGAACTTGAACAAGCTAACTGGGTTATAGTCCACATGAAATCATAAGATCCACTGGTAAATCCAGTCACATCTGTTTGATAACTTAAAGAATTGACTATTGTAGTTGAAGCGCCACTTACTTGTGTCCATGATCCAATACCTTGTAGTGGCAAGTTAGCCAAAAGTGTAGCAGAATTTCCGCATATTACTAGGTCTACACCCGCTACAGCAGTTGTAGGCATATTATTGGTAATTGTAACCTGATCACTTAGCGTACATCCTGCAACACCCGTAACAGTCCATTGGAATGTATTGGCGCCCGGATTCAAACCATTGACAGCAGTTTTGTTGGAAGAATCAAAGGCAAAAGTACCAGCACCGGATGCAACTGTCCATACACCTGTTCCGGCAGTAGCCATCAGGGTATCATAGTCCACGCAAACGGTTCTGTCTAAACCTGCATTTATAACAAAGGTATTGTTTCTGAATGTAACATCATCGCTGCTTACACAACCATTGTTGTTGATAGTCCAACGGAAATTATTAGCGCCCTGAACCAAACCAGAAACAGAACTTACATTATTGCTTGAATTTGCAATAACTACACCTCCACCACTCAATAAACTCCATGTACCAGTACCATTGATTGCATTGTTTGCAGCTAAAGTACCATTAGATCCGCAAATATCCTGATCCACACCAGCGTTGGCTGTTGTTGGAGCATAATTGTAAATCACAACGGTATCGGAAGCAGAACAACCATTATCAGTAATAGTCCATTGAAGAACATTTTGTCCTTGATTCAATGTATTTACAGTAGTATTGAACTGAGCAGAATTAGCAAAAACGCCAAATCCATATTTAACAGTCCAGGCACCAACACCAGCACCAGGATTTTGACCATTCAGGTTAGCTGAGTTAACGCACAATGTTTGTGGAATACCAGCATCAATCACAAATGAATTGTTGTTGATCACTACGTCATCAGCGGAACTACAACCTAATTTAGAAATAGTCCAACGCAAAGTATTGGTAGCGCTCAAATTTGTAACACTACTATTATTCTTCGTAGCTTGACTAACAAGAGCAGAACCTGCTACAGTTGTCCATGTACCAATCCCCAGCCCAAGAGGAGGATCATTTCCTTGCATTATCGATGTTGTTGTACAAACAATAGCATCAGGTCCAGCATTCGCAATAGTTGGTTCATTATTTATGATATTGATATCAGCAAATGCGGTACATCCATTGCGTATAACAGTCCATCTGAATGTATTCACATCGGCTTGTAATGCCGTTACAGTACTTGTATTTAAAGTTGAATTCGTAACTGAAGAAGTACCGGTAATAACAGACCAAATACCTGTGCCCGGAGCAGGGGAATCTCCTGCCAAGGTTGCTGTATTTGAACAAACCGTTTGATCAACACCCGCACTAATATTAAAGGAGTTATTTCTAACTAAAACATCGTCATAGAGTGAACAACCAATATTTGTAATTGTCCAACGGAAGATATTATTAGCAGGACCTAAATTTACATTTGTGATCGCACTATTCGAATTCGTAATTCCTAAACCACCACTTACAATAGACCAAGAAGCACCCGTACCTATTGTATAATTATTGGCAGTTAGCGTGGCAGTAGCAGAACAAACATTTTGATCTACACCAGCATTCGGAGTTGTTGGTAAAATGTTAGTAATTGTGATATCATCATTAGCGCTACAACCATTCTTTGTAACCGTCCATCTTAAAATATTAGTGTTGGGTTGCAATAAACGAACAATGGTAGTATAATTCGTTGGGTTCACAATATAAGTAGAAGAACCTGTAGAAATTTCGGACCAACTACCCGTACCCGGTGCAGGATCAGCAGAAATTAAGTTTGCAGAATCCGCACATACAGAGAAATTATTGTCTGCTGTAATATCAAAACGATTATTGTTAATCGTTACAGTATCAGATAATGAACAAGCATTATTGGTTGTAGTCCAGATAAATTTATTGGGTCCTGAAGTTAGATTGCTTACAGGAGAATTCGGATCAGACAAATTCGAAATAGATGCACCTGCTACCAAGTATGACCATGCACCAGTACAATTAACAGGAGCATCCGCCATTAGCGTAGTGAAATCAGTGCATATATTTTGATCAGCACCTGCATTTGGAGTAGAAGGCAAATCATTTGTTACTATGACTTCATCTGTGGCAGTACAACCATTATTTGTTACTGTCCATAAGAATCTGTTTGGACTTTGATTTAATGATACAATATCCGTAATATTATTGGTAGAACTTCTGATTATACCAAATCCTGCTGTAGTTGACCAACTACCTATACCTCCCAGCGGCATGGTAGCAGAAAGTCTGATACTATCATCACAAATTATGCGATCTACACCAGCATTTACCGTAAATTTATTGTTGGTAATTGTTACTTCATCGAATAATGAACAACCAACATTTAGAATAGTCCAGCGGAAAGTATTTGTTAAAGGAGTTAAACCATTAACTGTAGTATTTGCACTGTTAACAAGTGTTACACTTGCACCACCTACAGACACACTCCAAGTTCCAGATCCAATAGCTGGAAATAGAGCATTTAATGTTCCGTTGTCTATGCAAGTCACATAATCGGTTCCGGCAAAAGGCACAGAAGGCAGATTATTGGTAACCGTAACTACATCAAACAGGATACAAGCATTCTTGGTTACTGTCCAGCGGAATTCACTACTTCCTTGATTTAAACCTGTGATTGTAGTATTTCTAAGCGTTGAATTTGTGATTGAACCATATCCACCAGTCATTGTCCATACACCTGTGCCTGGAGCAGGATCTGTTCCATTCATGGTAGCAATATCCGTACAAAGATTTTGATCTGCACCTGCATCAACAAAATGCCCGTTGTTTGTAACAACTACATCGTCAGAAGAAGTACACGCAAAATTTGTTACTGTCCAGCGGAAAGTATTATTCCCAGGACTCAAAATAGTAACAGGTGAATTAGATAAAGTTGAATTACCAATAATGGCCGTACCAACACCCACTTTTGTCCAGACACCACTACCAATAATTGGATTGTTTCCAGACAGATTTGTTGAATTACTGCATACGGGGAAATCAGCACCAGCATCCGCAGGAGTAACTGTGTTATTGATGATAATTACATCATCACTAAATGTACAAGCATTTCTTGTAACAGTCCAGCGGAATTCATTTGTTCCATTTTTCAAAGCAGAAATTGCAGAATTATTTAAAGTGCTGTTGACAATGGTACCATTTCCAGAAAGAGGAGACCATGTTCCTACACCACCCGGTACAACATCGGCATTGAAAATCGTATTGTCAGTACAAATAACCTGATCCGTTCCAGCGTTCACATCAAATGAATTATTGGTAACAGCAACCACATCTTCGCTTTTACATAAGCCTTTTTGTATAGTCCATTTCAGGTTGTTGGCTCCCGTATTCAATTCTGTTACAGGTGTAGTATTAGAGGTAGAGTTTGTAAATACAGCATTTCCAGCTTCTAATTTCCAGAAACCAAATTCACTACCCGTAGGTGCAACAGCATTCAGGGAAGTAGCATTGGAACAAACAGCAAAGTCAACGCCTGCATTGGCATTATTGGGAACATTATTGGTAATGTTTATTTCATCGAAAGCATTACAACCATTTTTTGTAACAGTCCAACGGAAAGTATTTTGATCTTTATTTAAACCTAAAACATAAGTGCTATAAAGGGTTGAATTATTAATCACACCACCACCAAAAGTACGTGTCCAGATACCAGTACCCGGAGCAGGATCTATTGCAACCAAACCTGCAGAGTCATCACATATAGCTATATCAGCAGCCAGAGAAACCGTAAATGAATTATTTAAAATCTGAACCGTTGCAGAATCTGCACAAGCACCATTGACAATTTTCCATTTGAAAACATTGTTGGCAGACAATCCATTGACAACGCTATTGTATAGAGTAGAATTCACTATAGAAGCTGAACCCGTTACCACTGACCATGTACCTGTCCCAACCGTAGGATTATTACCATTCAAACTCGTTGAAGAAGTACATAAATTCTGGGTTGTACCGGCATTGGCAACATCGGGAGAATTATTATTAATAATGACTAAATCGGAGTTGGTACAACCATTATACAGAACAGTCCATTGGAAGGTACTTGAACCTTGCGCCAATGCAGTAATGGTCGTATTTTGGTTAGTACTTTGTGTTATTGTTCCGCCACCACCTGCCAGAGTCCATGCACCTGTTGCAGTAACATGTGGTAAGGTACCGGCCATTGTAGTAGTATAAGTACAAATATCCTGATCAGCACCCGCACTTATTGTAAAGTAATTGCTTGTCATCTGAACGTCATCAGTAAGTGTACAACCTCCGTTGTCAACAGTCCAACGGAATACATTGCTACCCACACCTAAAGTGGCTAAAGCATTGGGATTATTAATGTCGGTGATATTTCCACCACCACCAATTTTACTCCATGAACCTATACCTATTGAAGGACTATTAGCAGCCATGTTAATCGTAGTACCACAAGTTGAATTATCGGGTCCGGCATTGGGCGGAGTGGGTAAAATATTATTAATATTCACCTCACCATATTTTGTGCATGAACCGCGTGTTATAGTCCATACTAATGTGTTGAGACCTTGATCAAGACCGGAAACTGTGGTATTAAAGTTCGTGCTATTGGCAAATACAGCGCTTGTTCCAACGGTTTGTGACCAAACACCTGTACCAGGGGCTTGATCTGTACCATTCAAAGATGCTGTGCTTGCACATAAACTAAGTTGATCCGCACCTGCACTTACCACGAAGTTGTTATTTTGAACGGTAACTTCATCAAAAGCAGAACAAGTATTTCCACCAATGCCGTTTACTGTCCATTTATAAATATTGGTACCTATTTGAACATTGTTTACAGTAGTATTATATTGGGTTGTGCTGCCAAAGTTTGCAGTACCTGCTGTAATTGTCCATGCACCTACGGCATTCACGCCGGGGTTCAAAGCACTCAGTGTAGTATTATTATCACATATATTTTGGTCAATACCTGCATTGGCTAATACACTATTGTTTGTAATAGAAACGGTATCGCTGTTGCTACAACCATTGTCTGTAATTGTCCATACAAATTTAATAGCGCCATTGCTTAAACCTGTTATAGCGGTATTGTATAAAGTTGAGTTTGTTATAGAACCTGTACCCGAAGCTCTTACCCAATTACCAATTCCAGCACCTGGATTATTACCGGCAAGGTTAGTATTGTTTACGCACAAACTAACATCTGGGCCAGCATCCACATATACCTGATTATTGATAATGTTTACTTCATCATTGAAAGTACAACCACCACTGGTAACTGTCCAGCGGAAAGTATTCAAACCACCACTAAATCCTGAAATTGCAGTAATATTATTGGCAGAATTGGCAAAAGAAGCTCCAGCACCACCAATTTGCAACCAGTGACCAGAGCCACCCATTGGAACGCTTGATCCATATAAAATTGTATCAGGCTGACAAACAATACCATCTGTTCCTGCTGATACAGCAAAGGAGTTATTGGTAATCGTAACATCATCGTAAGCAGAGCAAATTCCATTGGTAACAGTCCAGCGGAAAACATTATTGGCACCCAAAGCATTCACAATCGTATTGTAAACTGTGGTGGCTACAAAAATACCAGCACCCGATTGATTACTCCATGAACCCGTATTGGGAAGAGGATTATTACCTGCCAGAGAAGTTGAACCTGAACACAAGCCAATTTGATCTACCCCTGCATTTGCCGTAACACTATTGTTTGTAATGGTTACATCATCAGAGAATGTACAACCATTATTTATAACAGTCCAGGTAAAAGTATTTGAACCTGCATTCAAATTACTAACCAAAGTAGTATTGTTCGTTGAATTTGCTATAAATGCACCTACAGCAGAGGTAGTCCAATTTCCAACTCCACCAGGGTTATTACCAGAAATAAGTTTTGTACCATCGCAGGTGAAATCATCTGATCCGGCCGTGACAAAAAATGTATTGTTACTGATAAGAACATCATCATAATCAGAACAACCATTTGCAGAAACTGTCCAACGTAGTTGATTTGAACCAGATCCAAGACCCGTAGCCTGTGTATTAAATAAAGTAGAATTGGTAAAGGCAGCAGACCCACCAGATACACTCCATGCACCAGAGGCAGAACCTGGATTATCGGCAGATAAATTAGCAATAGGTGCACAAACTGCCTGATCGGTACCAGCATTAGAATTAACAGTATTGTTGGTTATGCGAACTTCATCAAAAGCAGAACAAGTATTTCCAGGATAACCTGTAACTGTCCAGCGGTATGTTTGCATACCTGAGCCAATAGCAGTAACCAAAGTATTATGTTGTGCAGTATTTGCAAAATTACCTGAAGCACTAACGATTGTCCAAACGCCATCACCACCTACTGATAAGGCTGAAGGACTTGGATCGTTTGCATACATGATCAATTGGTTTTCACAAATTGCACTATCAATACCTGCATCTGCTATAACCCTATTGTTGGTAATATCTACAACATCAAAAGCAGAACATCCATTGAAGTTAACAGTCCAGGTAAATTGATTATTACCAGGTTGAAGACTTGTAACGCTTGTATTGTAAAGTGAAGGTATAGTAATTCCAACACCTGCATTGGTTGTTGTCCATAAACCACCAGGAACATTGTTACCACTCAAAGTAGCAGAATTTACACATAGCGTTTGATCAGCACCTGCAGAGGCCACTACGGTATTATTCCAAAGACTTACATCATCGGTAGCAGTACAACCATTGCGAAGAACTGTCCAACGGAATCTGTTTTCACCAGCACTCAAATTATCTACGAAAGTATTTCTATCATTTAGAGTAAAAATATTGCCTGAACCTACAAGTTTTGTCCATGTACCGGTGCCTGGAGCTGGATCTTCACCAGCGAGGGCAGAAGCAGAAGAACATAAGTTTTGATCTGGACCTGCGGTTATTGTGAAAATATTATTTTTAATATCGACTTCATCAAAATCATTACAGCCATTCTCTACTATAGTCCATTTAAATCTATTGGAACCAGGTACTAAACCAGTAACATTAGAAGTAAATAAAGTAGAACTTACCACTACGGCAGGTGTTCCCAAAGTTGTCCATGTACCTATTCCAGTACCTGAACCGGTTGTTGTTGGATTATTTCCAATCAATACACCATTGGAGGTACAAACGGTATCAACAATATTGGGATCAATATTAGCCGAAACAGAATTATTGCGAACAATTACATTATCGGTAGCAGAACAAGAATTGGCAGTATTGGTAACAGTCCATGCAAAGGTATTGTCTCCATTAGCAAGACTGTTCACTCCGGTATTATAAGCAGTAGAGTTAGTAAATACGCCATTCCCTGTTTGAATAGACCAAACACCATTGAATGATGTTCCCCCCCCCAAAGTTGTAGGATCAGTACCATTCAAATTGTGTGAATTGGTACACAAATCTAATCTGTCTGTTCCGGCACTTACAGTAAAATCACCATTCAAAACAAGTACATCATCAACAGCAGAACACAAGGTTACATTGTGCGTTACAGTCCATATGAAAGTATTGGCAGAACCCAAACCATTGACAATTGTTTGAGGATTTGTGGACTCAACTATAGCTCCAGTACCCGTTTGTAATGACCATGTTCCGGTAGTATTTACAGGAGCAGGGAAGGCATCGAGTTGGGTTGTATTTACACACACAGAAATATCTGCGCCTGCATTGGCGCTTACACTATTATTTGTGATATCAACTTCATCAAAGACAGAGCAACCTCCACCTGTAACTGTCCATGTAAATCTGTTTGAACCAGGAGCTAAATTGCGTACCCATGTATCATTTTGAAGTGAATTCACAAAGATTGCAGGATTACCTACAGTTTTTGTCCATACACCACCTACAGGGAAACCACCTAATTTAACACTATCCAGACAAATAACCTGATCTGCACCTGCCGAAACAGAGAAACCATTGTAAGTTATTTGAACATCGTCAAAGGCAGAGCAAAGACTGATAGCATCGGTAACTGTCCAACGGAAGGTATTCAAACCGGCGCCTAAGCCAACAATATTGGTAACATTTAAGGTAGAAGAAGAAATAACACCACTACCCGAAACTTTTGTCCATGCGCCAGACCAATCTGCATCAATAGAAGCAGGATCAATGGCCGTTAAAGTATAATTAGTATTGCAAGTTGCATCATCGGCGGCAGCAGTTGCAGTAACAGCATTGTTGGTAATAATTACGTCGTCTGAACTTGAACAGGCAGCGTTGGTGATTGTCCAACGAAGTGTGTTTGCACCTGTTCCTAATCCATTGGCTATAGTATTATTTAAGGTAGAATTAACAAATGTTGCAGTTCCACTTATTACTGTCCATGCACCCGTACCAATGGTTGGAATATTACCAGCCAAAATTTCGGTAGAAAGGCAAGTACTAACATCAGGCCCGGCATCTGGAGGTGTTGGAGAATCGTTTGTTATGGTTACCACATCATAATCCGAACAACCACCTCTGGTTTCAGTCCAGCGGAATGAATTTGGTCCGCTTGTTAAACTATTGACCGGAGAATTTGAACTTGTAGAATTTGTAACAATGGCTGTGGTTCCAGTTTCATTTGTCCAAACACCTGTACCTACAGGAATTGGAGCATTGAGAGCAGAAATCGTATTACAAACAGAGAAATCAACACCTGCATCAGTATCGAAAGTATTATTTAAAATATCAACATCAACAAAATCAGAACAACCATTTGAAGTAACAGACCAACGGAATTGATTTAATCCGCGTTTGAGCCCACTTACCGCACTATTGAATAAATTGCTTTGTGTGATGACTGCAGCCGGAGCAGAAAGGCAAGTCCAAGTACCAGTTCCGGGAGCAGGATTAACACCGGGCAAGGTTGTATTATCAGCGCAAAGATTGATAGGACCATAATCATTCAAATTTGCACTCACACCATTATTGGTAACTACGGCTTCAACAGAATCTTTGCAGAATGCACCGCTCACTTTCCATTTGAAACGGTTTACACCTGCATTCAAGCCTGTAACATTGGTGAAATAATTTGTAGAATTTGAGAATGTTCCAGCACCAAAAACTGTTGTCCACGCACCTGCATCAGGAGAAGGATTGAGCGCTGTCAATGTAGCAGAATTAGTACAGATAACCTGTGCAGGAATTACATCTATTTTAACCTTATTATTGGTAATCGTTACATCATCATCATCAGAACAACCATTGGCAACAATGGTCCAACGGAAAGTATTCACGCCATTGGCAATGGCAGTAAGTGTTGAACTAAACGAAGTAGAATTTGTAATAGTTGCAGAACCACTAACAACTGTCCAAGTTCCAATACCCGTAGCAGGACTGTTGGCTCCCAGAGTAGCCACATTGGTACAAAGATTTTGATCCAGACCTGCATTCACAAATGCAACGGAATTGTTGGTTATTTTAACGGTATCTCTTGCCACACAACCTGCATTAGAAACAGTCCATTCAAATTCGTTCACACCAACATTCAAACTTGTAACATTGGATAAATAACTTGAAGGCGTAGTGATAGTTCCACCACCGGAAACAGGTGTAGTATTCCATGCTCCCACGCCAACTGCAGGATTTGCAGCGGTAAGTGTAGTAGCATTGGAACAAACAACTTGATCTGAACCAGCATTGGTTGTGAATGAATTATTGGTAATGATTACATTATCGGATGCGCTACATGCTCCACTGGAAACAGTCCATGTGAAATTATGTGCACCAGAAGTCATACTTGTTACAGGAGAATTGTAAAGCGTAGTATTCGTAATAATAGCAGAACCACTCGTTGTTGACCATACACCTGTTCCAGGATTTGGATCATTCCCTTGTAAAGCAGAAGAAGAATTGCAAACATTTTGGTCAGAACCCGCAAATGATGTTATCGCTACATTTCTAATATTTACATTATCGAATGCAGTACAACCATTCAAGATTACAGTCCATCTATAAGTATTTACACCTGAACCTATACCGGTAACAAGCGTATTATATAAAGTTGAATTAACAAAAGTACCAGCTCCACCAACCATACTCCATGTTCCTGCACCAGGAAGAGGATTTGCAGCAGCCATATTGGTATCGGCACGACAAACATCACGATCGGGACCAGCATTAACTGTAAATGAATTGTTTGTTACAATAACAGTATCCTTATCACTACAAATGGTATTGTCCACAGTCCAAACAAATGAATTTGCTCCAACCGATAAACCATTTACATCCGTGCTAAAATTTGATTGAGCTGTATATGTAGCACTTCCACCAATTTGTGACCAAACACCATTAGCTGTACCATATTCAAGTGCAGGATTATTAGCTAACAATGATGCAGAATTAGAACATGCTATTTGATCAGCTCCTGCATTGGCTGTAACCCTTTGATTCGTAACTTGAATAGAAGCGTTAGCAGAACAAGCACCTTTATTGATCGTCCAGTTGAAAGTGCTAATACCTGTACCCAAACCAGAAACAAGCGTATTATAATTGTTTGAATTTGTTATGGTAACTGTAGGTGTTGGACCACCTGAGTATGTCCAGCTACCGCTAATAATACCAGCGCCCCAGGCAATAAGATCCACATTGGCATTCAATGTTGTAATATCTGCACAAACGGATTGATTGGTTCCTGGATTTGCAACAATAGCATTATTGGTAACCACAACAGTATCTTGATCAGAACACAATCCTTTTTGCAAAGTCCACATCAAAGTATTGGTTCCGTTATTTAAAGTAACTGCTGAATTGTATAGTGTAGAAGTAGTTACCGAAGGTCCACCACCGATAGCAGTCCAGAATCCAGATGCAGCAGATAATACAGGATCATTACCATTTAAGGTTGAATTTGCACTACAAGTTGTGAAGTCAGCTCCTGCATTCGATACTACGCTTTTATTTCTAACAGTAACTTCATCAAAAGAAGTACAGGTAACACTACCTTCGGTCACAGAAACAGTCCAGCGAAGAACATTGTCACCTGTTGTACTGATGTTATCAATATCAGGGTTATTTTGTGTAATAGGATCAAGGAAATTAACAGATCCTGTAGTTATAGTCCAAACACCAGAACCAATAGCAGGGATATTACCATTCAAAGTGGTTGTTGCTGTACAAAGATCTTGATCTATACCAGCAGAAGAAGTAATTTCATTATTTTTTACTACAATATCATCACTCAATGAGCAAGTGTTTTTGGTAACTGTCCATCTCAAAATATTATTTCCGAAGGCTAATCCATTTACGGTAGTATTATTGGTAATAGAATTTGTAAAAGTACCCGTACCACTCACCAAAGTCCATGCACCTGTTTCAATACCTACCGGAGCAGAAGCATTCAGGTTGGCAGTTGGAGAACAAACAAATTGATCTATACCGGCTGTGGGAGTATTAGGAGTATTATTGGTAATACTAATATCGATAAATGAAGAACAAGCCGCCTTGGTAACTGTCCAACGGAAAGTATTGGTTCCTTGCGCCAAAGCATTGACGACTGAATTATTTAAAGTTGAATTTACGATTGCACCTGATCCTGCAACAACAGTCCAAACACCTGTTTCACCAACATTCAAAGCTAAAGCATTGAGGGTTGCAGATGAAGAACAAACCGTTTGATCAGATACATCTGTAACTACAAATGAGTTGTTGGTGATAGACAAGGTGTCTGTTGTAGAACAAGCTGCATTCGTTGTAGTCCAAACAAATTTATTTAAACCGGAAGCTAAAGTACTTACAGTTGTATTATTGAGAGTAGAATTTGCAATTACAGGTCCGCTTGTAACCGCTGACCAACTTCCAACACCAACTGTTGGGTTATTGGCAGTAAGAGCTGCATTCGATGAGCAAATGCTGAAACCTGCACCCACTACGGCAGGTGAAGGTGAATTATTGGTAATTGTAACATCATCAAATCCGGAACATCCTGTGCTTGTAACAGTCCAACGGAAAGTGTTATCACCATAATTCATTGAATTGACACCCGAATTGAATGTAGTAGAAATTGTGAATACGCCCGATCCTGCAACGATAGACCATGCACCTGTTCCAGAAGTAGGATTGGTGGCAGCCAAAGTTGTAGCAGCAGAACAAACGATTTGATCTGCTCCAGCATTAGCGGTAACAGAATTATTATTGATAGCAACTTGATCTGTAGAAGTACAACCAAGGTTACTGACAGTCCAATCAAAAGTATTTAAACCTACACCTAAAGCGGTAACTCCAGTATTGAAAGCAGAAGCCGTTGTAACACCAGCAGTTCCATTTGAAACCCAATTTCCGGTAGCAAATGTAGCCGCACCTGGAATAGGATCGGCTGCCATCAAGGTTGAATTTGTACAAACATTCTGATCAACACCTGCATTGGCAACAATTAAATTATTGGTAATGGTTACTTCATCAAAAGCAGAACATGCTGCTTTTGTCAAAGTCCACATGAACTTATTGGCGCCCAAAGCAAGGGTAGTAACAGGAGAATTGAAATCATTAGTAGAAGAAACTACTGCCGAAGGAGAACCTGTAACAGTCCATACACCAGATTCACCAGCCAAAGGAGCAGCCGCGGCTAAAGTTGCTGTGGTAGAACAAACACTTTGATCGGGACCTGCGATAGGATTAACCGTATTATTGGTGATGAATAAATCATCGGATAAAGAACAAGCTGCATTCGTAATAGTCCATCTGAATTGATTAACTCCAGTGTTCAAACCATTGACAGTCGTATTATTATTGGTGGATTGCAAAATTGTTCCATTACCGGAAATAAGTGTCCAATTTCCTGTTCCTGTTACGGGCAAATTTGCTGTTAAAATTGTATTGTTGGTACAAGTAGAAAAGTCTGGTACTGTAGCTGGAGTTGTAGGCTGATTATTGATTACATCAACAAAATCAACCGCAGAACATCCATGATAAGAAATTGTCCATGCATAAGTATTGGTGGCTAAACCAATATTGGTAACATGAGAAGTATTTAAAGTAGAGTTTGTGAAAGTGGCGCTACCAACTGAAACTGTCCACACACCATTTCCTAATGAAGGAGCAGCAGCAGCCATATCATACGTTCCATCGCAGGTGGTTCCATCAAAACCTGCATCAGCAAAAACCTGATTGTTTATAATCAAAACAGTATCTTTTGCAGTACAACCATTTTTGTTGACAGTCCATTCAAATTGGTTATTGCCAGATGCCAAACCTGTTATAGAAGTAATAGCAGAAGTAGAATTAGTAATGGCTCCACCACCCGCAACGGTAGCCCAAGTACCCGTTCCCGGAGAAGGGTTAGCACCATTCATGATAATAGATGCATTACAGGTAGAATCAGGATCACCAGCATAAGTAGTGAAATAATAATTGGAAAGAACCATAGCATCTGCATCTGAACAAATGCCTTTGTTAACAGTCCAGGTTAAAATATTATTTCCATTCGTAACACTAGAAACTTGAGTATTATATAAAGTAGAATTTGCAAAAACAACTGCGCCGGGAGCCGATGTCCAGGTACCAGAACCAACAACAGGTTGTTGAGCTGCAAGTAATGTTGTTCCGGAGGCATCCAAACAAACGTTTTTAGCGTTGCCTGCAAACGAATACACAGCATTATTGGTAACAACTACATTATCAAATAATGAACAGCCACCTTGGGTGATCGTCCATGTAAATGTATTGGCACCGGAAGGTATAGTATATATTTCAGAATTATATAAAGTTTGATCTTCGTAAGTAACACCAGGAGAAATAGTTGACCATAAACCACTACCAATCGTTGGTGAATTTGCCAACAATCTGTAGGTACTATCGCAAATTTCCACATCCAAACCAGCCAAAGGCACAGTAGGTTTGCTATTGGTAATAGTAACTTCATCAAAGAAGGTACATCCGTTACGTTGAATAGTCCAGCGGAAAACATTGTTTCCGGAAAGCAAGCCATCAACTCTTGAAATATTGGCTGTAGAAATTTGGATTACTCCACCACCGGCAACTAATGCCCATGTACCAACATCGCCAACCACCATAGGACCGGCTTTTAAAGTATCAAAAGGTTCACAAATTTCATGACTTGTTCCTGCATCTACGATGAATGCATTATTGGTTATGACCACATCATCGGAAAGGTTACAAACCCTTGTACCTGCAGTATTGGTCAGATTCCATGTAAATGTATTGGCACCTGCTCCAATAGAAGTTACGGCAGTACTTGCATTTGTAGAATTGGTGAACACACCGGCACCTGTGCTAACAGTCCAGGTTCCCGTTCCAAAGAAGGGGAAATTTCCAGCCAGATTAGTCCAGTCTGTACATATTAATTGATCAGAACCCGCATTGGGCGGCGTAGGTCCTGCGTTATAAATTTCGACATCATCCTGATCGGAACAAAAACCATAATCAACCTGCCAAGTCAAAATATTTCCTGTATTGGTTAATCCCGTTACAGTTGTTTGATTATTGGTTGGATCAGAAAATGCCAGAGATCCAATCGGTATCCAATGCCCCGTAGCACCCGGAATAGGAGGTTGCGCAGATAAGAAATAACTTGACATACAAGTTGTATCATCCAAGCCAGCATTGGCAACGACCATATTATTGATCACAATGGTTGTATCGCGAAGGTAACAATCATAAGTTACCGGTGGTATTTTTGTTGTTGTATAAGAAAAATGTGTAACATATTGGAAACGACTTTCACCCGATGCCAAGCTATCAATACGAGCATAACAATATCCTGTGGAGTCGCAAGTCTGCGCACTGATAATTGCAGACGGCCCTCCAGCCTGTTGCCAGCTACCTGTTCCACGTGTAGGTCTTCGGGCAATGACATCAGCAAAATTTGTACACACTTTTACTGTATCCGATGAAACCACAGAAGCAGAAGGAAGAGCATTAACAATATCCACATCACCAGAAGAAATACAAGAAGTTGCATTATTAAAAGGTGGAGCTAAAATATTGGGTACAAGTGATAAGGTGATCGTCCAACGATAGGTATTGACACCAGGGTTTACATTATTGACCTGGGTATTGTAAAGGGTATTATCCACAAATGCACCAGCACCCCGAATGACAGACCATTGATAACCAGAAACCGTAAAGGTATCTGTAGAGAATAATAAAGCACTTGGATTTACGCCTTGCAAAGCTGTTGTGGTTGCGCAAAGCACTTGCTCATCACCAGCAGTAGCGTGTTGATCCAAAGCTTGTATAGATAAAATCTGAACTGTATCACTATCAACACAACGTGCAATACCATAACCAAAAGGTCTTCTATCGACAACATTGCTATCTCTATATTCAAATGAATTTAATCCCTGAACAAGATTGTCCACACGAGTATTGAATTCACCAGGATTTTGAATTGATGGTTGAGTGGTTCCTATATTATACCATCGATCCCCACTTGGACCATTCAATGCGACTTCACTACCGCAGGTAACCTGATCTACACCAGCATTGGCAGGCCAAGGCATACCATTGACTACTTCAATTTCATCCCAATCGGCACAAGCGCCATTGACAACTGTCCATCTCAAGCGATTTACTGTATTTTGGCAAAGAAACCAAGTTGGGCAATTTATTGCAGCATATCGTGTTAAGTTCGTAACTATACTATTATTTTGTGTAGAATTGGTAAAAATCCCCCCCCCCTCAGAGAATGACCAATACCCAGTACCAATGACCGGGTTGTTGGCTGAAAGTTGAACCGTACTTCCGCAAAATACTGTATCCTTACCCGCATTGGCAGGTGTTGGAGAATCATTTAAAATATCTACTATGTCAGACTGAACGCAAAGATTTCTTGTAACAGTCCATCTTAATTGGGTTAAACCTTGAGGAATATTATTAATCTGGCTCGAAAAATAAGAAGGACTTGCTATGGTTGCAGGGCTTGCACCAACAATAGTCCAAAGACCCGTTGCAATACCCACATTAGGCACTACAGGAGGATTCATATCAGCAGGATTGGTTCCAGACATGATTGCACTATCAGCACAAACTGTTTGATCCAAACCAGCAAAAGAATAAACGCTATCTACCTGAACTGTAACATCATCGGTGCTTGAACATGATCCCTTGGTTATTGTCCAACGGAAGGTATTTACACCCATATTCATGTTCGTAATCAACGAGTTGTTATTTGTCGATTCAGCAACTACACCTGTACCGGTTATGGTTGTCCAGTTTCCTATTCCACCTGTTGGGCTTGGAGCTCCAGCCAATAAAGTTACATAATTATGACAAGTAGTTTGATCAGTACCTGCATTGGCAATATCAGCTACATCAACTGTTATTATTACTTCATCAGTAACAGGACAAGCACCTTTCGTTACAGTCCATGTTATTGAGTTAGTACCTTTTGAAAGACCACTTACGGTTGTGTTAACATTGTTATTCGGAGTAAACACCAACAAAGGATCGACACTTGACCAAATACCACTTTCGCCCACGCCTAATGCACCAGCTTGTAAAGTAGTATCATATCGGCAAATATTTTGATCGGTTCCCGCAAAGGGGGTTGTAGGTTCGTTGTTTGTAATGATAACAACATCAGTTGAAGGACAAACGCCATTTCTTCGTATTGTCCAACGGAATCTGTTAAGACCGGGTCCTAAAATAACACCTGCATTATTTAAAGTTGGGGTAGTAATAGGAGGACCAGAACCTGTAATTTTTGTCCATGTTCCAGTTCCAGGACTTGGATCATTTCCCAGAAGAGTATAAACTTCATCGCAAACCGTTGCATCTGGGCCAGCATTCGCTGCAGGTCTGTAATTATAAGTAACCGTTAAGTCAGCACTTGAAGTACATGTTCCTCTGGTGATAGTCCATCTTAAAGTATTGACTCCACTCTGCAAATTATTTGCATTGGTAATGGCGCTTGTTGCATTTACAAAAGTTACACCCGGTGTCAATGTTGTCCAAAGACCCGTAGCTGGAGCAAGAGGCGCATTGCCAGTTATATTATTTACAGAATTCACGCAAACATTGGGTGTTGCAACAGAAACAGAAGCTGTAACGTTGTTGCTGGTAATAGTTACTTCATCAAAGGGAGCAGGTGTGCAACCGGGAGCAGTTGCTGTCCATCTGAATGTATTTGTACCGACTGCCAATCCTGTAATATTCGTTGTTGCAACGCTTGGTGTTACTATTGTTCCTGCACCTCCAGTTCTTGACCATACACCTGCGGCAGGACTTGCTGGACCAATGGTTGCAGTAGTTGAACAAACATTTTGATCAGCGCCAGCATTAACTGTAGGTCTTGTATTTGTTACAACAACATCATCAAATTGTGAGCATGCTCCGTTGGTAACAGTCCATCGGAAAGTATTTACGCCAGAGCCTAAAGCGGTAACATTGGTTGTTGCCAGCGTAGAAGATGAAATAGTTCCACTACCACCTACAACTGTCCATGCACCCGTTCCCGGAGCAGGGCTGGTACCATTCAAAGTAGCAGTTGTAGAGCAAACATTTTGATCCACACCTGCTGGGTTTGGTCCTAATGCTACCTGATTATTGGTTATAATTACATCATCCGTAGGATTGCAACCTATATTTATTGTCCAACGCAAAGTGTTAGCGCCAGATCCAAGGCCATTAACTACGGTATTATATAAGGTATTATTTACAAATGTTCCGGCTCCTGTAACGACATTCCATTGACCATTCAGTGGCGCAGGATTATTCGCATTTAAAGTAGCAGAATTTGCACATATTACTTGGTCGGGTCCTGCACTTGAAGATGAATATGTAATAACAACATCATCAAAGCCAGAACAAATACCATTGGTAACTGTCCAACGGAAAGTATTTGCACCAGCACCTAAAGCAGTTACTCCAGAATTTGATAAGGCAGGCGTAGTTACAGAACCCGAACCACCCACAACTGTCCATGCACCTGTACCAGGATTGGGACTGCTACCAGCCAAAGGTGCACTGTTTACACAAACACTCTGATCTGGACCTGCTAAAGGTGAAGCAAAATTATTTGTGATCACAACATCGTCTTGAGTAATGCAAGAACCCGTATTGATAGTCCAACGCAAAGTATTTGCATTGGGGTTTAATGAAGTCACAGTAGTATTAAATAAAGTTGCATCTGCAAAAACACCTGCACCACTCACTACTGACCATTGTCCGCTAAATAATCCGGGGCTATTAGCATTCAAATTGGCAGCGCCACTGCAAACGGTTTGATCCACATCCGCAGCAGCTATTGGAGCAACATTGATTGTAACATCATCGGTTGCAGAACATGCACCTAAAGTTACTTTCCATTGGAAAGAATTAGCACCTACAGTCAATCCATTCACTACGGTGTTATAACTTGAGGCATTTACAAATGTACCTGAACCACCTAATACAGTCCAAACACCACCTGCGGGAGCTGGTGAAGAAGCAGGCATATTTGTACTTGTTGCGCATACATTTTGATCAGCACCCGCATTGACACTTATTATCGTATTATTGGTTATGATGACATTATCAGAAGATATACAACCATTCGTTACAGTCCATCTCAAAGTAACACTTGCGGATGTTGGTGTAAATGAAGTATTATAGAGAGTTTGATCTGCAATGATTCCACTTCCTGCTGTAATATCCCAAACTCCGCTAAATGGACTTACATTGTTTGCAGCCAAAGTTGTTGGAGCACAAACAGATTGATCTAAACCAGCATTGGCGGGACTCGAATAAAGAATATTTACATCATCAGAAGTAACACAAGCACCGTTGGTGACTGTCCAACGGTAGGTATTTGTACCAGAAGTTAAACCTGATACATTAGTATTATATGTACTTGCATTTACAAAAGCGCCCGAACCTGCAATGGTAGTCCAAACACCTGTTCCGGGTGCAGGACTTGATCCTGCAAAGGGATAAGGCGTTGCAGTACAATGATTTCCATCTACACCTGCATTGGTTGCACCTGCACTGTTGGTTACAATTACATCATCGGATGAAGTACAGGATCCTAAAGTAATTGTCCAACGATAAGTATTAGCACCTGTTCCTATGCCACTTACAACAGAATTATTCAGGGTGGGACTTGCAAATGTGCCAGCACCAGTAACCATTGACCATGAACCTGTACCATAAATCGGTGCAGTAGCATTCATTGTGGTTGTGGTTGCACAAATATTTTGGTCGGCACCGGCTGCGGCAGTTGAGGGAGTGTTGTTGGTTATATTTACGTCGTCAGAAACAATGCATATACCTTTTGTTACAGTCCAACGAAGTGTATTTACACCCGGTTGCGCTGCTGTGAAGGCACTATTATATAAGGTAGGGGTTGTAACTGAAACCGATCCACCAATACCAGACCATGCTCCTGTAGCACCTAAGGGGACAGGATTTGTTGCACTTAATGAGCCTGAATTTGAAGCACATGGCAATGGAATATCTGAACCAGCGCTCACTGCAATTCCGGGATCATTATTGGTGATGATAACATCATCAAAAGCTGTACATCCACCAGCTCCGTTTACAGTCCAGCGGTAAGTATTTGCACCACTTCCCACAGTTGTAACATCGGTATTATATAAGGTAATACTTGCAAACGTTCCAGATCCACTAATAACGCTCCAAGCTCCTGTTGCACCTTGCAGGGAAGGATCATTTGCATCCATAGTAGCAAAATTATTGCAACTTGTTTGATCAACTCCGGCATCGGCAGTAATTACAGAATAGTTAATTTGTCGCGAGGCCGAAGAAGTACATCCCGCTTTGGTAAGCGTCCATGTGAGGGTGGTAAATCCAACAGGAAAATTATTTGCAGTTGAGGTTCTTAAGGCTGGATTGGAAAAAGTAACTGCCCCGGAACTTGCAGTCCATAAACCCGTGCCACCTGTAGGAGGAGCATTGCCATTCAAAGCTGCGGTTGGTCCTGAAGTACAAATAATTTGAGGATCAAGTCCAGTATTGGTTGCTGACACATAATTGCTCGTGATTATAACATCATCGGTTGCAATACAAGTACCTTTGGTAACTGTCCATTTAAAAGTATTTGGAACTGTATTACCCAAAGCTGTTACATTTGTATTATAAGAAGTATTGAATGCAATTGTACCAGATCCTGTAGGTCTCGTCCATAGGCCCGTTGCGCCAAGTATTGCAGGGTTGTTACCATTTAATGTGGTGGTATTTAAGCAAGTAACTATATCCGAACCAGCATTGGCAGTAATAATAGACGAATTAACGACAAATGAAGAAGCACTTGTGCATCCATTTTTTGTAACAGTCCAAGTCATCGTTGTGTTACCTGATGGAAAATTGGTAGCGGTACTATTATAAAGTGTAGTATTTGCTATAGTAGCACCAGCCGGAGCAAAAGACCATACTCCTGTTCCACCTTGTAAAGTTGGATCATTACCTGCTAATATTAATGGATTAGGCAAGCCATTGCAAATACTTTGATTTCCTCCATGAGAAGAAGTAACCAAATTATAAGTAACAATTACATCATCACTTACAGAACAGGGTGCTTTGGTTACAGTCCAACGGAAAGTGTTAGCGCCTGCAGCCAAAGCAGTAATGTTTGTATTGTAAGCTGAAGCAATGGCAATGATACCTGAGCCACTCACAAGCGTCCATGCACCGGTAGCTCCAATAAGGGTAGGATTGTTAGCAGACATGGTTGTTGAATTGTTACAGGCGATAATATCAGTACCTGCCTGTGCAACAATATTCGAAGAATTAATCACTATATTAGCAGCACTTAAACAGGCACCTTTTGTTAAAGTCCAGGTTAAAGTATTATTTCCTACAGTAAAATTATTAGCTGTTGTATTGTAAACTGAGGTATTTCCAAAAACCACCCCGGAAGGAAGTGCTGTCCATTGTCCAGTAGCCCCCTGAATTGAAGGATCAATTCCAGACAAAGTGATAGAAGCTGCAGGACAAATATTTTGAGGATTACTAGCACCAATAGAAGATGTGACAGCATTACTCGTTAAAACTATATCGTCATATAAAGAACAAAAACCTCTGGTTACTCTCCATCTTAAGGTATTTGCACCCGAAGACAATGTATTGACAGTGGTGGATGCGGCGGATGAAATGACAAAAGTCCCAGTACCTGTTACAGGAGTCCAAAGACCAGATTCACCAGCAGAAACTCCGCTACCCGTCAGGCTACTGCTAAAACTACAAATGGCGTCATCGATTCCGGCATCTACCGAGGTAACAATATTCTCATGGTTTATGGTTACTTGATCTGAATTTGGACAACCATTGTATGTAATCGTCCAAGAAGCTGTTAAAGTAGTAGTACCCGGATTCATCGCAAGTGAAGTATTATTGGTGTTCAGTGGCAAAATCCCTCCTCCACCTACAATTACGGCCCAAAGTCCAGTTCCTCCAGCAGGTATAGCGGTACCCAAAAGGTTTACATTTACACTAGGGGAAAATGAAGTACAAATATTTTGATCCGGCCCAGCATCAGTTGGATATAAATTATTTGTTATAATGACAGTATCCGGATCCCCCACCAAGGCACCACCTGCATCGTACCATGCCCACTGCAATCTGTTTGTACCAAACCCCAATACCGCCTGTGAAGTGTTATTGGAGGGTGCAGTGATTGTTCCACTTCCGGCAATGATTGTCCATACTCCATAGGTAGCTGGAGCTTCTGCCGGATTTCCAGCCAATGTAGTAACACCGCAGACACTCTTATTGGGTCCGGCATCCGCCTGTTGTGAATACCCCATACTGGTTGAAGCAAGGGTAATAATTGTTGCAGTTAAAAATGATACGAAGATTCGGGTAAAAGTATTCATAACCATCCGGTTTTAAATTGCTGGTATTTTGCGAAAAAAAATGCTTTCAATAAACACAAAAAGTGTATGGAAATCAATCTCTTTCCTTAAAGGGAAAAAAGAACCAATTTCAATACATTTGTTTTTCAATATATTATGTAGAAAATTGTTTTTGTTAAAACAATTTGTTAAAAATTGCTAATTAAACTTTAATCAAATCACATGCCATAATCGAGGCTTGCTTATTCTTTTATTGATAGAAAATTTCAAAAAAATGCTTGGTTTTTTATTTTTCAAATAGTTAAGAAATAATATTCATTTCTCAGCATGCAAAGATAATTAAAAATTTAAATTAAAGAAAAGCGGTGTCTCACGACAGCGCTTTCTTTCCTCTTACATTAACCAAATTTTGCATTTCTCGTTATGATAGAGATTTTTATATTAACCTTGCTTGAAAAATATAAATAGCTATTGAAATCTGTAAATTTTCTATCTCAAAATTCATTAAAATTTACAAAAAAAATCCAAAGAACTTTGATACAGGACAAAAAATTTATCATCCTATAATAAGACGTAAAAAATGAAAAAGGTTGCACCGATTTTTTAGGAATTTTTAAGATTTTTTTTAGAAAAATTACATGTTGTTTAATTTGAGGGGATTAGGGATTGGGAATTAGGGATTAGGGATTAGGAATAATTAGGAATTACGAATTAGGAATTAGGAATTAGGAATTAGGAATTGGGGAATTAGGAATTAAAAATAATTAGGAATTAGGGAATTACGAATTACGAATTAGGAATTAGGAATTAATGTTGTTTAGTTTAGCCCTGAAAGGGCGATAGATATTAGCGTAGGGCATCGCCCTACGATAAAAATACAAATTCAATCGAGCCCTGTAAGGGCGGAAGCTTTCGCCCTTACAGGACTAATAGAGATTGTTTCGTCCTGAAATAGGTTTGCAGGATTTGTTGTAAGACCCACCCCCTGCCCCCTCCCAAGAGGGGGAGCTTGCTAATCAACGTTTTGTGCTTTATAATATGCATTTCTTCATGAAAAAATATTTATTTATTTTCCTATAAGTCATGTACAAAGCTAATTTCCCCTCTTGGGAGGGGATTAAGGGGTGGGTCTTTGACAATCAAGCAATTAATGTTTCGTCCTGAAATATGTTTGCAGGATTTGTTGTAAGACCCACCCCCAACCCCCTCCCAAGAGGGGGAGCTTGCTAATCAACGTTTTGTGCTTTATAATATGCATTTCTTCATGAAAAAATATTTATTTATTTTCCTGTAAGTTATGTTCATAGCTAATTTCCCCTCTTGGGAGGGGACTAAGGGGTGGGTCTTTGATAACCAAGCAATTATTGTTTCGTCCTAAAATAGGTTTGCGGGATTTGTTGTAAGACCCACCCCCTGCCCCCTCCCAAGAGGGGGAGCTTGCTAATCAGCGTTTTGTGCTTTATAAAATGCATTTCTGCATGAAAAAATATTTATTTATTTTCCTGTAAGTTATGTTCATAGCTAATTTCCCATCTTGGGTGAGGCCTAAGGGGTGGGTCTTTGATAACCAAGCAATTAATGTTTCGTCCTAAAATTTGTTTGCTGGATTTGTTGTAAGACCCACCCCCTGCCCCCTCCCAAGAGGGGGAGCTTGCTAATCAACGTTTTGTACTTTACAAAATGCATTTCTCAATGAAAAAATATTTATTTATTTTCCTGTAAGTTATGTTCATAGCTAATTTCCCCTCTTGGGAGGGGACTAAGGGGTGGGTTTTTGATAACCAAGCAATTAATGTATCGTCCTAAAATAGGTTTGCGGGATTTGTTGTAAGACCCACCCCCTGCCCCCTCCCAAGAGGGGGAGCTTGCTAATCAACGTTTTGTGCTTTATAAAATGCATTTCTCAATGAAAAAATATTTATTTATTTTCCTATAAGTTATGTTCATAGCTAATTTCCCCTCTTGGGAGGGGACTAAGGGGTGGGTCTTTGATAACGAAGCAATTAATGTTTCGTCCTGAAATATGTTTACGGGATTTGTTGTAAGACCCACCCCCTGCCCCCTCCCAAGAGGGGGAGCTTGCTAATCAGCGTTTTGTGCTTTATAAAATGCATTTCTTAATGAAAAAATATTTATTTATTTTCCTGTAAGTTATGTTCATAGCTAATTTCCCCTCTTGGGAGGGGACTAAGGGGTGGGTCTTTGATAACCAAGAAATTATTGTTTCGTCCTAAAATAGGTTTGCAGGATTTGTTGTAAGACCCACCCCCTGCCCCTCCCAAGAGGGGGAGCTTGCTAATCAGCGTTTTGTGCTTTATAAAATGCATTTCTTAATGAAAAAATATTTATTTATTATCCTGTTAGTTATGTTCATAGCTAATTTCCCCTCTTGGGAGGGGATTAAGGGGTGGGTCTTTGATAACCAAGAAATTAATGTTTCGTCCTGAAATATGTTTGCAGGATTTGTTGTAAGACCCACCCCCTGCCCCCTCCCAAGAGGGGGAGCTTGCTAATCAGCGTTTTGTGCTTTATAAAATGCATTTCTTAATGAAAAAATATTTAATATCCTCTAAGTTATGTTCATAGCTAATTTCCCCTCTTGGGAGGGGACTAAGGGGTGGGTCTTTGATAACCAAGAAATTAATGTTTCGTCCTAAAATAGGTTTGCAGGATTTGTTGTAAGACCCACCCCCAACCCCCTCCCAAGAGGGGGAGCTTGCTAATCAACATTTTGTACTTTATAATATGCATTTCTCAATGAAAACATATTTATTTATTTTCCTCTAAGTTATGTTCATAGCTAATTTCCCCTCTTGGGAGGGGACTAAGGGGTGGGTTTTTGATAACCAAGCAATTAATGTTTCGTCCTAAAATAGGTTTGCAGGTTTTGTTGTAAGACCCACCCCCTGCCCCCTCCCAAGAGGGGGAGCTTGCTAATCAACGTTTTGTGCTTTATAATATGCATTTCTGCATGAAAAAATATTTATTTATTTTCCTGTAAGTTATGTTCATAGCTAATTTCCCCTCTTGGGAGGGGACTAAGGGGTGGGTTTTTGATAACCAAGCAATTAATGTTTCGTCCTGAAATAGGTTTGCAGGATTTGTTGTAAGACCCACCCCCAACCCCCTCCCAAGAGGGGGAGCTTGCTAATCAACGTTTTGTGCTTAATAAAATGCATTTCTGCATGAAAAAATCTTTATTATCCTCTAAGTTATGTTCAAAGCTAATTTCCCCTCTTGGGAGGGGACCAAGGGGTGGGTCTTTGATAACCAAGAAATTACTGTTTCGTCCTGAAATAGGTTTGCAGGATTTGTTGTAAGCCCCACCCCCTGCCCCCTCCCGAGAGGGGGAGCTTGCTAATCAGCGTTTTGTACTTTATAAAATGCATTTCTTAATGAAAAAATATTTGAATTAAGCATTTAGCTTCGGTTTATTTAAAATAATAAGTTTATAAGGTCTTGGTTCATGTTTCACCATTCGAACAATCAATTTGTCAAAAATAGTTTCTTTGAAAATACTTCGGTTAAACCGGTAACAGTATTCATCCAGATATTTTTGTAGGTGTCCTGGGTTTATCCAATGAAAGATGCCTCGAATCCATGATTTCAAGCCCATAATAAAGCGATGCATCAATTCAAAATTTTGCCCGCCTTTACTTTTTTCCATCTCTATATTCCATTCTTTCATTATTGGCAAGTAACCAGTCCATTTGTCTGTTTTAATCTGTGCTGAATTGTCTACATGGTCTACAAAAATTTTTCTCAATTCTTCGCTACTACAATTGTCAATTACCTGAGCATAAGCTCTTTTAATTCCATCTTCCAAATTGTTTTTCTCAATTGCAATTACCACCGCAATTTTATTTTCAGCTCCACGTCCGCGCTTACCTTCTGATTCTCCGCCAATGTAGGTTTCATCTACTTCTACTTTCCCTTCCAATGGGTATAACTTACTTGATTCCATTGCATAACGCACTTTTTGGCAAAATAACCAAGCAGTTTTTTGCTGAATTCCCAGCTTATTGGCATAAACTATACTTGAGCTGCTCTTTGATGTTGTAACTATTTCAAATACAAGATAGAATGCTTTTTTAAGTCCAAATTTCACTTTATGAAACAAGGTGCCTGCTGTGGCGGATTCCTTATGAAGGCATCGTTTGCAACGCTTTGTGGAAGGCTCATTGCTATGATGCTCTTCTGTACACCCACATTGTGGGCATACAAAACCTTCATTCCATTTATATTCCGCCAGATAAGCTTTACAGGACTCATCGTCTGGAAATCTTTCCATGAATTCAAATAGGTTTTGACCTTTAAAATCTTCAAATACTTCCATTTTTTCTATTTTTTACAAAGATAACATTTGTTTGAGAATTTCCCGAAGCTAAATGCTTAATTCAATTCATTTTTAAGTCCAAGTTCGTAAAGATACTCTGGTGCTAAATCAAGACCATTATCCCAACCGAGCGTGTCGAAAGTTAATTGAAACTTTTTAAAGTATTCCAATTCTCTCAATGGTTGAAATATTTTACGATGGTCTTTAAAAATAGTATCTTTTAAATTGACCGTTATGTTTTCACCATTATTGAACCATAAGTGTATTTGATAATCGGAAACGTATTCCGCTTTAATTACTTCAAGTATCATATTATTCTAATGGATTAATTTTTGTGAAATCGCCTGTTGCCTCAATACTATACCAATTTTGTAATAATTCTTGTTTATGTATTTCATACCATTCAAGTACATGAGATAGCGCTCGTTTTGGAAATTTTCCCTCTACAATACCCGTTTCAATTTGAACAACAATTTTAAAATCACCATATCTTGCATGAAAATGAGGTGGATTATGTTCTTTAAAATTCAAATAAATGATAATTCCTAAAAATCTACTTATTTCTGGCATATTATTTTTTTTACAAATTTACAATTTTTTTCGTAATCATAGTCCATAATGAAATAAAACTATTAACGATAATTTGAAAGTATTCATGTATCATTATCCAATTAAATAACTTACATTCATTATATTACCATTACGATTTATTTACAAATAGTCTTTTCTTATTGGTATAAAAAAATCAATAACCTGTCCAGCTTCAATTATTTCCAATGAATGTTCCATATTTTCAGGAATAGAATACGTATCTCCGGCTGAAAGAATAAATTCACTATTATCAAAAAATAATTTATATTTACCCGAAATTATGTATCCACTTTGTTCATTTGGATGTTTGTGAAATGGCACAAAATCTGTATTTTTATATATCATTTTTGTTATCATTGATTTTTCTCCGATAGCAAGAACTTCAAAATCAACACCTAAAAATTGTTTTTTTATTGCATCTACACTTTTTATTACGGTTTTTGTTTCATGTGTCATAATTTTGAAATCAAGTTTAAATTTTATAATCAATATTCCAATTGGTCATCGCCTTGCAGCTAACCTTTTTATCTTGTATTCACCGTTGAGCCCCAAAAAAAAATCTGACTCTGATCGAAGAGTATAAGATTGCATCGCATTATGGTATCCATGAAAAAACTCAATGGTGGACACAAAGCGTTGAACGATGCCGACATACTTTATATA
>Ga0316608_1000102_pt1 | contig 46496 bp, 36 predicted proteins | sample MIS2016152B_MG_FD_207673 | JGI IMG/M metagenome (GOLD analysis project Ga0316608, IMG submission 207673) | Microbial mat bacterial communities from Middle Island sinkhole, Lake Huron, Michigan, United States - MIS.2016.152B | ecosystem: Environmental > Aquatic > Freshwater > Lake > Sediment... | reverse complement strand
TTACTTGCACCCTACTTCAGTAGTCCGTATTCTTCTGGCATATGCACAAGACCAAGATACCATCTTGGTGGCCCTGCTACATGACACCCTCGATGCTGTGCATTTTGCTCTGAACGAGATAGCCCTGAGTTTTAATCCAGTCGTGCAGCAGATCATGTACGGGGGGGGGGCACCGCGTGGATAGTCGCCTGGAGAGCATAGAAAGCTCCCATTGTCAAACTATGAAACTATGCTGAAACCACTGGAAGTCAAAGATGAGCACATACTGTATGTGAAGTTAGCCGATAGAATGTACAACATGCGCACGATCACGGGGCATTCTTCCCTGGCTACGCAGCAAAGAGTAGCAGAAGAGACATTACAGTTCTTTGTCCCTGCTAGGCCTAGCGCCTGTAGCAGAGGAGCTGAAAGAACGGTCCTTTGACGTGCCCAATCGCAGGCAGCTATTGTTGTACTTAGAGAATACGTTGTGTAGATGGACAAGGGAAATTTCCTTCTTGGCTTTGAATACTAGGCTATAAAAATAGCCTGGTGAGCGCAGCAACAACGCTCTGGTATTTTGTGCGGACTACCACACGCCTAGCGCTCAAATCGGCAGAAGCAACAAGGATGCAGTTCTTTGGCTGTATTCAATGAAAAGTAAGAGCCCACATGCCCTTAAAAGTTGAGAGTCGGGATGGGGGGATTCGAACCCCCGGCCTCTCGCACCCTAAGCGAGTGCGCTAACCGGACTGCGCTACATCCCGAGCCAGAACGAAGGTACAAAAATCCTGGAAGAGTGCTTGTTATGGTCTGCAGTTTACTATGAAAAATCTGAGCAGATTTGGCCTGCCATTCGAATTTCATAAATTTGTAGTCGAGTGATTTTTTTGCTGTACCCCAACACCATAGCGCCAGCGCTACCAGTCCTAGTTGCCAACCTGTAAAAGAGTAGTAAGTATGGCCAACACAGTAGAAACAACTAACCTAACGCAATGGACTCGACTGCTGGAGCAGCAACAAGAAAAGCAGCTACTTGCGCTGCTGTGCGATGCCCCGATCATCGAAGTAGCAGAATTTTTGACCCAACAACCACCCCAAAAGCTGTTAGCGCTGTTCACCCACCTCCCTCAAGAACTGCAAGGGGCTATTTTTGCTGATTTTGCGGAAGAACAGCAACTCATCCTTTATCAGTTACTCAACAAAAAAGACTTCGCCCAGCTCTTTGGTCATATTCCATCGCACCAACGTGCTGACTTCTACCAGCAGCTCAGTGATAAAGAACAAGTCCAGTTGCTTCCATACCTCCCCAAGAAAGTCAGAGAAGATGTAATTACCCTCAGTGCTTATCCTCCTGAAACAGCAGGTGGCATTATGAGCACAGACTTTGCCACTGTCATAGAGGATATGACTGTGAAGCAAGCCATCCAAAAGCTCAGGGAAGACTCTCCTTCTAAAAGAATGATCTACTACATCTATGTGGTAGACAAAAACATGCAAATGATTGGATTTGTTTCTTTGAAAGACCTGATCATGGCTATGCCTGACGACAAGGTGGCTAGTTTTTTACATGAAAATTTTGTTTATGCGAAAATCAACGACGACCGAGAATATGTGGCACAGCAGGTCGAGAAGTACGACTTAGTGGCTATACCTATTCTCAATGAAGAAAAGCAATTGGTGGGTATTGTTCGCTATGATGACGCCATGGACGTCATTCGGGCAGAAGAGACAGAGGACATGGAAAAGTTCATGGGGATTGTGTCTAATGAAGAAACCTCGGATTATTTGAAATCTTCTAGCTTTCAGCATTTTAAAAAACGAGTGTCCTGGATTTTAGGCCTCTTTATCGCTAGCATTTTGTCCGAAATAATCATCCATAAACATGAAGCATTGTTGGGTAAGTTGACTGTTTTGGCATTGTACCTGCCCATGATTGCAGGCGCAGGAGGCAATGCAGGTAGCCAAGCTGCCACCGTGGTGATCAGGGCTGTATCGCTTGGCCAAGTCACACTTCGTAATTGGCTGGGGGTTATCCTCAAGGAAGCAAAAGTGGCTTTTTTGTTGGCGTTTTGCTTATTCTTCTTGGCCTTTCTCAAAGTGATGATCCTGTCTGGCAATGTTATCTTAGAAAACCACAGCACCTACAGACTGGCCTCTTCCATTGCACTATCACTCAGTCTACAGGTTATCACATCGACAGTCGTTGGGGCTGCCTTGCCGCTCATTGCCAAATACTTCAACGGAGACCCAGCTGTGGCTGCCAGTCCTGCCATCACCACCCTGGTAGATATTACGGGTATGGCTATCTATTTTTCTGTTGTAGTAGCAATGCTGTGCTAATCATTAAGTACTCCTTAGACAGAAAAGCACGGACTTTTCTCCACACTGGGCAGAAGATGCGTGCATCCCTAGCACACAAATCTTCATATACACATGCATGGCCCTGCCAGCAATTGTACGCCCTTAGCAAGTAGTATGGTTGAGAGTGTGCCCAAGAAAGAAATTTTATCAATACAGTAACATGCCTAATCGCTTGATCCATACTACTAGTCCCTACTTGCTGCAACATGCCCATCAGCCCGTAGATTGGTATCCATGGGGAGAAGAGGCACTCAACAAAGCCCAACAAGAAGACAAACCCCTACTCGTAAGCATTGGATATACAGCCTGTCACTGGTGTCATGTGATGGCTCAGGATGCTTTTGAAGACGAGGAAGTGGCAGTAATGATGAATGCACATTTCGTTTGCATCAAGGTAGATAGGGAAGAACGGCCAGACATCGATCAAGTGTACGTAGCAGCAGTACAAGCCATGGGACTCAATGTGGGTTGGCCGCTACATGTCTTTCTATTGCCTGATCAAAAGCCCTTTTATGGGGGGCTATATTTTACTACTACAGCCTGGAAAAAGTTATTAATACAAGTAAAAAATGCTTTTAGAGAGCATAGGGCACAGCTGTCGGCAACTGCTTTTCAATTCACTCAAGTACTGAATGAGCCAGAGGCGGTACGCTACGGCTTCGGATCACCCTCTAACATTTTCACCCAAAAATACACTGAGCAGCAGTTTCTGAAGTTATATCAGGAGTTAGATCATGAGTATGGGGGCATACGCAACACGCCTAAATTTCCTATGCCTAGCATTGGCTCATTTTTGCTGCGCTACTACTTCCTGACACAAGATGAAAGGGCATTCGCACAACTTAATCTCACATTACAGCACATGGCCTATGGTGGTATTTATGATCAGCTTGGGGGCGGATTTTCTCGTTATGCTACAGACAACGCTTGGAGGATACCACACTTTGAGAAGATGCTGTATGACAATGGACAACTGCTTAGCCTCTATTCCCAAGCTTACACAGTCACTAAGAAAACGCTGTACAAAAAGATAGTCCTAGAGACCATTGCCTTTGTAGAACGAGAGATGGTAGATCCAGAAGGAGGGTTTTACAGCGCGCTGGACGCAGACAGCGAAGGTGTCGAAGGAAAGTTTTATGCCTGGACAAAAAAAGAGATAGAGGAGGTGTTAAGAGAACGCGCGCAGCTTTTCATGGCACACTTTGGTATAACAGCCGCAGGCAACTGGGAGCAAGGTGCCAATATTTTGTACCAAAAGGCGGATAGCTCACTTGCAACAGCAGAACAAGCAAGTATAGCCTGTGCAATCAAGCAGCTGTTTTCGGTCAGAGCACAAAAAAAGCACCCTGCACGAGACGATAAGATGATTGCCTCCTGGAACGGCATGATGTTGCAAGGGCTTTTGGATGCCTACCATGCTTTGGGAAAAGACCACTTGCTCGCACTGGCTCTCAAAAATGCGCACTTCATCGAGAAATATTTACTGCAAGGCAACCAGCTTTGGCACAGCCATAGCAAAGGGGCGCCAGGAGCGCCAGGCTATTTGGAAGACTATGCTTGGGTGGCTCGGGCGTTTATGAGTCTGTATCAGGTCACCTTTGAGGAGCATTGGCTCTATACTGCCGAAACACTGGTACAGTATGCACTGGTACATTTCTATGATGCGGAAGCAGGGCTATTTTACTTTGTGAAGCACAGCGAAGCAACCCTTATCGCCCGCCAAAAGGAAATATTTGATCATGTCATTCCTAGTTCTAACTCAGTGATTTGCCACGATCTGTTGGTATTGGGTGCACTTTTAGATAAAAAAATATATACAGCCACTGCCAAGAAGATGCTGTGCAACATGGTCCCACAAATCAACCATGCGCCCCTGTATTTATCCAATTGGGCTGTCTTATCCATGCTACAGCTAAAACCCATAGTCGTGGTAGCCGTGGTAGGGCCAGCATGCAAAGCATGGACACAGGCAATGAGGCAGCACGTTCCTAGCGGTATATTGTTTGCAGGTACTGTAGAAAAAAGTAGCTTACCTCTGCTCGCCAATAAAAAACCAATGGCTAGTAAGACGACCATTTATGTATGCCACCAGGGAATGTGTCATGCGCCCACACATAGTGTAAAAGAAGCTTTGGCCCAGCTTGCCCAAATCAGTTAACGGCATTGCGTCAACCCGACAACCACCATCCATCCAGTGAGCAGCAGACCATGTTTGCAGACATCATTCTGCCCATCCCTCTACCCAAACTATTGACATACCGTGTTCCAACACAATTCATCGAGTTTATGGCCAGGGGTAGCAGGGTACTTGTACCCTTAGGTGCCCATAAAATCTTCACTGGACTTGTAGAAAAAGTCCACCAAACGCCTCCCAAATACCTTACCAAGGAGATCATTGATATATTGGACGAAGTTCCTATGATTAATCCTATACAACTCCGATTTATCCACTGGTTGGCAGGATACTATTTGTGCACCTTAGGAGAGGTAATGCTCGCCGCCTTACCCAATGGATTCAGGCTCAGCAGCCAGTCCAAAATACAGCTACACCCTGATATAGACCTAACAGCAACTAGTTTTTCTAATCAAGAGTTGCTACTAGTAGCAGCTCTTGAGCGTCGTCCCGAACTAACTTATGCAGAGGCAGCAGCTGCGGTAGCGCAGAAAAGTATTCACCCCCTCATCAAATCACTACTGCGCAAGCAAGCCATCCTACTATTTGAAGAAGTCAAAGAAAAATATACGCCCAAGAAGGTTAAAAGAGTGCGACTCAACCAGGCCTACACCCAAAGTCACATAACCTTAAAGAACCTGTTTACAGCACTCGAACGGAATGGCAAGCAGCTTGATGTGCTGCTCAAGTATGTAGCGCTAGTACCTGTACATCAATCTGCACAGCTAGAGGATTATTGCGTTAATAAAAAAGAATTCATCCAAACAGGAATTTCCCCTTCTGCGCTCCAAACACTCCTTAAAAAGAATATTCTTGTAGAAGAAGAAGTCATTGTCTCTCGTTTTGAGGAGGCCAAACCGGTAGACCAATCGCCCCCTACCCTGAGCCAAGTGCAAAGCACTGCACTAGCCGCTATACACCATCAATTTCAAGACAAAGCCGCCGTCCTGCTGCATGGTGTGACAGCCAGCGGAAAGACTGAGGTATATACGCAATTAATTCAAGAGGTACTCCAGGGTGGAGGGCAGGTGCTATACCTGCTACCTGAAATTGCCCTTACCACCCAGATGGTCAGGCGGCTGAAAAGGATTTTTGGTAATCAAGTGGGTGTATACCATTCCAGGTACTCTGACAAAGAACGGGTCGAGGTCTGGAACAGCGTGTTACAAGGGGAGTGCTCTTTTGTGCTAGGCACACGTTCTGCTATCTTTTTGCCTTTTGAGCATCTTAGTTTGATTATTGTTGATGAGGAGCACGAGTCGTCTTACAAGCAGTTTGATGCGATGCCTCGCTACCACGCCAGAGATGCTGCCCTAGTCCTAGCCCAGTACCACCACGCCAAAGTATTGCTAGGCTCGGCTACTCCTTCTATTGAGAGCTATTACAATGCACAGAGTGGCAAGTATGGCTTTGTAACCCTCCAGGAGCGGTTTGGCCAAGCTGCTTTGCCGGAGATTGTACTGTCCAATGTGCGCCTAGAGCGGGAAAAAAAGGCTTTGCATGAGAATTTTACTCAGGTGCTCCTAGAAGCTTTACGGCAAACTCTTGATCAGCAAGAGCAGGCCATTATTTTCCAAAACAGGAGGGGATATGCGCCTTACATTGCTTGTGAGGATTGCGCTTGGGTGCCTATGTGTACGCAGTGCGCTGTTAGTCTCACCTACCATCAGTTCAACAACAACTTGCGTTGTCACTATTGTGGCTACAACATCAAGATGCCGCCGGCTTGTCACATCTGCGATTCACATCAGCTCAAAAATGTAGGTTTTGGCACAGAAAAGCTAGAAGAGACGCTGCAATTGTTTTTTCCCGGGAAAAAAATACAACGCATGGACCTAGACACTACCAGAGGGAAACATAGCTATGACAAGCTTATTGAAGCATTAGAACAGGGAAGCACTGACATATTGGTGGGTACCCAGATGCTTACCAAAGGATTGGACTTTGGCCAAGTATCACTCGTAGGGGTACTCGATGTGGATCGGTTACTTTACTTTCCTGACTTCCGAGCGAGTGAGCGGTGCTTTCAGCTGCTTACACAAGTGAGTGGACGGGCAGGCAGAAGAGAAAAGCAAGGGCAAGTGATTATCCAGACTAACAATCCAGAACATCCTGTCTTGAAGGACGTCGTGCAGCATGACTACGAGCGGATGTATCGTAGAGAGTTAAGAGAGCGCAAGCAATTCCTTTATCCTCCTTACGCAAGGCTTGTCAAGATTACCTTAAAGCACCCGGATAAAACCTTGGTGGAGGCTGCTGCTAGCATGCTCGCCCATGGATTACGAAAACAACTAGAGCATGGGGTGTTGGGCCCCCAAACTCCATTGATCGCTAAGGTGAGAAATCAATACCTTATGGATACCTGGGTAAAGATCAAGAAAGACACGGAAAAACGGCTTTTATTTACTAAGCAGGTGATCACTCAAGAGAGCAGGCGTGTTTTGCTCGACAAGACTTTTAAGCAAGTGAAGGTTTTGTTCGACGTAGACCCGATTTAATGGGGAAGTCGTTCATTGGGGAAATTGAAGCATAAGTGCAGGTCTGGTTCCAATAAATAAGTTTATGAATCACCCACAGAGTTGTTAATGGTCACCTTCACAGCCCCAATATGTGTATCTTCTAGTGCAACGATGGTAAAGGTAAAAGGAGACAGTTCTACCGTTTCGTTGAGATCAGGTATTCTTTCAGTGACATTAATAATAAGCCCACCGAGTGTATCATAATCTCCCTGTGGCATATCCCAGCCATATTTTTCGTTGAGATAATCAATCTCATGCCTTGCACTCAGCAAATAAGCGTCACAGTCTAGCTTTTTTTCTACCAGCTCTGTGACAACATGCTCATTTTGTATTTCACCAATAATTTCTTCAATGATGTCTTCCATACTGACAATGCCCGAAGTACCTCCAAACTCATCAAGGACCAGTGCTAAACTTTTTCCTTCTGTTGTAAGCTGCACCATCACCTCACTTGCCAGGTTGGTTGCTGACACAATGACAACAGGCCTAAGGATGGTCTCAATGTGCTGGGGTTTTTTAAATAATTCTTTAGCATGACAATAGCCAATGATATCATCGATATCATGTCTGTAGACCAGAATCTTGGGATGATTGCTTTTGATGACTGCCTCCTTGAGCCCCTCTATTCCATCTTCAATGCTTACGGCCACAATCTCTGTTCTAGGAATCATACAATCTCTCACCTTCACTTTCCTAAACTCTATTAGATTGCTTACGATTCTGGCGCTTACGCCTGCAGGCACTTGCTCATTAATATTCAATGTACTTTGAATAAACTTGTGTAGGTCTGTCAAGCCAAAAGAAGGCCGTTCTTCTCGATATTTTTGCCCTAATACATGGATGATAAAAAATTTAGCGATAGCAGTGGTGATTACCACCAGTGGTTGAAGCACATAGGCGATGGCTGCTGTGGGTAGCGCAAAGAAAGAGAGTAGGCGGTTGGGGCCAAATAGAAAAATACTTTTGGGAATAAACTCAGCTACCACCAATATGCCTAGGGTGGATAGTAGCGTCTTCAGGGTGAGCAAAGTAGCATTGTTATTGATGGCAACAGGCAAATAATCGTTCAAAAAAGGGTCTAAGACCTTGGCCATGTAGGTACTGTATATGACCAGTGCAACGGTATTCCCAATCAGTGTAGTACTGATAAAACGGTCAGGGTGTTTCAGGAAGCCATTCAAAATCCTGCCAGAAAAGGACTTATGCTCTCCCTCTAGCTTCATTCCTAGTTTATCTGCAGCCAAAAAGGCAATTTCTATGCCTGAGAAAAAGGCAGAGAAAATAAGTGCGCCAACAATAACAATGATCTGGTATGGCTCTACCATATTTTCACCCTACTGGGAGAGTTTAAGGGCTATATTTTTGCTGGATATCTTGCTAGAAGGCTCCAGGTATAAAAGAGCTACCAACGGTCGCGAAGCTCCTCTTTTACCGTTTGTATTGCAGCAAAAACTCATGATGAAGCGCAAGTGGTCTAGCAGGTTACTTGATCGATTTTACATTTAACAGGCCTTGAGGCTTTGAGATATTATAATAGCTAAGGTCTTGCTTAGCTATTAAGCCTGCACCCGTGAGCAGCTCTTCTTCAGTTTCTATTCTGATGAACTTATCCGTGTAAAATGTCTCAGTCTCAGGACTCCAATGTAACTCCTCTGTATTCAGTTGTCTTGTATCACGCAAGCTCTTGAGTTCTACATCACCTCTGAATGCATAAACATTTTTTTCGGCAAAAAAATAACCGCTATTAGCTCTTCCTGTCGCTGACACCTCTTTGTTGGATTCATAAAACTCTATATGAATTCCTTCAGGATAGGTCCTATCACCATTTTCATAGTGCAACGCCTTGTCAGTAAATAATCTATACTTGACAACCCCGTGTTCGCTGCAGAGGAGCTCAATATGAGAGGACTCTAGGGTGGGAATGCCATAGGCTCGATCTTTCTCAGGGGTAAACCCGAAGGCTATCCCGAAAAAAAAGTATGCCCAAAAGCAATGTTTATTTTTCATTAGTCGAACAGCTGAAACACTTAGGTTAACATGTTAATCGTATATGTGCAGATTTTAGAAAGCAGCGGTGTGGACGTAATCAGAGCGACCTTCTTACGTTGCTTGCCGCCTTACCTTACCAATATTATACCCAATGACAGCTTTTCTCTCAAAGTTATACTCTCTCTCCCTGTGGCGATCCCTTGCTAAAGGCTTTCACAAAATAAAACTATTAGAAAATTCTCTAATAACATACTTTCCCTCCTCAACTGAGTTCTTAATAACTTCCGCTAGGTAACACCTTCACCTATTTTTTTATCTCATCTTTTGTACTCACTTATCCATTCTTTCAGCTTTGCTATAGTTTTTCGTAGCTTCCGGAGCTTGGCCCCATCCGGATTTTCCTTTTTCAGTTCCTCATGCAGTTCAGCATGAACACGCTCTAGCCTATTTTCCAGAGATACTCGTCGCTCGTGTAAATATAGCTTTTGCTTGTGAGCACGATCCTGCATCAACAACCAGCTTGCTTGCTCGGACCTAGCATTATTGGGCTTATCAGCGGGTATAGCAAGGCACCCGACTAACATAGCTGGTAAAAGAAAGGATCCAATCACCCGATTAACTCCTAGCTTAGCGTACACGCCTTTCATACTACTTATGCAAACATGGCCCAGAGCACAATGTATAAAATCATCCGTGTGACAACAAGGAAAAGATTATTCATCAACGCTATAGTATAGATGCTGGTGATTAAATTTGGAAAAAAGCATGATAAGGGCAGGGGACCATCCTAATTTCATGCTGTCATGATAGACTTTCAACATGCTTGAGAAAATCAAAACACTACATGCCGAGATTGAGCACTTCCAAGCCAACAACCAAGCAACGCTAGAAGCATTTCGCCAGAAGTTTATTGCCAAAAAGGGCATTATTGCAATGCTTTTCTTTGAATTGAAAAAGGTTGGACCAGGCGAAAAAAAAGAATTGGGCCTAGTGCTTAACAAGCTTAAAAGAACTGCCCAAGAGAAATTTGAGCTGCTCATTGAACAGGTAAATAGAGCAAGTCAGACAACAGAACAGCCAGCAGAAGACCTAACGCTACCACCGCCTGCCGGTACGTTAGGTAGCTTACACCCCCTAACAAGCATTGGCAACGACATTATAGTACTATTCGAAAAAATAGGCTTTAATATTTCTGAAGGACCAGAGATTGAAGATGACTGGCATAACTTCACAGCCCTCAATTTTCCTGATAACCACCCAGCGCGGGACATGCAGGATACTTTTTTTGTTGCTGCTCACCGCTCTTTGAGAACGCATACTTCTTCAGTACAGGTTCGGGTGATGGAGGGTCAGCCATTGCCTATACGGACCATTGCGCCAGGAAGAGTTTACAGGAATGAAGCTATTTCGGCGCGTGCTCACTGTATTTTCCATCAGATAGAAGGACTTTACATCAACCGAGGTGTGAGCTTTTCCGAGCTCAAAGAAACCCTCCTTTACTTTGTAAAAGAGCTGTTTGGCAACCATACCAAGCTACGTTTTAGGCCATCCTATTTTCCTTTCACAGAGCCTAGTGCAGAACTGGATATCGACTGTAGGCTTTGTAAGGGAAAGGGCTGCAATATTTGTAAGTATACAGGCTGGGTAGAGATCATGGGCGCAGGCATGGTAGATCCTCAAGTATTGACCAACTGCAACATTGATCCAGAAGTGTATACAGGCTTCGCTTTTGGCATGGGCATTGAGCGCATTGCCATGCTGCAGTACCAGATCAATGACTTGCGCTTGTTTACAGAAAATGACCTTAGCTTTCTGAAGCAGTTTTGAGCCTGTGATTGGCCAATTTTTATCTTACTTTTAAATCTATACTCAACTAACAAGCAATGACAGGAACAGTAACTTTTTCCATGATCAAACCCGATGCAGTAAAAGACAACCACATTGGGGCCATTATTAACATGATAGAACAAGCCGGGTTTAGCGTCCGAGCTATGAAGCTTGTCCACCTCACCCCAAAGATTGCAGGGCTATTCTACCAAGTACACAAAGACCGTCCTTTTTATGAGCAGATGTGCCAAGCCATGTCTACAGGGCCTGTAGTAGCTATGGTATTGGAAAAAGAAAATGCTGTCGCTGACTTTAGAGAACTCATTGGCGCCACAGACCCGGCCCAAGCCGTAGCAGGCACCCTCCGAGAAAGATTCGGCAAATCTATCGAAGCCAATGCAGTACATGGTTCTGATACAGACGAAACGGCTGCCATAGAAGCCAAGTTCTTCTTCCCTGAAATCAATGTATGAGCAAGCTTAATCTACCCTTATAAAAACAAGAAGTATTGATTACTCACTTACTCCTCTGGCAGGAAACACCCGCTTGATCCAACGGGGCAGGTAAACAACACCAAGAGCAAGGTAGAAGTAATAAGTAAGCACTCGCCAAAGCACACCGGTAATCAGGGTATACTCCCCTAAAACAGCTTTATGGAGCTGCTTATAAAAGAATTCTGCGGTAACACTACTGCCCGGTGTAGGAGAAACCAACATGATGGTCCACAGGATGACTTGTTTACCTAAGATAACGAGGTGGTCTACAAAGTTCAGATGCACATAAGCAGCAATGATCAGATTGACAATCAAATAGCGTGCCGCCCAAGTCACTAAAGTGGTTCCCCACACCTTTAGCCAGTAAGAAAATGCCTCACCTTGTAAGGTCTCTGATGCTAGGACAAGGTCGTCGCCATGTCTACGGGCAGCCTGTTGCCATCGTTTCAGAAAGCCAATACTAGTGATTTTTAATAAGGCCCACCTGAAGAACTTGGGCCGCACAAATATGGCCAAAAGCATAATGAGTGTGTAAGCGGATACCGCAGCATGACTGGACCAGAATATAAATTTGAGACTTCCGCTGAGCTTGCTTTTCAAGACAGATATATCTGCAAATATGGAATCATAGACCCCAAAAAGACCTAGCGAAGTCACCCCAATAAAAAACAGGTTGTCAAAAATAGAGGTGATGATCACATAGGCTAGTGACCTACCTAAATTGATGCCTTCCTTGAGTAGTAAGAAAATAGCCACCACGCCTCCTCCCACCGCAAAAGGGGTAACGGCCGAGGAGAACTCCCAAAGTACAATGATGTAAAAACTACTCAGCCAGCTCAGATCGGCCTTTGTCAATACTCTGATTCGATATATGTAGCCTAAATCCCGCACCACGACCGCCAACAACGTCAAAAGCATGTAACGCCAGTCGGCTTGGCCAATAAGGCTGAGATCGGCTAAACTGAAATTATCATCACTGGCAAATAGATAAACGACAACACCGATGCCTAGTAGCACAGGGAGCCATATTCTGTTGATATTCAGCTTTCTAAATGCTGTTTCCGAACGTGGCTTCATACGGTCATGGTTGCTCGTGGTGGAGGTTATTCTTTGACTTGGGGCACTCTGAAATAGTTAGAGTCTTTGCTAGGCGCATTAGCCAGTCCTTTTTCGTGCGCCAAGGATGCCTGGGGGATGTCCTCTTGGAAGATATTGTGCTCCAACGTCATGGTGACAAGTGGATTGACGCCAGTTGTGTCTAATTCCTTCAACTTTTCAATCCAGGTAACAATTTTGTTCAAGTCTTCGAGTAGAGTTTCTTCATTGTGCACATCTACCTCAAGCTGGGCCAAGTGGGCCATCTTTTGCAGCAAAGGCTTGTTGATCTTCACGGCGAAATATTTTTTACGGCTGCAATACACCGTTATTAGTTACTAGATTAATAAAAGTAAAACCTTGCGCCGCAGCAGCGTAAAGCTTCCAAGGGCATAAAGCCCCAAATATGCCACCTATCCTTCACAATTCATAACCTATTCCCTCTGCTAGGTGCCTGCCTTGATCCATTTTGATCAGGGCTCGGTCGGCCTTGACCTGCTGCATGATGGCAGCACTACTTTTTCCCTTGGCATCTGTAATGAATACCTGGCCAAAGTGCTGCTGGACTATAAGTTGGACCAACCGATCAATGCGTTGCTCATCTATCTTGTCAAAGATATCGTCCAAGAGCAGTAGCGGTTTTAGCTGCAGGGCTTTGTGCATGCACTCAAATTGCGCCAGTCGCAACGCAATGATAAACGATTTTTGCTGTCCTTGGGAGCCTATCTTTTTCAGGGGATGGCCATTCAGGAGAAAATGTACTTCATCTCGATGGACGCCCTGGGTAGTACGTTGCAGGGACAGGTCTTGCTGTAAGCTATTGCGGAACTTTTGTTCAAAGTCAGGAGACGCTACTTCTGAAACATAGATCAATTGTACCTCTTCGGAGGCAGCCACAAAGTACTGGTAGTACTTTTGAAAATTCGGTGCAAATTCTTGGATAAAAGCTCTGCGGGCCATAAACAGGTGCTTGCCCAATGGCAGCAGCCGATGCTCATAAGAAGCCAGCAAATCCTGGTCCAGTTGTCCTGTTCCTTGGCACAGTCGCAACAGGCTATTGCGTTGTTTCAATAGGTGTTGGTATTGTAGGAGGGTGTTCAAGTAGGTCCTGTCTAACTGACAAAGGAGCATATCAAAAAACTTTCTTCTGCCCTCTCTCCCCCCACAGACCAGGTCCATATCATACGGTGTTGTCAACACAACCGGAAAAAGCCCAATGTGGTCACGCAGCTTTTCGTAAGGCTTGTCATTGCTTTTGAAATACTTGCCGCCATTCTTCCGAAAGATGCATTGTACAGTACAAGGCCTGTTATGCTTGACAAAATTCCCCTCCACAGCAAAAGCCTCATGGCCATGCTGGATGTTCTGGGTGTCTATGGGATTAAAGGCACTTTTGGTCAAAGAAAGGTAGTGGATACTATCCAAAAGCGTGGTCTTCCCTGCTCCATTAGGGCCTACGATAAAGTTGAGTTGGTCTGCAAAAGTCAGCTCAACGGCGGTGTGGTTTTTGAAGTGTGCGCACCGCAGTTTTGTAAGCAGCATCAGTTCCTTTTTGGATGTTTTTGGTTAGCTTCGCACCTGTCTATTGCCATTATATAGATCGTATGGAGATCGTAACAGACCCTACTGCTGTGAGGCCGCTCGCTAAGCCGAAAGTAAAGTTGTTAGAAGACTTTTCAAAAGAGACTTATCTGTTCTGGTACGAACGGATGCTGCTCATGCGGAAATTCGAGGAAAAAGCCAGCCAGCTTTATGGGCAACAGAAAATCAAAGGTTTTTGTCACTTGTACAATGGACAAGAGGCCTGCATTGCCGGCGCGGTCACTGCCCTGGAAAAAGAAGATAAGTACATTACTGCCTACCGCGATCATGCTCACCCTATTGCGCTGGGCACGCCTCCGCAGTACATCATGGCAGAGCTATTTGCCAAAGCTACCGGCATCTCCAAAGGAAAAGGCGGTTCTATGCACATGTTTGATAAGGAGCGCCATCTATTTGGCGGCCATGGTATTGTAGGTGGACAAATTCCCCTGGGCGTGGGCATTGCTTTTGCAGAGAAATACAAGAAGACAACCAACCTGTGCATCACCTTTATGGGTGATGGCGCCGTGCGCCAAGGAGCTTTTCACGAAGCGTTGAACTTGGCCATGCTCTATCAACTGCCGGTTATTTTTGCTATTGAAAACAATGGCTATTCCATGGGTACTTCTTTACAACGGAGTTCCAACGTCACAGAACTTTACAAACTGGGTACTGCCTATGATATGCCTTCTGAATCTGTAGACGGGATGGATGTAACCGCAGTGCACCGTGCCGTGGCTAAAGCTGCTCAAAAGGCCAGAAAAGGCTTACCCAGTTTATTAGAACTCAAGACCTACCGTTACAAAGGGCACTCTATCTCTGACCCAGCCAAGTACCGTACCAAAGAAGAAGTGGAGGCCTACAAGCAACAAGGTCCTATTGAAAGGGTACGCACTGCTATCTTAGCAAAGCAGATGGCCGACGAAAAGGACTTGGGGTTGATTGATCAACGAGTAAAACAACAGGTTGCCGATGCTGTGGCCTTTGCCGATGCCGCCGCGTTTCCCCAGCCATCAGCAACTTACGAAGATGTATATGCCCAAAAAGACTATCCATTCCTGAAAAGTTGACCACTGCGCTAGTCCTTCAACTATTATGACTCAAAAACCCTTCAAACCACTTTCAACAGCTACTGATGGTATCCAGCAAATGGCAACGCGCATAAAAAGACACCAACGGCGATTATACATAGTAGGCCTACTGATGCTCATGGGCACCGGTGGAGTTTTCTTTTTTAAGTATTACCAACGCCAACAAAACGACATAGCTCAAAGCGAGATGTTTCAGGCTGTCTACTACTTCGAACAAGAAGCGTTTGACAAGGCGCTGCATGGCGACGGAACGTGCGCAGGCTTGCTAGATATTACCAAAGAGTATCGCTTTACACAAGCTGCTAACCTCGCTCATTTTTATGTTGGTGTAAGTTATATGCACCAGAAAGACTATGCTAAGGCTATACAACATCTTACTAAGTTCAAGGCTAAAGACTTGCTTCTCCAAGCTCGAGCCTGGGCACTTATAGGCGATGCACTCACAACACAAAAAGTATACGAAAAAGCTGTTCAATACTATACAAAAGCTGCGAACTACCGACCTAACAAGGTATTTACGCCCATCTATCTGGCCAAAGCCGCACTGGCCTATGAGGCCAACACAGATTGCAAAGCAGCATTAGGTTGCTATCAACGCATTGTTCAGGAATTTCCAGATGCCATACAGTATGGAGAAGCCCTCAAACACACAGCACGCCTCAAGGCGATCAACGCGAGGCATCAGCAATAATCTAAGCAGCCCATTACTCTATCAACATGTGTGGCATCATTGCGTACGTAGGGCACCAAAAAAGCTATCCTATCCTCTTAAAAGGGCTTAAAAGACTAGAATACAGAGGCTATGATAGTGCAGGGATTGCGCTGCTGGATGGGGGCCTTCAAGTGTACAAGAAGGCAGGCAGGGTCAGTGCGCTGGAAAGTTTTGTAGCCAACAAAAACCTAAAAGGCCATATTGGCATTGGGCATACACGCTGGGCTACACATGGCGTACCCAGCGACGCTAATGCCCACCCTCAGGTGTCAGCTTCAGGCAGGCTTGCCATTGTGCATAACGGTATCATTGAAAACTACAGCGTGCTCAGACAAGACCTGCTACACAAAAGCTATGTCTTTAGAAGTGAGACGGACACCGAAGTCTTGCTGTACTTTATCGAAGATGTGCAACAACAAAATCAATGCACACTAGAAGAGGCAGTGAGGTTGGCACTGCCTAGAGTCATAGGCGCTTATGCACTGGTTATCTTATCCGCAGACCTGCCCAATACACTCATTGCTGCTCGCAAAGGAAGTCCTATGGTAATTGGTATAGGACAAGATGAGTTTTTTATTGCTTCGGATACAACGCCTATTGTAGAATACACAGATCAGGCAGTCTTCATCAATGACCATGAAATTGCCGTCATCCAGGACAACCAGCTGTTGATGAAAAGTATCAAGGATATTCCCCTAACACTTGCTATCCAAAAGCTAGACATCACCTTGGAGACGATAGAGAGAGGACGCTTTGAGCACTTTATGCTCAAGGAAATCTTCGAACAGCCTAAAGCAATTAAGGACTGTATGCGGGGGCGTCTTGACGCAGACAACCGAAAGTTAGTGCTCGGAGGCATCAGTAACCACATAGATCAGCTAGCCAAGGCCAATAAGATTACCATCGTAGCATGCGGCACCTCATGGCATGCTGGTTTGGCAGCAGAGTATTTTTTAGAGGAATTCTGTAGGATTCCTGTGGAAGTGGAGTATGCCTCAGAATTCCGTTATAGAAACCCGATCATTGGTTCAGGAGACTTTGTGCTGGCTATTTCGCAGTCTGGAGAAACAGCAGATACACGAGCAGCTGTTGAGTTAGCCAAAGCACAAGGGGCCACTGTTTTGGGTATTTGTAACGTGGTCGAATCTTCTATTGCTAGGGCGGCACATGCAGGCATATACACGCACGCAGGTCCTGAGATGGGCGTGGCCAGCACCAAAGCTTTTACCGCCCAGCTGACTGCGCTCATCATGATTGCGCTAGAACTAGCCCGGCAACGACGAACCATTACTACAACTGTATTTAGATCACTACTACAGCACCTAGCTGCCGTTCCTGACACGGTGAGACTTGTTTTGCAACAAAATGATCGGATTAAGCACATTGCTCAGGTGTTCAAAGGCGCGCTGAACTTCCTTTACCTGGGCAGGGGTTATAACTTCCCAGTGGCACTAGAAGGAGCTCTCAAACTCAAAGAACTCTCTTACATCCATGCAGAAGGCTATCCTGCTGCGGAGATGAAGCACGGCCCCATTGCCTTGATCGATGAAGCCATGCCTGTGGTGTTTATTGCTACGCAAGACAGGTCTTATAGCAAGATCATCTCGAACATAGAAGAGGTAAAAGCGAGGGGAGGAAAAGTGATTGTTATCGTGACACAAGACGACAAAGCAGCTGCCCAGCTTGCTGATTATGTCATTGAAGTGCCATCTATCCATGAGGCATGCATGCCCATGGTCGCGATAGTACCACTGCAATTACTTGCCTATCATATGGCGGTGATGCGTGGCTGTGATGTGGACTGCCCTAGAAACTTGGCTAAGTCGGTCACTGTAGAGTGATCAAAAATCTAAGCCAGGCTTATGGGCGGTTAGGCTATGTGGTGTGGGATAGCGGGTCTTTGTACTGGCTGCTCTGTATTGTTTTTATGTACTTCCACCTGCCTATCTCTACATGCTCCCCAGCACCCCAAAACTCCTGTGCTTAAGTTCCTCAGCAGCCTCACTGAGGCCTAAGTACTTGGCCAAGGGCACAAAGAAGAGCAACGTCTCCTCAGCAGTTCTGTGTTGGCTCTCATAAGATCTGGCCTGAATGGTACGTAGGTTGTGCATGCGGTCGGCTAGCTTCACATACAACACTCGTGGGTCTTCGGCTCCTAAGAGCCTATGGATGTTTTCAGGATGGGAGAGCAGCACTTGATAGAGCGTCTCTTTGTTGCTCTCCATGTGGGTTACCCCGCTTACAATGTTGCTTACTTCCTTATTAAACAACAATTCTATCTGCTCTAGCGTCAGGGGAGTATCCTCTACTATATCGTGCAAGAGGGCTCCCAATACAGTGGCTTCGTCGGTGTTATAGTCCAGTACAATCTGTGCTACTGCAATCGGATGTAAGTAAAACGGCTCGCCACTCTGACGCATGACAGGACCGTGGTAGTCCTTGATCAGATTGATGGCTTTTTCTACTAGGGAGAGACCTGCTTGTGACCGCTCTTTGACTGCTTGGAGGAATGTTTGCTCTTGCTCTTGTGCGCCTGGGTAGGTATCATCGGCCCGAAGCCACTCCTCACCTAGCTTCATATGTGGCATATCCATGTCTTTGGAACGCACCTCTCGGACGTTGACAGGAATGACATAGACTAGCGTGAGCTCATTGCCCTCACTGATCGTGCTGCTGTAACCATAGTGAGCCTTCACAATCCGCTCGTTCGCCAATAGAGGCATATTAGTGGGTGCTTCGGGTTTCATAATGCTTTCCTCACCTATTTGTGCCGTGTACAGCGCAGCTAGCGTAGGTAGTGTGGGGGCAGTAGTAATGGCAAATCGCAGGGCCCTTATTTTCTTGATGTGATCAGGGCTTACAGAGTCCACCGCATAGCCTAGCCGCGTATCTTCTATACCTAGTAACACCGGTTCTTGTTCTCTTTCTCTAGCCACTGACTTCACGAAAGAAAAACCGTTCAGAATCACCTTCTTCATCTTTTCTATATCACACTGTAACGTTTTGTGTTGTGTACGTACTTCTATCTTAAGTCTTTGGCCCTTTTTATAGAACGCCTGTTGTAGGGCTTGCAAGAAGTTGTCAAGTGGTAGTGTCTCCACGCCATCCAGGAGTAAAAAGCCTGTGGTACGGTGTATAAATTTATCCATACTTAGGGCCATGGGGGTGAGCTGGTCAGTGAGTTGCTGGGCTAGTTTTTCGAATTCCTTGATGTCACCTTTCTGTTGGCTGATGGCTAGGAGTTTTTTGCTCAGGTGGGCTACACTCCCTAGTTGTTCTATGCCGGCCTTTTTGAGGAGGCTCACAAACCGAAACTCTTTTTCTGTGGCTTCTATGAGTTCTTCTTTGCTTGCCTGGTTATCGATAGCCAACTGTTTTTGCTGGGTGGCCAAGGTGTCAAAGTGTAGTTGCTTCCTACGCGCAAAAAGCAGGCCGATGAGCGTGGCAAAGATGCCTTGGTATAACAACAAATACCCGGTACTAAAGTCCAGTTGCAGGCTGATCGGGCCAATGGCTAGTGTGTAGAAGAGAAAACCCAGGGCTATACCTAGTATTGTAAGGATCATAAAGCTCATCCAGTCTACGAGGACAATGAGGAACATGATGGTGAGGGCCACATTGATGAGCCACTCTACACTTCCTTGGGTGAGCAAGAACATGACGGTGCTGGTAAAGGGCAGGCAGTAGAGCAGTGTCAAGTGCCAGAAGGTGGGTAGGTATGGCAGCAAAGATTGGGTCCATTTGTCTCTCACGAGCAACAAACCACAGGCAAGGACACCTAGGGTACGCAAATAAAGCATCAAGTTATAAGAAGCAGGGGCGTCATGCTCCCACATGAAGTATGGAAAGAGATAGTTGACACAGCAGAATATGCCGAATAAAGCATAGGGTGCACCATAATGTGCTACTTGCCTTTGCGAATACTGTACTATACGCTGGGGTGTGGGTAGCAACTGCTTAAGCTGCGTCCATATGCTTGCACGGTGTGGTCTCCACAAATATTCTTTGCTATGAGTACGATTGACAATAGCAAAGCCATGGTTGCGTATAGCATGGATGCCCAAAAAGACTATCCCATTAGTGACCACTCCCACCACTGAAACCCAACGATCTTGAGATGCTGGCAACAACCACTCACTCAGCAAAATCACTGCGATGGTCACGCCCGAAGCAGCATAAAAAGCTTTTTGATCAGGTTTAAGCCCCAAGACACCTGCAAAAAGTGGGAAGGCTAATAGGGGGCCCGTAAATTTATAAGAGAGCAATACATAGTTATAGAGATCATTTGCACGCATTGAGCCAATCACAATAACGGCAATACCTATACAAACCGTAGCATAGCGCACCCATTTTAGTTCGTCGATGGTGTTGCCCAGCCTTTTACATACTGGATAAATAACATCATGAATTAAGGTGAGCCCTGCCGCATGCAGAAATGAATCGAACGTTGCCATGGTAATGGCTATAAGGCCTGCCAAGGCCAACCCTTTCAGCCCTATGGGGAGAATATGCTCAATGATGCGTAGCACTATAGGCACATCTGTGTTTTCGTCGGGCAGTAAAACGATGCTCGCAAGTCCCAGCAAGGATAAAGCAACCATCAAGGCCAATAAACATGCCGCTACGATAAAAAATTGATTGCGCAACTGCTGTTTGGTTCTTCCCATCAGTATGCGCTGCATCAGGGCAGGGTCAATGACAGAAAACTGGAAAATACTGAGCGATAGGAACAGTGCTGTATAGTAGGATGACTTAGGGTGGTTCAACAATTGCAGTTGTGTAGTGGGCACCTGGATCAACACTTGCTTGATGCCCCCTGCTTGTTTCAAAGCCGCTACTGTGATGATCGGCAAAACAGCAAACAGTACGAGTCCTTGAAACACATCTGTGAAAGCCACTGACTTAATGCCACCATGGGTGGTATACAACACCAGCAACATACCCCCCACCCAGACCCCGACGTGAAAGCCAATACCCAGGCTCTCACTGAGTATGCCTATGACCGTTAGCTCCATCCCTGCAATACAGAGCGCCGTGAAGAAGCCCAATATCCCTGTCATGACCTGACTAGGACCTTTATAAAGCACTCCCATGACGTCTCCCATGGTAATACAGTTGCTAAACTGAATAAACCTAGGGGCAAACACCAGCGCCTGTAGCAATATGGCAATGGCCCAACCGCCAAAAACCGTAAGTGGCTGTATGATGCCTGCGGTTCTCACAGAACCCGTCATATCCAACACAGTTTCTCCTGCAACATCTGTAGCTAGCCAAGTTAGCACCAATGCCCCGGTCCCAAATATCTTGTTAGCATTGGCATACTCCCGAATGTCTGTGATACCCCTACCCGCACAGAGGCCTATAACAAGGGTGATGAGCAAGAACGCATAAATAATCAAGTAATCTATACTAAGATAATGCATGTACTAAGTTCTCCAGTATGCTACAACACATGTAACTAAGATAAATATGATTCCGTTGTCAGGCAAATAACTAAGTGTTTGGGGGAGGGTGCTGGGAAAGGGTTTTGATGACGACGTAAACCGCATACGCAGTACTGACAGGTGCCAGTATGCTCATAAAGACTGGGAATGCTAGCTGCAAGTAAGTATCCAGTTGTATACCTAGCCACACTCCTGCGCCTATGATAGCCATCATTTGAAAGCTCAAGTGGGTGTATTGGAGGTAGCTGCTAGGCGCCCTGTCCTCCTGTTTGGGAGAGCGTGACTTGTTGGAGATGGGGCTCAATAGGACTTTCATTTTTTTTGTGGGAGGTAGTTGGAGGTTGTGTAGCTTTGGTCTCTTTGAAGGAGTTACCCATGTTGCATTTTCCGTTGAACTTGGCTCCCTCTTCAAACACCAGCTTGCTAGTAGTAATATCTCCATTGACAACAGCGGTTGGCTTTAAAGTCAAAAGGCCCGACACTGTGATCGTGCCCTGCACCTCGCCGCTGATTTCTGCAGTTTGGGCGATGATATTTCCTTCTAGCACTGCGGTTTCTCCTAATACTACCTTGGCTTTAGTTTGGATATTCCCCTTTACCTTGCCTTCCACACGCAAGTTCCCTGCTGTATTTAAGTTGCCTTCTAAGCTCGTCCCTTTGCCAATGATGTTGCTGGAGTTGCTCAACTCCTCCTGGGAAATTTCTTTCTTAGCACTGCCAAACATAATAGATAGTTATACTGGTTGTAGCCTAAAATTTAATGAAATGCTCGGGATTTACTGCCTTCCCCTCATGCCAGATCTCAAAACGCAGATGATGCCCTGTAGAAAGCTCTCCTGAGCTAGAACTGCCCATGACGGCGATGGCCTCTCCTGCCTCCACGAAATTACCAACTTTCTTTAACAATGCTGCATTATGTTTATAGACGGAAACTAAACCTTTGTTGTGTTGAATAACCATGACCCAACCTGTTTCTACAGTCCAGGCAGAAAAAATAACTGCCCCGTTGGCCACACACGTAACAGGTTTGTGTTCTTTAGCAACGATGCCCACGTCATACTGCCCCCTACTGTGTTTGGAAGGGGGAGTAACAGTGCCACGGACAGAAGAAAAGAAGAAAAGAGCTTGCAAGGCATTCATAGGCTTGTTGCAGGTAGTCGCAGGAGATGATTCGCTATGCTCAAACTCACTCTGCAGCAGCGCGTCGGCAGCAGCTAGTTGCTCGGATGAGTAAGGAGCGGGAATTTCCTCAGTCTGCTCCTCGTTAGCTGTGGGCAGTTCGTTGGAAGGTGGCTCTTTGCCGGCAATAATGCTCTGCAAGAGTGCAATAAACTTTTTCTGTTGGGTGGTTTGTTCCTCGAGCGTATCTACTGCCGTGGCCAGCTGAATGAGTTTTTTTTTGTTTTCCAGCTCCATGTAAACAGGATTTAACCACCTGGCCAGGATGGTGGTGGATAGTGCTAGACTACACAGTAGGAGAATGCTCAACAGGACAGCACCCAAGGAGATGAGCTTCGCATAGCTGAAACTAAAAGTGGACTTTTCTGCTAAATTTTCTTCGTTGCGAATAACGAGCTGATAGCGCTTGGTTAGCCAACCAGAAAACGTCTTTTTGAAATTCAAAATCTGCAACTATTTAGTGGATGTCAAAAGTAAGTATTTCTTGGTTTGTGCATTTGGGCATTGATCATTGGGTGATGAAAGGGGTGACCTATAGCACTTGTTGCGCGACAATTTTTTTACATACCATCGAACCGGCTCATCATGGCCTCGTATACCAAACGGCTGTCCCTGTAAATCCACTATGGTCATAGCTGTCTTCAGAGGCATGTACTGAAGCGGTAGATGGGGCATTGTGCTTGTCCGATTTGTCCCCCCCAAACCTCTGCGATTGTCCTTGAAACTCTTTTTAGCAAATGATTGGACCACCCCTTTTTGGAGATACCGTTGGTCTCCATAATAGCCATCCTGCAGGTTCATCTGTAGCACGATAGCCAGGTCATTCGCATTACTAAAAAGCCCTGAATTGCCGGCTACACCGCCATAGAGTGCGGCCATAAGGTCGTGCACCACGCCCTGAAGCAGGTCTTGTCTAAAAAAATTATCCTTTTCAGTAGGTGCCATACGATCTTGTGCCAACTTATGCAAAGGATGGTACGTTAGGGTAGCCAGTCCTAAAGGACGATAAAACGTTGCTTCTAAAAAATTGTCTAAGGGTTGTTCGAGCAGCTTTTCTGCCAGGTGATGGAGGAAATAAAAACCTACGCAGCTGTATTGATAACTGTAGCTCTTGAACCAGCTTTTGTCTCTTAATGCAGTGTTGACGCAGCAGTCCCATACGAGTTCTTTGAGCCACGTGGCTCCATATAAGTCACTAGCCAACTGGTGCTGATAGGTAGGAGAAGGATGGGTGCTGAATAATGCCTTTCTCAATCTGCCGTTTGCATCGAATAAGGTCTGCCTGATCTCGCCCCATACATAAGCCGGCAGGCCTGCTTGGTGGGCTAGAATGCGCCGAATCTTTAAAGCTCCTTTGTTGGTGCCTTTGAGTGAGGGAAGGTAAAAAGAAAGCTTTTTATTGATATTGAGTTGCTCGGTTCCAGCCAAATACATCAGTGCTTGTAGGGTCCCCACGACCTTAGTAACAGAAGCAATATCATACATTGTATCGGGCGTTACGGGCTTTCTTTTTGCATCAGTGTGGTACCCGTAACTTTTGTCAAAAACCACTTTCCCTTTTCGGGCCACCAACACCTGGCAACTGGGCATTGATTCTTCAGCAATGGCTTTTTCCACAATGTCGTCGATGGTTTGAAGTATTTGGCTGTCCATATCTGCTGCCTCAGGAGGCGCATAGCCAAGCCGCGATATTTTTTCTGTTCGGATGCCTTGGCCTGCTGCCCAACCCCCTGGAATGCTGACAGGCAGCGTGCCCTTGGATGATAAGGCGCCAAAGATGATTTGTGGCACTATCTTGGCAGCTACAGGGTCATCTTCGTAGGGCATAATAACATGCTTGAATGTTTGGAAGTGCGCTAGGCTATATACATTTCCGAAAGGAACGATGATGAGTGCTGTATCCTTTTCCAGGGACTTTAGTAACTGCAACTCCTCTGTTTGGAGACCAAAGTTGCTGCTGCGTTTTTCGCTCATGCCGTGAATGCCTACAATGACTACTTGGTACTGCTTGAGCTTGTTAGCCAGTGTGTTGACTGCTTCTGGCGTGATTGTCCCGCGGATCAGGGTATGTTGAGCCATGGGTGCGTATTTTTTGAGCATGCTAGGGAACAGTTCGGCTGCACTAAGCCCACAGCTCTGCGTAGTACTCATTGCTGTTGCAGCAGCTTCCTTGGGCTTTTTAGTGTCATCGTCATTGACGATAGACAAGCAAGCGATGTTGTGGTATGCTAGATTTTTGAGTGGAATCAACCGACCCTCGTTAGCCACAACTGTGACCGCCTGCTCAAACAACAACTGTTTGAGCAGATGTGCTTGGGGGGTGTGTAGTTGTGCTTCTAGGTTTTGCGTTTCAATAGGTTGCCAGGTAGACAACTGCATCTGATATTTCAGTCGTAAGAGGCGCTTTACTTTTGCGTTCATGGCCTGGCCATCCAGCTTTTTTTGCTGAATAGCTTGCCTAATAAGGGCAATAGCTTTGGAAACATCTTCTGGAAATACCAGTACATCGTTGCCTGCCTGAAGGGCCAGTAAATCAACTTCTCCAGGCTGATGATGGGCACTGACTCCCTTCATGTTTAAGGCATCGGTAAAGACCAACCCCTGAAACCCTAGTTGAGTCTTGAGTAGGTCTGTAACCACTTTTTTACAAAGCGTCGTGGCGCGTTGTGGTGTAGCATCATAAGCAGGCACATGCAGGTGTGCGACCATCATTCCTTGGATGCCTGCCGCAATGGCCTTCTTGAAAGGAAATAGCTCCAGCGCATCCAATCTGTTCCGATCATGCGCAATCGTGGGCAACGCGTAGTGGGAGTCTTGGCTCGTATCCCCATGGCCAGGAAAATGCTTGGCTACAGCCAAAATACCGTGGTCTTGTAATCCCTTGATGTAAGCAATTCCCTTGACTGCTACTTTTTCTTTGCACTCCCCGAAGGACCTTTCTCCAATCACCGAGTTGCTAGGATTGCTATTGACATCCATGACAGGAGCAAAGTTGATGTGCACTCCTATTCGCTTGAGCTGCCGCGCAATTTCAGTACCCATGTCGTAGATCAACGTATCATCCTGCAGGGCCCCTAGCGTCATTGGCTTAGGGTAGCTGATCGTACCGTCAAGGCGCATTCCTAAGCCCCATTCTGCATCCGTGGCAATGAGTAGCGGGGTTGGAGCCGTTTGTTGATAGCGGTTGGTGAGCGCGACTTGGTTGATAGGGGTTCCTTGAAAAAAGATAAGTCCACCAATGTTATAACGTTGAATAAGCTCCTCAATAGCACTATAATGTGCTTCATCCTTGTTAGCATAGGCCGCTACCAAAAAAAGCTGTGCAATACGTTGCTCTTCAGAAAGGCTCTGAAATACATTGTCTACCCATGCTTCTTGTTGCTGCTCACTGCGATCATTTTGGGCATAAGCAGAAAATAGCATGCTGATCAGTAGGAAAACGCAAGGCAGGCCATAAGCTTTATGCCGTGTGTTCATATTGTCAGTATTTTTGAAGCCAGCGACTACTCCCTCATATCAGACCGAAGATAAAACTATTAAGCCGTAGATTGGCCCCATGCAGCCCCTGAACCTTCCTGCTTTTTCGTATAAGATCCAGTCTTCCAAGACAGGCTACCAAATTTTTGACGTGGTGCGCAAGAAGTATGTACAGCTGACATCTGAGGAATGGGTAAGACAGCATTTTTTGCACTATTTGATAGGTCATCTTGCTTACCCCCAAGCGTTGATTAGGCTGGAGCAGGGAGTACAGTACAATCGTCTTCTGCACCGCCCCGACATCGTGGTGTATGACCGGTTGGCCAAGCCCTTGATGCTTGTGGAGTGTAAGGCACCCCATATTAACATTAATAACGAGACTTGGGGGCAGATAGCACGCTACAATGCCCATTTTAATGCCCAGGTACTGGTCATCACCAATGGGATTGAGCATTTTTGCTGGCAGCTGGACTATGAGAAGGGAAGCCATGTATTGTTACAAGATATGCCTTGTTTCAATACGCTCGTTTAGGGCTTATGCTGTAATGAGGAATAGTGCGTACCAAGCTGCAGGCACTGGCTTGCTAGAAGAATTGGTAACTTTGGCAAGTCTATTATGTACGCGTACGACAAGCAGGAAAAACACCGTATGATGTTGAATACAAAACAATACATAGCAGCACACCAAAATCGGTTTCTAGGTGAGTTGATGGATTTTTTGCGCATCCCTTCAGTGAGTACCTCAAGGGAATATGCCGAAGACGTACAAAATGCAGCTGAGTTTGTTAAGCAAAAGCTTCTGGAGGCCGGTACTGACCAGGCTAGGTTGATCGAAACTAAGGGCTGTCCCTTGGTATATGGTGAAAAGATGGTAGATAAAAGCCTGCCTACAGTGCTTGTATATGGACACTACGACGTTCAGCCAGCAGATCCTTATGAACTCTGGGAGACACGGCCTTTTGATCCCGTTGTAAAAGAAGATAAAATTTATGCTAGGGGTGCTTCTGATGACAAAGGCCAGGTGTATATGCATATCAAAGCCTTGGAAACCTTGATAGCTACCAAGCAGCTACCTTGCAATGTCAAATTTCTGATTGAGGGGGAAGAGGAAAGTGGATCTGATAGCCTCACTTACTTTCTTAAAGACCAACAAAACCATGCTTTGCTCCAGGCAGATGCTGTGCTTGTATCAGACACTGCCCTGTCGTCTTTAGAACAGCCTTCGCTTACAACAGGGCTGAGGGGGATTGTTTATTTAGAGGTAGAGGTTACGGGGCCTAACAGAGACCTACACTCTGGTACTTATGGAGGTGCGGTCGGTAACCCCATTAACATACTCTGTCAAATGCTTTCCTCGCTGAAAGATGCACACAATCGCATCACTATTCCTGGCTTTTATGACCGCGTTGAAGTACTCTCAGAGATAGATCGGACTGCACTCAATCACACTCCTTTTGTACTATCCAAGTACAAAGAAGCACTTGGCATAGCGGCAGTGATAGGAGAGCAAGGCTATAGTACGATAGAGCGCATTGGCATTAGGCCCTCTTTGGATATCAATGGTATTTGGGGAGGCTATACAGGTGAAGGAGGAAAAACAGTCTTGCCCTCAAAAGCACACGCCAAGCTCTCCATGCGCCTTGTTCCCCATCAAGAGGCCCAAGAGATCATTGCCCAATTCACTAATTACTTTACCGCACTCGTTCCAAAAGGCGCCAAGGTACAAGTGAAAGTGGTCCATGCGGGTAGCAATGCTGTAGTGGTTAATAGAAATTCGGTCGCTTTGCAAGCAGCTAAAAAGGCCTTTGAAGACGTTTGGAAAAAAAGTCCTGTGCTAACGAGAGATGGAGGAAGTATTCCTATTGTTGCACAGTTCAAGGAAGTCCTAGACTGCGACATTGTGCTCATGGGTTTTGGCCTAGATTCAGATGCCATCCACTCACCCAATGAACACTTTGGGTTGGCTAACTTTTTTAAGGGCATTGATACTGTTATTACCTTTTACAAGCACTTGGCTGCGCTGTATACATAAATCGCTCCTACCTGGAATTATGTTTGGGGTTGGAATTGCGTTTTTTAGAACGGCAGACGTATATTTGCTGCGCTGTGATGTAACGGGTTTTCCCGTCTATGCGTAAATCAATTTGGGGAATTAGCTCAGCTGGCTAGAGCGTCTGCCTTGCACGCAGAAGGTCATCGGTTCGACTCCGATATTCTCCACATCCCTTGCCCAGCGACTCCGGGCTACTAAAGTCTCCTAACCTACTACACATCATCGCCAAAGTAGTGCTCCCACGCAACCTTGCCGAAGGCAGCTACGTTGTTGGGGAAGTGCTTGGGGTATTATGCAAATGCTTTTATCCGGGTTGCTATTGCAACTTGGCAGCATTTCGCCCAGTACAAGCACCGCAGCTAGAAAGAACCCACATCTGTATTGTGTGGTTACTCAGATCTGACATTGATCCATGTAGCTACCAACCAAAGTAATGCGATACACGCCTGCCAGAAAAGGTACTATAATGATAGGAACCCAAAAGCAAGTCGTACGTATCGACAAGAAAGTCTACTTGCTCGAGCAGCTAAGATTCATGCTAAAAATTTACTTTTTGTCCTAAAATATAAATTTTATGATAATTTTAGTCAAAAAAGCTTAGTAAATAAATCTTTATGCTTACTTGCACATACTCGATCAGATTAATTGAAAAACTTAAATCCCTAGATTTAGAGGAAGGGGGCGTACTAAACTTTGATTTAATCAATAATGCTATTCACTGGGCCAAAAAATACCATGGTGTCCAGGTGAGAAAAAGCGGAGAGCCTTTTTATACCCATGTGTTGGAGGTAGCCTATATGGTGGCTGATGATAGCCTAAAAACCGATGTAATTGTTGCCAGTATACTACACGATATCGTTGAAGATACAGAGGTTACCATAGGCATGGTCCTAGACAGTTTTGGGTGGCGAGTAGCTGAAATGGTAGACAGGCTTACTCGTGATAGACCTGATAAAAGTAAGTTAAGCGTGGAGGCAATGCTGCGTTATGCCCATCAAAATAATGATAGAGAAGTGATTCTAATAAAAACCATTGATAGGCTCCATAACATACGTACAATTCGTTGCTTACCCGAAAAAAAGAAAAAAGAAAAAATAGCTGAAACCATAAGAAACTTCTTGATTCTTGCTGAAGAATTTTCTTTAAGCCAGCACGGCACACACCTGTACACAGAATGCCTAAAGTTGAATATCGAATTGGGGGTAGTTGCAGCAAGTGACATCAAGAAGAGGGAGAGTGTATTTGATGAAAGGCCTGTTTTGCCCCTTCTAGTCTGTCAAAATACCTGACTGCTAAATAGTATAGCCCCCCTACTGGAACTAATATGACAAATATCCCATAGTATCCGAAATACTTGGTAGCGTATACGAGACCAAATGAAGTGATCACGTAAGTCATTAACTTGGCTAGTGCACTTAGTAGGCTAGTGTAGGTAAATCTTTTCATGATTGGGAAGTGTCTATAAAATATCGGGCTGGCAGGTATGTCGTCGAATACAAACAGGGCAGCTAGGCACTGAAAGAAAAAAACGACACTTTCGCTGGGATAGCTATGCATCACTATGGGGAAAAAAACAATGCACGCAAAGAACAAAATGAATTTTGCTTTTAGTATGCGTATAGGATATACCTTGCTGCTAAGATAGGCTAGAAAAAGCAACCCGAGCATATCCACAATGGATACCCAGAAATTGTGATAAATGATGGCACTTGCCGAGAGGGCCAGATCGTTCTTCAGTACATCTGCGCAGTAGATATAAATAAAATAGAAGCAAGGCGACCTTGCACAGCATATGAAGAAGTATGCCAAAGAGGTCAAAGAGACTTTTTGTTGATCAAATTTATTCTTCACAAGGTCCTCATCCCAAGCTATTTTGTTGTCAGAAAATCTCGCTTTCAACATCTTCTTTTTATGGGAAAATTCTGACGCCTCCTTTAAACTGGTTCTGGCAGCTCCGCCAACCAGTCCTATGATAGCACCCAATAAAAAGGCTACTCTCCAATACTCATGTTCTGTACCAAAAATACGCTCATTCGTAAAAAAAGATCCTATCCCCAGCGCCATACTGGTACCCACTGCAGAAAAAACTGTAATGATGGCCACCAGAGGATATTGCAGGGGTGGGTTGAAACTCTCGGTAATGTAAATTTCTGCGCCCCTAGATTCGGCACTGGCCGCCATGCCTTGCAGCATACGACACATTGTAATAACTATAGAAGCCGTAATGCCTATCTGGGCATAGGATGGTAAAAAAGTGATGGTAGTACAAGTGATCGCCATGATGATGGTGGTGATCACTATGACCAGCTTCCTACCAATAAAATCTCCGATATAGCCGAATATAAGTGCTCCAAAAGGTTTCAGTAAATAGGTAGAGCAGAATGCAAATGCCGATAATAATGCGGCATTGAAGGGGTCGGTCTTGGCAAAGAAGACATTGTTCAGGAGCAATGCCATGTGGATATACAGCTGAAGGTCAAAATACTCTAGGAATGTTCCTATCGACAACAATCCTATAGCTCTTTTCTGTTCTCTGGTAAGGGCGGTTTGCATAGCCAATTGTGTATTATTTGTATTTCTTCTTATTAATTAATCCAGAGTCCTTTTTAATAAAAAAGTATGGCATTCGCAAATTTTTCTATTTGATGCATCTGCAGATACGAAAAAAATTTATGTGAAAGGCACAAGGGATCGGTAGTGTGCACAGCTCATACTTTTTGGAAATTTATAGGGTCTGGCCCTATGACAATAGCAAGGCTTATTGTCTGAAGCCTGATAATGTGCCAACATTTTAAGCAAGCTTTTCGATGACGATGTTATGGTTGGTGTAGATGCAGATGTCTGCTGCCACGGTGAGGCTTTCTTGAACGATCTCTTTTGCGCTTAGGTGAGGAGCATGCTTCTTGAGGGCAACAGCTGCTGACTGAGCATACATACTACCAGACCCTATCGCAGCAATTTGGTTGTCAGGTTCTATAACATCTCCTGTTCCAGAGACAATAAGCAATTCTTCTTTGTTCGCCACGATCAGCATGGCTTCTAGTCTCCTCAGGTAACGGTCCATGCGCCAATCCTTGGCTAGCTCAATAGCAGCGCGTTTCATGTTGCCTGCATAGCTCTGTAGTTTTTCATCAAAACGGTCTAGCAGCGTAAATGCATCTGCTGTAGACCCGGCAAAGCCTGTTATAATCTTGCCGTTTAGCAGTTTTCTTAGCTTTCTGACGTTGCTTTTGGCTATAGTGTTGCCCAGGGTAGCCTGCCCATCTGCACCAATGGCTACCTCATTATTGTGCATGACAGCAAGCACTGTTGTTGATTTTACTTGAGACATTTTTCTGGATTGGTTGGCTATATAAGTGATTAAATAACATACCTGGTGCATCAATTAATGAACCAGCATTCTCCTGGGGTCTTCTAATAGTTCCTTGAAGGTCTTCAAGAAGGCAGCCCCCGCAGCCCCGTCCACTACTCTATGGTCACAAGATAGCGTCGCCTTCATGGCATGTCCGGGGACTATAGCTCCGGTTTTCACTACAGGCACTTGCTTGATTTCTCCTATGGCCAAGATGCAGGCTGCTGGAGGATTTATAATGGCCGTGAAAGATTCGATCCCTAGCATGCCCAAGTTAGAAATGGTAAAAGTATTTCCTTCTACATCTTTGGGCCTTAGTTGTTTACTATGAGCTTTTTGACTGAGGTTTTTTATTTCTGCCGCAATGTGGGCTAGTGATTTACTGTCAGCAAAATGCAACACGGGCACTACTAACCCCTCTTCTACAGCTACGGCTACGCCTATATGGATATGCTTGTTGTAGCGGATTTTGTCTTGTAGCCAGGCCACATTGATAGCTGGATGTTGCCTGATAGCCATGGCTGTTGCTTTAATAACAATGTCGTTGAAAGATATTTTGATGGGGGCATATGCATTGATGCTGGGGCGTGCAGCTACGACCTCGTCCATGGCTACGTTGATAGTCAAGTAAAAGTGAGGAGCATTTAACTTACTCTCTACCAAGCGCTTAGCTATGATGGTGCGTACCTTCGGAATAGGCACGTCTTCATAGGCCTCTGCACCCACAACAAGGGGCAGGGAGATGTTGTTAGAAAATAACTCTTTGGGTTGGGCAGTAGCTGCAACACTTTCTATATCACGTTTGATAATGCGTCCACCCCCTCCAGTACCTTGTATGTCAGCCAGGTCGTAACCTTTTTCTTGCGCCATTTTTTTGGCCAGCGGTGAGGCAAGTAGGTGGGGGGTAGGGAGTGGCTGTGTAGGCCCTGAAGTAAGTACACTAGCAAGCGTCGGTATTGCTGGAGGAGTTTCTATTAGGCTTTCTTCCTGCCGTTGAGGGGGTTGATTGGCTTCTTCTAATAGCGTAGCAATGTCTTCTCCTGGTGCTCCAATGATCGCCATCACAGCATTGATAGGTACTGCTTCTTTTTCTTTGACCCCTATGTAGAGCAGAGTGCCGTCCTCATAGGCCTCTAGCTCCATCGTAGCCTTGTCTGTTTCTACCTCTGCCAGTATATCTCCTGCTTTTACGGTATCTCCTTCTTGTTTCAACCAAGCAGCAACCACCCCCTCCTCCATGGTGTCACTCATCTTCGGCATTCTGATTACTTCAGCCATATGGTATGCTCGTTGGGAATCAAAAATAGAGGATAATGTATAGAATGAAAATCATCAATCACTTTTGTGCCTTTTTACTCCCCTTGATGACAGTTGGGTGTAAAACTGAAAACAAACAAAAAAGAACCTCTCCTCTGCTCCAAAGAGTACAGGTACTCTACGCCTACTGATACCTGAGGAATATTGAATAAAATGAGGGGGTGCACGTCTGCTAGTAAAGCCAGACTTATGGAGTTTTCGTATTGGGTGGTTATGCGTTCTAAACACTTTAATGTCTTATACACGCCATTGCTAGCAACGGGTGTTGGGCCGTAAACCCTTTCGGAAGCTTTAGCTACTTTGGTATGCTTAAAGCAGTAGCCCATGTCCACTCTCAGCCGTTTTATATACAGGAAGTAACCCAGGCTCCAGTCGGGGTAGCAAAGCGGCAAGGCGTACTTTATGCTTGCGGATGGAATTTCACTATACTCTTGCCTACATGCCTCATAAATTCTTGGGGCAAGTGTCTTTAGTTGATTCCTGAGGTGTGTTTCATCATATATTTTTTTGGGATGCTTATATCCTATACACAAGCGCAATGCATGGTGCTTAAACAAACCAGGAAAATAAAATCCCGCTTGGGCATCCAAAAGCTGTTTCTGCACATCACCTCCATAAGGCGTATGCTGGTATTCTATAGTCAGTACTTGTGCCCAGGGGTGGTAGATATCCCTATCACTTTTTTTAGAGGTCCTACTAAAAGACCCCTTGTACTGCTGTGTATACCAAGTTGTATGGGTTTCGCTGTGCAACGTACTTTCGGTGGCTAGTGAGGGCGTGTAGGTGTACTGGCCGTGGTTAAACTGCAAGGGTAAGCTTAGCTCTAAGCCTAATTCCCGCTCGTAGGCAATCTGCTCTTCGTACTTTCTTCTCAATGCGCCTTCTAGGCTGACGATAGGGTACCAGCCCTTGTAGCTGATTTTTGCAGCAGCTTCCCCAAACTTTTCTTTGAAATCGTGTAGATAATCTATTGCTAGCTCTGTGGTACCCAATACGTCTTTTGAACACAAGACACCAAGCTTCATTTGTTGCAGAAGTTCTGAGGGATTTTGAGGATCATCGGTGTTCCACGCGACATCTTTTAACGTTAGCCAACTATGTACGTTGAGCCAGTGCTGCCATGGGTGGTAGCGTTTAACAGGGTATGTGCGGTGAGGAATATTTGCTAACATGTCGCCATTGTCTTCTTGCGCTGCGAGTGGTGCGTAGTAGTGCACAGACCTATCTTCGACCTGCTCTAAGGGTGTCCACTGCTTCGGGTCAAAAGGTATCTTGGCAACATCCATTCCATCTTTGGTAAAATCATTAAAGATGAGCCAGCAGCCATCGGCTGAAATGATGGGGTTATAAGCACCATACTTTCTGGACGTGACTTGATACCGTCGGTGCGTGGCTAGGTCGATTGCATAAATGTTGTCGATGCCACTGTAGGCACTGTTGTAGAGTACGTACTGCCCTTGCATGAATGGACAACCCAGCTGCTCTGTTGAGTAGGGCAATAGGTCTTGGGTCCCTCCTGTGGCGACATTGATGAGTGTGATGGTCACTCTTTGCCGCACATTTTTCACCACTACAATCTGTTTTCCGTCTGCCGACCACTTGGGTGTCAGATAGAAGTGGTTGTCGGGATTAGGAAGGCGCTGTAGCACCTGGCCGTTTTTAGCGTCTAGCATCACCAGCTGGTGGTTGTAACCCTCGTCACTTTCTAAGGCAATAATCTTGGTGGCGTCAGGCGATAATGCTGCTGCCCCATACCTACTTTTATGGGTGAGTGTCTTGAGTCGCTTGGCTTGGGTATCGTAGTGTTGTATGACCCCGTAAGAACGGTCTTTCCACCTGGGGTCTGGAATTGTCTCCACCCATACCATTTTATTTTGTGCTGCTGAGAAGCCAACGTCCTGATTTATACAGCCAGGAGTAAAGATCTTTCGCACACGCTGTTTTCCATTCAGTCCTACAAACTGTGCTACCGTTCCTAGACCCGACTTAAGCACAATAATGTTACCTTCCTTGTCTGGCTGTGGATAGGCGTAGTCTGTGTAGTCTGTGTTATGTCTTACGGTGAGCCTTTGCGCCGGTGTGAGCTTAAGGCCTTCCAACTGCTTTTGCCAACAGATTTTCAACTCTTGGTTAGTGTCTTCATAAATTTGAGACAAATTGCTACCAGTCGCGTTCTTAATAGCTGTGGGAAACAACTTGGGTAAAGTAGTTTTTTGGAAAATATCTGCCAGCACGGCCGGTCCGTACTTTCTTCGAAGATGGGTCGTTAGGTGGTAGCCTACGCTATAATGGCCCGGCACAGGATCCTTGAAAGAGCCTAAGACCTGCTTGGCGTAGCTGAACCTTCTATGCGCCAGTAGATTGGTTCTATAGAGGCGGTCAAAGGATGGAATACGCCCCCGGCCGCTTGAGGTAAGCGCTGTCTCTATACTTACGGCATCCCCTTCGAAGAACCACAAGGGAATATTCAGGGCCATCATTGTTCCTAAAAAAAAATCTCCTCCTAGCCAATAGGCTAGTTGATTAAAATTTTGCTTCAGCTGCGCAAGTTGCGCAACATGCCTCCACTCATGCACTGACAGCAGGCTGAGCCAGTCATTGGTACCAGTAAGGTTGTAATCCTGCGAAGGGAAAGTAAAAAACTCTCCCCTGCGAGGCCCTAGTGCTATAAAGCCATTGAGGTGCGTTTCTTGGTTTCTGAGTACCAGCGCAATTTTGGCGGGTTGAACACCCAGCGATCGGCTTACTGGCTCGTACAGGTGTTCTAGCGTGTTGGCCACCCTTTGTGCTTCTCGACTGATGTTTCCCTTGAAGATGATATCAACATGGGGTGTGCGCAGGCGGTGCCATTGCGTAGGGGGGAGTGGTTGGCTCAACAATTGTGTGCTGGTAGCTAGCACCAACATGACGCCAATAAGATGCACCGAGGCTATTTTTTTCATTGTGTTGGCGATGCGTAGTACTGTTCTTGCAAGTTTATTTGGGCGTGAGCCTGTACAGAATAATTCCCAACACAGAAAAGACAATATTAGGCATCCATACAGTGAGGAGGAGGTGTGTGCCTTTGGCCTCGGCAATTCCTTTTGAGAACAGGAAAAAGGCAATGTATACAAAGGCAAGAATAAATCCCGCTGTAAGTTGCAAACCGATGCCTCTTCTTGTCTTGTGTGCTGAGACTACAACACCCATGAAAGTCAGAACAATCGCAGCAAAAGGTGACATATAGCGCATATACTTCTCTGTCAAGAAGATATGGACATTGTCTGCTCCCTGGCTTTTCAGCACCTCGATCTGGGTATACAATTCGGGCAAGGTTAAAGTTTCATGCAGTTTGGGGTTCATGCTGAAGTCGTTAGGATGAATACTCAAAACTATATCCAGGGTGCTGCCCAGTTGGATATGCTCTTCTAGGTCCTCTATTTTTCTAATCATCCAATCCTGGAGTTGCCATTTTTCTTCTGCCTGGAGCCATTTTATTTTTTTTGCCGATAGCTTTTCTAGAAGCCGATTATCCTTCACTGTCTCTATGGTTACATTGGCACCTGAATTGTTGTAGGTCCGATAACGTTCCACATAAAAGTAGCGATCTGGGGCAATTCTAATGTGGAGATGTTGAGAACGATTGTGAAAAAATCTGTCAATATACTCTGTTTCAAAGGCTACCCGCCTCATGTTGGCGTTGGCAAGGACCCAGCCTGTCAGTGCAAAGCTGCAGACTGTAATAGCCATAGCACCTGCCAAGTAGGGAGCTAGAAAACGCAAGAAATTAACCCCACTGCTCATCATGGCAATAATCTCTGTACGCTGCGCAAGCCTAGAGGTCACGAATACAGTAGTGATAAATACACTAATTGGCGTAATAAAATTGATGATGAAGGGCATGTAGCCATAGTAGTAGTAGTCGATGATCTCCTTGTTTCCCAGCTTGTGCTTAATGAATTGTCCATTCTTTTCCGTGAAATCGATCAGTATAATGATCGCTGTAAGCATCAGCAGAACGAGCAGAAAGGAGTAGAAAAATTTTTTAAGTATGTACCGGTCTAATAGTTTCATGGGAACGCCTAGATTTTCTGCATGAGCACTTTGAGCACTTTGTCTTTCCAAGCTCTAAAAGTGCCTGCTACGATATGTAGCCTTGCCTGCTTGGTAAGCCACAGGTACAAGGTTAGATTATGAATACTCGCAAGTTGGATGCCTAATAGCTCCTTGGCACGAAACAGATGACTCAGATAAGCCTTGGTGTAGTAGGTGCTTACGTGCCCACCCAAGGGCTCGTCAATAGGGCTGAAGTCTGTTTGCCACTTCTTATTCCTAATGTTGAGCATGCCTTGGGTAGTAAACAACATGCCATTCCTGCCATTGCGGGTGGGCATTACACAATCAAACATATCTACGCCGATGGCAATGCATTCTAACAAATCTTGGGGGGTACCCACGCCCATCAAATAACGAGGCTTGTTGGTAGGTAAGATGGCGCACACCCATGCTGTTACTTCATAGAGCATGCCATCGGGATGACAAACACCACCAATAGCATTGCCTGCCCGGTCTGCGGCTGCAATGGTCTCAGCAGATTGCTCCCTAAGGTCTTTGTAAACACTTCCTTGCACGATAGGAAAAAGCGTTTGATAGTGATTATGCTCTGCAATAGTGGCATCGAAATGGTCAACTCCTCGCTTGAGCCACCGGTGTGTTAAGCCCATAGAGCTTTTGGCATAAGCATAAGAACAAGGATGCGGGGTGCATTCGTCCAGCGCCATGATGACATCGGCGCCGATGCTGCGTTGTATGTCCACAGCACGCTCTGGTGTAAAGGTATGTTGGGAACCATCTATGTGTGACCTGAAAGTAACACCTTCTTCAGTAAGCTTTCTTCGCTGCGCCAGCGAATACACTTGATAGCCACCACTGTCTGTCAGAATGGGCTTATCCCAGCCCATGAACTGATGCAGCCCACCAGCTGCTTCTAGTATCTCTAGCCCTGGCCGTAGGTAAAGGTGATAGGCATTACCTAAAATGATCTCTGCTTGGATGTCTTCATACAAAGCTTTTTGGGGTACGGCCTTGACCGTACCGGCTGTGCCTACGGGCATAAAGATAGGGGTGTGAATTTGGCCCCGACTGGTGGTGATGAGCCCCGCTCTGGCTTGGGAATAAGGGTCTACGCGCTGTACTTCAAAATTCATATTGCAAATGATCCACTGATTTTTTCTGATACAAAGGTAGGCTTGATGGGCGCTATTTGGAATAGAGGCTTAAGAATAGGCTTCAAGATGAGTCTTGAGTAAAGCTGCTTTTTTATTGCCTATTTGTTGTGCCAAGGTTGTTGTGCTTGCTGATTTGATGTGCTTGATAGACTTGAAGTGCAAAAGTAGCTTTTCAATCGTTTTGGGCCCTATGCCAGGAATGGCTTCTAACTCGCTTTGGAGGCTGGCCTTGCTCCGTTTGTTTATATGCAAGGAAATAGCAAAACGATGGGCTTCATTGCGTATCTGTTGAATGAGCTTTAAGGACGCAGCCTGTTTGCTGATGTGAATAGGGTAAGGATCCTCTGGATAATAGATTTCTTCTAGCCTTTTTGCAATTCCGATGACAGGTACCTGGCCATAGATGCCTATTGCCTTCATGGCCGCCACGACAGCACTAAGCTGTCCTTTGCCACCATCAATCACAATCAGGTCCGGCAAGTCTTTTTTTTCGCTTATCAACCTTGTATACCGCCTATGCACCACTTCACTCATCGAGGCAAAGTCATCGGGGCCTGTGACCGTCTTGATGTTGAAATGGCGGTATTCACTTCTAGCAGGCTTCCCGTTCTTAAAGCATACCATGGCTGCCACAGGGTGGCTTCCTTGTAGGTTAGAGTTGTCAAAGCATTCGATGTGTAAGGGCAGGTGCTGGAGCTGAAGGTCCTGTTGTAGCAATAAGAGTATTTTGTTGGCCTTTTCTTGGTAGCGCTCATTTTTAATGAACCGCTCTTTCTTAAAAAAGAGTGCATTCTTTACAGCCATCATTACTAGCTTTTTCTTATCTCCTATTTTGGGTACGGTCACGGCCAGTGTATTCAGGTCGATTGATAGCGGCAGATTCGTCAGTACCTCTGTGGCCGTGCTACTGTACTTTTCCCTAAAGTTCAGAATCACGCGTGGCAGTAGGTCGCCATCTTCTTCGTCCAACTTTTTCTTAAGCTCTACAGTCTGCGTAAAGCTGATGGCTCCATTCTTGATTTGTAGGTAACTCACAAAAGCCGCTTGCTCGTCTGAGACCATCCCAAACACATCTAAATCACCCACCTTAGGGTTGATGATCAACGATTTGACTTGATACGTTGTTAAGGCGTCTAATTTTTCCTTACATGTTTGCGCTTCTTCGTAGGCCAGTGCCTGAGCAGCCTGGCACATCTTCTCTCTGAGGTCCTTTTTAACAGCATTCAGGTGCCCCTTGAGCAGGTACTCGATTTGGGCTATATCTTGGTTATAGGATGCTTCCTCCTGTAGCCCCTCACAAGGCCCTTTACAATTGCCTAGGTGGTATTCTAGACAGACTTTAAACTTGCCTTTGAAAACGTTTTCTGCTGTCAGGCTATAAGCACATGTGCGCAGGGGATATAATTGTTTAATCAGTGCTAGGATTCGGTACATGGCCCGCAAGTCAGTGAAGGGGCCATAGTATTGGCCTAGCTGGGGCGATACCTTGCGGGTGGGGATCACTCTGGGAAAGCGTTCCTTGGTAATACAGAGGTAAGGATAGGTCCTGTCGTCTTTAAGGAGGATGTTGTAGCGGGGCTGGCTCTTCTTAATCAGGTTGTTCTCTAGCAGCAAGGCTTCATATTCAGAGTTCACAAGGGTGCACTCAATAGTTGTGATCTCAGCCACCATCCTGCGGGTTTTGAGACTGTGCTGTTTGGAGCTACTAAAATAGCTACTTACTCTTTTTTTAATGTTTTTGGCTTTTCCTACATAAATAAGCGTGTCTTGCTTATTGTAAAAGCGGTACACACCAGGCTGGGGAGCAAGCAAGTGAATGTCTTTGGGGGTGTATTTTTTTACCTCCATGTCTATGTAATGATGGCCTGATATAGCCTGTATCAGGTATTCGGTCCAATACCAAAAATAGTTTTACGCAAGCTCTTCGCAGCATAAAAATTCTGAATAAACAAAAGCAGTAACAGGCCATCAGCCCCCTGATGAACTCCCCAATAAGGCCTTGGGGCCGATGCTCAGAAGATCTCATTGACATCCAGTTCTACATCTATTGCATCTTCCTCCATCATTGGCTCCTCTTCCTGGTCTTCCTCCTGCGCTGACAATGCTGTTTTGGCACCTTCCAGTTGAATAGGTATGTCTAGGCCGATTGGCTTAGTGTAATTAAGGAGCGGCCCTTTTTCGTAGGGCAGTTCAGGGTCTGCATAGATGCTCAGCATAAATTTTTCCCATATTGGCCTGGCTGTGCGCGCTCCGCCTCCTAGGGCCAAAGTCCTGAAGTGGATACACCGATCTTCTCCACCTACCCAAACACCAGTACACAAGCCTCTGGCCATGCCAACAAACCATCCATCTGAGTGATTAGAAGTAGTACCAGTTTTACCACAAATCTCATTATCCTCTTTGAGAGTCCGCTCAATTCCTCTAGAGGTGCCGCCTGGCTCTTCTAGAGTACCCTTGAGCATATGTACCATTACATAGGCTGTTTTTTCACTAATGGCCTCTCGTTTTTGGGGCATAAATGTCTCAAGCACCCGGCCATTTTTATCTTCGATGTGGGTGATGAACAAAGGTGCTGTCCAAACACCTTTGTTCATAAAAGTACTGTAAGCTCCCACCAGTTCGTAGACAGACACATCGCTAGCCCCTAGGCATAGGGAAGGTACTGGGTCTAAGGGGCTATTGATTCCTAGCCTCTTGGCATAATCTACCACCAGCGTTGGCCCTAACTGCTTCATTAGATAAGCCGTGATCGAATTTACCGACCTGGCCATGGCCTGACGCAGGGTCATTTTTTCACCTGTGTACTTTTTGCTCCAGTTTTGGGGCACCCACGTAGGTGGATGACCTGGCATCCTAAAAGTCACTGGTGCGTCTACTATTTTTTGCCAAGGCATGTACCCATTGTCGATGGCAGCCGCATATACGATGGGTTTAAATGCAGAACCAGGCTGTCGTTTGCCTTGCATTACATGGTCGTATTGAAAGTGTTTGTAGTTGATGCCTCCTACCCAGGCCTTGACGTGTCCTGTATGTGGTTCCATGGCCATAAAACCTGTATGGAGCAGTCTTTTGTTGTATCGAAGCACATCTATGGGGCTCATGACCGCATCGATTTCCCCTTTCCAGGAGAATAGCTGGGTAGCCATGGGCGTGTTCATGAGGACATCAATTGTGTCCTTATCTTCACCATATTCTTCCACCAGCTGTTGGTAGTAGGCTGTACGTTTGGCTGCTGTTGCAATAAAATTCTGGATCTCATTGCCCTTTTCGTCAACCCATGGATTGCGTCCGTCCCAGTGCTGCTCAAAACTTAGCTGCAGCACTTGCATGTGCGCTACGACAGCCTCTTCGGCATATTTTTGCAAGCGACTGTCAATGGTCGTGTAGATTTTTAAACCATCTTCAAACAGATCGTAGCCATGTTGGTGCGTCCATTGTAAGAGAAAGTCGCGAATGGCAGATCGAAAATAAGTAGCTAAGCCCATGTTGTGGTCTTCTGCCCTGTACTCCAGCGTTATGGGCTGCTGTTGAAGCTGCTCATAATTTTCTTGAGCCAGTAGCTGGTATTTGCAAAGTTGTGCCAGCACTACATCTCTTCTTCGGCGCGCTCTTTCTGGATGTTTAATAGGACTGTAGTGAGAAGGGGCTTTTAAAAGCCCCACTAATAAGGCAGCTTGTTCTACGTTGAGCAAGTCAGGTGTAGTATTGAAGAAGGTCTTAGCAGCTACCTTGAGGCCAAAAGTGTTGTTCCCAAAGCTGACCGTATTGAGGTACATGGTAATGATTTCCTTCTTGGTATAAGACCGCTCGAGCTGTACCGCCACAATCCACTCTTTGGTTTTTACAATCACTGTTTTGAGAAGCGGGATGTTGCTGAGTAGTCCCTTGTACCTTTCGTTCCTGGTTTCAAAAATATTTTTGGCTAGTTGCTGTGTAAGGGTGCTTCCACCTCCTTTGTTCTTTTTCAAGAGAATAGAAAGCAAAAAGACCCTGTAGAGTCCCTTGAGGTCGATACCAGCATGGGTTTCAAACCGGTAATCTTCCGTAGCCAGCAAGGCATTGATTACATTCTGAGAAATTTCTTCGTACGCCACGAGACTCCTGTTGTTCCTAAAGTACTTGCCGAGCAAGACACCATCTGCTGAGTACAACTCTGAAGCCAAATCGCTTTCAGGGTTTTCTAGCACAGTCAGAGAGGGGAGTGTGCCATAAAGATTCCACCAGTTGATCTTCACCGTGAAGATGTACAGGGGAACTGTGCCCAGGAACAGTAAAAAAACAATCCAAATGGCCCAGATAAACTGTTTCATAGATTTATTTTGCTTGCCTATGGTCATCATATTGAGGGTGGCCCACGCTAATAATTTTCATTGAATACCTTGGCAAAAGCAGGTACGCGTGCGTTGCAACCGTGCTATCTACGCACTAGGTTAGCAACTTTCGGTGAGCAGACAGCCTGCCCGTACTTTTGCTCAGCATCTTAAAATTAGCACTTATTCTAGTGCTAGTGAACTTCGAAGATATTTTTTGTAGGCAGTATCGTAAGTGGGCGTTATGCATTGATGTATGTGCTTGTACCACTTCGGATGGTTTTATAAGTGTTACTAACCTGCTGAGTACGGATCAAGGATCATAGAGAACAGGGCTTCGTTTAATAGATCCGTTTGCTTGGTACACTATTGGTCTTTTTAAACAATAGTGCGTTATGCTGATGGTTATTTAACCACATGTGAATAAAATAAGTCTGATGGTTTCCATCCATTATCTGCATTTTTGGCCCTATGAAAAAACACAGAGGAGAAATAGTAGAGGATGTTATCAGAAAGAGTGGCTTTTCCCTAAAGAAGCTATCAGAACGTTTGGGAATCAGCAGAAATACCCTTTACAACAGGTTCAGGGAGGCGGAGCTAAGCTATAGGTTTATCAGAGCAGTCGGCAACATCATTCACTACAATTTTGAGATTGACTTTGCTGAGTTGCATGAAGAAGACCATGAAATTAGCGAAGGTCCTCTCAGTTACATAGACCGAGACGCTGTCGAATTATTGAGTCTAGAAAAGAAATATACGGACTTGCTAGAACGTTACAACAAGCTCCTTGGCATCTTGGTCAGATTGGCCAATACCAACGAACTGCAAACACTCAGAAAGGAAATCTTGCGCTTCTTAGAGAAGAACACTATCTGAAACAACCCCTATACTAGTGCATCACCTATTTGTAACGGGTCCCAAAAAAGCTGCGCAAACCCTTGTATTTGATCATTACAAACACGTACGCTCTCTGACGCAAGGCGTTGCTCCATGGTAGCTTTGCCTGCAAAGTGGTGCTTTCCTGTCAGTAAGCCACGGCAATTTACAACCCGATGTGCTGGAATTTCTGGATGTTGTGCCACCTGGTGCAACGCCCACCCCACCATCCGGGCGCTGCCTTTAACCCCCAAGCAGTGGGCAATGGCCCCATATGTGGTGACCCGCCCTGGAGGGATACGTTTGACTATCTCGTAGACATCTTCAAAAAAATGCGCTTTTGTATGCATAGGAAGACTGGCAAGCCTCATGAGGCAGTGGTCATTTGCTGGATATGCTGGAGGATGGAGGGCCCATCGTCAGGGTGAAACCAATGCATGGCTGGGTCTCGTCCAAACCAAGTAAGCTGCCTTTTGGCATACCGCCTTGTATTTCTTTTGAGTAACCTAATGGCCTCTGCTTGGCTATAGTGGCCGTCCAGATAGCCAAAAAGTTCGCGATAACCCACAGTCTGTAAAGCATTGCAATGGCGATAAGGATACAAAGCCATGACCTCTTGTATCAAACCCTGGTCCAGCATCTGTTCTACCCGTTGGTTGATGCGCTGGTAAAGCGCCTGGCGGTCTCTTGTAAGTCCTATTTTAATGATTGTAAATGGACGTGCTGCTGGCTGGTGTTTTCGAAACGTACTGTAAGGCTGCCCCGTGGCCAAACATACTTCTAAGGCCCTGATGACCCGCTGGGGGTTAGCCCGGTCTACTACTTGGTAATAAGCAGGGTCTTGGGTAGCCAGCATTGTCGCCAGGGCTGGTAAGCCCCTTGTTTGGAGCTTTTTGTTCAGCATAGCCCGGATGGTGGGGGAAACTGGTGGCATCGTATCCAGCCCCTGGCATACTGCCTGGATATACAACCCAGAGCCTCCCGTCATCAGCACATAACAATACCTCTCCAACAAATTTTCCAAGATTTTTAAGGCATCCCGCGCAAACATCCCTGCATTGTAAGGTGCCTGCACGGGCAAGAAGTTGATAAGATGGTGCGGTACCCCCTGCATGGCTGCAGAGGGAGGTTGCGCAGTACCGATGGCCATGCCTTGATAGCACTGCCGGGCATCGGCCGAGATAATCTCAGTGCGTAGATGCTGGGCCAACTCAATACAGCACTTCGTTTTACCTACTGCGGTAGGGCCTGCCACCACAATCAGGTACTTTGGAGTGTCAGATGATGGGGGCATGGTGGGGCGATTTCAATGAAGAGAAAAGTCTACAAGACTCTACAAGTACGCGAACAAGCCCTTAGGCTCGGCCTGCCCCAGGGCGGGCGGCTTGTAAAACTAGTCGGAAATGTATAGCATTGCGACCCTAATTCCAAGCCCATATTGTCTGCTGTCTGCATGAGGGCCCATAGCTCAATCGGTTAGAGCACCTGACTCATAATCAGGGGGTTCCAGGTTCAATTCCTGGTGGGCCCACTACTTTGCTATTGCTTTGTTGCTCCTTCGCCGTGCCCAATCCTTGGCGTAGTATGACAAAAAAGAGAGGGGCAGCAAGATCAAGGACAGTGCGACCCATCAACGGAGTGCATAAGGTCCCTCACGTCTGTTGAGAATGACAACTGTGGTTAACCATCACAGAACACACCATGAATCGTCCGATTGGCATTTTTGACAGTGGCATTGGGGGGCTCACCGTAGCCCGTGCCGTGAAGAACCTGCTTCCTAAGGAAGCGATTGTTTACTTTGGAGACACCGTTCACCTGCCCTATGGAGACAAGGCCACAGCCACAATTCAAGCCTATTCTATCCGGGCGTGCGACCTACTCTTGCAAAAGCACTGTAAGGTCATCCTCATAGCGTGCAACTCTGCTTCGGCGGCTGCCTACGACTTGATTCGCGCGCATGTGAGTAAGCGGGCTGCTGTGTTGAACGTTATTGACCCCATGGTCGATCATATTGGTAGCCAGTTCAAGGGCCAGGCCATTGGCTTGATTGGCACCCAGCAGACCGTGCAATCGGGCGTTTACGAAAAAAAGCTCCAAGGCCTGCGCCTAGGCATTCAGCTCAAGGCACTGGCCACACCGCTCTTGGTGCCCATGATCGAAGCTGGGTTTACCCAAAACATCGACCAGGCAATCATCTACAACTACCTCCAGAGTCCTGTCTTGCAGCAGATCAAAGCACTCATTTTGGGGTGCACGCACTATCCCGTCATCAAAACGCAAATCCAAGCCTTTTACCAGCATCAGCTGGCGGTTATAGATGCTAGTACCATGACGGCAACGTATGTGCAGCACTTTCTGGCCCGCCATCAGCTCCTGAGTACCAGCCGTCAGGCCAAAGACCATTTTATGGTATCAGCCCTGACAGCAGATTTTGAGAAAGCCACCCGCATTTTTTTTGGCCAGGAAGTGCACCTCGAGCAGCTTTCGGCTTGACACCAAGCCAAGTCGTTGGCCATCTTGCAATTACCTAACCTACAGCCTATGTTTACCCTCCTGTTTTATCTGCCCTTTTTGCTCCTCTTTACCCTGGGAGCGGGGTATATCGAGCGGAAAATAGCTGCTTTGATCCAAGACCGCCTAGGCCCCACTGAGGTAGGCTACCGGGGCTTGGGTCAACCCCTGGCCGACCTTCTCAAGCTGCTTCAAAAAGAAAGCATGGTACCCACTGCTGCCGACAAGGTACTGTTTGTAGTGGCTCCGGCCTGGATCTTTGTCGTTGTCTTTGCAGCATTTGCCGTGCTGCCCGTCACCCATACCTGGTGTGGCGCCCCCACTGCTACAGGGGTCTTGTACCTTCTGGCCATGGCTTCTCTAGAGAGCATGGGCATTTTCGTAGCTGGCTGGGCCTCGCACAACAAGTATGCCCGCCTGGGTGCCATGCGGGCCTTGCTGCAATTCATGGCTTACGAGGTCCCCTTAGGCCTCAGTGTCCTGAGCGTGCTGATCGTAAGCCAGACCCTAGACCTACAGGCCATTGCTGCACAGCAAGGCCCCAGTGCTTCCGTGCCTATCTATTTGTTGGGTCTCAAAGGCATCAACGTTGCCCAGTGGGGGGGGGTACTGGCATGGAACATCTTTAGGATGCCGCCGCTCTGCCTGGCGTATGCCGTCTTTTTTGTGGCTTCTTTGGTAGCTTGCCACCGTGCGCCTTTTGACTTGCCTGAAGCTGAGTCTGAGCTGATAGGAGGTTACCACACCGAATACAGTGGCTTGCGCTTTGCCTGGCTCATGCTAGCCGAGTACAGCATGCTGCTCTTGATGAGCTTACTAGGCGTCATCTTGTTCTTGGGGGGTGGGCATACGCCGTTGCCCAACTTGCCCGGGCTGCCCCTAGCCATCTGGACCAGTGGCTCGCCCGGCACCTGGGTAGGCCATTTTTGGGCGGGGGGGTGGCTTT
>Ga0316608_1000101_pt1 | contig 46741 bp, 32 predicted proteins | sample MIS2016152B_MG_FD_207673 | JGI IMG/M metagenome (GOLD analysis project Ga0316608, IMG submission 207673) | Microbial mat bacterial communities from Middle Island sinkhole, Lake Huron, Michigan, United States - MIS.2016.152B | ecosystem: Environmental > Aquatic > Freshwater > Lake > Sediment... | reverse complement strand
GCATACCTTATATATAGGGTATTGTATAGACACTTTTTATGCCTTACAATGCTCATTATTGCATATTTATAGAAAAACTGATCTCGATATTTTATTCTTTTCATTTTTTACCGAAGGTTTAGTTCATCATCGATATACCAACAATAGGCCTTGTCATTTACTGCAAGGGAATCCCATGATATTTGATTATTAACCAAGCGTATAGCAGTGCCATTAGAATAATGCGTGGTTTTGAGGTTTTCAGCCAACCATACTTGTGCGACAATGGTTACTGTTTTATAGACGTTGCCGTCAATATCTGTAACTATGGTTGAACAATCCGTGGATTGTTTGTAAAAATCAATACGATCAATCGGAGTGTTTAGATTTATTTTATCAACGAAAACATCAGATTTCATTGCAGAGGTTATATCATTTAGGTTACTAGCATTTAAAAGTGAAAAGATTAAACTTAAAAAGAAAGCAAATACCAATTTGAAAATTATATTCTTTGTTTTCATTTTTTTAAATTATGACCTTTTTAAGATCTTTTTTCTGTATTTAGTATTTTGGTTTTGCAGGCTAACAATGTATATTCCATTTATATAACCTGATATTGGCACTGTTGTACACTCATTGGGTTGGGCTGTTCCAGTCCATAAAAGACGACCAAATAGATCCAATACATCGACTTTCATTTTTTCATCAATATTTTGTATGTGGATAGATTGTTGTTCATAATTATAAATGATCTTATTATCATCTACATCCTTTATGTTTGAAACATTCAATGGTTCAGGGTCATAAATTACAGCAACTTTAACTGTTTTATAGGAGCCGAGGTTTATTTCTAAGGTATCTGTTCTTGGATAGTACGAATTGTATTGGCTTATTTCTAATGAATCATAAAGGTTATTTAGATCAGATTGTACTACAATCCAATCAGAGGAATATCCCCAAGAACCACTGGATTTAATCCCTATTTTAACTTTATCGTTTTCACTTTTTAAATGGACTACAGTATCCGATACCTCTAAATAAGATTGAACATTCGCATCTATATCATAAGAATAAACTTCATAATCTCCATCATCACCGAGCCAAAATAATTGAGAAAAAGTGGCTCTAATAGATTTTTCATTTATGATATTTTGTGAAATAGGGAATATTGAATCAGAAATAGCCATCTGCACTTCCAAAACATTTGCATTTTTGTTCACCCAGGCAAAATATTCTATCGAATAATTATACGCTAAATTATATCCTATGTTGTATTGTGGATAAAAATCATCTGTTTGGTTGTTTGTTAATTGATATGTCTTACCATCGGTATCATTAATTTTATTATACCGGTATATCTCATAGTCGTTGCCATCAAAACCACTATATATAACACAACTTGAGTTAATGAATGATAAATCCTGTTCAGCAAAATTATTATTAGTAATCTGGGTGGTAATACCCTTATCATACATAAATATCTCATAATCATTTCCATCAAACTGCTGCCAGATTATCTGGGTTGAAGACACTTTAAAGACCTTAGGCAAGATATCATCAATACTATTGTTGGTTATTTGTACCACAGCGCTTCCATCGTAAAAATAAATTTCATTATCATTTCCATCAAAGCACTGCCATACCAAGGATTCATAATATTTATCTAAATTTGTTTCTGAATAAGAATTATCGGTAAGTGTGTCTAAACTAAAATTAGGCGTTGTCCCGTTATAACTCAGCGTAGCATAAATTATTTCATAGTCAGCGCCATCTTTGTTTAACCATGCAAAACTGCTTCCACCGTTACTCACAATATTTTTATCATCTACACTATTGGCCGTAATTTGTGTTGTTGAATTTACGTTGCCTGCGGTTTGGAAAGCAAAAATGTCATTATCAAGACCATCCAATTTATTGTAAATAAAACTACCATAGGTACTAACTGCCTCTCCACATCCGTATGGATATACATAAGGACTATATAATTGACCAAAACCCGGATTAGATAAAAACATCATTTTATCGTATGTAAATGTATCTCTTACAGAATTGTTTGTATAATTTACGATTTGAGCATTGAGCGTGTGGCTAATTATAATTAGCGCGAAAAAATTAAATAACTGTTTCATCATATTTTTATTAAGAATTTAAAAAGACAAAATTAATTCACCTTATTCAGGGAGAATGAATTGAATATAAATCGAAAAAAACAAAAGAGTATAATCAGGATCGTTGATTGTATTGTTGCTCGTAATAATTTTTATAATTTTGGGAAACGACCTCATTCAGCCATTCTGAATTGTTTAAATACCAGTCGATGGTGATCTCAATACCCTGTTCAAAATTTACTGTAGGTTTCCAAGACAATTCTTTCATGATTTTCTCACAATCAATAGCATAACGAAGATCATGTCCTGCACGATCTTTCACATAAGTAATCAGACCTTCCGAAGTTCCTGTAGGTCTATCGAGCTTTTGATCCATGATTTTGCACAATAATTTCACCAGATCAATGTTTTTCCACTCATTAATACCCCCAATATTATAGGTTTCGCCCACTTTTCCCTGGTGAAAAATTAAATCGATGGCTCTTGCATGATCTTCAACAAACAACCAATCGCGAATGTTCAATCCCTCTCCATAAACAGGTAGGGGCTTGTTGTTTATGATATTATTAATAATTAGCGGTATGAGTTTTTCTGGGAACTGGAAAGGCCCATAATTATTGGAGCAATTCGAAATTACAACAGGCAATTTATATGTATGAAAATAGGCTCGGACAAAATGATCAGAAGAGGCCTTTGAGGCAGAATATGGACTTCGGGGATCGTAGGCAGTATGTTCATAGAAGAAGCCGGTATCTTGCAATGATCCAAAGACTTCATCCGTTGAAATATGGTAAAAAAGCTTGTTTTCGAAATGGCCTGTCCATGCTTTTTTTGCCATATTGAGTAAATTCACTGTTCCCAGCACATTTGTTCTCACAAAAGATAATGGATCAGAAATAGAACGGTCAACGTGCGATTCTGCTGCCAGATGTATGATTCCGTCAAAAGAATACGTTTGCTGAATTTGTTCAAGAAAATCCACATCACAAATGTCACCTTTCTCAAATTTATAATTGCTTTGATTTTCAATATCTTTAAGATTATGCAAATTACCTGCATAGGTTAATGCATCAATGTTGACAATCAGATTGTTTGGGTAATTTTGAACAAACCTCCGAACTACATGAGATCCTATAAATCCAGCTCCACCTGTAATGAGAATTGTTTTTTTCATAATGTTTTATTTTCAAATAATTGATTCACAAATATAGATAGTTTTTCATTTTCATCCAAGAACGAAGATAGAAAAGATTTTTGAAATTCAAATAGGAATTTTTTATTACGAGGGGAATGAACAGAAATTCATAAGTTTGCATTAATTATCTTTATCAATTAAAATGAGAAAGCTGTAGATTATAATTATCTTATCTAAGAAAATTCAATAAGTAATGGTGAAATATTAATTCCGGTTTATTATATTTTCAATTTCTTGAATATAAATGTATTGAACTTTTAACTTTTAACTTTCCACTTTTAACTTTTAACTTTCCACTTTTAACTTTTAACTTTTAACTGTTACTAAGTAAGTATTTCTAACTTAACTTTTTATCATTTGTTCTATAGTCCCAAATTGTAAACTTTTGAAGCCAAGATTCTTTTCTATTTGCAAATTCAACTTACATAAATCATTCATTTACGTTTGGTGGTTTGGTATGGAGCTGAAATTGTGAATGATGTGGGATAATTTGCTAATTTTAAATGGTGTGTTAATTTTGGAAAATAATTGTACGAATCTTGCAAAAAATAATCTGCCAAAGTTAAATTAATCGTCTTTAAAAATCCCTATCCTTTGAGTTTTAATTTATAATATATTCAATTTCAACAAGATAAAATTTTTTCAAAATATTTCTTCCAAAACCATGCAACCATTTGCGATTTTTACGTCTTATTATTGAAATCAATTTATTAAAAAACCAAAATTATGAATGAAACTCTATTTATTAACAAGCCAAGTTTAGGTTCAACCAAACTTCTTATCAAAAGAAATGATATTCGAATGAAAAGAATAACGGCATTTCTTCTTTTTATTTTTTCTGCATTTTTTGCAAATACAAAATTGTATGCACAACCCCAGTTCAATAATGTGACCGAAACAATCAATTATCTGATAGGTGATTGGAGATTAAAATATGTTGACGATTTCTTATCGGTTGATACAATTTCGGATGATGATGGTGAGCATTATGGAATTTATTTTGGAAAAATCAATAATGCTGGTGATAGTTTAGTTTTTCAAAAATATAATCCTTATGAATTAATGAGAGTAAAAATTGAGAAAATTATAGATAATGTTTATTCTCTCAAAAATATAAAAAGCAATTTTCAGAATGTGGTCTATTTTATGCCTGATTCCATAATTCAGATTTATGGGGAAGATGTAGCTCATGATGGGCCCAAATTTAGATATAAAAAGCCTAAATCTGAAGCATCAATCGAAGGTAGAGTTTTTTGGGATAAAAATAGAGACGGGATTTATAATACAGGTGATTTTCCAGTTGTAAATAAGAAAATTGTTTGCAATCTTGTGGGAGGTGGTGTATGGATTTTAAATTATGATAATATCTACACAAATGCTGATGGAATTTATAAAATCTATTTAGGAAATGTGGGTAATGGTTGGAATACTCTTGAAATTTCACTAATTGATCCTTATCATTGGGGACAAGAACCACTGGTGACAACTTCAGAAGATCATTTCTGGGCGATAATAGTGAAAGGCACAATAATTACAGGTAATGATTTTGGTATATTGGATAATTCCGACTGCATAAATCCTGCTTTAATCTGTAATGATTGTGCTTGTTTCGATTTGTGGGATCCTGTGTGTGGGTGCGATGGCAAGAAATATGGAAATAGTTGTGAGGCAAGAAATCATGGAGTGATTTCATATAAATCACAGAATGATATTGTCATTTCAGGACCCAATGAGATTTGCAAAGGTGATGTTGCAACTTTAGCCGTAAGTGGTGGCGTGAATTATAGCTGGAACACAGGCGAACAAAGCAGTTCAATTTCGAAAACACCTCAAAATAGTACATTCTATTCTGTTGAAGTGATGTTTCCCGGTGGTTGTAAACTCACAAAATCATTCAATGTAAACGTGAATCAACCTTTCACTACAACGATTGATTCACTTATTTCGCTGGGGGATTCTGTAAAGGTTGGTGATTCATTTTACACTCTTCCAGGTCATTTTAAAAAGAAATTTAGCTCTGCCAGTGGTTGTGACAGTCTTTTAGATATAACAATACGTTTGAAAGAATTTGATACCTGTTATTATAAAATTTATGATACCATACACGTAACTCATCACGATACCATAAACATAACCCAATATGATACCATGCACGTTACCCATTACGATACCCTAAACGTAACTCATTATGATACCATGCACGTTACACTTTACGATACCATGCACGTTACACTTTACGATACCATGCACGTTACTCTTTACGATACCCTAAACGTAACTCATTTTGATACCATACACATAACCCATTACGATACCTTATACATAACATTGATAGATTCATCCTATTATACACATATAGAAAATAATGAGACGATTTCTCTCAATATTTATCCTAATCCTGCACATTATAGTTTGTTTATAGAATCGCCTTCGGAAGCCATTTCGAATTATACATTAATTGACGCAAATGGTACAATTCAAAGGCAGGGAGAAACAAATCAAAACAAGATAAACATCCGTTTGGAAGGATTATCAAAAGGTATATATTTTATAAATATTTACACCCAAAACAATATAATGATTAAACGAAAAATTATTGTTCAGTAGTTATGCATATTGTGCTAATTTGCTAATAATTCTACTTTGGAATTACAATATAATAAATTTTGGTTCATGAGTAAACCCATATAATATAGAATAAAACATTGATTACCAGCACCCCCCTCTTGGGAGGGGGTTGGGGGTGGGTCTTATTTACGAGTTTTAATTTTTAATTTTTTCAATTTCAACAAGATAATAATTTTCTCAAAATATTTCTTCCAAAACCATGCAACCATTTGCAATTTTTACGTCTTATTATTGAAATCAATTTATTTTAAAACCAAAATTATGAATGAAACTTTATTTATTAACAAGCCAAGTTTAGGTTCAACCAGACTTCTTATCAAAAGAAATGACATTCGAATGAAAAGAATAACAGCATTTCTTCTTTTTATTTTTTCCGTTTTTTTTGCAAATACAAAATTGTATGCACAACCCCAGTTCAATACTGTAAGCGAAACAATCAATTATCTGATAGGTGATTGGAGATTAAAATATGTTGACGATTTCTTATCGGTTGATACAATTTCGGATGATGATGGTTATCAATATCAAATTTTATTTACAAATATCAATAACGCTGTTGATAGTTTAATTTTTCAAAAAATAAATACTTACGGAGAAATTAGAGTAAAGATTGAGAAAATTACAGATAATGTTTATTCTCTCAAAAATACAAAAAGCAATTTTCAGAAAGTGGTCTATTTTATGCCTGATTCCATAATTCAGATTTATGATGAAGATGTAGCGCATGATGGACTCAAATATAGATATAAAAAGCCTATCAATAAAGCGTCAATCGAAGGTCGTGTTTTTTTGGATAAAAATAGAGACGGAATTTACAATGCAGGAGATTCTCCAGTGGAAAATATGAAAATTAATTGCAATATTGCGGGAGGTGTTGCATCGATTATAAATTATGATAGTATCTACACAAATGCTGATGGAATTTATAAAATCAATTTTGGAAATGTCTGTCCAGGTATTACTAAGATTAGAATTTCGCTGAATGATCCTTTTCATCCGGGACCATTGGTGACAACTTCAGAAGATCATTTCTGGGCGAATATAGTGAAAGGCTCAATAATCACTGGTAAAGATTTTGGTATATTGGATAATTCCGACTGCATAAATCCTGCTTTAATCTGTAATGATTGTGCTTGTTTCGATTTGTGGGATCCTGTGTGTGGGTGCGATGGAAAGAGATATGGAAATAGTTGTGAGGCAAGAAATCATGGAGTGATTTCATACAAATCACAGAATGATATTGTCATTTCAGGACCCAATGAGATTTGCAAAGGTGATGTTGCAACTTTAGCCGTAAGTGGTGGCGTGAATTATAGCTGGAACACAGGCGAACAAAGCAGTTCAATTTCGAAAACACCTCAAAATAGTACATTCTATTCTGTTGAAGTGATGTTTCCCGGTGGTTGTAAACTCACAAAATCATTCAATGTAAACGTGAATCAACCTTTCACTACAACGATTGATTCACTTATTTCGCTGGGGGATTCTGTAAAGGTTGGTGATTCATTTTACACTCTTCCAGGTCATTTTAAAAAGAAATTTAGCTCTGCCAGTGGTTGTGACAGTCTTTTAGATATAACAATACGTTTGAAAGAATTTGATACCTGTTATTATAAAATTTATGATACCATACACGTAACTCATCACGATACCATAAACATAACCCAATATGATACCATGCACGTTACCCATTACGATACCCTAAACGTAACTCATTATGATACCATGCACGTTACACTTTACGATACCATGCACGTTACACTTTACGATACCATGCACGTTACTCTTTACGATACCCTAAACGTAACTCATTTTGATACCATACACATAACCCATTACGATACCTTATACATAACATTGATAGATTCATCCTATTATACACATATAGAAAATAATGAGACGATTTCTCTCAATATTTATCCTAATCCTGCACATTATAGTTTGTTTATAGAATCGCCTTCGGAAGCCATTTCGAATTATACATTAATTGACGCAAATGGTACAATTCAAAGGCAGGGAGAAACGAATCAAAACAAGATAAACATCCGTTTGGAAGGATTATCAAAAGGAATTTATTTTATAAACATTTACACCCAAAACAGTAAAATGATTAAACGAAAAATTATTGTTCAGTAGTTATGCATATTGTGCTAATTTGCTAATAAGTAATAGACCAAATTTATTTGTATATTAGCAAATTAGCACATTTACGTATTATTTTAAATTATATGTTGGCTTTTCAAATGTGTATGGCTTTATTATTTTGGAAAATCCAAACGTACTTGCAAGAAACATTTTAAATCGATTACTTAAATCCATATATTGAATTATCTTTCCATCTCTCTTGTAACTTTCAATATAGCAATACGTTGTTTTTTCAAAAGAATTTAATTAGAAATTTCTTACATGTGAAACATTCCTGAGCAATCATTTCTTTACCGGAAAGAAATTGCAAAAAGCAAATAATCGTCAAAATCAACCAAACAACACAGCAAGATATAGAAACATCAGCACATTTATCCACAATTTCTTCCTATGGATGCCGTATCCCCAAGCAATATTCTAAATCATGTGGGTAAACTTCCATACTTAAACTTTTATCAACAATAATCGGGCTGGTAAACGAATTTTTAACTGTTCGAAACCTTAGCCTTAACAGGCATTGTATTCAATCAGATTGTTTCAATTGCATTCCAGAGATGTTTGCTGAAGATCTTTCGATCTGTGAAAATACATTCTTCGTGCGAATTTACATTCTGTGTGGTGTAGGCAAGTTTTTCAACAAATTCGGGAGCTCGTCCCACGCCTTCGCCAATATTCAATAAAACTACATCACCATCTTTGATGAATCCTTTCCAGAGAGATTCAAAGAAACCCACTACAGTAATCGATGAGGCAGGCCCCAGTTTTACACCTAATTCATAGGCCAAAAGGCGAGAAACATCATAAGCCCTATCTTCATTGGAAGAAAGAATTTCGCCTCCACTTTCTTTAACCATAGGAGCCAAAGCAGGATATGCATTGGGATTCCCAGTCGATAATGTAGGTATGATGGTTTGCGGATTTTCATATATAGGATATTCTTGTTCCCAGCCTTGCGGGAATTTTTTATCTTTGGCCAAATCCCATGCTTCGGCCATGGGTGCACAACGATTGGGTTGTGGAAGGATGAAACGTGGGAGTTTTACTTTTAAAGAAGTGTCGGCCAACTCCCTACATGCCTTCTCGATACCAATAGGGCCAGAACCACCACTGATTGCTTGCATAAATACTGTAGGAAATTCAGGTAAAGCTCTTAACCATTCATAAACCATAACCTTTTTTGCTTCAATCCGCATAGGATCAAAGTTGCCACCTGTCAGAACAAATTTATTTTCTTTGGCAAATTTTGCAGCCATTAATTTTGCTTCATGATAATCGCCTTGAACCCTGTAAACCCTTTGGCCAAACATTCCAATTTCAGATTCCTGTGCTTTTGTAGAAGTAATTGGAATAAAAACAGATAAAGAAATTTCTGCCGCAGCCAAATAACGAGAGTAGGCCGTTCCAATGTTTCCGGTACTTGATGCAACATAGTTTTTGATTCCGCTTTCTTTTAAAACACTTGCAACCACAGTTCCAGCCAAATCTTTGAATGTACCAGTGGCGTGGTTTCTATCGTTGCGATGCGCATAAACCTTGATGCTCCTTCCATATTTTCGTTTTGCATATTGCTCAAGGAACTCCCAACGATCGATGGGTTGTACCCCCTCACCTCCGGCAGAAACAATATTTTCCTTGTTTATCAAAGGCAAATAATCAAAATAATGCCATAAGCTTTGTGGCCAACCTGATTGGTTTTTTATCAACTTGGTGATGTTTTCATAAGGTTGAAGATAAACAACATCGACCAGCAAAGATCCACAAGAAGGACAAGCTTGATGATGTTGAAACCATTCTACAAAACTATTGATTCGATGATTGCATCGCTTACAATTTAAATAGAATTTTGTATTTTCCATATTTTGATTCATTTTTGCAAAACCTAATTAGTTTTCAATATTCAGTCCGGCAAAAGTAAATAATTCGTGATATTGACAAAATGGATTCATGATTTATGAATTCATACATTTTAATCATATTACTTTCATTGTGGAAATTCTGCGACTTTTTTGAAAATAGATGATTCTAAAAATTATTGGAGGTCTTTTATAACCTGCTTATGAACTTACCGCCCTTCATCGAAATCATTTAGAGATTGTCGGAAATAATATAGCATCTGTCAGAAATCTTACCAAAGTACTGTTATTAATATGATAAGTTTACGGAAAGTCATATAAAAATGAATGAACGATGAATAATATAATTGAACAAAACCCGCTGGCCATTACAATGTGGGATTTTTCGTGGCTGGAACGCCGGTGGCCTGGAGCTGGATACGAAAATTGGGATCTCAATATCAAAGAACTAACCGAGCGAGGATACAATGCAGTTCGTATTGATGCTTATCCTCACTTAATAACCAATGATCTTTACAAAAAATGGACATTAAAACAAGTATGGTCTCAGCATGATTGGGGAAGCCCAGCCATGGTGGAGGTTAGCCCTTATCCGTCATTACTTCACTTTATTGAAATTTGTGCCAAATACAATGTAAAAGTTGGTTTATCAACTTGGTATCGTGAAGACTTGGACAATACCCGAATGAAAATAACCACACCTGAAATTATGATAGAGCAGTGGGCGAAAACCTTGAACCTGATAGGCAAGGCAGGGTTGTTGAATTCCATTTTTTACATTGATTTATGTAATGAATGGCCCGGTGCTCTTTGGAGTCCATTTTTTACAAATAATCCACCCGACAAAACCTGGGGCAATTGGTATTCTGATGTTTCCATGAATTGGATGAAAGAATCAATTGAATTATTCACGAAAGAATTTCCGGAAATGCCTGTTGGTTATTCCTTTGATTTTCGAAATAAGGAAATGTTGCTAAAAAAAGATTTGTCGTTTGTTGATTATGGGGAACCGCATATTTGGATGTGTCAATACAATGATGGCGAATTTTATAAAAAAGTGGGTTACAATTACGACCTTTTTAAACCAGATAGTTATGAAAACCTCGCTGCAATGGGTCGAAAAACGTTTCTGGAAAATAAAATATATTGGCTCAATGGCCTCAAAGAAATGATTCAAGACGCAGAACAGTATTCACAAAAATATAATCAACCTCTCATGACTACTGAATGTTGGGGTGTAGTCGATTACAAAGACTGGCCACAACTTGAGTGGGATTGGATTAAAGAGATATGCGCCTTGGGAGTTGAAGAATCTGCTAAAACCGGAAAATGGGCGGCAATTGCCTCAAGCAATTTCTGTGGCCCTCAGTTTAAAGGTATGTGGAATGATGTTAAATGGCATCAACAAATCACCCAAGTAATTAAAAATGCTTTTATTTGTAGTGATTTATTAAGCACTAAATTATGTAAAAGAAATGTACCAATTTAGGAGGTCTAAAGTATTGAATATTAAATTTTTTTGTTAAAATAAATTTCTAGTTTTGCTTAACTTGATAACCCGATAAATATAAAACAAAAAATATGAAAAAAGCTTGCATTTTTATGCTCATAGCATTAGGCGGTTGCCATGCATTTTGTCAAAAATATACCGAAAAACAACTTTCCATGAAGGTTGATAGTGTTTTAAAATTGATGACATTGGAAGAGAAAGTTGGGCAAATAAATCAGTTGGCTGGTGATTTTAGCACAGGTGCCCAAGTTGAGAAAGTAAAAAATTTGGAAGAAGAGATTCGAAAAGGCAGAGTAGGGTCATTTTTGAACATTGGTTCGTTAGAAGAAAAAATAAAGGTTCAAAAAATAGCCATCGAACAAAGTAGGTTGAAAATTCCCTTAATAATAGCCTTCGATGTGATTCATGGTTTCGAAACCACCTTCCCATTTCCTTTAGCCGAGGCCTCCTGCTTCGATGAATTATTGGCCGAAAAATCAGCCCGAGTTGCCGCAACTGAATCTGCTGCTTGGGGGTTTCACTGGACATTTGCCCCGATGGTTGACGTATCACGCGATCCACGTTGGGGGCGAGTAATGGAAGGTGCAGGTGAAGATACTTGGTGGAATAGCAAAATTGCTGCTGCCAAAGTACGAGGTTTTCAGGGCGATGATCTTTCTAAAGACAATACCATTGCAGCCTGTGCCAAACATTTTGCTGCGTATGCATTAGTGGAAGCGGGTCGTGAATACAGCAATGTTGATGTTTCGGAACTTTTAATGCGCGAAATTTATTTTCCACCCTTTAAAGCGGCTGTTGATGCAGGGGTAGCCACAATTATGAACTCTTTTACGGTATATAATAGAATTCCAGCCAGTTGTAATAACTTTTTGGTAAAGCAAGTACTAAAAGAAGAATGGGGTTTTAAAGGATATACCATTTCCGACTGGGGCTCGTTGTGGGAAATAATTAATCATGGTGCTGCAAAAGATAAGGTTGAGGCAGCCTTCCGATGTATTAATGCCAAATCGGATATGGATATGGAAGGGCATGTATATAGTGCAGAGTTGGCCAACCTTGTAAAAAATGGTAAAGTAAAAGAAAGTCTGGTTGACGAGGCCGTGGGGAGAGTTTTGCGCATCAAATTTATGTTAGGTCTATTCGATGATCCATACAGGTACTTCAACCCAAAACGAATTGAAGAAAGATGCAAAACTAAAGAAAGTAGATTATTAGCGAGAGAAATAGCAAAGAAATCATTTGTATTGTTAAAAAATATCGAAAACGTTTTACCTTTAGCTAAAACAGGTAAAACATTGGCATTAATTGGTCAGCTAGCTAATAGCCGCACAAATAATGATTATATTGGCAATTGGGCTGCTTGGGGTAAACCAGCAGACGTAGTTACACTATTGGATGGCATAAAAAATGTAGCCGATAAATCAATAAAAGTACTTTATACAGAAAGTATTAAACCACATGGAATTTGTACCCTCGAATCTATTCAAGAAGCAGTAAAAACGGCACAAGCCTCCGATGTGGTAATATTGGCTATTGGCGAAAATGGTTCACTGGGCGGTGAAAATCAAAGCCGCACAAACATAGAGCTCCCCGGTAATCAAAAAGAGTTAATAAATGCTGTGATTGCAACCGGAAAACCTGTAGTTTGTGTACTTTTTGCAAACCGTCCCTTGATTATTGAATGGCTGGAAAAAACAAGCGCTTCCATTTTATTGGTATGGCATCCCGGTACAGAAGGCGGAAACGCTATTGCCGATGTATTATTTGGCGATTACAATCCTTCAGGAAAGCTACCCATGACTTTTCCCCGAAACTTGGGACAGGTACCCCTCTACTATAATTACCTAAATACAGGTAAACCACTTTTAACCAAAAATCAACAGTGGGGAACAAAATATGTCGATTCTCCAAATGATCCCTTGTATCCTTTTGGATTTGGTTTATCATATACCTCTTTCCAATACAGCGATTTAAAACTGAATAAAACCAAAGTTAACAAAACCGATAAAATTGAGGTGACTGTAAAGATAAAAAATACCGGAAAATTGACCGGAACAGAAACGGCACAATTATATATCCGGGATTTGTTCGGGAGTGTTTGCCGTCCAGTTAAAGAATTAAGAGGAATACAAAAAGTGAATCTTCAGGCTGGAGAAGAAAAACAAATTACTTTTGTGTTAACCAACGAAGATTTGAAATTTTGGACTGCTGATATGAAATTTGAATCGGAAGCGGGTGACTTTAAAGTTTTTGTTGGCACCAATTCCGACGCCCCCTTAGAAACAAACTTCGAATTAGTAGATAACTAGAAAAAAATGAATTATTCGAGTGGAAGCCTGCCAGGTTATTATATCTGGCAGACTTAACATTAAAAAGTATATTGAATTTTCCACTTAGATGCTGGAAGCTAAAAATAAAGGTTTTCGTGATAGTTTGGCTGGGTTTATAGCCACGTATTGGCTGAAAATATGTGGCTATTTCAAAGAATTTTAAGTTTCTCGCTGTTCTGCATCTAAATGGATAATTGTAAGAGTATAATGTCTGTCAACAAGGAAAATAATATTAAGAACGATTTTGTTGCGATGAATTTAATCCACTCCAAGCGTCAATAATTGATTATATGGTGAGAGGAAAAGCTGCTTTGGTATAATCTAAAATCGGGAAAAAATTATTACCCATTTCAATAATACAAATAATATTGAAAGCCTCATAAAAGCAATGCAAGCCAATTAATTTGAATATTAGCAAATTCACAGCAATTGAATATACTTGAGCGGAATCAACGAAGGAAAAATTTGATCACTTTGGTTTAAATAAGTATAAATGGCAAAACAAATGTGAAGCAAAAAATATGAGAGGAAATCTAATCGATGAAATGCTACCCGTAAAGTAGCATGGAAGTAAAAAACTCGACCTTTTTGATAGTACCCGGGGCCGGGGTCGAACCGGCACGACCGTTTCGGGTCACTGGATTTTAAGTCCAGCGCGTCTACCAATTCCGCCACCTGGGCAACCTGAAAATTATTTGAGCGGGAAACGAGACTCGAACTCGCGACCCTAACCTTGGCAAGGTTATGCTCTACCAACTGAGCTATTCCCGCTTGTTTTTGGCGGTGCAAATATAAAACTAAATTTTAATATTAATCAAACTTTATTGCAAAAAAATTAACAATTTCTCAATAAAAAAATAAATTTAATTGATTTTTAAGAAGATAAATTGTCTATTTTTTAACATCAAATTCGGTAGTGTAAGACATTGGGCATCCATTCAGCATGAATCCTTCGATCTTTAGTTCATATTTCCCAACATTATCGCCAGTATAGAAAGATATTTTTGATTCTCCATTGCTTTGGGTGTTTACATTCGGATTCCAATAGAGATTATTCCTGAAATCAGGTGTTTTGCTTTCTTTTTGATTGATCGTAGCGTAATCAGGAAAGGCATATTCCCGCTTTGATTGAATTCCTTCAAGTATAGCAAAAACTGTAGATTTGGGGAGATTGCTCAATTTTCCATCCAACCCCTTACTCTCTATATCCAATATGCCGTCGAAAACCATTCCACTTTCAGAATATTTTGAATTAAAAACATGAATCTTCTCAATGTTTCGTAGAGGTAAATTTAAAATGGTCTGTACGTTAAACACAGGGACTCCATCCACAAAAAATCCAGGCACATCACCAATAGATCTGTTTGTTTCATTATCGATGATAATTATCTTGTTTGCTTTCCCTTCTCTGATAAACATGACGCTGGGCATCAATTCCGCAAATACTTCTTTGAGGTCTTTCAGTTCAATATAATCGGACAAAATGATGGTTTTGTCTGGCTTTCCGTAAAATTTTCGCTCCTGAATTTCTTTTTCCAATTTTTTTGTCTGGCTCATTGAATTATATGCTTCATAAATCTGCTGATTCACCATTGAAACTTCAATATGGTCTTTGAGCACAGAATCTATTGGCTGAAACTCCAAGCCCAAGTTTGTATTTCTTCCTGAAAGATCTTCCAGATCAATTTGATATTGATTGAGCGGATCATTTAGCAAAATTGCCGCATTTTGTTTTTCTTTAAAAGGTGGAATAATCATGGCGAAATTACCATCTTGATTTGTTTTGGTTGAATAAAAATGTGTATCTTCTCCAATGAAAGAACAGTAAACAGAAATCCTGTCTGCATATTTTCCTGTTACCTGATTGCGAATTGTGCCTCTATGAACAAATCCTTTAATGTCAGGAAAATAATCTAATTTTAACTTTTTATTATCGGCAATATCTTGCCAGGAAAATTTTCGCCAACCATGTACCAACATGATCAAATCCATTTTTTTTCTTTCGATGTTGCTTCTGCAATAGATGTCAGTAATATTGGGCAATTCACCATATAAATCAGAGCTGAGATACATTTGCTTTAGTATATTCAGGTTGCTTTGCCAAGGCGCTTTCAAAGAAACAGAAACAGAATAATTCCCTTCCCTGGATTCTTTCATAACGGAGCGGGTTTGAAGATTCAATTCGACTTTTTCCCTTTGTTTATAAGAATCCGCCAATCCTTGTATCTCTAACTGATTATTGAAGTCCGGCGCACAAAAGACCAATCGCTCCGCCACGGGTTTAAAATCATGATCAAAAATTGCAAAGGAATTTATTCCGGCTGAAAGCGAAGATTTATCGATTTCATACTCGACAAGCCCATTGAATACTTTCAATTCTTGCACTCCAAGTAAATTCCCTCTACAATGCCATGCCAGATAAAGGTTTTGGCTCTGCATCAAATTACTATTTATTTGTATTTTAAATTCCGTATCCTGATCAATTATAGAAAAGACGTAGCCCTTCGATTTCACTTCAGGCAATAAGAATCGTTTGACGGTGTTATTATTACTTTTCAATAAAGCATAGTATTTGATGTTTTCGGATGGAGTAAATTGAAAACATCCTATCTCATCGAATTCTGTATTAAATTCTACAACAAAACTATCCTTTTCATCGACGATAACCCCATCAATGGTCACATTTTCGGGGAGGTTTTCAACTTTAAAAGCAATTCTGTTCTTAAAACCGGCAACCAAGTTTCCACCTTCGGGAAAAAACTTCATATTTAACTTGCTCGTATCCTTGAGTGTAAAAAGCTTTTCATCTTGGGTTGCAGTATAAGGGTAAATAATTTTTATTTGTTTGAAGAAAGAACTTTTGAGATCTTCATTGAGCATCCATTTAGTATATACTTTTATGTAATAATCTCCTGTTTTGTAGGTTCTTGGGACAAGAATATTACCAGTACCCAAGCCATTTTCGAGTGAGATCTTGGATTGATAAACAGGTTTACTTCCTGGGCCAATCAATTCAATGTAAGCAAATTCACTCAATTTTGTAAAATGATGGAAGGTTCCTTCAACAATGTATAATTTGAATTTTATAAGTTCTCCTACGATATAAACTTCCTTATCGGTTTGGATATAAGGTTTTTCGTAATAAAAACTGTGGAGATATTTTTGGGAGTTTTCTTGAAGTAATTTTGCTTTTGTATTTTGGGCCAAACCGGTCAAACTAGCTCCCAGTAAAATAAGAATTAGGAAATTTATTTTCATTTTCATTTATATTTCGAAATTGTGTTAATTCATTCATTCCAATATTCTGGTGGAAAAGTTTTTCCGCTCATACTACAATCAATACATTCTCTGGACATAACGAGTACGCCAATCATTACCCCCGCAATTGGATCAAAATAGGTAGATATTTGGATATAACCGATTGAAATATACTCGCCATATAAAGCTGAATTTGTAGGAACTTCGACCAAATTGCATTCTGAATATAATTTGGCGATACTAAAATTAGGCAAATCATCCCGTAAAATAATCAGACTTTTCTCTTTGGTTGATGATGCATAGAAAATGCCAATTACGCTTTCATCAATATCGTTAATGTTTCTAATATTACTAACTGATTTAGAAGGGGGTACTTCAAACAAGTTCCCTGTATTTGAATTTGATTCATTTAAAGATTTATAAAATCGAAAAGTCTTATCCGAAATAACCATCTGCCTTACTCTTATGCCGTATTTAATAGATAGCCTGTCGCTTTGATTGGAAATTTTGTGAAAAACAAAATCAGTAACCATGTCGCTGTTATTTACCAAGGAAGAAAAGATATTGATTGAGCTGCTTTTGCTGGTTTTATAACAATATTCTGGATACCTTACTGAAGAATTTACCGTATCAAAAAAAACAGGAGGTGAAAACTTCCAATCTTCAATAAATTCCCATTTATAATACCAAGAATTATTCTCTGGATCGTGTGTGCTAACTTTCACTTCCACTCCAATAAACTCGTCGTCTTCCCGAAGATTACTCTTAACAAATTGATAAGATAAATTATCTATATCGGGCGATCTTAGCATTGGTACCGAGTCTGATTCATAAACTCTGCCATCGTCTGTTTGAACACGAAGTTTGTAAACACTTCCAATTGATCCAACAAATTCATTTGGGTCAGAATAGTAGCTTCCTTTTTCTATTTCTGTAAAAAAAAACTCACTTCCTCTTTGATCCATAACACTTACAATAGCTCTGGAAACAGGTGCTTTGTAAACAGCATTTAATCCAATTAATTTAGAAATTCTTATTTTATAGGCTTCTTTAAGATCGCATACAAAACCTTCTATTACGATTGTATTTTTATATTCTATCAAATCTGGTACGAATCTTTCGATACAGGATTGTTTCGAAATAAAAGCCAGAATTAGAAATACGATTATTACTTTTTTTTTAATATCTTTCATTTTCCAAGAAAATCTAAAAAGAGAAATTATATGAAATTGTTACAATAGGTCTAGGGAAAATCGATAATTTATAACCTGAAATAATTTTATTCCTTGTTACAAAAAAAACAGAATAGGTGTTGTTTCTGCCAGTTAAGTTATAAATGGATAATGACCAAAAGTTGTCGGCTATTTTTTTGAATTTTAAATTACCTTTGTAATTTACAGATGCATCGCAACGGAAATAATCACTAATCCTAAATTCATTTCTATCAGAGTATTCCATATAAAACTTCCCATCTAACTCAAATTTTCCCACCGGAAGAGTCGTAGGTCTGCCTGTACTATAGTTAAGATTGAATGAAGTACTGAGCCTTCTGGTGATCATATAATTTAACACAAGAATGAAATCATGGGGCTTGTCATAATTTGATGGATAATATTCTCCCCTATTAATAATTTCTTCTTGATATTTTCCATTTGATTTTAAAAAGACTCTGCTATATGTATAGCCAATCCATCCATTAAGTTTACCTGCTTTTTTCTTGAGAAACAATTCAATACCGTAAGCTTTTCCAGAAGCATTTATCAGGCTTGTTTCGACCCTCTCATTCATGATTAAAAGTGCACCTCCCTTATATTCAATCTGGTTTTTCAACCATTTATAATAACCCTCTAAAGAGAATTCATATTTATTGGAAAAAAAATTCTTAAAATATCCTAAAGACACCTGATCACCTATTTGTGGCTTAATGTAGTAATCAGAAAGCTTCCATACATCGGTTGGAGAAATTGAAGTGGTGTTTGAAAGTAAATGTAAAAACTGATGCATCCTACTTACACTACCTTTTACAGAACTTGAAACAGATATCTGGTATCTAAATGAAAATCTAAAATCAGGACAGATATAATTCTTAATTTGCTTTCCTGTTGGATAGGTTATCGAATCTGTAATGTACTTATCTTCTATAGGTCGGTTCTGGGCATAGATATAAACAGTTTTTTTTCCTAAAGCAGAAAAACGGGCAATTCTAAACCCAGAAAGAAATGAAAGTTTTGAATTTAATTCCCATTCATGATTAAGAAAGAGCGTGTTCTCAATTGCTCTCTCTTTTTCTAAACTTTTTGGAGTTAAACCGCTAACTTCATTAAAGACAGATCTGTTCCCTGGAGAAAGGTTATAAAGTATAGAAGAAAACCCGTATTTGATTATGTGATTTTTCTTGGGAGTGTATGTAAACAATGTCTTTATTTCTTTATAATCAATAGAATAATCTTGTTGAAATCTATTCTTTGGATCGCCATCACTTTTTACCACATATTTATATTTACTGTTGATCACAAATATTTCCATGTTATGATTTGCGGTAAAAATCTTCCTATATTTTAAGGTAAAAGAACTATTATCATATTGAAATGTCGTATCACTATTCAATTTGAAATAATCGTGGCTCATGTAGTAGGAAGCGCTTAATGAGTTGGTGGCATTAAGATCGTAATCAAATTTCGCATCCAAATCATAGAATGATGCTTTGCTATTTTTAATTTCAGGTTTATTGATTCGTTTTAAGATCCAGTTGGAATAGGTTGTGCGTCCACCTACAATGAAGGAAGCTTTTTTATGGAAAAGCGGGCTTTCAATCATAAATTTTGAAGTTACCGGACTAACGCCACCACTACCCGAAAATTTCTTTTTTGTCCCTTCTTTCGTATTCACTTCAAGCACAGAGGAAATTCTCCCTCCGTAATAAGCAGGGACACCACTTTTGTGTAGTTTATAATCCTGAATTAAGTCCGAATTAAAAGCGGAAAAGAAACCGAATAAGTGAGAAGAATTAAAGATCGGTGCCTCATTGTACAAAATTAAATTCTGATCCACACTTCCTCCCCGAACATTAAATCCCGATGCTCCTTCGCCAACAGTATGTACCCCAGGCAGCAACAAAATAGACCTGATAACATCCACCTCTCCCATCAAGGTTGGAAGTTGTTTTATGGTAGAAATATCAACTTTCTCTAGTCCTCCCTGAATACTTTTAATGTTTTGGTCTTTCTCTGCTTCCACAACAACATCCTGCAGTTGATTCATGCTTTTCTGCATTTCAATGTTTAAGGTTCCATCAGAAACAACATAGAGATTTTTAATAACTTCCTTATTGCCTACACAATTGAAAATTAATCGATTTGAACCTTTTTTTACATTCAAAGAATAATCTCCATTTTCATTAGAAATCGTTCCTGTGCCTTTGCCTGAAAGTTGTATTGATGCGCCAATAACCGGGTTTCCTGTTTCTTTCTCTTTTAAGCGCCCCGTAATGGTTGCATACCTCACTTTTTCGTTTACAACATTTCCTACATAGATTAAATCATCCTCTTGAAGATTTAGGTCGATGAATATATTCTGATCATCCTCAGAATTCTGAGAATTGGAGATTATATTAAAAAAGTCGTGATCGACGTTTTCTACAATTTTATATTGAGATGTTATAACATATTCATTTTCATTCAATACGATAAATCCTAAGTTTCCTTCTCGGAAAGTAGAATCTAATACCTTTGTTAAACTTATTCGAGATGTATTTATTGGGATATTCAGCGAATCTATCCAGACTGCATCGTAGTAAAATTTTACGATATTTGTTCGCTCCAAAGAATCTAAGATTCTCTTTAGCGTTTGTCCTTTGTAATTATGTTGTAGGATAATGGTCGGATTTTGACTGTAGGCAAGTGCCTGAATTATTATTAGAATTATAAATGCAATTTTTTTTTTCATCATACTTGTAGTGATAACTGGGTAAAATTTCAATGAACAGTTATGAGTTTAAAGATTGTTGTAATACTCAAATAACAGTTTGATTTGATATACATCAGATTGATTTACAATAAGTTCTTTTGCCTGAATGTACTCTTTTATTTTTTCCTTTTTGTCCTCCAAGGCATTTATAAGAGTATTTTTACTTTTAAATTTTTTAAGCTTGCCATTATAAAGAACATAATTCGTATGTTTTTCGATATATTCTGCCATTGTCCCGTTTCCAGGGTTGTTTCGATATTTTTTATATTCAACTAAATAGTTAGCCTTGCCTTGACTTATGACATAAAAAAATGAAAACTTATTTTTTTCTTTTGAAGAATAGATTTTTTGAAATTCTTCATTTTCTATTGTAAATCCAGAAACTTTATCACGAAATAGCTCAACAGAATAAGAAGCGTTTTCTTTATCAATCCTACAAATCAATTGATTTGTTTCAAGGTTGAATTTTAGATAAACATTCTCATATTTTTTTCCGTCAAAAAACACTGAGCCTTTTCTCCAACTATTTGATTGGAAATAAGGATGCCCAATTGCAGCTTGATAGAAACCCGAAACCACTTTTCCGTTGAGTGTAAATTCATCGTAATCAATTTCTGATTTAAGAATTTGCTTTATTTGAACTACTTTATTTTGGTTTATTTCGGCAATTTCGGTCTGTCCATAAGATTTGGAGTCATAAAAACAGATCATAGTTGCAATCATTATAATAAAGGGGAATTTTAACTTTTTCATGAAAGAATTGATTTTGAAAAAATGAGTTTACTTGAAAAGCCCATGAAATAAAATCTGTAGTCAAAAAAAACGGTGTTTGTTTTAAGATTATGTGATTTCAAAAAATTCATTGTTTGGAAATACAGCATGGAGGGAAATAAGAGGTTGACTACATCACACAGCCAACCTCCTTATCTTAAGGATTATTCAATCAATGGATTTAGATCTTCTAATGATTGAATGTCAATATTTTCAATATTTTCGTCATCTTCATCAGGCTCAATAACAATCATCAAGAATCCTTTGGGAATTGTTTCATTGGATTGAATATTTATTTTTCTGATTGTTCCATAAACCTCAGATTTGACAAGGTTTCTCATCTTCATGGCTTGAAGCACCATAATATCGTCGCCTGGGCCAACTTCTTGTCCTACTTCTACAAAAATCTCTCGAACAGTTCCTGGTATGTAAGAAACAATATTGTATGGGTTTGCTGGTATCCATGCCTTCCGTGATTGAAATTTCTTGGTCAGCATCGTTTTATAACGCGTTCCTTCAATTTCGAGGTATTGTAAGTCTTGATTTTCCATATTCGTCTGCTTTTTGAGGGTTAAAACGGAGGAACTCCATGTTTTTTTGGAGGTCTGATTTCGGTTTTACCTTTTGAAACTTCGAGGGCATGAATAAGAAAATCTCTGGTTTCTTCGGGTTGAATCACTGAATCAATATAACCTTTTGCAGCAGCCACGTAAGGATTCGCAAATTTTTCTTTGTATTCATTGATTTTAATTTGACGCATTTCTTCGGGGTTTTCAGCAGTCTGAATTTCCTTTCTGAATATGATATTTGCAGCACCTTCAGGACCCATAACGGCAATTTCGGCACCTGGCCAAGCGAAAACAAAATCAGCATTCAAGTGACGGCTATTCATTGCGATATATCCACCACCATAGGCTTTGCGAATGATTACAGTCATTTTGGGAACAGATGCTTCGCTAAATGCATAAAGCACCTTTGCACCATGACGAATAACTCCGGCATGTTCCTGATCTACACCGGGAAGATACCCAGGTAGGTCAACAAGTGTTACCAACGGAATATTAAATGCATCGCAGAAACGAATGAATCTTGCTGCTTTATTGGATGAATCAACATCCAATACACCGGCAAGAACCAAAGGTTGGTTTGCCACAAATCCAACAGTTTGTCCATTGAGGCGACCATAACCAATCACAATGTTGGCTGCCCACAATTCATGAACTTCGAAGAAATGCGAACCATCTGTGATACTTCTAATTACTTCTCTGATATCGTAAGGTTGGGTAGCATCGGCAGGTACGATGTCTTCGATTTTTTTCTCTATTTTGGGTCTTTGGGGAGTCAGATTTACAGATTTTACTGAATTATTCCAAGGAATATAAGACATGAGTGTTTTGATTTGTTCAAAACATTCTACTTCACTTTCGGAATAAAAATGTGCATTTCCGGTTATTGTTGAATGAACTTTTGCACCCCCCAAATCTTCCATCGAAATTTCTTCACCCAAAACCGTCTTAATAACTTCTGGTCCGGTGATGAACATCTTTGAAATTTGATCAACCACAAACACATAGTCTGTAAGCGCAGGTGAATAAACAGCACCACCGGCACAAGGTCCTAGTATTACCGAAATTTGAGGAATAACACCAGAAGCTAAGGTATTACGGTAAAAGATTTCACCATAACCTGCCAAGGAGTTCACGCCTTCTTGTACACGTGCTCCACCCGAGTCGTTGATTCCAATCAGTGGAACTCTCATTTTCATTGCATGATCCATGATTTTGGTAATCTTGCGGGCATGCATTAAACCGAGAGATCCACCGGCAACAGTAAAATCCTGTGCAAAAATACAAATGGGTTTACCCCCGATTTTTCCTGTTCCTGTGATTACTCCATCCCCATGCAAGACTTTTTTGTCCATGCCAAAATCTTTGGCATCGTGTTCAACAAACAAATCATACTCTTGGAAAGAGTCTTTGTCAAGCAAAGCGATGACCCTTTCACGAGCAGTCATCTTGCCCATGGCTGCTTGTTTTTCAATGGCTTCGTCGCCGCCACCTTTCAGAACCTTTTCTCTTCTTTTCAGTAAGTCGAGTGTTTTTCTTTTTAATGACATAATTTTAATTTTTGTTCGATGTTTTAATCGATTGATTCATTGATTAAAACATACAGGTTTGTTGTTGCTTCTTTGTTCCCTATTCAATAGATATCCACTTGTGAATGTGGAATTTTGAGCAGATTCATGCATATAAATAATGCCTTCATACTTATAGGCTTGAATTGCCTGAAATGCAAAAGACTGGCAAATGTAAAAATATTTTTTAAATTCAAATTTTTAATCAAATCAATTTTAGCTCAAGCTCCGATATGAGTAAATATAAAATTTCAAATGTCTGATTTTTAATATATTCATAATTCTCCAAATGCTCGAATTTTACATGAGCACTGACTGTCAAATGTATTTTCTGATTATTGATGAAGAAAGAGCGGGAATCAATCGTTTGATCAGGATCTATATAGCTATTTTGTTTCAAAAACCGAGTTGACCAATTTTTATATAAACTCAGGTTAGTAGTTTCTAATCCGTCTATTTTTTCTATCTTTTGTTCTTCTGTTAGATATTTATTGAGCGAATGTATAATATTCAAATTGGAAGATGACACTTTTTTAATACATTGCACATCAAGGTCAACATCAAAACGAAGAATTTTCGATTGATGTTTCTCAATGATCGTTTTATTCACAAAAGAATCGGATACTAATAAAAAGGTAGGAATCATTGTCATCGTATGATCATGGTTTAATACTTTAACTGTATTGATTGAAATTTCTGTTACCCGACCATCAGCATTTTTCAGGGGCATATAGATCCAATCTCCGACCATTAACATCTTGTTGACAGATAATTGAATACAAGCAACAAAACCCAAGATTGTATCTTTGAAAACTAAGATTAATACAGCCATGGCTGCTCCCAAACCGGTAAATATTTTTGCAGGTGAAGCTTGGGTTAAAACAGATATGATCATAATGATTGCAATTAGCGTGAAGAGCAACTTAACAGCTTGAAAATATCCTTTGAGATTCAAGTTTTTGGCCAATGGCATTTTTAAATAGATAAAATGCAATGTATTTAAAAACAGGTTGATAACGATTAAAACATCGATGATGATAAATATGTAACAAATAGATTGAATCAAGCCAATAATTGTTTCTTTATTGAAAGGATAATCAACGTTTTCCTGAAAAATTTGGGATATCATGAAATAAATCATGAGGGCAGGAAAAATCCTTGAAAGTCCTAAAAAAACCTTTTTTTCAATAAAAACATCATCAATTTTATTTTTCGATTGCTTCACAATTCTGCCCACAAGAATACTTATTATCAATCGGGTGATGAAATTTACAATGAAGGCGGCAAGGATCAGTCCGAAGAACAAGCAGATGGAATTAAATGCACCAGCCCACTGAGGATTTACACCCAAGCCTTGAAAAAAATCTGTAAACTGAATGAATAAAGGTGATTTCATGATTCTTTGATTTGAGGTTTTATTACAATGTATAAACAAAATCCATTTTTCGTAAAACCGAATTAATTATTTTAAGGATTTAAATTAGCACCTTACTTACTTATTTTCCTCAATATTATTTAGGTGAAGGTTTAGCGCATGAACAGATATATTAATTTCGAGAGCCGAGATTGTTAAGGAAATGATGAGCATCACCAATGCAAGACCAAAAATGACGATGGCAGAATCATTCAATTTGATATAAACTAGAAACATCGCTAATACACAAAGCAAAAGACTTATAATGCCATAAAGCTGCATCCATCGGATTAATTCTAAACGTCGGCGCAAATTTTTAATTTGCCCCATAATAATGTGATCCTTTTTGCTTTGATATTCAGCGTATAGACTCCTTACAAGATTGGCAATTGCCAGAAATCTGTTTGTATAAGCAAGCAAAAGCAACGATAACGCTGAAAACAACAATGCAGGGGTGGCTAAATCAAGGCTCATTTGATGGATTTTTGATTAAAAAGCAAACTTTGCCAAAATTAAAATTTTGACAAAGTTCTTGAAAATCTGAATATACAGGTTTTGTATTGACCTGAATCGCTTTTTACTGTTCCTTTACAAATTTTTGGTAAAAAGCTTTTCTTCCCGCTTCATCGAATAAATGCTTGTCGGCAAAAGCACCATTCCAATCTTTTTTTAAGTCTTCACATTTTGCTCCGGTATATTTTTCAAATTCTTCTCTTGAAATTGTTACCATATAGTTCTTTCCTTTGAATGGAACTGCAAGCTCAACGGTTTGAATTGCATCAAATTCCTTGAGAAGTTTAGCAGGAACCTCTGTGCATATTTTTTCAATTTCAAATTGCTTTCCTAAAGCACTAAAATACTGCTCTTCTGTTGAACCAGGGCCCGGGCGATTTTTCTTATACTCGGCAAAATCTTTAACATATTGAATCTTAGCAACACCTGCTGTATATGAAGGCTGATTCATATAATCAGCGAGGCGCAAATTCATTGTGAAGGATTTGAATGCTTCTTCATCAATCTTCAAATCGACTTTCTTTTTCTCCGGTTCGCTATTACATGCCACAAAGGCAATAATTGCTAATACAATAATCGTAAACTTTTTGAGCATAGCATATTTATTAAAGTGAAACAATGGTTACCAGGGCGACTTTGAACTTGATCGCCTTTTCCTTTTTATTTTCCTGTATTTTTTATAAATCCAGTACCCGGCTAAAACCAACAAAATAGGTAAAACAGTAAAAAATAAAATCTTTCTCAGGAATCCCACTACCGTATTCTTTGAAAGATCATTGAAAGTCTCTCCCTTCACTGTTTGCAATATAGGCGCTTCATATAATTGCTCTATATACAGATACAAAACACCATATTGAGAATCCTGAAGGTCACGAATTCTACCTTCGAGCTGGGCTATTTCGTTGTTGAGGTTTTCAATATCCTTTTTAGACCGGTCTATTTCGCTGCTTAACTTAGAGCGATTGATTAAATCTGTATATTTTTGTTTAATCTCCAATTTACTTGCGATGCTACCCTCTAAGTCTTTTATCTCTTTAGAGATTTCGAGCTGCTTAATCGTCTTTGTACCTACTTTTGACGCAATGGTCGAAATATCTTCAATGACAAGATCATAATCCTGATTAGGTATCCTAATTTTCAGATTATTGACAACTTTATTCGTAAAATCGCCTTCTTTCTCTTCTGCAACTGTGGCATTCCATTTTTTCAAGACTTTTTTCAGATCAATGATGCCTTTCTTGTAGTCGGCAACATTCATTTCAATATTACCCAATTTGGAAAATGTCTGAGCTTCAGTAACAGAAACCAATAAACAATAAAGGATAATTAAAACATTAACAATAAAGAAATTTGAACTTTTCACGGATAAATCATTTAGTATTTCTGATTATGGAATTTATTGAATCTTTACAGGTTCAAAATTATAAAAATTCAATAAATTCAAATCATCATTTTATTGTTTAATCCTTTAATTGGAAACCTAAATTGCGTTATTCTCTGTTTTTCTGAGCTTTCTTCTTTTTAAATATCGTCTAATGAAGTAGAAAATTCCACCGGAAATAATCCAAAGCGGCCACAAATAGAATATGCCAATGATGAACTGCAACAAACCCGACCATCCACTTTGTATTCCTTTCACAATTTTTCCAAAAAATCCTCGCTGAACTTCCTCATAGCTCTGATAAAAATTTAGATGAATAGTACTTATATCGGCTCGGTTCTCAAGATATTTTAGCTGACCTTCCTTTGCATCAATTTCTTCCCGAATCACACGCAAATGCTCCTGAACCTGCAATATATCAGTAACTGTATAAGCTTTCTTTAATATTTCATGATATTGATTTTCAACTTCTTTCTTGTTTTTTAAACGAGATTGAATATCTATAAACTGCTCAGTAACATCCAATGCATCAATTTGTTTGCTTACAAGTTCATCAGCTAATCCTATAATCTCTATAACCAAAGCATCAAAACTTTCTTTTGGAACTCGAATTTCGAGAATATTCTGATGAATGCTCGTCGATTTGCTTTCGTTTTCTTTTCCAATATAGCCTTTGTACTTTTCGATAACTTTTTGTAACTTTTCATACGAAGTCTCATATTTATCTACTTCAATGGTGAGGTTTGCAGTTTTAATCACTTTTTTCTCAACCACTACTTCAGGGTTCGTGTTTTGCTGGACGGTAGGCGGATTTTCTTCCGATTTCATTTTCGATTCCATTGCAGAACTTCCATCCAATTCGTTTACGGTTGCGCTTTTTATTCCCGAAGGTTCAACGTAATAGCGGGTGTTTTCCGCTTTTTCTTTGACAGAACTGTTGCATCTGCCTGCAAAAACTAAAATGATAAAAGCTAATAAGTAAGGAGTTAATGATTTCATAGCAATCTAATTTAATGTTTTGAAGGTTAAAGATAATAAATATTGAAATAAAACTAACATCAATGATAAAAAAAATTTCAAAAGGAACAAATACAGCATTGTAAGAAAAGAAAAATGTTCTATCTTTATGGCCAAAATGAAACTTAACCATAATACTTTATAAAAATGCAAACAATAGACAGTTACAATTTTTCGGGTAAAAAAGCTATCGTAAGAGTAGATTTTAATGTACCCATTAAAGAAGGTAAAATTACCGATGATACAAGAATGACCTCAGCTCTTCAAACCATCAACAAAATTTTGAGTGGCAATGGTGCTGTTATTCTCATGTCTCACTTGGGACGTCCGGATGGCGCTGTCAATCCAAAGTATTCTCTAAGCCAGATTGTTGCACATTTGTCTTCAATATTGAACAAACCGATTCAATTTGCTGATGATTGCATTGGCAATTCTGCAGTTGAATTATCTTCAAAATTAAAAGCGGGTGAAGTTCTGCTTCTCGAAAATCTTCGTTTTTATGCCGAAGAAGAAAAAGGTGATGAAGCATTTGCAGGAAAATTGGCAAAACTTGCCGATGTTTATGTAAATGATGCATTTGGTACAGCACACAGAGCTCATGCCTCTACGGCGGTCATTGCTAAATTTTTCGCAAACGACAAATTATTCGGTTATCTGATGGAAAGCGAAGTTGTAAATATTGAAAAAGTATTGCACAACCCAGGCCGTCCATTTACTGCAATTTTGGGTGGAGCAAAAGTTTCGGACAAAATTAAGGTGATCGATAATTTGATGGAAAAAGTAAACAACCTCATCATTGGCGGTGGAATGGCCTATACTTTTGCCAAAGCCATGGGCGGAAATATTGGAAAATCACTTTGCGAAGCAGATAAATTAGACCTTGCCAAACAAGTTATTGAAAAAGCAAAAGCAAAAGGAATCAATTTGTACCTTCCCACAGACAGCTTGAATGCAGATAAATTTGACAATGCTGCCAATACGGAAATAACAAAAATCGGCGAAGTTCGAGAAGAATGGCTTGGATTGGATATTGCAGAAGAAACCATTGCAACCTTTAGTCAGGTGATCGAAAATTCTTCAACTATCCTATGGAATGGTCCTATGGGTGTTTTCGAAATGGAAACATTCTCGAAAGGAACCAAGGCTGTTGCCGAAGCTATCGCAAGAGCTACTGCAAAAGGTGCTTATAGCCTTATTGGAGGTGGTGATTCTGTTGCAGCCATCAATAAATATAAACTCGAAGATAAGGTTAGCTATGTTTCTACCGGCGGTGGTGCAATGTTAGAATTTATCGAAGGAAAATATCTTCCAGGAATCAAAGCGATCAGAGAAAGTATATAATATAGAAGTATAGTAAAGAATTTAAAGTGGTTATAAAAGTATTATAACCACTTTTTTCTTTTCTTCGAATCGCTACAGGAAAAAATCCTCATCAACCCCGACCTAATTAATCCTCATAAGTTTCCCAAGAATAAATGCATGGGCTAATGATAAGTGCCCTGAAAGTCAGAAGAATTATTTGTATTATTTACACTACAATCCTGCTTTTTCCATAAACCAGTCTAAGGTTTGTGAATTGGGTCTTTCAATCGGTAATCCATAAGCTCTGTCCCAAGTCAAAGACGCAAGTACACCCAATGCCCGTGATACCCCAAACATAACCGTATAAAAGTTGAACTCCTTGATACCATAGTGATTTAATAATGCACCCGAAATTGCATCCACATTGGGCCATGGATTTTTCACTTTCCCAAGAGAGCCTAAAATAGGCGGAACAATCTCATAAAGATTTTTCACCACATTGATTATTGGATCATTGTCAACATACCGATTTGCGAAGTCTAATTGAGCTGTAAAGCGTGGATCTGTCTTTCGCAAAACTGCGTGTCCATATCCGGGAATAACTTGTCCTTTTTTTATTGTATTATTCACAAATTCAGTGATCTGCTCTTTGGTGGGTGTTTGTGTTTTTAATTCGTCAAGCATATCAAAGATGAAAGTCATGACTTCTTGATTTGCGTATCCATGTAGTGGTCCAGCCAAACCAAGCATTCCTGCGGCAAATGCATAATAGGCATTGCTTAGTGCCGATCCTACAAGGTGGGTTGTATGAGCCGAAACATTTCCGCCTTCATGGTCTGCATGAAGAAAAAGATACAAGCGGAAGAGACGTTGAACTTCCAATGAATCATAGCCCATCATGTGAGCAAAATTTGCAGCCCAGTCTAATCTGGGGTTTGCTTCAATTTGATCATTATCATAGTAGCATTGACGATAAATATAGGACGCAATACGAGGTAAGCGCGCAATCAGATTTAAAACATCTTCAAAAGTAGTATCCCAGTAATCTTTTTTGGGAATTCCCGCTCTGTAAGCTTTGGCAAAGAGAGTTTCCGTGGACATGGACAATATCGCAGTACTGAATCTTGTCATAGGTCTGGATCGCTTAGGCAGTGAATCAATCACGTCGAAAACGTGTTTTGGAACTTGCGAGCGAAGAGACAAATCTTTGCTCAATTCAAGAACTTCTTCCTGAGTTGGAATTTCCCCAACGAGCATGAGCCAGAAAAGTCCTTCTGGTAAAGGTTCACCGGTCTCCTCTACTTTGGGGAGTTTTTCCCTTAATTCAGGGATGGAATATCCTCTGAAACGAATACCTTCTTCAGAGTCCAAATGAGATGTATCGGTCAGTAATCCGACCATGCCCCGCATTCCGGATACAACCTGCTCAATGGTATAACTCCCGACAGTGGCATTGCCGTGTTCAGCCATAAGCTTTTTTACATGGGCTGCTTTTTCTGTCGCTTTCTCAATGAATTTCTTTTTTAACGCATCCATACTTGTTATTGAGTTTATTGATTTATAATGAGTCTGAAATAATTAGGAGAAACTGTATTGCCAAATTTGATTTTTGTAGATCGCATCATAGAAAACAGCTTTACCTGAGATCTTGTTTAATTTTATGGTATCGAAAATTACACAAAATTTGTAAATTATAGAAATTTCTTTTGGATGAAATGAAAATGTTGCCAAAATGACTGAATTAGCGTGGAATAAAAGAACGAAAAATTCAAGAATATAATTATGGTCTGGGTTTCTTCAGAATTGCCCGGTAACGTGCAACATAATAGTTTGCTCTGTTTCAGGAGTTCTGATATTTAAGAAATTAAATAAGCTTCGGATTATTCTTGTGTCGGTCTGCATCACGTAAAGTTTTCTTTTCAAGGTTCTTTACTAATGCTTGGGTCATGTCGATGCCCGTTTGGTTCGCTATGCAAAGAAGAACAAAAAGCACATCGGCCAGTTCATCGCCCAATTCTACTTTTTCGCCATCTTTGAATGACTGGTCGCCATAAACTCTGGCCATGATTCTGGCCACCTCCCCCACTTCTTCTGTTAGAATTGCCATGTTGGTCAACTCACTATAATAGCGTACGCCAAAAGATTTTATCCACGTATCTATTTTTAATTGTGCTTCCTGAATTGTCATGTTTTTCTTTTAAAGTTACTCTTATGTGAATAATTCAAAACTAATCATATTTATGGATTTTTCAAAAAATGCATTTACCTTTGTAGCTTTGTATCCATAAATTTACAATTATAAAAACTAAAGCAAGTAGTTATATGCAACAGCCCTTACCCCCGTTTACATCGAAGTATTCTCCAAATTTACCAGAAATATTGAATTCTTTAAAATGCACAATTGCCATTTCGACCTATCAGGCAGGCAAAGTTGTTTTCTTAAGTGCCCCAACACCGGAAAAAATAATGCAATTACCCCGCAATTTCGAGAAAGCCATGGGCATAACCCTTAGCGGAAACAAGATGGCGATTGCAGCAAAAAGCAATCTTCATATTTTGAAGAATAAACCTGAAATGGCGCCCAATTATCCTAAAAACCCTAATACTTATGATGCTTTGTTTATGCCCAAACTCACCTACCATACAGGTCAATTGGCTCTGCATGATTTACATTGGGTTGGCGATAAATTATATGCGATCAATACATTGTTTTCATGTATTTCGGAATTTGACGATAATTTTAGTTTTCGTTCTACATGGCAACCCGGTTTTATTACAGAACTTGCCCCCGAAGACCGCTGCCATTTGAATGGTATGGCAATTGCCAATGATAGAATCGAATATGTGACTGCTTTGGGTGAAACAAATAATTTTCATGGCTGGCGAGAAAAGAAACTTAGCGGCGGTGTTCTAATACATGTTCCAACAAACAAAATTGTACTCAGAGATCTTGCCATGCCTCATTCACCCAGAGTGTATGATGGCAAAGTATATCTTCTCCTTTCTGCCGAAGGAAAAATAGTAGAAGTGAATCCTGAAAATGGAACTTACGAAACAATTTTGACCACTCCTTACTTTATTCGGGGTATGGCAAAATACGGAGATTATTTATTTGTTGCCCACTCGAAACTTCGCCACAATTCATCGGCGTTCCGAGACCTGCCTATTGCCAAAGAATCGGTAAAAGCAGGTGTAATGGTTATTTATCTTCCTTACAAAAGCATCATTGGAAGCATCATGTATGAAAATAGTATTGACGAAATTTATGACGTTATAGTCATTCCCGGTTTTGTTCGACCCAATATAATGAATTTGGATAGTGAAGAAAATACTTATGTGGTAGATTCAGAATATGGCGACTTTTGGGCTATACTTGATGAAGAAAAACTCAAACTAATCGAAAAGGATAGACAATAAACTCTAAGAACTACCATGAAAAAAGCCGGCATATTCTTTCGTTATCTGTTTCTTTTTCTTTTTCTTGTTTCAGTGGCTGTAAGCCTACTGCTCAATCATATATACTCCGGCGGAAATCCTTCCTACAAAGAGGATGTTTATTTGCGGGAATTGAAGAATCAGGTAGATGTGTATTATGATCAGGCAGGAATACCCCATGTGGTTGCAAAAAATGAAGAAGATCTCTATAAAGTAACAGGTTACCTGATGGCCAAAGAAAGAATGTGGCAAATGGATTTGTTGCGAAGAGTAACGCAAGGCAGAATTTCGGAAATTTTTGGCGATGATTTAATTGACACCGATGTATTGATGCGATCTTTGAGAATCACTACCAAATCAGAAAATCTCTTCAAGTCACTTTCACCCGAAATTAAAAAATCGCTCGAAGCATATTCAAATGGCGTAAATCAATACATTAGGGAAAAAGGTAAAGATCTTTCTTTTGAATTCCAGCTTTTATCCTATACGCCAGAAGAATGGAAACCCATTCACACAATCAATATACTTGGATACATTTCATGGGACTTATCTACGGCTTGGCCAGCAGAACTCTCCATTTATAAAATCATGAAAAAACATGGAAAAGATAAATGCATGGAGTTTCTGCAAGGAAATGGAAATCAAAGCTTAAAAATGTTCGATGAGCGTTCTTCAAAGGATCGTTCCGAAATAAAAGACTTAGAAAAATTCTTTGCTGCTTCCGAAAAACTCCATCAACTTGGTGCGGGCATCTTCGAATCGAGCAATAATTGGGCTGTTGATTGTTCTAAATCCAGTACAGGCAAGCCTTTTTTGGCCAATGACATGCACCTTGGATACATGATACCGGGAATTTGGATGCAAATGCATTCTGTAATTCCCGGTAAACTGAATGTGAGCGGTGTAACAATTCCGGGTTCTCCCTTTGTTGTTTGCGGACATACTGATAGCATTGCATGGGGAATGACCAATACCATGCTCGACGACATCGATTTCTATGAGGAAAGTATCTCTGAATCCAATCCCTTACAATACAAGCTCGATGGGAAGTATCTTGATTTCGAAATTACCAAGGAAGTGATTCGTTCCAAAGAAAAAGTGATTACAAAAGAAATTCGCTATACCCGGAGAGGTCCTGTAATTTCGGAAATGGATACAACGGATAGAAAAACAATTTCCATGAAATGGATAGGCAATGAAGAAAGCAATGAAATACGCAGTGTATTTTTGATAAACCGCGCACAGAATATCAAGGATTTTAAAAATGCATTTAAATCCTTTGTTTCCATTTCTCAAAACATTGCGTATGCAGACAAATCGGGCAATATTGGATTATACTGTTGTGCCGGAATTCCTTTGAGAGATGCCGCTTCCAATTGGGTACAACAGGGCGATACAAGCCTGCATGATTGGCAAGGATTGATTCCATTTGATTCTTTGCCTTCTGTTTATAACCCAAAATCAGGATATGTTTGTTCTGCCAATACAAGTATATACAGCAAAAATCCATTGAGCATCAGTCAGTGGTATGAGATGCCCTGGCGTTATGCTGCAATTGATCAATCTCTTTCTACCCAAAAGAAGTTTAATGCTGATAGCTTTAAATTTTTACAAAAGAATCTGGTTTCGGAAGCGGTAAAAAAATACTTACCTATAATATTGAATGTGCTGGAAAAAAACCTTACATCAAAATTAGAACAAGACGCTTGGGATATTTTAAAGAACTGGGATGGAAAGATGGATAAGGAAAGTCCTTGTCCGAGTATATTCGATGAATTTCTTGTTCAACTACTCGATTTAACCTTGGAGGATGAACTTACCTCAAGCGAATTGGAAGATTTCAGAAAATCTAAATTGCTGGTACGGCATTTTACGCATTATTTGATGACGAACAAAAAATCGCAATGGTTGGACGATATCAGGACAAGAAACAAAGTTGAAGACTTTAATCAGATCGTTCAAATGGCTTTTCGGCGTAGTATAAATAAATTAAGTGAAGAACTGGGTGAAGATGTTGTGGATTGGCAATGGGGCAAAATTCATCAATTGACCATAAAACATCCACTTAGTAAAGTAAAAATATTGGATAGAATTTTTCATTTGAATCGAGGTCCATTCCCAATGAGTGGAAGCTACCACACAATCGAGAATTTTGCCTATTCCTATAACAAACCCTTTGATGTTCATCATGGTCCTTCTCAAAGACACATTTATGATTTGAGTAACTGGGATCATTCATGGATAGAGATTCCCACAGGCACATCGGGCGTTCCTTCGAGTGAGTTTTATTGTAACCAAACAGATATGTATATTCAGAATCAATATATACAAGAAAATTTTTCTATGGATAAGGTTCTATTGAATAAGAAATACCATCAGGTATTTAAGGAAAAGAAGTAATTGGAGAACTGAGTTTCTGCATTATTTATCTATACGGAGCTTTTGATTTTAATCTATTCAATCATAAGCCCACAAAAAATGCAATGAACACAAACGTTATAACTTCTTATAAACCTGCATAAATGAAAAAAAAGTAAAAAAATATTTAAGAAATATTTTGCAGAATAATATTTTGATTTACTTTTGCCTCACTTTTAAAAAAACCAGGTGCCTTAGCTCAGCTGGTAGAGCAATGGACTGAAAATCCATGTGTCCGTGGTTCGATCCCGCGAGGCACCACAGGTTAAACCCATATCATTCGCAAAAATGATATGGGTTTTTTATTTGTTTCTTTTTCAAAGATCGTTCATGCGAAGTAATCTTCTAATTTTATAATGTACCAATTAAAATCCTGCAAATAATTCATTTAATTTCACAAAAAAGCAGAATTTATTTTTTGAATCCTTTCTCAACCAGCCCTCTGACGATTGCGTTAAACCAAGATAGAGGCAACAACCAACGAAGGAACAGTAAAACAGGGCCATTCCCACCAACAGGATACCTTAGTCTATAAGAAGAATTACTGGCAGCTTTAAAAACCTTTTTTGCCACAACACCAGGGCCCACGGCTGTTTTGCCCACCTTTAGCATATTAGGGTGAACTGTATTTACATACGAATCATAATCTGTAAGACCGAGTTTACTCACAAAGTCAAGTGAACGTTCATAGAAATCTGTTTTGATAGCACCGGGTTCAATATTCTTCAGTTTTATATTGAATTGTTTTAGCTCAAATTGGAGTGATTCCATAAAACCTTCCAATGCCCATTTTGTTCCGTGATAGACACTATAGAGCGGGAAGGTAAGCAAACCACCCATAGAACTTGTGTTTATGATGGTTCCCTCCTTTTTTTGTCTGAAATAGGGCAGGATTGCACGTGTGACATTCATCACACCAAAAAGATTTGTGTCGAACTGACGTTTAATCTGCTCATTGCTCATCGCTTCGAATGCGCCAACCAGTGCATAGCCGGCATTATTGAAAACTACATCAATTCCACCAAATGCTTTGATCGTTGCATCTATGGCATCCTTAATGCTGGTTTCGTCCATCACATCTAAGCGGAATACTTTCACGTTTTGCATAGTGCCCAATTCTTGTTCTTTCTCAGGAGATCGCATGGTAGCGGAAACGTTCCAACCTTTGTTGGCAAAATACTTTGCGGTTTCCTTGCCAATGCCTGTTGACGCACCTGTAATTAAAATAGTCTTTATCATATAGTTGTTTTTACAGAATTAATATTCATTATTTTTAATTTATCTTCAAATTTGATCTAAAACCGCAATCATACAGTTAACCGCCTGGGGCTTTTTCATTCCGTTGCTTTTCTTTAGGTTGGTATTAATAATCTCATACATTATTGCTTTTTCCGAGTTTTGAGGATTTCTATGTTGATTTGCTTTACCAAGCCGTTTTGTTGTCCGTGAAAGTAAACAGGTGAACAGGTGGATAAGTTCAAACAAGACATCAATTTTATTTATGATTCGCATCCACGTTGCCTTTTGGATGTTTTTGTTTTCCTGAATAGATTTTATTCATGTCTTCAAAGCTTAATAAGGTCATTGCATTTTCTACAGTTTGTGAAACTTGTATGTAATGTGTAAAACCTTCGTTATTACGAACGACAAAATCAACTTCTAAATTGTTGGTTTTTCCTATCCATACTTGGTTGTTTCTGCGTTTTAGCTCAAGATAAATTATATTTTCAAGTAAATGTCCTGCATCGCTTGCCAATTCTTTTCCAAGCAATGCGTTGCGAAAACCTAAATCCACCAAATAGTATTTTTCTTGCGATGCCAAATGTTGTTTGCCTTTGATGTCAAAGCGGTTTACTTTGTAAAACAAATAGGCTTCAACCAAAGTGTCAATGTACTTTGACACCGTTTTGTTGTCTATTCTCTTTTTGTTTGTTGATAAAACTTTGGCAATGTTTCCTGCTGAAACTCTTGAACCAACTGAATCAATTAAGAAGGTTACAACTTCCTGATATGATTCTTCTGCATAAATTTTATATCGTTTAGAAATGATGTAATCGTAAATCCATTTCCAATTTTTTTCTGCTAAAAACCGAAATTCGGGCATATCCTTATTGATTGCCAAAATGGAAACTTTACTGTTTTCTTTTCGCAACAAGTCTTGAAATTGTGTCATTAAAGTTGATTTTCCCACAACGCCTAACACCAGTGGCAACCTTAATTAAATTTTTGTCTTTAAGAACACTAAGTGTTTATATGTATCGTTTACGCTCTATAAATGCAAAATATATGCATATTTCCCATCAAAAAATGCCATTTTGACATAAAAACACCCTCCATTATTGAAAATCCAGACAATACTTCACACAAAGCAAAGCGGATGCTCCCGTTTTTGCAAAATACTTGAAGCAATGCTTAATAGCATCTGCACATGGTATTGAATATAAATATTGCTTGATTTAGCACATTTTTACTTGAAAATAGGCAATTGCAAGCTTGTCAAGCCACAAAATTTTTTAGAACTATGGGCAATGCAAGCTATACTTGCCCCATATTCACTTAGAATAAGTGCCTTGTCAAGCTTGATCAAGTACTTATTCGTGCAGAAACAAGCTCAATATTGCTATATTTATGATGTTTTGCAGGTGAACATGCACTTTTTCATCCAATAATAAGCACTTTTATGCTGCGCAAAGCTCCAAAACAAGCTTGCATGATAGCAAATTCTCCACGAATACATGCCTTGTATAGCTTGCATATTGAATAAATTTTTTAGAATATGTGCCTTGTAAAGCTTTTTTTGTGCCCTCTTCGCACTGCTATGTCTCCTATATTATTGATATAGCTTAAAAAATTGTGTGCAGGCAAGGCAGGAGTTATCTATCATTGGGAATAGGAGAATAAGGAAATAAGAATAAAGTGTTATGGCACGAACCTTATCCTCGCAACTAAATTATTAATCAGAAACGGTGATGGAAAATTGGAAAATTGTATCTTTGTTTGAGGAAAGGGGAACAGGACATAGTATTATACCAACACGGCATGAAGGTAAAGACTTTGTAGTTTAATATCCGCCCAACGGTTGTGTACAACGGATTGTTACAAGCTGACTGATATGTATCGTGATAGGTCTTTATCTTTAGTTCGTTAATCAGGTTTTCTATTATTTCACTTGATAATTCTGTTACACGACCAATCAGATCTATTGGCAAGTTTTCAGTTATCATTTTTTTCGCAATTTGAATTTTATTTTCTTCAATCGCTGTTTCTCGTAAACCTTTTTCTTCTCTCTATGCGTCTAAACTATCAGTGCTTTTTATATTCATCTATGGATTTATATATTTTGTTTTTTTATCTTTATTGTCTGACAGATTAGTAAATATTTAGTTTTTACTTACCACAAATGCACAACTTTTTGAGTTGAGAATAAAGTTGCGAAACTTTTTGTTTCGCAACTGAAAAAAGTTTTATTAATCTTCATCAGAAGACGTGATTAATACATAATAAAGATACATGGATAAATAAAAGTTCCCAATGAAGAATCAATTTTTTCTATACCTGTAACTAATCTTCGTTATAAAACCTGAAATCCAACTGTTTCTTGAATAAATTCGCTTTCACAATTTGAATTCTGACTTTGTCCCCGATGGTATATCGCTTTTTCGTTTTTTGCCCAACGATACAATAGTTCTTTTCCTCAAAAACATAGTAATCATCATCAATATCGCGTAGAGGAACCATGCCTTCTACTTTGTTTTCGACAATCTCTACATACAAACCCCATTGAGTAACTCCCGAAATGATTCCATCGTAAATAAAACCGAGTTTATCTTGCATGTATTCAACCTGCTTGTATTTAATTGAAGCTCTTTCAGCATTCATGGCTTTTTGTTCCATGTCGGATGAATGTTTGCATTTTTCTTCATAAGCTTCGGCCATTGCAGATTTTCCTCCTTTCAGATACAATTCCAATAAGCGATGCGACATCATGTCAGGATAACGCCTTATAGGAGAGGTGAAATGCGTATAATAATCGAAAGCCAGACCATAGTGCCCCATATTATTGGTAGAATAGTGCGCTTTTGCCATTGTTCTTATTGCCAACGTTTCGATAATATCTTGTTCGTTTTTTCCCTTAACATTGGTAAGCAACTCATTCATTGAACCTGCAATGGTTTTAGGTGTTCCCAGTTTTAGGTTATAACCAAACTTTTTAATGAACATAGAGAAATTCGTCAACCGTTCCAAATCGGGTTCATCATGCACACGATAAACATAAGTTTTAACTTTCTTACCACTTTGAGGTTTTCCTATAAATTCGGCTACTCTTTTGTTGGCCAATAGCATAAACTCTTCAATCAGTTTATGTGCGTCTTTGGATTCTTTGAAGTAAACGCCAATCGGTTTGCCTTTTTCATCAATTTTAATTTTGGGTTCTACACGTTCAAAAGAAATTGCGCCACTTTTAAATCGCATAGCTCTGAGCTTCTTAGCCAACTCATCTAAAACAAGAACTTGCTCCGCATAAATTCCTTCATGGGTTTCGATAATTTGTTGCGCCTCTTCGTAGGAAAACCGATGGTTGGAGTTTATAATCGTTTTTTCAAAACGCTCGGATACAATATCGGCATTTTCATCCAATTCAAAAATGGCCGAAAAGGTTAGCTTTTCTTCATGAGGTCTAAGGGAACAAATGAAGTTCGAAAGTTTTTCCGGTAGCATAGGAACAACTCTGTCCACAAGATAGATCGATGTTGCGCGGCTTTGTGCTTCTTTTTCGAGAATCGTATTGGCTTTTACATAATGGGTCACATCGGCTATATGCACACCAACTTCCCAATTGCCCGAAGGAAGCTTTTGTAAAGAAAGTGCATCATCAAAGTCTTTTGCATCTTCAGGATCTATGGTGATTGTCCAAACATTTCTATAGTCAGAACGCTTGGCTATTTCGGCTTCGGTGATTTCGTCTGTGAGTTTTTCAGCCGCCTGAATTACTTTTTCTGGAAAATCTATCGGAAGATCGTATTCTGCCATAATAGCATTAATTTCCACCTCATGGGTTCCAGCTTCACCAAGCACCTGAACAACTTCACCCACAGGATTTCGACCATTCACTGGCCATTCAACGATGCGAGCGGTAACTTTGTCTCCATTCTTTGCTTTCTTGGTTTTAGACAAAGGAATAAATACATCGAAAGGCATATTTTTGTTGTCTGGACACAAAAATCCATAATTTTCTGATAGTTCAATTGTGCCCACAAAGACTTTTTTGGCTTCTTTAATTATTTCGATGACTTCGCCTTCTATTTTCTTTTCTTTACGCATCTTAGCGTAAAGCTTCACCTTCACTAAATCACCATGGAGAGCATGATGAAGGTTTTCGGGATATATGAATACAACTTCCTCAAAAGCATCTGTTTTTAGAATTGCTCCGTTTCTGTTCGAAAACTCTATGATTCCTTCCACAGTGCTACTGGAAACAACATATTTATATTTTCCTGTATAGACTTCATCAATACGACCATCGGCACAGAGTTCAATGAGTGCTTCTGTTATCATTTGCTTCGTGGAAAGCTCTTTGATACCTAATTTCTTTGATAACTGTTTGTAGTTATATTGATCAATCGGATTTGTTACGAATATCTCTAAAATTAACCTTTTTAGTGTTTTCTTCGAAAGCGAAGTTTGAATGATCTTCTTAATGGTTTTTTTTCTTTTTGTCATAATATTTTTGTTTATCTATATTTTGTATCAGCTTCCAGCATACTCAAGTAGCTCAGGTATCTGCTCTCTGCAATATCGCCCTGGTTTACCGATGCCTTTACAGCACAACCCGGTTCATGAACATGGGTACAATTATAATACTTACATTGGTTTAAAAGTTTAAACATTTCGGGAAAATAATGAAATAAGGGTTCTTTTTCCATATCGACCAAACCAAATCCCCTGATTCCGGGTGTATCTATGATCAACCCGCCTGTTTGAAGCTCAAAAACTTCGGAAAAAGTTGTGGTATGTTTTCCGCTCAGATTGGATTCAGAAATCGTACCTACTTTGGGTGTTTGGCTTGGATCAATGGCAGTTATGAGCGAAGATTTGCCTACTCCAGAATATCCTGAAATTAAAGAAATACCTGTCCCAACTGTTTCCTTTAATTCTTCAATTCCCAAGTTATTTAATGCAGAAACTTTCATGGAAGCATAACCGATTTTCTTGTACATTTCAGCGATTTCTTCCATATAATCTAACAACCCGGGAGTGTAAATATCTATTTTGTTAAAGACAATAATCGCAGGAATTCTATAGGCTTCGGCGGTAACCAAAAATCTGTCTATAAATTCGAGATGTGTTTCGGGCATGATCATTGTGGCGATGAGCATAGCCCTGTCTAAATTGGCAGCAATGATATGCGCTTGCCTCGATAAATTTGTCGATTTTCTGATGATGTAATTCTTTCTGGGATAAATTTTAGTTATGACCCCCTGCCCCTTCTGGATCTCAATATCCACCAAATCTCCAGTGACTACAGGATTTGTTGTTTTAGAGCCATCTAATCTTAATTTTCCTTTGATCGTGCAATCATATTTTTCATCACCTGCTTTTACGATATACCAACTACCCGTGGCCTTAAAAACAATTCCTTTCATTCTTCTTTTCAAATTGCAGAATATATATAACTTCAAATCCTATACCAAGTTCGTTTCGCAAAGGCTGAAAAACCTTAAGTATCGTTGTTGGGAACTCCCATTGCTAACTGATTAACACCTTATTCAATGGTAAAACAAATAAATGAATTCCACTACTGCTAAACTAATACAAATCTAATAATTACATTCAAATAAAAAAACATTTTGAATGAATGTTTACCCAGAACTGCAATTCCGCATGGAAGTAAATTTTGTATGCAAAAAAATATAAATAAGTAAAAATGTTTTTCAAAAATTAATTATCATTGTCATTCCAAATTTCATAATATTTATTTAAATTTTAACAACATGAAAAAAATGTTTACATTCAGAAGTCTTATTCATTCCATCTTATTCTTTACGGTTTCGATCAGTTTGTTTTCATGTATTTCGATGTCCACCATGCAAACAGCCCGCACAACGCCAAAAGGAGAAGGAGGAGTGGGAATTGCCTTAGGGTTTATCAGTACTGATTTTGCCATGGGTTCTTTGGATACAGCAGAAATTACTGCTCCAATTCTCGAAATAGGTGGTAGATTTGGTATTGCCGACAATTGGGATGCCGGAGCAAGAATCTCCATCATTGGAACAAGTGTTATTGATACAAAATATCAATTGATAGGCGACCATGAATCTCTCTTTGCTGCAAGCGTCGGTCTGGGATTGGGTTACTTAAAAATCACCCAGGATGAAACTGTGTCAAAGATTTTTGATATCAATGTTCCTGTGTATTTATCCTTACACCCAACACCTTGGTTTAGTTTGTATGCTTGCCCAAAATATGTTTTTAGAATCAATTCTTATTCCAACGCTGAAGAGAGTGGAAGCTCAAATTCAAGCTGGTATGGTGCTACAACAGGTATTCGCTTAGGAAAGAAAGTTGGTTTCAATTTGGAATATTCCACATTCAGAAATAGTGAAACGGATTTACCTTTTAGCCAGGTTACTGGTGGGGTAACGATCAATTTCTAATCCTATTTACTCACAAATATACTCTGCCTGCCAAAAGTTTTGAACTTTCTTGGCAGGCAGTTGTTTTATTTAACAGACAAGTATTCTTTACGATTTATCCTTAAGGCTTATGCTCTAATTTTTTCAAAATGGAAAATACAATAATCGAATTGACAGTAAATAATCATCCGGGTGTAATGTCGCATATTACAGGATTGATTGCCAGACGCGGTTTCAATTTAGAAGGTATTCTTTGTGGAACATCGGATGATTCATCCAAAAGTATTATGTTTTTGTTAATGAGAAAAAACGAAATGCTGGATAAGATTGTTGGTCAGCTTGAGAAATTGGAAGATGTTGTTTCCGTTGAAACAAAGGATAATTACAGGCATGATATTTTTCACGAGCCTCAGAGGTTTCTCCTATAGGTTTTTAAAGAATAAAAAAAAGGGTAATTGTATGAAAACATTTACCCTTTTTCTATTATACCTTATTTTATCTATTTTCTTTCTGGTTTAGGCAGAAGCGCTTTTCTTGAAAGTTTAATCTTGTTGGTTTTCTTATCTATTTCGATAATCGTCACATCAAAAAAGTCACCTTCTTTCATGACCGATTCTACATTTTCGATTCTCTTGTGGTCGATCTCTGAAATATGAAGAAGTCCTTCTTTGCCGGGTGCAATTTCTACAAATGCTCCAAACGAAACAATTGATTTTACTTTACCTCTGTAGGTTTTGCCCACTTCGGGTACTTCGACTATAGATTTTACTTTAAGCAAGGCTGCATCGATAGCAGCTTTATTTTCAGCGGCAATTTGAACATGGCCTTTGTCGCCCACTTCTTCTATTGCGATTACCGTACCTGTTTCGGCCTGAATGCCCTGAATTGTTTTACCACCAGGACCAATCAAAGCGCCAATCATTTCTTTCTCGATAATAACCACTTCTATTCTTGGAACATGAGGTTTATAATCTTCTCTTGGAGCGCTAATCGTTTCTAAAATTTTCTCTAAAATGTGCATTCGTCCAGCTTTTGCCTGAAGCAGTGCTTTTTGCAAAACTTCGTAGGGCAAGCCATTCACTTTGATGTCCATTTGGCAGGCAGTGATACCATTCACAGTTCCTGCTACTTTAAAATCCATATCACCCAAGTGATCCTCATCGCCAAGTATATCCGAAAGTACGGCAAATCGACCATCTTCCGAAGAAATTAATCCCATAGCTATACCAGAAACGGGTCTTTTAATCTTCACACCAGCGTCCATTAGGGCAAGCGTACCAGCACAAACAGTTGCCATAGAAGATGATCCGTTTGATTCTAATATGTCGGAAACGATCCGTATTGTGTAGGGATTGTTTTCACCGGTTGGAAGCATTCTTTTGAGAGAACGGTGTGCCAAATTTCCATGACCCACTTCGCGGCGCGATACTCCTCTGGAAGGTTTGGCTTCGCCTGTAGCGAAGGCAGGGAAATTATAATGCAATAAAAATTTGTCTTTCCCTTGATTTAGCACTTCATCGATAATTTTTTCATCGAGTTTGGTTCCTAATGTAATGGTTGTTAGTGATTGGGTTTCGCCTCTTGTGAAAACTGCCGATCCATGTGCTGCGGGTAAAAAGTCCACCAAGCACCAAATGGGGCGAATTTCGTCCAACTTCCTTCCATCAATCCGAATTCCTTCATCAAGTATCAGATTACGAATAACATCTTTTTGAATATCATGAAAATAACGATGAACAAGAATCAAATAAGAATTATCCGTTTTTTTATCATCAGGAAGTTTTTCAATGAATTCTAATTTGATGGCTGCAAATTCATCACTTCTTTGATGTTTGGGTTTTCCTGCTTTTGCTATTTCATAGATTCTATCTGTAGCAAATGCTTTTAGTTCTGCTTGCAGAGCTAAATCACTATTTTCGTGAGCATAAGTTCTTTTTACCGTTTTGTTCAATTCGGCAGCCAAATCCAATTGCGCCTGGCATTGTATTTTGATAGCTTCATGAGCAAATTTGAGTGCTTCGAGCATTTCATCTTCAGAAACCTCGTTCATTTCCCCTTCTACCATCAATATATTATCAATAGACGCACCCACAAGAAGTTCGAGTGACGCACTTTTTACCTGACTTAAGGTTGGGTTCAAGATGAATTTACCATCTAATTTTATCACCCTGACTTCGGAAATAGGGCCTGCAAAAGGAATATCAGTAAGCGATAATGCACAAGAAGCTGCGAATCCAGCCAATGCATCGGGCATTACATCTTTTTCAGCCGAAATCAAATAAATGGTAACAAATACTTCGGCATGATAATCAGATGGAAACAAAGGACGCAAAGCTCTGTCAACCAATCGGGACGTTAACACCTCGTTGTCGCTGGGTTTGCCTTCTCTTCTTAAAAAGCCGCCTGGGAATCGACCAATAGATGCAAATTTTTCTTGATACTCAACTGATAAGGGCATAAAATCGGCATCAGGCTTTCCATCTTTTGCTCCCACAACTGTAGCCAACAACATGGTTTTGCCCATTTTCACTACAACGGAACCATCGGCTTGTCTTGCCAATCGACCCGTTTCTATTGTTATTTTTCTGCCATCGCCTAAATCAATTTCTTTTTCAATAAAATTCATACTTTCGGTTTTTTTTAGTCTTTTTTATAATTTTTTCAGCAATTTGTCAGCAAACTTTGCAAATTGTATGATTTGTATTTCTCTATCATTCATAGGAATTTCAAACCAGTCTGATTTTTGTGGCAGAATGGTTTGAGCAAATGTTTGCAAGTTTGCTTGAGATAGTTGTCATAATTGAACGAAAAAAAAGGCAATTGTGATTGCCTTTATTTTCTTAAATTCAAAGTCTTAATCAGTGCTCTGTACTTTTCAATATCTTTGTGTTTTAAATAATCCAAAAGTCTCCGTCTCTTACCAACCAATTTGAGCAATGCTCTTTGTGTGCTGAAATCCTTACGGTTTTCTCTCAAATGATTTGTTAGATGATTGATTCTATGTGAAAACAAAGCTACCTGACTCTCAGGCGCACCCGTGTCTGTGGCGCTCTTTCCATAAGTCGTAAAAATCTCCAACTTCTTTTCCGTATCTAAATACATAATTCTCAATAAATTAAAAATACATCATCCTATTTTTCAGAATGACAAAAGTAATTATTTTTTTTATACAAACAAGAATAGAAACTTTTTATTTATTTTTATTTTCAAAGAATTATTATAAATTTGCGTAACGAAGCGATTGTGTTATTCTACCAATATGAATTGAATTGGATGTTACTTCCAAGATACAATGAAACGCTTGCTTCGTGTAACTTAAAAAGAACAATTATGCTACAGAATGATTCAGGCAAATTTGTTTTCAATCCCGAAAGTCTCACGTTCTCAAAAGAAAATGAAGGTTTTGATTTTTATCTAAAAAAAATAAGTCAATACTTTTCCCTCAGCCTTGTTTTTGGTTTGGTTGGCTTTGTGTTACTTATTTCATTTTTTGACTTACCCAAGATTCAATTCCTCAAATACAAAAATAAAGCGCTGTTGTCAGAATTCAGCTCCATCAGGCACAAGACGAATGAAATGGAAAAAGTATTGGAAGTTCTTGCATGGCGCGACAATGAACTTTACCGTCCTGTGTTCGAAACGGCTTCAATCCCCAATACTGTTCGGAAAGCCGGATTTGGCGGAACAGATAGATACCCAAAAATATCAGGATTTTCACATAATAATTTGGTAAATTCTACGAAAATGAGC
>Ga0316608_1000100_pt1 | contig 46946 bp, 42 predicted proteins | sample MIS2016152B_MG_FD_207673 | JGI IMG/M metagenome (GOLD analysis project Ga0316608, IMG submission 207673) | Microbial mat bacterial communities from Middle Island sinkhole, Lake Huron, Michigan, United States - MIS.2016.152B | ecosystem: Environmental > Aquatic > Freshwater > Lake > Sediment... | reverse complement strand
AAAGAACATCTAAAAGAAATCTGATAGAATCAACTAATTTTTTTCTTTTTATCAGAAAAATATTCATGTAAAGTGCAACAGGAAGTCCAATTATAAGTGCTAAAAATGTTGCACCTGTTGCTAAATAAAACATTTTGAATAATTCTCCGGATTTAATATTTTGCAAATTTAGACTATAAGAATTTACCAAAAAACAGTATATAATCTTATTCGGAATAAGTACTAATGCTTAAAATCAATATGTCGATATAATTTTGGAAATGAAAATAAAAATGATTTTTAGGAAGTTGTAAAAATTTTAAGGATTTATATTTTATAGATTTATATGAAATCTAAAAAATAAACCACAAATTGTAGTTTGATTTTCTACAAAAAATATTAATTGATATTATTTATAATTTATTATTTTACAAACATTTAAATTTATAGAAATTGAATTACAAAACTTTTTATTGCAAAAAAAAGCAGCATAGCTAAAAAACTATACTGCTCTGGCAAATATTCACTGAAAAATCTTATGAGATTTTATTTTTATAACAACACATCTCTTTTACAATATGTTGTATGTAAAGTTTCATGACTTTTGTGTCCACAAGGTTCGATAAGGAAGCTATTGTATAATTCGATAACTTCAGGGTTTTTGTGCGAAACTTTAATAGTTGCATTTTCATCAATTTTGTAAAGCGACATCATTCTCTCTTTTATGGCTTCAGTAGTTGCACCTATTTTTTGACCTCCACCAGCTATACAACCACCCGGACAAGCCATTACTTCGATAAAATGAACATCATTTTTACCTTCTTTTATTTCGTCAAGTAATTTTTGAGCATTTCCTAGTCCGTTAACAACAGCAACACCAATTTCAAGACCATTAATATTAATTTTAGTTTCTTTTCTTCCGGCTAAACCTCTAATAGCATTAACTTTAAATTCGATTAATTCTTTTCCTGTTAATTTAAAATAAGCGGTTCTAATTGCTGCCTCCATTACACCACCGGTTGCCCCAAATAATTTACCAGCCGAACTTCTTACACCAAGAGGAGAATCAGTTACTTCAGGTTCAATATTTTTTAAATCAACACCATACATTTTTATTAATTCTGCAAATTCGCGAGTTGTTAAAACAGCATCAACATCAGTAATACCATTTCTTGTCATTTCAGAACGTTGAGCTTCAAACTTTTTAGCAGTACAAGGCATTATTGAAACCGAATAAATATTTTCTGGATTAATTCCTGCTTTTTCTGCAAAATATGTTTTTACCATAGCACCCATCATTTGCTGAGGCGATTTGCATGATGAAACGTTTGGTAAAAAATCGGTTGCAAATTCTTCTGCATATTTAACCCAACCCGGACAACAACTTGTAATCATTGGAAGAACTCCGCCTGAAGTAATTCTTTGTATTAACTCTGTAGATTCTTCCATGATGGTTAAATCAGCTCCAAAAGTTGTATCAAATACATATTTAAATCCGATTTTACGCAAAGCAGCATTCATAACTCCGTTAATATCAGTTCCAGTAGGCATATTGAAAGCTTCGGCTAATGATATTGAAATAGAAGGAGCATAATGTGCAACTACAATTTTTTGTGGATTATGCAATGCTTCAAGCAACTCTGGATAATGACTTTTTTCAGATAATGCACCTGTTGGACAAACCATAATACATTGTCCGCAATTTACACAACTTGACGTATTTAAACCTCTGTTAAATGAAGTTCCGATAATTGTTTCGCTTCCGCGATTTACAAAATCAATTGCAGAAACACCCATAACTTCTTCACAAATACGTACGCAACGTCCGCATAAAATACATTTTGCTGGGTCTCGAACAAGGCTGGCACTTGATAAATCGAGTTTGTGATTATTTTTGGTTCCACGAATTTTTCTTTCTCTAACTTGTAGATTTTCTGATAAATCCTGAAGTTCGCAGTTTTTATTTCTTACACAATAAAGGCAATCGTCGGGGTGATTAGAAAGTAAAAGTTCTACGATAGTTTTTCGTGCTTCTAAAACACTGTGTGAATTTGTTTTAATATTCATTCCTTCGGTAACAGGAACAGAACATGAAGGAATTAATCTTCCGGTACCTTCTTCTTCAACCACACAAATTCTGCAAGCTCCCGAAGGTAGCATATCTTTCATGTGACACAAAGTTGGTACAGTTATACCATTTCTTCTGAGTGCATCGAGTAAAAATTCACCTTTATTTACTTGAATTACTTTATTATTGACTGTTATATTAGTTTCCATTATTTTCGTAAATTAGTAATTGGTAATTGTTAATTAAGAATTAAAAAATAATTTTTCAATTCTTAATTATTTAAATTCTTAATTTTCAACAGATATTGCATCAAATTTACATACACTTTCACAAGTTCCGCAACCAATACATTTATCAGAAACAATAAAATGTGGTGCTTTTTTTGAACCGATAATTGCATCTGTCGGACATTTTTTTACACAAACGGTACAACCTGTACATTTTTCAACGTCTATTTTGTAAGTTCTAAGCTCTGTACAAACATTTGCCGAACATTTGCGGTCGAAAATATGTTCTTCGTATTCGTGTCTAAACCATCTTAATGTGCTAAGTACAGGATTTGGAGCAGTTTGTCCTAATCCGCAAAGTGAAGTTTCTTTAATTACTTTTCCTAATCTTTCGAGTTGAAGTACACCATTAAATCTTTCTAGTGCAAGATGTTTTTCACCGGCAAGAGGTTTAGATGTAATGCTTTGTAAAATTTCCAACATTCTTTTTGTACCTTCACGGCAAGGAATACATTTACCACAACTTTCGCGTTGAATAAAATCCATAAAGAATTTAGCAACATCAACCATACAAGTGTCTTCGTCCATTACAACAAGTCCACCCGAACCCATCATTGCACCTACGGTTTTTAATGTATCGTAGTCAATTAATATATCAAGGTTTTCTTCTGTAATACAACCACCTGATGGACCTCCAATTTGTACAGATTTGAATTTTTTATCATTTAAAATACCTCCGGAGATTTTAAAAATCACATCACGGATTGTTGTTCCCATCGGAATTTCAACCAAACCAGTAAGTTTTACTTTTCCCGAAAGGGCAAAAACTTTTGTACCTTTACTGTTCTGAGTTCCGATTGAAGCAAACCAATCTTCGCCTTTTTCAAGAATTGTTGGAACGTTTGCAAAAGTTTCAACGTTATTAATAACTGTTGTTTTACCAAACAAACCGCTTTGAGTTGGGAACGGCGGACGTGGTCTAGGCATTCCTCTTTTACCTTCGATACTGTGCATTAATGCAGTTTCTTCGCCACAAACAAATGCTCCGGCACCCATTTTTATTTTAATTCTTAAATCAATACCGCTATCGAAAATATTTTCGCCAATTAAACCATAATCTTCAGCTTGTTTCAACGCAATTTTCAATCTTTCAATTGCAAGAGGATATTCGGCTCTGATGTAAATATATGCTTTGGTTGCACCAATTGCAAAAGCACCAATTGCCATACCTTCAATTAATCTATGAGGATCGCCTTCAATTACTGCTCTGTCCATAAATGCACCTGGGTCGCCTTCGTCAGCATTACAAACAAGATATTTCTGGTCTGATTTTTCTCCGTTTGCAAATTTCCATTTCATACCGGTTGTAAATCCACCACCACCTCTTCCGCGCAAGCCGCTTTTTATTATTTTTTCGCAAACTTCAATCGAAGTATATTCTTTAATTGTTTTAAGATAACTTCTGTAACCACCTCTGGCAACATATTCCTCAATACTTACAGGATTTATAATTCCACAGTTTTGCAAAACAACTCTGGTTTGCGGTTTGAAGAAAGAATGGTCGTTAAAATTTGGAACATTATCCCATTTACGCAAATTTTCGGTAAAAAACTGACCAAGTTTTGGATTTTGAGCAACTTCTAATTTAAAAACAGATGATAAAATATTTTCAACTTTGTCTTCTGTAACTTTTTCGTAAGAAATTCGGTTAAAGCCAGGAATTTGAATATCCATTAATGGCTCAGACGAACAAAGACCAATGCAGCCGGTTTCGATAATCTCAGCTTCGATTTGATTATTTGACAGATATTCTTCGACAGCTTTTCTGGTTTTACCTGCACCGGCTCCAAGTCCGCAAGTTCCTGCACCAATGTAGATAACAGGTTTTTCGATTTTGTCTCTTTTCAGGATTTGAAGATTCTCAATAATATTTTTGTCGTCAAAATTAATTATCACTGGCTTTAAAATATTTTGAATTAAATATGATTTTATATCTGAATTATTCATGATTTTTCGTTTATTAATAGTAACATGTAAATAAATTATGAATTAAAAATTGTATTTAATTCATTAGTTTATAAAATATTACGGTTTAATTTTCAGCTTGTTTCTTATAACTTTCAACTATTTCTTTAATTGAATTAGATGTTACCTTTGCGTGAAATTCGCCATTAACGCAAATAACTGGAGCTAAGCCACATGCTCCGATACAGGCAACAACTTCGATGCTGAATAAACCATCACGAGAAGTTTGACCTGCCTTCATTTTTAATGCTTTTTGTAATTCGTCAAGAACTGTTGCTGAACCTAATACATGACAAGCAGTTCCTCTGCAAATTTGAATATGAAATTTTCCTTTAGGTTCAAATCTGAATTGGTTGTAAAAAGTTGCAACACCAAAAATTTTGCTTGTAGGCAGATTTAAATGTTTACCAACTTCTATAATTGATTTTTCTGATAAATATCCAACTGATTCTTGTATTTCCTGTAAAATTGGTATAAGGCTATCTCTGTGGGCATCTTGATGTTCGGAAAGTATTGTTTCTACTGTCTTTTCCATTTTAAATATGTTTTTGATAAGTTGAAATTTGTGATTTTGGTTTTATGATTTTTTATTAAAATCGAAATAAATATTTTCCAAAAGTCCTTTTTTCAGTTAAGAAAAAAGGACTAGGTAAGCCCAAAATGAGCTCATGGAAACTATTTTAATAATTTTTCGATTGCAGGTAAAAGTTTTTTAGAGTCAACCGGTTTTTTAACAAAACCACTTACTGAAACAAACACTGATTTTCCTTCTTCATTCAAATAATCAACACCGGCTTTTCCTGTTGCTTTATTTTCAACTAAAAGAACATCTAAATCACGACTTGACATTGATTTGCGATATTCGTGAGCCATTTTTACTACGTCATTTTCGCTTGTCTGAAGTACTTCTATTGATGTTTGAATTAACACAGGAATATTTTTAAATTCAGGTGCTTCAATAATTTCTTTAGCCATTTCAAATCCTTCGAAATGTGTAGTCATCATCACGTCAAGTACTGCTAAATCTGGTTTTTCAGATTTTAATTTTTTTAATCCTTCAATTTTATCGTTTGCAGTTATAACAGTATAACCTTCGTTTGTTAAAATTGTTTCGATAATATTTATTACGTCAATATCATCATCAACTACTAAAATTTTTTTGGTTTCCATGAGTAAAATTTTTAATTGTTCAACTTATTTTTTTTTAATGATACAAAGATATGTTGTATGTAAAGTATTTTTTAGAGGAAAATCCTAAATATATAAATAGGGGAAATACCTTGTTTTTGAATTATAATAACTTTGTATTCTGAAATTTACAAGAGTTAATAAAATATATTATAAATATATAATCAATTCATTATCATATGCAAAATATTTTAAATATTTTTAATTAGAGGTTTTTACCTTATCTGATTCTTTTATTGAATTTGTATGACAATTCCTTAAAATTAAGCTTTTTTTTCAAATTTTAGACAAACAATAGTACATTATAAATTGCAAATAAAGAATTGTATATAAAAATAATAAGTGATTCTTATTAAACTTTTGTATTGTCAACAATTTATTTATTGAAAAAATATTAAATTATTATTTATTTTTTTGCAAGTTCTCTTATATCTGCACATTCTAAAACATCTTTATGATAACCTTTTACAACGGAGTTAATCATAGCCAAACCAATTTCTTTCAAAGATATAACATAGTTAGGCATTATCCATTTCCAGAAAGGAAATGTAAAACCTAGTGCTTTATACCAATTGTAAGTATTTTTTAAACCTTTTGTTGGCTGAATAAAAGCCGGTCTGAAAGCATAAGCCTGTTTAAAACCAAGTTTCAGAATATCGTTTTCGGTTTTGCCTTTAACTCTTGCCCATCTTACTTTTCCTTTTTCTGAACTATCTGTTCCGGCACCTGAAACATAGCAGAATGTCATATCTGAATTAAATTCAAGAACCGATTCTGCAAAATTCAAAGTAAGGTCGTAAGTTAGTTTTTGATACAGGTCTGGTTTCATTCCAATTGACGAAACTCCAAGATTAAAAAAACAAGCATTATATCCTGCAAATTGATGTTTTACTGATGTTAAATCAAAAAAATCGGAGTGAATAAATTCGGTAAGTTTCTGATGTACCACACCACAAGGTTTTCTGTTTATAACCAGTACTTTTTCAACCTCATCACTCATCAAACATTCGTGTAAAACACCTTCACCAACCATTCCGGTTACACCGGTAATTATTGCTTTTATTTTCATTTTCTTTAATTGAAATTTTTAATATTTGCTTTTTTTGAAAAACATCATTTACAGATAAATATATATTTAGTAATAATAATTAAGCTTTAATTTTGAGATTTCAAATAAGTATTTTATTTTTGAAATTGTAAATAAATAGAAACAAATTTATAAATATTCATTTGCAATTCAACATTTTTGACATAAATTCCTAAAAATATCATAAATTTTAGATTATTTATTATTTGGATTATTAACTTTAAAAAAGTAAAAAAAATGAAAAAAATGATATTTTTTAATTTGATTTTTTTATTAATTGCTTTTTGTGTTTATTCACAAGATGTTAACGATGCTAAAAATAGTTTTCAGATTTCTGCTGGGAAAGGAAAATACACTTATAATTTACCTTCACCTTCTCATTTTTCGTTGACTTTTGACTATTTGAGAAAATTAAATACCAGTTTTGAAACTGGATTAACTTTCAATATAATTGACTATTACATTGCTAATGATTTATTGATTATTGAAAAAAATACAGGATTAAGTTTTAATTACTTTCTTATCAATAAATCAAAAGTTTATTTGAGTTTTGGAACAGGTTTGCTTGGGTTTTATACTAAAAGTAGTATGGCAGACAATTTTCCAAGCTGTCTTGTATCAATAATCAATAATTATAATTTTGGTTATCAATTAAATTCAAGTTTTGGTTTTAATTTGACAAAAAATCTTTCGTTATTTTTAAATTACAAAGTTATTGATAAATTAATTGATAATGATATATTTAAATTAGAATATGGTTCAATAAATTATTATATCTCCGATGCCGCTAAAAATGAAATTAATTTAGGACTAAAAGTTCGTTTTTAAATTATTTATTAAAAGCAACTTGCAATTAATTTGTGAATTGCTTTTTCACTTTATAATTATTAAAAAGTATGAAAAAAAAGATATTTCTAATTTTTATCGGTTTTATAGTCAATCATCAAACTCTTTTCCTTTCAAAAAAATCTTTAAGTAATTGAGAGCATTCATTTTCTAAAATTCCACCTGTAATTTCAGTTTTTGGATGAAGTATATTTAAACCTTTATTAGTTAGAATATTATTATAAACCGAATAACCTTGTTTTACATCATAAGCTCCAAAAACAATTTTCGAAATTTTTGACCAGAAAAGTGCACCTGCACACATAAGGCAAGGTTCGAGAGTTACGTACAGAGTCAGATTTTTCAGATATTTTCCGCCAATAAAACTTGTTGCCGAAGTAATTGCCTGCATTTCAGCATGAGCAGTTGCATCGTTCAAAGTTTCGGTAAGGTTGTGAGCTCTTGCTATAATACGATTTTTTGAAACAATAACTGCTCCAATTGGAACTTCATCTTTACTCAAAGCAATAAAAGCTTCTTTTAGAGCTTCTTTCATAAATATTTCATCAGTAAAAAAATCCATGATAAATGTAAGTTTATTTTTTGGGTTAAAAGTTAGTTTTTAAATCATTAATAATTAACAATTAATAATTAATAATTAAACGAATATTGAAATTTAAAAATAATTACTAAATTTGGCGAAATTAATCTAAAAGAAATTCTAAAAAGTAAAAAATCTAATAAATTTAATAATATGTACAGAACACATACTTGCGGGGAATTAAGAATCAACAATGTAGAACAAACAGTTACATTAAGTGGCTGGGTACAGAAAAATCGCGATTTAGGCGGAATGACTTTCGTTGATTTACGCGACCGATATGGACTTACTCAATTGGTTTTTAATATGGAAACTAACGAAGAATTATGCACACAAGCCCGAAAATTAGGACGGGAATTTGTAATTCAGGCAAAAGGAATTGTTAAAGAACGTTCTAACAAAAATTCAAATATGCCAACCGGAGATGTAGAAATTGATGTTACAGAATTAAATATATTAAATAAATCGGAAACACCGCCTTTTACAATTGCTGATGAAACAGATGGAGGCGAAGAGTTACAAATGAAATATCGTTACCTTGATTTACGCAGAAATCCGTTGAAAAAAGCTATGATGTTAAGACATCAAATGGCAAGGGAAACCCGAAATTATCTTGATTCAAAAGAATTTATTGATATAGAAACTCCTGTCTTAATGAAATCGACTCCCGAAGGAGCAAGAGATTTTGTGATACCTTCTAGAATGCATCCAAATAATTTTTATGCACTTCCACAGTCTCCACAAATTTTTAAACAACTTTTGATGGTTTCGGGATACGACCGTTATTATCAACTTGTAAAATGCTTTAGAGACGAAGATTTGAGAGCCGACCGTCAGCTTGAGTTTACACAAATTGACTGCGAAATGTCGTTTATCGAACAGGAAGATATTTTACAAACATTTGAAGGTTTGACAAAACATTTGTTTAAATCGGTAAAAAATATTGAAATTACCGAAACTTTTAAACGAATGACTTATGCCGAAGCAATGGAAAATTACGGTTGCGACAAACCCGATTTAAGATTTGGAATGAAAATTTTCAATCTGACCGAAATTGTTAAAGGAAAAGATTTTAAAGTATTTGATGATGCTGAATTCGTAGGTGGAATCTGTGCCGAAAATTGTAGTGAATATACTCGAAAACAATTAGATAGTTTAACTGATTTTGTAAAAAAGCCTCAAATTGGTGCTAAAGGTTTGGTTTATGTAAAATATGGAACTGACGGGATTTTAAAATCATCTGTAGATAAGTTTTATAATCAAGACGAACTTAAAAAATGGGCTGACATTTTTGGAGCAAAACCAGGAGATTTGATACTTGTAATTTCGGGTTCAAAGAAACAATCACTTCCAGCCTTAAATGAACTTAGGTTAGAAGTTGCAAGTCAGTTAGGATTAAGAGATAACAGCAAATTTGCACCACTTTGGGTAGTTGATTTTCCATTATTGGAATGGGACGAAGAAACTCAGAGATACTATGCAATGCATCATCCGTTTACATCTCCAAAACCTGAAGATATTTATTTATTGGATATTGACCCAAAACAAGTACGTGCAAATGCTTACGATTTGGTAATTAACGGAGTTGAAATTGGTGGAGGTTCAATCAGAATCCACGATGGCGGATTACAACATAAAATGTTCGAAATTCTTGGATTTACAAGAGAACAAGCTGAATATCAATTTGGATTTTTGATGAATGCTTTCAGATTTGGAGCACCTCCTCATGGTGGAATTGCTTTTGGTTTCGACAGATTAGTTGCAATGTTTAACGATTCTGCTTCAATTAAAGAAGTTATTGCATTTCCAAAAAATAATGCAGGAAAAGATATGATGAACGATTCTCCATCTTTAATTTCGCAACAACAGCTTGATGAACTGTATCTTATATTAAAACCGATTAATCCATAAAAATATCATTTAAATGGAAGAAAAAAATATAGCTTTGCTAAAAACATTACTGAACGCTGTAAACAAATGTATTACAATTTATGAGAAATTTAACAACATCAAAGAATTAAAAGAAAATAAATTAATATTTGATAATTTAATTTCGAATTTGGTCGTAATTTATGAATCTGATAGCAAGCTAGATAATGAGTTAAAAACAACTTACAATTTTATTGAATGGTATAAAATTGATAGTTACAAACGACAAGTAATGAGCGATTATCATGAACTTGACACTGAAATAATTTTAGAAATACTGACAACACAATTACCTGTTTTGAAAGAAAAATTAGAAAAATTGCTCAAAAATATCTAAAAAATAACTTGCCAAAATATTAAACATTTGGCAAGTTATATCTGAATTACATATAAATAAAAATAAAATGGATATCAAAATATTTACATTTAACCCTTTTCAGGAAAATACATATTTAATTTACGATAATACCAACGAATGTATTGTGATAGATGCAGGTTGCTATGAACAATACGAACAAACTGAACTTGTTAATTTTATCGAAAAAAACAATTTGAAGTTAAAGAAAATTATTAATACACATTGCCATATTGACCACATTCTTGGTGTAAAATTTTTAAAAGAAAAATATAATGTTGATTTTATTGCAGGAAAAAACGATGAATTTCTTTTAAATATGGCTGTTGACCATGCAAAAATTTATGGTTTTAAAACGCAGACACCTCCTCTACCCGACTTATATACAGATAATTTACCTGATATTAATTTTGGAAACACAACTTTGGATATTTTAAACGTTCCGGGACATACACCCGGACACGTGGCATATTATTGTAAAGCAGAAAATTGCGTTTTTACAGGAGATGTTTTGTTTAAAGGAAGTATTGGTAGAACTGATTTACCTGGAGGAAATTATGACACTTTAATATCCAGCATCTACGAAAAATTGCTTACATTACCTGAAGATTGCATAGTTTATTCCGGTCATGGAGATTCAACCTCAATTGGTTTTGAAAAAAATAATAATCCTTTCCTTGGAAATTAAATAATTTTGAAATTTAAAATATAAGATTCAAAAAATAATAATTTGTTATATTTTGATATTCAAAGCAAATAGACAATATGTCCTGAAAATACTGATAAAAATAATATTTAATTTCGTGATTATATTAAACATAGCGAAGATTAACGAAATAATTCAAAAAAGAAATCACAAAATAAATTAGTAACAAATTTTAAAATGTATAAATCAACTCATAAAATTCTGCTAATAGATGATAGTAAATCAAATATTTTAATATTAAAGGAACTGTTAAGCGAATTTGGTTTTGAAACATACGAAGTATATTCAGGTATTGAAGCAATAGAAGTACTTTTAGAAAATCAATTTGATTTGATTTTACTTGACATTATTATGCCCGAAATAGATGGTTTTGAAACTTGCAGAAGAATAAAACAATATGAAAAGTTAAAAAATATTCCGGTTATATTTTTGACAGCATTAACAGATTTAAACAGCATCGAAAAGGGATTTGAACATGGTGCCGTAGATTACATAACCAAACCATTTAAACAGAAAGAAATACTCGCAAGAATAAGAACACATTTAGAACTAAATGCTTATCGCTCAAATTTAGAACAATTGGTTTACACAAAAACCGAACAACTCGAAAAAACCAATCTAACACTGATAAACGAAATAAATCAAAAAAATATTATTCAATTAGAATTAGAAGACCACAAAAATAAATTAGAAGAAATTGTAAAACAAAGAACAATAGAATTATCTGAAAGTGAAGAACGATTTAGAACAATATTTGAAAAAAACGGTTCAAATATGATTCTAGTAAATCCGGAAAACGGCAAAATATTTAATGTAAACGACACAGCATCATCTTTTTATGGGTATAACAAAGAAGAATTCACAGAAAAAACCATCTTTGACATAAACCCTATGCCAAAAAAAAATCTTATTGAAGAATTAGCAAAAGCAAAATCAAAAGAAAGAAATTATTTTCAACTTAAACATAAATTAAAAAACGGTGAAATAAAAGACGTTGAAGTGTATTCACTTCCAATATCAATAAATAACATGACCTTATTAATATCAACAATACATGATATTACAGAAAAAAAACAAATTCAGAATAAAATACTGAATGCAATAATCGAAACTGAAGAAAAAGAAAAACAAAGATTTGCAAAAGATTTACACGATGGTTTAGGTCCTATTTTATCTACCGCTAAATTATATCTAAAAAGTCTGGAACAAAACTGTAATAATCTATGTCAAAAAAACAATCCTGCAATAATCTCAAAAATTGATGAAATTATAAACGAGGCAATTGTAACAGCCAAAGATATATCTAATCATTTAAGTCCACATATTCTTTCTAATTTTGGTTTTGTAACAGGAATAAAATCAATATCTAAAAAAATTGAAAATTCATCAAAACTAAAATTCAATATATCTTACAATAATGAAAACCGATTTGAACATAGAGTCGAAACATCAGCCTATAGAATTGTTCTTGAATTAATAAATAATACGATTAAACATGCAAAAGCAACGCTAATTGATATTAAAATATTGATTTACCAAGATAAAATATTAATAAGTTATACTGATAATGGTATAGGTTTTGATACTTTAACAATTAATAACGAAAATTCCGGAATGGGTTTAACGAACATAAAAAACAGAATAGAGTCGTTAAACGGAGAATTAGAAATAATTTCGAAACAAGAAAAAGGAATTAATGTAAAATTTTTTATACCTTTGGATACTGAAAATATGTTATAAAAATGAACAAAAAGAAAACACTTTTTATCGTTGACGACCATCAAATGTTTAGAGATGGACTAAAGTTTTTGTTAGCAAAACTTGATAATATTGAGATTATTGGTGAAGCCGAAAATGGAAAACTTTTTATTGATGCAATTAAAAACTTTGAACCGGACATTGTTCTTATGGATATTTCTATGCCCGAAATGAATGGAGTTGAAGCTACAAAAAAAGCCATAGAATTGTACCCCGAAATTAAAATTATTGCATTATCAATGTTTGGAGATGAAGAATATTATTATAAAATGATTCATGCCGGAGTAAAAGGTTTTGTTTTGAAAGAATCTGGTAGTCACGAACTTGAGGAAGCAATTTACTCAATTTTAGGTAATCAGAATTATTTTTCGCAAGAATTGTTACGTAATGTAATTTTCAATATAAACAAAGAAAAAAACATACAAACATCTGAAATAGACAATAATCTTAATATTTCGGCTCGCGAAAGTGAAGTTCTTCAACAAATTTGCTCGGGACTTTCGACAACTGATATTGCTGATAAATTGAACATTAGCAAAAGAACTGTTGAAGGACATAAAGCAAGTCTATTAACTAAAACCGGAACAAAAAATTCTGTAAATTTAATTATGTACGCAATAAAAAATAAACTTGTTGATTTTTAAAACATTACCAACACAAAAATCTCTATTAAGAATATTAATTTTAAAAATTTCTCGTCATAAAATTAAATTTTATGACTTTTTTTTTATTTATAAATCTGAGATTTTTTAGCATCTTCAGAGTCAGATTTTTAAATTTCCTGTTAAAGGAGTATAAGGATATCTTATTATAATTGAAATGGTAACATTTGAAAATATAACATAAAACCTTGTAACGTTTTTGATACATTACAAGGTCTATATTAAAACAGAATATTTCTTTTGAAAAAAACATTATCCTCTAATTGCTTTTATTCCTGGAAGTTCAATACCTTCCATGTATTCTAACAACGCTCCACCACCTGTTGAAACATAACTAACTTTATCGGCTAAATTATATTTATTTATTGCTGCAACACTGTCGCCTCCACCAATTAAACTGAAAGCTCCTTTTGCAGTGGCTTTTACAATTGCTTCAGCTAATTTTTTTGTACCATTTTCGAAATTTGACATTTCAAAAACGCCAACTGGTCCGTTCCAAAGTATTGTTGCTGATTTTGTTAAAACATCTTCAAATAATGCAATTGATTTTTCGCCAATATCCAATCCCATTAAACCATCAGGAACTGCATCAATTGCAGATACACTGATATTTGCTGAATTGTCGAATTTATCGGCATTTACGCTATCAACCGGAAAATAAAGTTTAACATTATTTTTTTCTGCAATTTCAAATACTTTCAATGCCAAATCAAGTTTATCATCTTCAACAAGTGAATTACCGACTTTACCACCTTTTGCTTTTATAAAAGTATAAGTCATTGCTCCACCAATAATTAGATTATCAACTTTTGACAATAAATTATCAATAATTGTAATTTTTGTCGAAACTTTTGCACCTCCAATAATTGCTGTAAAAGGTTTTTTCCCGCTTTTTATAACTTTGTCAATATTTTCAACTTCGTCATTCATAATGTAGCCAAACATTTTATCGTTTGGAAAATAATCGGCTATTAATGTTGTAGATGCATGAGCTCTGTGAGCTGTACCAAAAGCATCGTTAATATAACAATCTGCCAAACTTGCCAAAGCTGCAGTAAACTCTTTGATTTTAGGTTTTAATTCTGCTTTTGCAGCTTTCTTTTCTTCATCAGTAGCAGTTTCGGGAAGACGAGGTTTTCCTTCTTCTTCGTCGTAAAAACGAACATTTTCGAGTAATAGAACTTCTCCTTTTTTTAAATCTTTCGACATTGTTTTTGCAGATTCTCCAATACAGTCGTCAGCAAATTTTACGTCAACGCCCAAAAGAGATGAAAGATGTTTAACAATGTGATTTAATGAATTTTTCTTATCGCCTTTTCCCTTTGGTCTTCCTAGATGCGACATTAAAATTACCGAACCTGTTTCGAGAACTTTTTTAATAGTAGGAATTGCTGCTCGAATACGAGTATCGTCAGTAATTTCGAATTTTTCGTTTAACGGAACATTAAAATCTACTCTTATAATGGCTTTTTTGCCGGTAAAATCATAATTATTAATATTTTGCATAATTGTAATATTTTGTTGTTATTTTTTTGATTTATATATTCAAATTTAAAATTAAAATCTGAAGTTCAAAAATATTTCTTTCAAATATTTTTTTAGGGAAAACTTCAAAATTCGATTTTTTAGAATTTTTTAAATCCAATAATTTCTCTAACTTCGTTTAAAACTTTGCGAGCACTTATCCTGGCTTTTTCGGCTCCTTGTTCTGCAACATTTCGCAAGTAAGTATCATCGTTATAAATCTGAATTATTTTTTCGCGAATTGGCTCATTAAATTTAATAATGTCTTCGGCTAGTTGTTTTTTTAAGTCGCCATATCTTATTTCGCACGAATTATATTTTTCGTCGAAATATTTAATGGTTTCTTTATCTGATACAAGTTCCATCAATGTAAATAAATTTTGAATAACCTCGGGCTTTTGCTGATTAATTTGTGTTGGTCCAGAATCAGTTACGGCTTTCATAACTTTTTTTCTGATTTCTTTTGCATCGTCTAATAAAAATATTCCGTTTCCTTCAGATTTTCCCATTTTTCCGGTACCGTCTAATCCGGGAACTTTTACAAGTTGTTTTCCAAAATTATAAGCTTCAGGTTCGTTAAAATATTCTACTTCGTACAAATTATTAAATCTTCGGGCAATTTTTCGAGCCATTTCCAGATGTTGTTCCTGGTCTTTACCAACTGGTACTTTATGTGCATTGTGAATTAATATATCGGCAGCCATCAAAACGGCATAAGTTAGTAATCCGGCATTTACATTTTCGGGTTGTTTACGGACTTTTTCTTTAAAAGAAGCAGTTCGCTCAAGTTCACCAACATAAGCCAACATATTTAAAAGCAAATAAAGTTCGGTAACTTCCGGAACATCACTTTGTACATATATAGTTGAAATATCTGGACTTAAACCACATGCAAGATATTCGCTTAAAACTTTTTTAACGTTCGAATGTAAATCTTCCGGCTTAGGGTGTGTTGTTAACGAATGATAATCGGCAATGAAAAAAAAGCAATTATTTTCGTTTTGCATTTTTATGAAATTTTTTATCGCACCAAAATAATTTCCAAGATGTAAATTTCCGGTCGAACGTATTCCGCTTAAAACAGTTTCCATATTTTCAATATTTTAATTAAAAATCATTATTATTGTTAGTATCATAAACACTTGTTTTTGTGTCGATGATTGTATCGTTAACATTATTAAAATTTTCCATTTTCAGTATAGGAAAAAACTTAGTCATCAAAAATTTACTGGCATTTGCAAGTTTACTTTTTTGTTCGCTTGGAGGTAAAAAATTTGCATAAATATTTATTTTATACATAACTACTACATATATAGCAATTATAAAGAAAAATTTTGAAATACCAAATCCCAAACCAAGAAAACGGTTTGAAGTTCCTTTTGGAAGTGCACCAGCATGATTTTTAACTTTTAAAGTAATATAATTTGAAAACCAAAGAGCTCCAACAAATATACTTCCTAACAAAATTGCAGCAAATAAATCAGGTTGAGCAGATTTGTCGATAAAGTAGTTGAAAAAAAATTTAGTAAATACTACTGAAAGTACCATTCCGGCAAGTAATGCAAAAAGGCTGATAGATTCAACAATAGCACCTCTTACATAACCTTTATAAGCACCCCAACTTAGTAATAATAAAATAATTACATCAAAAAGACTAATAAACACATCAACATCGGCATCTATATTCATTTTTTTTGTATTTTAGAATAAAATAATATTTGTAACCTTTATATCTTTTTATAATTAACTACTAGTAAACTAATGCAATGTCAAACATTAAATTACGCATAAATTTCAGGTGAAAACAACTGAAATGTGATGTGAATGATATACTTATTAGGCATTTCAATCTGCCTACTTTCACTTTACATTACACAAATTATAAAACTGTTAGTTTTCAATAAATCATAAATATTTTTAACCATACATTTCACATAAAAACACAAAGATTTGTTAATTAATTCATTAAAAAACCAATTCACTTATCATAAGTATTTGTTTTGTAAAATATTATAAAAAGTACACAAAATATTGAGAATTAATATCAGCACAAAATTATAAAAAACTTTTTAAGGTTTTAATAAAAAATGTAATTAAATAAAAACTGACAAAATAAAACTGAATAATTACCATTAAATCAATCTAATATATTTAAAAAACAATAGCAGTTTTAATATTTTTTTTTAATTTATTTTATGTAAAAATATTTCTTATATAAAAAAAATGTAAATTTGCGTTAATATTGTTTTCACAATAGTTGGGGTATAATTTTAAATTTGAAAAATTGAGAATACGAAAATATTTGATTTTAAGTTGGTTGTAAATTTTCTTGTATTTTCAATTTTACTGATTAACATTGATGAAAAATATAACGAAATATTGCTTTCAAAAAAATAATAAATAAAATGGATATTATTGAAAAAAATATCTTGTTAATATGTATAAGTTTTCTAGTATCATTTTTAATAACTTATATATCAATACCTTCAATAATAAAAGTCTCAAAGCTAAAAAATTTGTGCGACCTTCCTGACGATGACAGAAGAGTTCATAAGAATGTTACCCCAACACTTGGTGGAATTGCAGTTTTTGCAGGTTTTGTAATTTCATTACTATTTTTTGTTGATTCTACTGATTTTCAGGAATTAAAATTTTTACTTATATCAGTAATAATACTTTTTTTTGTTGGTATAAAAGACGATATTTTAATGATAGCTCCCTGGACTAAAATGTTTTTGCAAATTATTGCAGCATTTATTTTAGTAGTTTTTGGTAGAGTTCAGATTACCGATTTTCATGGTTTCTTTAACATACACGAAATTCCGCAATTTATTGGGATTCCATTTTCAGTTTTAATTTTTATTGTACTCATAAATGCAATAAATTTTATTGATGGAATTGATGGTTTATCAGCAACAATTGGAATAATTATTACTTCTGCATTTGGTTTCTGGTTTTTTTTGATTGGAGAATATTCGTTTGTATTTGTTGCTGTTGCATTAGTTGGAAGTTTGGTTGCTTTCTTAAAATTTAATCTATTTGATGTTGAAAATAAAATTTTTATTGGCGATACAGGAACTTTAATAATGGGACTTGTAATTGCTTTTCTTGCAATTGAATTTAATCAAAAAAATCTTGAATTAGAACAGAGTTCTGCATTTTATATACTTCCGGCTCCGGCTGTTACATTTGGTATTCTAATAATTCCGCTGTTTGATTTTCTAAGAATAATTTACATCAGATTAATTATCAGAAAACCTCTATTTTCACCAGATAAAAGACATTTACACCATTTATTTCTTAATCTGGGTTTTAGTCACATTAAGACTGTAATAATATTAGGAACTACAAATATATTTTTTATTCTTATTTCGTTTTGGCTATCAGAATTTGTAACAATAAAAAGGCTGCTATTGTTGTTAATCCTGTCAATTATAGGACTATCTATGTTACCAAAATTTATAATTGATTTAAAAAACAAGCGAAATGAGAAGAAAAATATTTCTAAGTAATTTTATTTTTATTTTTTTATGCTTTTTTGCTTTTGTTTCGTGTAAAGCTCAGATAAATAACTCTGATTACTTTAAAAAAAAATATTTTGGCTTTTGTTTCGGAACAAATTATACGTTTATTAAAATAATTGAAAACAAAAATTTTGAAAAAGATTCTGTTATTGATGTTGTTAATAAACCCAATCTCGGTATAAAAATTGGAATACCGATTAATTTCAAAATTACAAGAAGAGTTAACATTTGTGTTTTCCCTTCGTTAAGTTTTTCAACCTCAAATTTAAATTACTACATATCAAAACATAATAACATAAATACAATTAAGGTTTACACCGATTTTAATTCTATAGAAAATTCTGTTTTATTAAAGTATAACTCTGTAAGAACTAATAATATAAATACATATTTCCTTTTTGGATTAAAGCCAGAATACTTTTTTACAAGTTCTGGCAAATTTTATATAAAAGAAGAAGATTCAATTATTGACAGTTACACTATGCCTTTCAAAAAATTTGATATTTCGTATGAATTGGGGGTTGGAATTAATTTGTTTGCACAGAATAATATACAATCGTTTGAATTAATTTTTTCTTCAGGATTGTTTAACATCGCTGTTAAAGACGATTCGGAATTTACACAGATATTTGATTACAATTATTTAAAAATTATTACATTAGCCTATATTTTCAATAAATAATTCTTATTTTGAAAAATTCTATAATAATTGTTTTTATATTTCATATTGCTCTTGCTTTAGGTCAATCAAAATACACAAAAAAGTGGAACAATTTACCTGAAGACTGGAAATTGCATTTTGAAAAAGATGAAAACTTTTCTGAAAACGAAATATTTTATAAATACATTTTTACAAAAGATAGTTTAAATCTTTCTAGTTCTGATATTTCTGATTTTGAATATCTTAAATTATTTAAAACACCACTTTATTTAGATTTATCAAAAACGGAAATAAATACAATATCAGTACTAAACGATTTAGCTTTCGAAAAAATTAACTTAAACAACACCAATATTTCACAAACAAAAATTACCGAATTTTTGTATGGTTACAAACGAGGTGAAAATATTTATTCAACTCAAAAAACGGAAATAATTGTTGAATACAATTTTTACCCAAAAGAGCTGGATGTTACACGAGAAGACTTTATTTGGTGGCAGAATTTAACTAGCAAATGGAAATTATTAATAGAAAGAAATTCTGATATTTACATCGATGATTTGGATAATATTACACCTCAAGAACTAAAAACAATTATAAATCTGAATATTTTGTCGTTTATTGACGAAAACATTGACGACTTAACACCTGTGAGTCAGTTAAAAAATCTGGTAATGATTGACTTCAGCAAAAACATGATTACTGATTTATCTCCACTTTCCGAACTCTACAATCTGGGAGTAATTATTGGCTACGAAAACGAAATAACAGATTTAAAATGTTTACAAAATCTTACAAATCTCGAAGTTATGATTTTGTCCAAAAACAAGATTTCTGACGTAACAATTTTAAATTTGTTAACTAAAATTGAATATCTGGATATTTCGTACAATCAAATAAATGAAACTCTAAATTTAAACGATCTAGAAAATCTGCAATTTATAAATTTTGCTTACAACCCAATTCAAAACATTGATAACATCATTAATTTCAATAATTTGTATAAAATTATTTGTTCAGATTTTGACAAAAACGAAATTAATAAAACACAAAAAACTTTGCCCAAAGTTGAAATAATAAATTTAGATAATGGTAAAAGTACTATTTATTTAGGATTATTTTCACTAATTTTTTCTGCAACAATATTTTCGTTAGGTTTTTTATAATTATTACTAAATTTATTTATTTTTTTTATCCAGATATACCACATCAGAAAAATAAATATATATATAATTATCTTAAATACAAAATGATGATTCAAATCCATATATTCAGGAAATCTGATATTTGTAATGTAAAGACCAATAATGCGTATTGTATTTAATATACTAAAAACCAACAGACCAAGTGGTATATACCATATTTTATTTTTTATATCTCCCGGATAGGCAAGAATAAAACCAACAAACAAACCTATTGGATTGCGACCTAAACAGCCTCTATCAAGCAGAATAGATGTTCCATATTGAATTGAACAAATAGATTTTCCATAAATTTCGGCAGGGTAATTTATTAAGTCCAACAAAAATTTTGTTATTCCTAAATGAATATTTGTCATATAAAATGTACCCTCTTCGTAAATAAAATCAACTATTTCGAGATTTCTAAAAAACATAAAAAAAACTGTCCAAAGAAAATATAAAACAATTCCATTCACAATCAGTTTTATAAACAGATTCAGTTGTCTGTATTTTTCTAAAAGTTCTATAAATATTTTACTTTTCAACATTAAGTTTTGGATTTAAAATATGTCGAGAATTATCTCTTTTTGTTTTTTTATCAAGATTTTTTTTTAAAGCTTCAGTCAAATCTATACCTGTTTGATTAGCAATACAAATTAATACAAAAAGTACATCTGCAAGTTCATCAGATAAATTATTTTCTTTTTCCGAATTTTTAAACGATTGTTCACCGTATTGCCTCGAAATAATCCGGGCAACTTCGCCTACCTCTTCAACAAGAATTGCAAGGTTTGTCAATTCGTTGAAATATCTAACGCCGTAGTCTTTAATCCATTTATCAACAATCTCTTGAGCCTTGCTTATTTCCATATTAAACTCTGTTTTTAGAATCAATAATAATTGTTACAGGTCCATCATTTATTAAGCTAACTTTCATATTTGCACCAAATTGACCTGTTTTAATTTCGTTATCAAAATTCTGTTGCAAAACGTCTATAAATTTGTTATACAAAGGAATTGCGATATCCGGCTTTGCTGCTTCAATATACGAAGGTCTGTTGCCTTTTTTTGTACTTGCATGTAAAGTAAACTGACTTACTACTAAAATTTCTCCATTAATTTCTTTTACAGATAAATTCATAACGTCATCGTTATCCGGAAAAATCCGTAAATTTACTATCTTCTTACAAATCCATTCAATATCAGTAAAATCATCAGAATTTTCAAAACCAGCCAAAATTAAGAGTCCTGCATTTATTTCCGAAACAATTTCCGAATTTATTTCCACAGAAGCCTGGCTTACTCTTTGCACTACTATTTTCATTAAATACGATTTGAGAATTTGAAAAAAATTGGAATTTATTTTCTTTTATTTAAATTTGCAATTTTTGTAAATAAAAAACATTTAAATTATAATACGTTAGTCCAAATATCACAAAATTACGATAACATTTAATTTCATAAAAGTATAAAAAAAAAATTTATATAAAACAACCGTTAAATAATCAGAAATCTGAAAAAAACCGGACAATTACGTGTAAAACATTTATTTTAAATTAAATAGAGATAACAAACACATGAAAAAAGATTTAATAGTTTCAATAATTTTAACATTATTATTTTTACCATACTTTCAAAATAATGCAGAAAATAAAATCACAACCGAATATTCCATAAACAAAACAACACCAACCATCTCTGTTTCAGATAACGAATATGGAATAGAAACCGATAATTTTAATATAGAAGAAGGCGAAATTTCGGCTAATTTATTTATATCAAATCTTTTTGCAAAATATAATGTTTCTAATGATTTATCCTCAAAAATATTAGCAAAATCTAAAAATATATTTGATGTCAGAAAAATTCAGAAAGGCAAAAAATATAAAGTTTTTTTATCAAAAGACAGACGAAAACAAGTTAAATACATTGTTTATGAACAATCGCCGGATAAATATGTAGTTTTTGATTTTAACGATTCAACAAACGTTTATATTGGCGAAAAAGAAATAAGAACAGAGTTGAAAACCGCTTCAGGAATTATTACCTCATCACTATGGGAGTCTATGACAGAAAATGGTATTAATCCACTATTAGCAAACGACTTATCCGAAATTTACGCTTGGACAATAGATTTTTTCGGTTTACAAGACGGCGACAAGTTTAAAATTATTTATCAGGCAAAATTTGTTGATACAATTCAAATTGGAAATGGCGAAATTAAAGCTGCTTATTTTGAACATTATCAAAAAGATATATATGCAATTCCTTTTTATCAGGACAGTACATGGAGTTATTTTAATATTGATGGCGAAAGTTTACGCAAAGCATTTTTAAAAGCACCTTTAAAATATTCGCATATAAGTTCTGGGTTTTCAGGCAGCAGATTACATCCTATTCTTAAAATTTACCGTCCACATTATGGCGTTGATTATTCTGCTCCGTCAGGTACACCTGTTCAAACAATTGGTGATGGAGTTGTAATAGAAGCTAATTATGGTTCGCAATCTGGAAATATGTTGAAAATTAAACACAACGGGGTTTACACAACCGGATATTTACACTTATCAAAGTTTGCAGAAGGAATTGCAGTTGGTTCAAAAGTTACTCAAGGTGAAGTTATTGGTTATGTAGGAAGTACAGGACTTTCAACTGGTCCTCATTTAGATTTCAGAGTTTGGATGAATGGAGAACCAATCGACCCGCTAAAAATTGATGCACCACCTGTTGACCCAATTTCTGAAGCCAATAAAGCAACTTTTAAAAAAATAGCTGATTTTATAATTGACAATCTTAATAAAATTGAATATAATTATGGTTTAGAAACTAAATAATTTTTGTTCTATTCCCAAATACTGTGATGAAATAAATAATTGTGATTTAATTTATTAAACTTTTTTTGTCATGTTGAACTTTTCTCTTGAGCGATAGCGAAAAAAAACATCTTATGGATTTGAAAAATGGATAAAGTGAGAAAAGTTGGCTTTTGTACTTTTTCCGAATATATTTCCAAAAAATTCCTTTTCATACTAAACCGACATCAAAAACACCACTGCACCTTTGAGGTGTTTTCACCTCAAAGCGTAGAATATCAGGTGAAAATACCTGATATATGTATATTTTTTATCGCTAAACTTTATGACGATTTAGTATCAGTATAACTGTTGGGTTTATTTACTAACGTGTCAAGTTTATAAAAATTAGACAATAAAATAAATTTATAAATTTCTTATCACAGTATTTGAGATAAGACTTAATCTTATTTAAGTTTTCATCTTTTTCTTCTGTGCTGCAGGAAATAGTATATTATTCAAAATTAATCGGTAGCCCGGAGAATTTGGAAATAAATCCAACTCCGTTTGAGGGTCACCAACCAGATGGCGATAATCTTCGGGATCGTGTCCTCCGTAGAAAGACCATGTTCCGTTTCCATATTCACCATGAATATATCTGGCTTCTTTAAGTGAATTAGTTTCACCCAAAATTAATATGTCCGATTTTATTAAATCTTTTGTAAAAGCTGTTGTTTGTCCCATAAAACCCTTAATAATTTGAGTATGATTTTGGCATAACATCGTTGGAACAGGGTCCCATTTAGCCGAGAAATCAAATAATGTGAAAAAATCATTTTCTTCCTGAATATTTCTGTCTTTAGTATTATCAATATCAGAAAATTCATAAACATAAGGACTTTTTTCTAATATAAAATTTTCGAATGCAAATGTTTTTGTAAAATCCAGTAAATTTTGAGCATCGGCATTTGCGGCATCTCCATCAAACATGCTTTCGCAGATATCAATACCTTCTGAAGCTAAACAAATATCATAACTATCTGTTGCGGAACACATGGCAAATAAAAATCCTCCACTATAAACAAATTCTTTAATTGTTTTTGCAACATATAATTTCAAATCTGAAACTTTTGAAAATCCTAGTTTTAAAGCTTCTGCTTCTGATTCCGTTACACTGTTTTTATACCATGTCGCATTCCTATAACTACCGTAAAATTTTCCATATTGTCCTGTAAAATCTTCGTGATGAAGATGTAACCAATCATAATTTACTAAATCTCCATTAATAACATCTGAGTCGTAAATTCTTGTATAAGGAATTTCGGCATAAGTTAAGACAAGCATTACAGCATCGTCCCAAGGCTGATAAGATTCCGGAGCATAAACGGCTACTTTAGGTGCTTTTTCAAGTTTAACTCTATCCATATTAACATCAGGCTGAGCAATTTCTACAAATATTCCGTTTGCTTTAGCATCAGCAATTACCTCATAACTAACACCTCTGATTATACATTCGTCTTCAACATCACTATTATAATCAGTAATAAAACTTCCACCTCGGTAATTGAGAAGCCAACTTGCCTCAATTTTGTTCTGCAAAATCCAGTAAGTTATTCCATAAGCTTTAAGATGATTTGCCTGAACATCATCCATAGGAATTAAAATGTATGTTGAATAAGAATATTTTGCATTAAGGAAAAATCCTAAAAAACAAATAATTATTATTAATTTTTTCATGAAAAAATAATTTTGTTATAAATTTTAAATCAATTATTTAAATTAAAAAGGAGGTTCACTATCATTAAAATTACTATTCCCGAAAGCTTTATTTGAAAATGGGTCAAAATTTTGATTTCCACTAAAATCGTCATTCATTTTAGATTTAATTGTTCCAAAATTTGATGAATAATCGTTATCACCAATTGGCATTAAAACAGTTCCGTCACCTTCTTCAAATCGTGCAAATTCGGCTCTAAATCTTAATTCTACATCGCAAACCGCACCATTTCTGTGTTTAGCCAAAATAATTTCTGCTAAACCAGCTGTTGGACGTCCATCAGCAGATTCGGTTAATCCATATTTTTCAGGTCGATGAATAAAAATCACAATATCTGCATCTTGCTCAATTGCACCAGATTCACGCAAGTCAGAAAGTTGGGGTCTTTTATCGCCCGAACGCATTTCTACCGAACGGTTTAATTGCGAAAGTGCAAGAATTGGAACATTTAATTCTTTTGCAATTGCTTTTAAACCTCTCGAAATTGTACTAACTTCCTGTTCTCGGTTTCCTTTAGTTTCGGGTGGACCGGTCATAAGTTGTAAATAGTCAACTACAACAAGTTGAATATCGTTTTGAATTTTTAATCTTCTGCATTTAGCTCTTAATTCAAACAAACTTATTGCCGGTGTGTCGTCAATAAATATTTTGGCATCTTCCAGATTTTTTACTTTAGTTTCAAGTTGTTGCCATTCGTAAGCTGCAAGTTTTCCGGTTTTGATTTTGTCGCCAGGAAGTTCGGTTTCTGATGAAATTAAACGGTTTACCAATTGTATTGCCGACATTTCCAACGAAAAAAAGGCAACAGGTCTTTTGTGGTTAACTGCAATATTTCGGGTCATTGACAACACAAATGCTGTTTTCCCCATTGATGGACGAGCTGCAATAATCACTAAATCTGAATTTTGCCAACCGGAGGTTACTCTGTCTAAACTAGTAAACCCTGATGGAACTCCACTTAAACCATCTTCTCTTAAAGCTGCTGATTCTATGTTTTTTATTGCTTCTTTTAATACAGTATTTATCTGAACAGTTTCTTTTTTAATATTCCCGTATGCGAGATTAAAAATTTCTTTTTCAGCAGAATTAAGCAAATCATCAACGTCTGATGTTTGGTCGTATGCTTTATTCTGAATATCGGAAGCTACTTTAATAAGCTCACGCTGAATATATTTTTGTGCAATAATTCGTGAGTGATATTCCAAATGGGCTGCAGAACCAACCTTTGAAACAAGTTTTGTTATATAAAACGGACCACCTACTAAATCTAAATCGTTGTTTTTTCGAAGTTGTTCAATAACAGTTAACTGGTCAATAGGTTCGTGTTTTGTTGATAAATCAACAACTGCTTTAAATATTTTCTGATGGGCTTCAAAATAAAAACTTTCGGGACGTAAAATGTCGAGAACCTGAATATCAGTTCCACGTTCGAGCATAATTGCACCAATTACAGCTTCTTCCAAATCTATTGCCTGAGGAGGAATTCGACCATATTGTTCGTTTATTTCGTTTATTGTTTTTGATTTGTTGTATTTTTCAGCCATTTTTTTATGTTTATATTTCAAAATTTTGCCAAAGTTTAGTACTTTGGCAATTTAATATGATAAATATTTAGAATATTATTAAAAAAAATTACTTTTCGTTAAAAACACCCATTTCAGAAAATTTTTCAATTCTGGTTTTCATTAATTCTTCTATAGGTATTTTTTCAAGAATATTAATTTCGTTTAATATCAATTTTTTAACTGCTGCAAAAATTTCGTCTCTGTTAGAATGAGCACCACCAACAGGTTCTTTAATTATTCCGTCAATTAATTTGTTGGCATACATATCTTCAGCTGTTAATTTTAGTGCATCTGCTGCTTCTTTTTTAAAATCCCAGCTTCTCCATAAAATTGAAGAGCAAGATTCTGGTGAAATTACAGAATACCAAGTATTTTCAAGCATGTAAACTTTGTCTCCAACACCAATTCCAATTGCTCCACCAGATGCACCTTCGCCAATAATTATGCAAATTATCGGAACTTTAATTCTGAACATCTCAAAAAGATTTCTAGCTATAGCTTCGCCTTGTCCTCTTTCTTCCGCTTCAATTCCGGGAAAAGCACCAGGTGTATCTATTAACGTAACTATTGGTTTATTAAACTTTTCAGCCAATCGCATTAATCTTAATGCCTTACGATAACCTTCGGGATTTGCCATTCCAAAATTCCTATACTGACGCAATTTCGTATTTTCACCTTTTTGCTGACCAATAAACATTACAGTTTTACCATCTACACTTCCAAAACCACCAATCATTGCTTTGTCGTCTTTAACTGTCCGGTCACCATGAAGTTCGATAAAATCGTCAGTAATAGCTTTGATATAACTCAACGTATATGGACGTTCGGGATGACGAGAAACCTGAATTCGTTGCCAAGGAGTAAGATTTTCGTAAATCTCGGCTTTCTTCAGAAGTATTTTTTCGTCTAGTTCTTTAATTGCTATTGTAACATCAACGCTACTTGATTCTCCTATTTCCTTGAGTTTTTCAAGCTGCTCATATAATTGATGTAAAGGTTCTTCAAATTCGAGTAATACCATAATTGCGATTTTTTAATAATTACAAATCTACAAATAATAATTGGTAGTTTTATGACGGAAATAATAAAAGTAGTTAAAAACAGATGTTATGCTTTGACATAAAGTTAAATAAAATTTATCAACATAAAAATATTTTAGTTAGTAATATGTTGATAAAAAATATCAATAAAATAAAAGAGAAATTAGTTTTTGGAAAAAACTTATTTGGTTTTTGATTTATTGAATGTATAAATATATCCTATTGAGAATTGTGTTGGCTTGTAAAAAACTTTACTGTAATTTGATATTTCGAAAGCAAGTTTATTTTTTTTGCCAAGAATTAATCCGTAAGAATTTATAAATATTCCGGTAGTACCTAAAAATCGGTCTGCAACAGGCATTTGACCGTAAGTAAAACCATAAAAATAATTAGATGCTAAAAAACATCTGGGAGTAAGATATATTGATAAATAGTCGGTTGGATGAATTGATAGAAATAAAGGTATTGATAAATTAGTTGTTGCAAATCCAAATATAGCGGGAACAAAGTTAAATCCTAAATCAAAACCTATTGAACTTGCAAAAAAAGTTTCTTTATTTCCAATTATCTGATATTTTAAGTTTGAACCTACATTACCAAGTAAGTCAATATTTATTCCTAAATCAAGTTTCTCTGTTAATCCAAACGAACATTTTAATCCGCCATTAGGCATACTAAACAATACATTATCAACATCGGTTGTATCAGTTTGATAATAAACTGAAGTATTCGAAAAATTTCCGTAAGTTACATTTGCCGAAAATTCAGCATTATTTTTACCTAATGTTCTGCCTGTTTGCATTGAAGTTAGGCTTATGCAACCGCTAAACAGGAAAAGCAAATTTGCAACTAAAAATGATTTTAACAAGAATATCAAATTCTTCATTTTGTTTTTTATGAATTAAAAATCAAAAGTTTATAAAAAAACGAAATTCTAACATTAAATTAGAATTTCGTTTGAAAAAAATTTGAAACTAAATATTCTGAAATAATTAATCAGAATGTAACTTCAGTATCTTTAAACGCTTTAAGTTCCTTTTTTAAAATTTTTGTATCAATTGTGTTTCCTGAAATATCAAGTGTATTAAGTCTTGCTAAATTGGAAAAATCAGCTGGAAGTTCGGTAATTTTATTATTTGCAAGATTTAAATCGGTAAGACTTGTCATTGCAAAAACTTCTTTCGGAAAAACGGTAATATTGTTATTTCTCAAGTGTAAAGTCTGCAAATTAACTAAACTTGAAAGTTCCATAGGCAAACTATCAAGTTGATTATCTGCTAAAATCAATACTTTAAGTTTTGTAAGATTTCCAATTGACGATGGCAAACTTGTTAAAGCATTTGACGAAACAGATAAAACTTCAAGATTTGTAAGATTTCCAATTTCTACGGGTAACGAAGTTAAACTATTGCCAACCAAATGCAGAATTTTTAAATTTGTAAAATTTCCTATTTCAGATGATAACGAGTTAAGGTTTTGCATTCTCAAATCAAGCGTCTGTACATTTGACGGATTTGCCAAAGCTTCGTCAAACGAAGTGTATTTTTGCGAAAAGCCGAGATTTAAAATCAAACTTATCAGCATTATTGATATAAATATTGTTTTCATATTGTATATTTGTTTAAAAAGTTTATTCATTAGGTTAATTAATAATCGTAATAGTTTTTCCATTTTATATCTGTAAAATCTTGCATCTTTTTTTTCTAATCACAAATTTGATTAAGCCAATTTCAAAAATTTGCTATTATTGTGTACCGCCATTTGCAAATAAAACTCTTCACCAAGTTGCTCTCTTAAGAAAGTGCTGAAATGATGCTCGTTAACTTCAATTTCGTCCATATAAAAATCAGAACCGAATAATATTTTATTTTTATATCTGTTATCTGTCAAAAGGTTTTTAAGAGTTTCAAAATATTTTTTATCGAACATTGTGTAAGAAATATCAGTGTAAACGTTTGGATATTTTTCAATTAATTCGAGAATTGTTTCAACCCAGTTTTCGTCTAAAATTTTATTTTCGCCTTTTACAAAATCTGCCCAATCTTCCATACCACCAAAGTGTCCTAAATCGAGTCTTAGATTAGGAAAGTCATCAAGAACATATTTGTAATTTTTTGGGTTTGTCCAGTTTCTGATAAAATATTTGTTTTTTTCGATACTTAATCTTTCTCCTGTTCTAGGGTGTACGAGGTCTTTTTCAAAAAGTTTTCCTCGATAATAAATTCCACCTCTACTGCAATGTGTTGTTATTGGAATATCATTTTTTTGAGCATATTCATACACTGGATAAAGTCGTTGGTCGAAAGGAAAAAATCCAAGTGGAGGATAAATTTTGATACCTTTTCCGCCTTTGTTTTCAATAAAATCCTTTATTAAATCAAGTAAATTTGGTCTGCGAGGGTCTGCAGCTATAAATGGATAAATCTGATTTCCGTATTTGGCTTTTAAAAATTGTAAATCTGCTAATTGCGACATAAAATCCAAATAACATTCACCGGCTTCCATGTATTCAAAATCCATTGAAAGTACCACAAAACTGCTATTTTCGGGATAATATTTCTTTAGGTTTAAAAATACTTCTTCGGCTGATTTTCTATCATTCTGATTTACAAAATTAGAATACCTGTCGAAAGTATCATCTGAATTTAATGGATTTAACGAATTTAAAAATCTTGCAAAACTTTTTGTTAATTTGTATCTTATTAATAAACGTACCAGCATTAAAGGCAAAAATTTATGTGGTACATTTTTGTTTATAAAAATATGAGTATGTATATTTATTATTTTCATTAATTGTTAAGTTTAATTGTCTGAAATGAATTTTACAAACTACATACCAAATTAAGTTTTGAACATATAATTTTGTCCATTTCTTATTTTATATTTACTCTAAAATTTGTTTCATCAATAATAAAATCAAAAAGTCTTCTTTAAAGTACTTTATTAAATTCATATTAGTCTTTATGTACAATGTTTACAACATTAAACACACTATTTACAATAATAAATAAGGCAAGTTACATAAGTAAATACATCTGATAATTAATCCTTTAGCTTTATTAAATTTAGAAAATATATTAAAAAAACCTTTGTTTATTCATTTTAAAAATATTATTTTGTTTGTTTTTATAATTAAAAAGTAGTATTTTTCGTTTCAATATAATACATTTTTTACTCAATTATAACAAATAACAAACCGAAAAATGAAAACTAAATCAGTATTAATTGGTATAATTTTAACATTTGTTTTTTTAAGTTCAAAAGCTCAGGACGAGTTTGAAATTTTAATTTTTGACAGCAGTATTCAGACTGCCCCTGTCTATAACATTGGCGAAATTAAAAACGGTTCTCAAGAAATGTTAACATACAAAATAGTAAACAAACGCAAAACTGATGTTGAAATTAAAAATGTAAGAGCTCCGCAAGGTTATATGGCATCAATTTCGTCAAATACTATTGAAGCAAAAGATGAAGTAACAATACAGATAATGTTTGACACACAATTCATACAGAAAAAAGGTGAATTTGATGAAAAAATTATTATTAAAACCGATTTAATTCAAGATATTGAAATTGAAATTAAAGGGGTGTATCTTCAATAAAAAACTTTGAAAACTTTGAAAATATACAAGATAAGAATTTTTGCAGCTTTTTGTTTTTTACTGACTTTCTGCAACTGTAATTCTCAAAATAACGATATTATGATAAACAGAAAACCAGCCGTAGCAGGGCAATTTTATTCTTCAAATCCAGATACTTTAAAACAAGAACTTGATAGTCTTTTTGCTAAAGCAAAACATCCCAAATTTAAAAATATAAGAGCAGTAATTTCACCACATGCAGGCTATGTTTTTTCGGGAAAAGTTGCTGCAAGTTCATTTAATCAACTTGATATTTCAGTAAAATATAAAAATATATTTTTGATTGGTACAAGCCATCATCTAAATTTGAATGGTGCATCTATTTATAATAGAGGAAATTATGACACTCCGTTTGGCGAAGTAAAAGTAAATCTTGAGATAGCAAATAAACTGATTGATAATTATTCTGTTTTTGAATATAACATCAACGCGCATAAAAACGAACATAGTAACGAAGTTCAACTTCCATTTTTACAATATAAATTAGATTATGAATTTTGTATAATTCCAATTATAATAGGTTCAAATTCAATTGATACTATAAAAATAATTGCAGAAGCCCTAAGACCATACTTTACTTCTGAAAACTTGTTTGTAATAAGCACCGATTTTTCGCATTACCCCGATTATGAAAACGCTCAAACAAATGATAAAAGAACAGCTGATGCAATAATTTCAAATTCACCCGAAATATTTATAAAAACAATAAATGAAAATAAATATAAAAAAATACAAGGCTTAGTTACAAGTATTTGTGGCTGGTCGGCAACATTAACGCTTTTATATTTAACAGAAAATAATCAAAATATTAAATATAACATTGTTGATTACCAAAATTCGGGGGATTCATTTTTTGGAAACAAAAATAAAGTTGTTGGCTATTATTCGATTGCAATAGAGGATTTAGAGCAAATATCAGATTCTGAATTTAAATTAAGTGAAGAGGAAAAAATAATATTACTTGATTTAGCACGAAACACAATAAACCAATATGTTACGAACAGAAAATTTCCAGAAATAGATTCAACTATTTTAACACCAAATTTAAAAACCAAATGTGGCGTTTTTGTAACTTTACATAAAAATAATCAATTGCGAGGTTGCATTGGCAGATTTGGAGAATCAACCGAATTGTATAAAGTTGTACAGCAAATGGCAATTTCGGCAGCTACCGAAGATAATCGCTTTCCAATAGTTGAAAAATCAGAAATTGAAGAAATTGAAATAGAGATTTCGGTTTTGACACCGATGAAAAAAATTGAAAGTTTAGACGAATTAGAAATGGGAAAACATGGAATTTACATCAAAAAAGGAATTTCGTCCGGAACTTATTTACCACAAGTTGCTGAACAAGTTAACTGGACAAAAGAAGAATTTATTTCACATTGCAGTAAAAACAAAGCTGGTATAGGAGAAGACGGATGGAAAACTGCTGATTTATATACTTATGAAGCAATTATTTTCTCAGAAAAAAAATAACCAAAACATCGGCTTTAGCTGATTTTAAAATAATATAACCAAATACCTAAAACCAAATTATATGAAACCACCTAAACAAAATCAACTTTTTTTTATACTGATATTTCTGATTTTTATCTTTTCAGGATTTTCTTTTCCGATAAAAAAACCGCCTGTTGATGTGCCTAAATCCGATAGCACATCACAACAAACATATACTATTGATTCAATTGCAGTTCCAATTTTTGATAGTGCTTACGAAAGCAAAGTCATTACAGTTATACAACTTTACTGGACAGATGAGTTTGATTTTGAAGAAGCTCGAAAAGTGCTTAAAGGCGAAGGATATGCTATCAAAGGCTGGAAAACTGAAGCTCCACCTATTGACGATTTTGAAGAAGCTTTAAAATTATCTAACCAATTGTGGATTATTTCTGATAACACACGAAAACTTGAACCTGGGCATATCGAACTTATTAAAGAATTTTTTGAAGCAGGACACGGTGTATATCTGATTGGTGATAACAGTGATTATTATGCAGATGTTAACTTTATTGGTAATGTTCTTGTAAATGCTACATTATATGGAGAATACAGCGGCGAACAACTAATTACTTTTCCAACTGATACAAGTAAAATATCAAAAAACAGCAGCAATACAAACAAAAATAATATTAACAATAATAACAAATACAACAGCAATAATAAGAACAACATAAATAACAACAACAAAAATAATATTAATAATAAAAACGGAAATTCGCAGAATATTAACAAAACAAATATTGCTCAGACTGCTAAAAAAGGTAAATTAATGAAACATGATATTACCGATGGATTAACACACTTATACGAAGGAATTACCGTATCGGGACTTAGTTCAAAATCTGCAAAATTAAATCCGGTAGTTTATGGCTCTGATAATGAAATTTTAATTAGCACTTACGAAGAAAACGACCGCAGACTTATACTTGATGGAGGTTTTACAAGATTATACAATAGCTGGGATGCACAAACGTCAAAATACATTCAAAACGTAGTAAAATGGCTCGCAAATACACCTAGATTTGAATCTCAAACAACAGTAACAGTTACAACAGATTCAAATAGTGAATATTGTGCTCAAACAGTAGTTGATTCAGAAGCAACACCTGAAAATTAAATAAAAAGTTCCTGTAATTTATAAAATTCAGGAACTTAATATACTTTTTAAACACAAACTAATCAACTAGTGGATTGTAAAGCTAAAGTTGTTAGGTAAAAAACACAAGACAAGTGTATCAATATCAACGCATTTCAGGTGTTTTCACCTGAAATTTGTGTATCATTTAATGGTTTACATTATACTAGTTTTTCAAAATACTTCCGGTATATTTTTTATCATCTAAAATTAATTTATAAATATAAATTCCTGATTTTATTTCTGATGTGATATTCCATCTGAAGTTGTAATTACCTTTTTCAAGAAATTGATTGTTTGCAAAAGTTTCAATTTTTTTTCCGGTTATATCAAATACTTCCAAAGTAACAATTTTTGAACTATCCAAAACAAACACAAAATTAATATAATCGTTAAACGGATTAGGATAATAAAATATAACTTTTTCATTTAAGTTTTCAAAAATCTGAGTGGCTGAATTTGAAAAAGAAATAGTTTTAATTTTTGAAATATTTTTATTATCAGTTATAACAAAATTAATATCCCAAGTAAAGTTTTCCAAAACGGTTAAGCCTTTAAAAACACCATCTTCGGTAATTTCCATTCCAATTGGAAAAGATTGAGGGACAAATTTAAACATTGTATTCTGTGGATTTCCAATACCTGAATTAGAATAAAAACTATAGTTCAACAAATCCCCATTTGAAACACCTGAAACCCAAGAAATATTATCAGTAATATTTCCACCATAATAAAATTCAATTTCGCCACTTGAAAATAATTTAAGTGCAACATCAATATTAGCTTCCTGAACATCAAATAAAGAAGATTTCCATCTTATAATAACATAATTATCTGTCATTTCATAAAATATTCCGTCATTATCCTCAGGATAAAACATTAAATCTGAGGCAAAAACTGCTATCATTTTAGTTTGTTTTACCATTTCAGGAGTTCTAAGAAAATCAAATTCGGGAACAAAAATTATAGAACCATCTGTATTTACAACTATTTGATTATAATTTTTACCATAATATGGAAAGTCAAAATCAAGGTCTAAAACTGCAACTCCATCATCTTGATTTGTAGGTGTTAGTTCAACAGAAGAAATTAATGGAAATGTACTTGTAAGCGTTTCTTCTTCATAATCTAATTTTATGCTAAATTTGTAAGGAGCCTCTCCTCCATCTCCAATTAACTGATATTGATAATACTCATCAATAAAAGCAACCGGTAAAAATTGAGTAACTATTGCTGGAGAATCAAAGTTTATATCTACGTTAACCGAAAGCCAAGTAAACGAATTATTTAAAATTGTAACCATTTCGTTATTACAAGTATAATCATTATTTTGCTCAGTATCTTCAACTTTATACTCCCAAATTTTACCTGTCGATAAATCATTTGGGTCGTTTTCGTAAACCCCCAAAAATATTTTGCAATCGCTATCACTTTCAACATAACTTAGTAAAGGTGTAATATCTAAACTAATTTCAAGCGGAGTAGTATTAGAACCATTCATCTGAAAACTTCCACCCTGAAAATTGAAAACAGGAAAATCCAGAATATAATCGGGTACAGTTGAATTAATATCAGACGAAATACCAGCTTTTATTGATAATTTATTTCGAGAAGAATGATTAATTTTTGTCTTCAAAATCAGTAAAGGCGAATATTCAGATTTTACTAATATTGAGAATACCTTTCCAGACAAAATGCCTCCATTTTCAGCTGGTTCAGCCAAAAGTTTATACATAATATACGCCTTTCCACCATTTGCCCATGAAGTTCCCCAACTGTTTACCATAATTAATGCACCTTTTTCCCAATCACGCATATCAACAATATTGTCTTCGTTAATATCAACATTTGTTGTAATTTGCCCATCGCCATTAAAATCAAATTCTATGTTATCGTTCCAACCAACAATTGTCATTGCATGATTTACAGTGTGTCCAAAATGAGTAATTTTATTTCCCGAACTTAAAGTAAATTCGTTAGTAACACCAGCCGAAAAATTTGCCAATCCACCTGTTTCAGAACCTTCTAAATGGTCAAACAACCAATACTTTAGAGTTGTTAAACCTTCTGGAGTTGAAACATTTATTGCAAATTGTTCATGAACTCTGTTTTCCATTGCACTTTCATAATTTCCGTAGCCATTCATCCAAAACGTTTCATTAATCGACAAACCTCCATAAATTAATGAATTTGGACAACCATTAGCTTTAATTATATTCCAACCATCACTATACCAAGAGCCATTATCACCATTACCACCATTAAGAAAATTATAAGTAAAGTGCGAAGGGTATTGATTTTCTAATATACTAGCATCTGTGTTACGAATTCGATTAATTTCGTAAGTAAAATTATATGCAATTCCACTTGCTTGTGCACAACTTCCGTTAGACTGATTAAAAATTGGTCTAAAAAACATTTTTTGAGTATTATCTAAAGTTTGAGGTAAACTTTTTTTATTTTTTTCAGAAATATTTTCTAAAACTTTAATAGAAGCTATTTCTTCTTCTGTAGGAACTCTTAAACCTCCGACAATCCAAGGTTCACCATTTTTATCAGGATTAATATTTAAATTCTGTGATTTTATACTTGTCAAAATAAGAAAAGTTAAAAAAAGGACTAAATATTTTTTCATATTCATATAATATTTTATAGGTTAATATTAAAATTCATTCATATAAGTAATCTTTTAAAATATATTCACAAGTCTTTTGCTAAAAGGTTGCAGGTGAAAACACCAGCAACGTGTAGAGTACACCAGTCAAGTGTTTTCACCTGACTCACAAACAACAACAAAACGTGAAACTTGTGGATTAAAGGTTATAAAAAAAGCTGCAAGTTGCAGCTCAATTTTTTATTAATCTTCATTCATATAGTTTTCAATATCAGCTGTCAGTTCCATATTGTGAAAAACATTTTGAACATCGTCGTCTTCTTCAAAAGCATCAACTAATTTTAAAACAGATTTTGCAGTATCAACATCAACCTTTTTATATATATTTGGAATTCTTTGAAGTTCTGCATTTTCAGGTTCAATTTTCATTTTTTCAAGTTTACGCTGCATATTACCAAAATCTTCAAACGAAGTTGTTATAATATATTTATCATCAACAAGTTCTAAATTTTCAGCACCAGCATCAATAACTTCAAGTTCAAATTCTTCGGGGTCAATAGTGCCTTTTGGAACTTCAAATATTCCTTTTCTGCTGAAAATAAAACTCAAACAACCATTATTTCCCAAACTTCCGTTACGTTTATTAAAAATTGCCCTCATATTTGAAATAGTCCTATTGTTATTATCAGACAAACATTCAATAAAAATTGCAACACCTCCCGAAGAATATCCTTCAAAAGTCATTTCCTGATAATTTGCACCATCTCCTGAAGCTTTATTTATTGCTCTATCAATATTATCTTTAGGCATATTTGCACCTTTTGCATTTTGAATTGCCATTCGCAAACGAGGATTTCCTTCGGGGTCAGCACCACTTTCTCTAACAGAAACTTGAATTTCTTTAACTATTCTCGAAAAAATTTTTGAGCGTTTCTGGTCGGCAGCTCCCTTTTTTCTTTTAATTGTTGACCACTTATTATGACCTGACATATACGTTTTCTGATTTAGTTTAAAAATAATCACAAATTTATAGAAAAAAAATTAAAAAAATACATCAAATTTTAGAAAATATATTACAAATTAGTTTAATTTGCGTTATATATATAAATACTGTAAATATGTTTTTATGATATTTTATTTAAAATTCTGTATTTAAGATTTTTATCTAAATTTCAAATCAATTTTAATAATTTTTCTTCTTATATTTTTAAAAAATGGATAATATCAAAAAATTTTATATCGAAACTTATGGTTGTCAAATGAATATTGCTGACAGCGAGCTTGTTGTTTCGATACTTAAAAATGCAGGATACGAACACACTACTGACTATAATAACGCCAACATAATATTTGTAAACACCTGTTCTGTAAGGGATAACGCAGAAAGTAGAGTAAGAGGACGTTTGAATGTTTTCAAATTTATGAAAAAATCAAATAAAGGAACAATTATCGGTATTTTGGGTTGCATGGCTGAACGACTTAAACAACAGTTACTTGAGGAAGAACAAGTTTTGGATATGGTTGTTGGTCCTGACGCTTACCGCGATTTACCTAATTTGTTGAAACAAGCTGAAAGTGGGGAGAGAGCTATAAACGTTGAACTATCAAGAGAAGAAACTTATGCCGATTTAAGTCCTGTAAGATTAGACGAAAATGGTGTAACTGCTTATGTTTCAATAATGAGAGGTTGTAATAATATGTGTGCTTTTTGTATTGTTCCTTTTACTAGAGGAAGAGAAAGAAGCAGAAATCCCGAAACGATTATTCGCGAAATTAACGAACTTGTAGAAGCAGGTTATAAAGAAGTTACTTTACTTGGACAAAATGTTGATAAATATAACTGGTACGATGGTGAAGTAAATTTTGCTAAATTACTCGATAAAGTTGCGAAGGTAAATTCTTCATTGAGAGTTCGTTTTGCTACATCTTATCCGCAGGATATGACAGATGAAGTTTTATACACAATTGCAGCTAATAATAACATTTGCAAATATATACATCTTCCTGTTCAATCAGGTAGTTCGAGAATGCTGGAAATAATGAAACGAGGTTACGACAGAGATTGGTATTTGAACAGAATTGATGCTATTCGCAGAATTATTCCAGATTGTTCTATATCAACTGATATAATTACAGGATTTTGTACCGAAACCGAACAAGACCATCAAGACACACTGGAATTGATGAATACTGCCAAATTTGATTATGCCTATATGTTTAAATATTCGGTTAGACCAAATACATTTGCTGCAAGAAATTATGAAGATGATGTTCCGGAAGAAATAAAAATAAGAAGATTAGATGAAGTTATTCATTTGCAAAATAAATTATCACTCGAAAGTAATAAACGTGATTTGAATAAACTTTTCAACGTTTTGGTCGAAGGCGTTTCAAAACGTTCTACCGAAAAATTATTCGGCAGAAATTCGCAAAACAAAGTTATTGTTTTTCCTTCAGAAGTTAACAGAGTTGGAACTTACGTTGATGTATTAGTAACTAATTGTACTCAAGCAACTTTAACAGGATTTATAAAAGGTGATTTAAGCAAATTGCAAATAAAATAATACACATTATAATTAAACATTAAACTTACAAAACTTTGCATTTCAAATTAGTCATTTAGATGTAAAGTTTTTGCTATTGCTTCAACCTGCCAGAAATAGATTTTTTTTTCGAGTTTTCCGGCATATACATATCCTTCAACAGTAATAACCTTTTTTATTTTTTTGTCAATCTGTGATAAACTTATAAAAGGACCACCTAAAAATGCTCCTTCAGTTTTCCATAATCCACGTAATTCGTAAATATACTGATTGTTTGAGTAATATTCTTTTAAATAAACAGGAAGCATTTTCTCTGTTGTCATATATGAATTGCTATTTGGACCAGGAACGTTTATCTTCAAAACAGAATCTCGTTTTGAAATTAAATAATCATCTGTAAATGAATTCTCATTTTCGTAATCATACCAATAAATTAATATTCCTTGCGAAGTAGCTGAAGTTTCCTTTGAAATCCATATAAAATTATCTTTAGCAACATCTAAATTATAATCATCTGGAATTGAAATCGAAATTTTATACTTATTCTTTAAAATCTTCTCAATTTCTTTATTTTCTGAAAGTTTAAAAATATTCTGAAAACGTAAAATTTCTGAATTTAACAAAGTATCAATAATCAACTGAGAATTTTTAACGAATAATTCTTTAAATGACAATTCATCTTTAGCACAAAAACTTATAATTATTTGTGGTTTTGCCCATTTATCATTTTCAATTATCAACAATGGCTCTGTATATTGATTTGAAATTTTGGAAACAATTATATTTCTATGCGACTTGAAAAAGTCATTTAGAGCATTTTGAGGAATTTGTGAAACTTTAAAAATGGGCTCAGCTTGTGGAAATCCTAAGTGATTTTGAGAAAGAATGTTGAATATTGTATCACCGGTATTTCCAAGCCATTTATTATCATCGATAATTACAATAACTTCTCCTACTGACCCTGTACTTTTTTGAAGAAATGACGATTTGGTTTTATCGCATGATACTAAACATATAAAAATAAATATAGAAATAAAGGGTAAAAATATTCTGTACTTTTTCATTAAATAACAAATAAAAAAATCAATCTATTGATAAATAAGAATTTACAACAAATTGATTTTTAATTTCTTTTGATATATTTTTTTTAAATTTAATTCATCAATAATAAGTTATAATTATAAAATTAATGTTTCTCAAAAAAATTTAAATTCTCAAATTAACACTATTTGAAATTATAGCGAACTATTAATTTTTTCAAAAAAATATTATTTTTTTATTTCAACTTCTTTTTCCTCACTTGGAGTTGTAGTTTCAGTTGCTTCTTTTTTAACATCAGCTTTAACATCAGCATTTACATCAGTTGCAGCCTTTTTAAATTCTTTTATACCTTCGCCAACTCCTTTAAACATTTCGGGTATTTTTTTTGCTCCAAAAAGTAAAACCACCAATAAAATAATGAGTATTATTTGCCATGGTCCCACCATCCCCAATAAAATAGGTAAATTCATGATTAATTAGTTTTAAGTTATTAAAATTACTGCAAATTTACAAAATATTATTATTTAGTTAACTTAAATATCAGTAAAAAATTATCTGAAAATGGTTAATTAACTAAAATACGTGTCTGATAAAATCATTACCAAGTGCAAAAACCATTAGAGTTAATAAAATTACCATTCCGACAATTTGAGCAATTTCCATAAATCTGTCGCTTGGTTTTTTACCAACTATAAGTTCGTAAATCAAAAACATAACATGTCCACCATCTAATGCCGGAATAGGCAAAATATTTACAACTGCAAGCATTATTGATAACAAAGCTGTTAAAGACCAGAAAGATTGCCAGTCCCAAGTACCGGGGAAGATTTTACCAATAGAAATAAAACTTCCTACCGATTTATAAGCTTCAGTTTTAGGTGTAAAAAGCAGTTTTAATTGTTTCAAATACGATTTAATTTCTTCTGCACCTTTTTTAAGTCCGGCAGGAACAGATGCCAACAACGAATATTTTTTAACTTTATATTCAAAGAATTGAGAATAATCTCCTAAAGGTGCTATTCCTAATAAACCTGTTTCAGGAACAACAACATTTATTATTTCTTCCGCTTCATTTCTTAAAACTGTTACAGAAATGCTATCACTTTTATGATTTTGAAGAGAATCTTTAAATTCGTCAAAAAATTGGACTTTATAACCGTTTAATCCAATAATTTTATCTCCAACTTTAAACCCAGCTTTTTCTGCAACCGACTCTTCTGCAAAAGCACTAATTACAAAAGGAATACGAGGCGTCATAAAAGCTTCATTTTTCAGAATTTTAGAAATATCTTCAGGATTTAATTTGATATCTAACGGAATACCTTCACGGTCAACAGTTATTGTATTTGGTTCTGTAAGAATAGCTTCAAGATAAGCATCTCTAAAATTATCAGCATCTTTACCATTAACTTTCAATATTTTATCACCATTCTCAAAACCAAGGTCTTGCCAAAGAGAATCAACCATAACTCCATAAGTCATATTTTGAGTAGGCAAATAAGTTTCACCCCATGTAAAAAATGAGAAGATATAAATCAGAACAGCAAGGATAAAATTAACCAGCACACCTCCAATCATTATTAACAATCGTTGCCAAGCTTTTTTTGAACGAAATTCCCATGGTTGTGGTGGAAGTTTCATTTGTTCCTTATCCATTGATTCATCTATCATTCCTGATATTTTTACATAGCCTCCAAGTGGAATCCAGCCAATACCATATTCGGTTTCACCTTTTTTGATTTTGAAAAGCGAAAACCATGGATTAAAAAACAAATAGAATTTTTCGACTCTGGTTTTAAATAATTTTGCAAATCCGAAGTGTCCTAATTCGTGGAATATAACTAATATAGACAAACTTAGTAATAATTGGGCTATCCTTATAACAGTTTCCATCAATTTAAATTAATTGTTTTGATTTTTTAAAATAAGATTGCAAATGTAAACAAACAAATCATAATACCCAAAACAGATAAAGTATTGATAGAAAAATGAATGTTTTGAGAAAATAAAAAATATAATTATATAATTGAATACCAACATTTTTTATGTTTGTGATATTAAATTATTTTAAGATTTTTTAAATTTAAAAATTTTTCTTAATTATTCGTTTGTTATCGGTTAACCCTTTTTCTTTAAAATATTTAATACGACCGCGAGAAATCGTATTTCTGTAAAAAACACCATCATCAATCCAGTTGTTTTTATCATCAAGGCAACCAAAATTCTTTGAATTAATTGATTGAAAGACTTCATAAGATTTTTTAAATCCAAATAAATAATTATTGAAACTTAGTTTTACTCCAAATAAAAAACCTGTTTCTTCAAAAATTTTAGCGACCTCTTCGTTTAGCTGAATTGAAAACAAGTGAACTCTTTCAGAATTAATATTTTCAAAATCTGATGCTTGAAATTTTAGTCTTAATGTCTGAGAATTACTTTGCCATATAAAATCAAATTTTGTTGGTAAAACTGATGTAAAATCAAGTCTCATTTTTCTAGCAAAATTTGAATATCGTGTAAGAGTTGTTTTTTTTTCAATATTATATGAATAGTAATCTTCTATATAAGAAACTTTCCTGTTTTTAGTTAACCTTACCAAACCTTTTTGAAAATCGTCCCAGAATTCTTTACCAAAAGTATATGCTGCAAAAATTGAAACAATTGATTCAACTGATATTAAAATTTCAGGTTTGAAAATTGCAAAAACAAGTGTTATTATAACGCCAAGAATAGTTCCGAAAATTCGTTTTGAGTTATCGGCAATTGGAATATAAACCGACCTGTGTTCTGATATTATGTCTTTTACATACTCCTCGAAAGGATTAAACTTAAAATGGTCGGATGAAATTCTACGGTCAAAAGGATAAATTACAAAATGTGCTTCAAAAGACTTTAATTGCTTTATTTGATGGGTGTTTGTTAATAAAATATCATAAATATTATTGTATTTTTTATTTTTACGAAGGTAAATTAATTCTTCAATTTTTATGTCTTTCAATTTCATTTGAATGATTTTTTTTCAAAGGTATAATATTTATTTTATCATTTAATTAACATCATGAAAAATTTCATAAGGACATTTATTAATTATCTCTTCAAATTTACTTATATCTACATCATTTCCAAATAATATATAAATATTCATTCTTGATAAAACTTTCCAAATAATTTCACCTTTTGTATCGAAATAAACTCTGTAATCATTTAAAATAACCTCATTATTATCAGCTTCATAAGCTTTTTCTTTAGTACTGATAAAAACAAACCGTAATGCTAAATCTTTATCATAGTAAAGGGAAATTTTTAAAAAGCCATCATCTCTGGTTTCTAAATATTCGATTTTCCTTATTACCATATTTTCGTCAATATAACAGTTTGTATTTAAATCATATCCGTCATAACTAATTATATTTTTTGTAAAAACTGTAAAATCGTTATTAGTAACATGATTTTCGGTGTAGAGATATAGTTCGCGAACTTCATTTATATAAGAATCTTCGAGCCAGTTTTCTTTTGTAATTTCCTGTGAAAACAATAATCCTGAAAACAGAAAAAACGAAACGATTAATAAAATATATTTTTTCATGATTTGTAGTTTTTTATGTTTTATACTAAATTGTGAATATAATTTGGATTTTATTTTTTAACACGAAGTCACTAAGACACTAAATTAAAATACTTTATGTCTCCGTGTCTTTGTGTTCAATTCTAAATTATTTAGACATATTAGTATAAATGAGGTTGTTATGATTTATATTTTTCCTGATAAAGTAATTTGATAGTATAAAAATAAAAAAAAAGATACAGAATTGCAAAAATAAATTAGTTCACTTTGCAAATCTGTATCTTTTTTATTAAAAATATTTTCAGTTAAAAGTTTTCAATAATAAGCTTCAACGTAGAAAAATTTAAGCACCCAATGTAGCAACCATAATTGCTTTTATAGTGTGCATACGATTTTCAGCCTGGTCAAAAACTATAGATGCTTTTGATTCAAATACTTCCTCTGTAACTTCAATACCATCTAAACCAAATTTCTGGAATACTTCTTCTCCAACTTTAGTTCCTCTGTTGTGGAAAGCAGGTAAACAGTGTAAAAATTTACAATCTTTGTTTCCTGTTAGTTTCATAGCTTCAGAATTAACCTGATAAGGTTTTAAAAGTTTGATTCTTTCAGCCCAAACAGCATCAGGTTCGCCCATTGATACCCAAACATCTGTGTAAAGAAAATCGCAACCTTTAACAGCTTTTGCAACATCATCAGTAATGGTAATTCTAGCACCAGTTTCTTTTGCAATTTCCTGACATTGTTCAACTAGTTTAGCTTCAGGTTGTAAATCTTTAGGTCCGCAAATTCTTACATCCATACCTAATTTTGAACCTACAACTAATAATGAATTTCCAACATTATTTCTCGCATCGCCTAAATAACAATAAGCAACATCTTTTAGATTTTTTGTTGTGTGTTCCATCATAGTCATCACATCAGCAAGCATTTGTGTAGGATGAAATTCATTTGTTAAACCATTCCAAACCGGAACACCAGCATATTTTGCAAGTTCTTCAACAATATCCTGACCATAACCACGATATTCAATACCATCATACATTCTTCCAAGAACTCTTGCTGTATCAGCCATAGATTCTTTTTGTCCTATTTGAGAACCAGAAGGTCCTAAATAAGTTACATGAGCACCTTGGTCAAAAGCCGCTACTTCAAAAGCACATCTTGTACGTGTTGATGCTTTTTCAAATACTAAGGCAATATTTTTACCTGTTAATTTCTTTTGTTCTGTACCGCTGTATTTTGCAGCTTTTAATTCAAAAGAAAGTTTTAATAAAAATTCAATTTCCTGAGGAGTAAAGTCTAATAACTTTAAAAAATGTCTGTTTCTTAAATTGAAAGCCATGTTTTTAATTTTTAACGATTTAATAATAAAAAAATTTTGATGCAAATTTATGAATCTAAAACAAACAAACAAATAATAAAAATCAGGTTTTTCAAAATTTTAAAAATTTTATTCCATATATGAATATTTGTAGTCTATCGGAGCAATTAAAGTTTCTTTAATTGTGCGTGGACTAATCCAACGTATTAAGTTAAGATAACTGCCTGCCTTATCATTAGTTCCAGATTTTCTGGCTCCTCCAAAAGGTTGAAGACCAACAACTGCACCTGAAGGTTTATCATTATAATAAAAATTTCCGGCAGCATTACGAAGAACCTTACAAGCCAAAACTTGTGCATATCTGTCGTTTGCAAAAATAGAACCTGTTAAAGCATAAGGTGAAGTTTTATCACAAATATCTAAAGTTTCTTCATATTTTTTGTCTTCATATACATAAATTGTCATTACCGGACCAAAAATTTCTTCGTGCATTGTAATAAAATTAGGGTCAGTAGTTTCAATAATTGTAGGTTCAACAAAATATCCCTTTGATTTATCTCCATTTCCACCAACAATAATTTTTGCATCAGGTGATTCTTTTGCTATATTAATGTAATTCATAATATTATCGAAAGAATTTTCGTCAATAACAGCATTTACAAAATTTTCAAAATCACTAACATCACCCATCTTAATTGACGAAACTTGTTCTACTAATTTGGATTTTAAGTTATTCCAAATAGATTTAGGAATATATGCACGTGATGCCGCAGAACATTTTTGACCCTGATATTCAAAAGAACCTCTAACTATTGAGGTTGCTAATTGGTCAACATTTGCAGATTCATGTGCAAAAATAAAATCTTTTCCTCCAGTTTCGCCAACTAATTTAGGATAACTCTTATATTTTTCTATATTAATACCAACTGTTTTCCATAAATTATTAAAAACATCTGTTGAACCTGTAAAGTGAATACCAGCAAGTTCTTTATGGTCTAAAACAATTTTTCCAATTAAACTACCTTGCCCAGGAATAAAATTAATAACACCCGCAGGTAAACCGGCTTCTTCATAAATTTTCATCAAATAGTAATTTGATAATAAAGAAGTTGTTGCAGGTTTCCAAACAGTAGTATTACCCATAATAGCTACTGATGTATTTAAATTAGAACCTATAGCTGTAAAATTAAAAGGAGAAACAGTAAAAACAAAACCTTCTAAACATCTGTATTCTAGTCTATTTATATTATCTGCACCTATAGTTGGCTGATTTTTAAAAATTTCCGAAAGGAAAAAGGCATTAAAACGCAAGAAATCTGCGGTTTCGCAAACAGAATCAATTTCAGCCTGAAACACATTTTTACTTTGTCCTAACATTGTAGATGCGTTTACTTTAGCTCTATATTTTTTTGTTATTAATTCAGCTGCTTTTATCATTATTGAAGCTCGCTCAATCCACGACATATTAGCCCATTCGGTACGTGCTTCTAAAGCAGCATCAATTGCCATTTTAATCTCTTTCTCACCTGCTTTGTGATACTTAGCCAATATATGTTTGTGATTATGAGGCATAACAACAGTACCAATATTTCCTGTTTTTATTTCTTTACCACCTATAATTAATGGGATTTCAATCTCAATGTTTGATTGTCTAACAAGTTCTTTTTCAAGTTCTATTCTTTCTAAACTTCCCTTATTGTATCCTAAAATTGGTTCATTTTTAGGTTCTTTAAAATTAAAAATTGAATTATTCATAAAATATTTATTTAAAATTTATATATTTTTATCGTTGTGTAAGTTTTTACATATTGCAAATAAACTAAAAATAAATAAGAATCCGATATTTTTTATGAAAAATTAAGAAGTTATACTAAACCGACATCAAAAACACCACTGTACCTTTGAGGTGTTATCACCTCAAAGCGTAGAATATCAGGTGAAAACACCTGATATATGCATATTTTTATCGCTAAACTTGATGACGATTTAGTATTAAATCTGATTTATGTCGATAATCCGGTCATACTGACCCCTCGTCCGGTCATATTGACCCCCTACAATTTTGGTTTGAAAAGAACATCTGTATATGACAAAATTTCAGTTTAA
>Ga0316608_1000098_pt1 | contig 47308 bp, 26 predicted proteins | sample MIS2016152B_MG_FD_207673 | JGI IMG/M metagenome (GOLD analysis project Ga0316608, IMG submission 207673) | Microbial mat bacterial communities from Middle Island sinkhole, Lake Huron, Michigan, United States - MIS.2016.152B | ecosystem: Environmental > Aquatic > Freshwater > Lake > Sediment... | reverse complement strand
TTTTGCAAAATTAAGCCACATAGCGGCGACCTAAGAAATTCTTTTATAAAAAAAACACTGTTATCCGGTAAAAAATATTTGTTTAAATAGGTCGCAGCTAGGCTGCTTTGAAAAATTTGTTTTCAATATTATCTACAAATAGTTCGCAGCTATGCTGCTTATTAAAGTCGCATAGCGAAGACCTATTTGTAGAAAAAAAATAATTTTGCAAAATTAAGCCACATAGCGGCGACCTAAGAAATTCTTTTATAAAAAAACACTGTTATCCGGTAAAAAATATTTGTTTAAATAGGTCGCAGCTATGCTGCTTTGAAAAATTTGTTTTCAATCTTATCTACAAATAGTTCGCAGCTATGCTGCTTATAAAAGTCGCATAGCGACGACCTATTTGTAGAAAAAAAATAATTTTGCAAAATTAAGCCACATAGCGGCGACCTAAGAAATTATTTTATAAAAAAACACTGTTATCCGGTAAAAAATATTTGTTTAAATAGGTCGCAGCTAGGCTGCTTTGAAAAATTTGTTTTCAATCTTATCTACAAATAGTTCGCAGCTATGCTGCTTATAAAAGTCGCATAGCGACGACCTATTTGTAGAAAAATAATAATTTTGCAAAATTAAGCCACATAGCGGCGACCTAAGAAATTCTTTTATAAAAAAAACACTGTTATCCGGTAAAAAATATTTGTTTAAATAGGTCGCAGCTAGGCTGCTTTGAAAAATTTGTTTTCAATCTTATCTACAAATAATTCGCAGCTATGCTGCTTATAAAAGTCGCATAGCGACGACCTATTTGTAGAAAAAAAATAATTTTGCAAAATTAAGCCGCATAGCGGCGACCTATTAAAAAATCAATAAAAAAGCAGCATGTATAATTTTTGTCAAATTTTTACCGGACAATAGTGAAAAAAAATTATGTTAATAAATAAAAATAAAATAAAATAAAATAAAATAAAATAAAATAAAATAAAATAAAAATATTATGACAAAAGTTGGTTTATATGGAATAGGTCTCGATACCTACTGGGCACAGTTTCAGGGTTTGCTCGACAATTTATTAAAGTATCAAAGTCAAATAAAGAATAAAATTAGTTCGTTTGATGTTGAAGTGATTGATGCCGGAATGGTGGACAATCCGGTAAAAGCATTAGAGGCGGCTACAGTTTTGAAACAGAATGATGTAGAATTGGTTTTTCTCTATGTTTCAACGTATGCTTTGTCGTCAACAGTTTTGCCGGTTGCGCAGCGGCTTAAAGTACCGGTGGTTATTTTAAATTTGCAGCCTGTTGCTCAATTAAATTATCAGAATTTTAATCAATTAGGTGATCGTGGCAAAATGACCGGCTTATGGCTCGAACATTGTCAGGCATGTTCTGTACCTGAAATAGCGGGCGTATTCAATCGTGCTGGTATTCAGTACGATTTTGTTACCGGACATTTGCAAGACGAAGCTGCATGGGCAGAAATTGGCGAATGGGTGGAGGCAGCCAAAGTTGCCCACGCCATGCGCAACAACCGTATGGGCATTTTAGGTCATTATTATTGCGGCATGCTCGATGTTTATACCGATGTTACCAAACAATCCGCTGTTTTTGGTACTCATTTTGAATTGCTTGAAATGTGCGAACTTAAAAAATATCGCGATGCAGCTACTACCAATGAAATAGAATTGAAAATTGAAGAATTTAATAAATCCTTTGATGTTTCGCCCGAATGTGAAGCATTCGAAATTGAGCGCGCTGCAAGTACATCTGTTGCACTCGATAAATTGGTTAAAAATAGAAATCTGGGCTCCATGGCATATTACTATGAAGGCGAGTCGGGGAATGAGTATGAGAACATCGTAACCTCGATAATTGCCGGTAATACATTGCTCACCGGAAAAAATATACCTATTGCTGGCGAATGTGAAGTAAAAAACGCACAAGCCATGAAAATTATGGCTGAGTTTGGCGCAGGTGGTTCGTTTTCAGAATTTTATCTAATGGACTTTAAAGACGATGTGGTTATGCTTGGACACGATGGACCTGCACATTTTGCCATTGCCGAAGGTCGTGTTAAACTTGTGCCACTACCAATTTACCACGGTAAACCCGGAAAAGGTTTATCAATACAAATGACTGTAAAACATGGCGATGTTACGCTGTTATCGGTGGTTGAGGGTAAAGATGATGTTTTCTTATTGGTGGCAGAGGGCGAATCGGTTGCGGGTCCGGTTTTGGAGATTGGTAACACCAATAGCCGCTACAAATTTTCGATTTCAGCAAAAGAATTTATGAATCGCTGGTCTAAACAAGGTCCTGCACATCATTGCGCCATTGGAACCGGACATATTGCTTCAAAAATTGAAAAATTGGCTGCTATTTTTAATATTCGGGTGGTGAAGATTTGCTAAGAAGTTGTACTGTTTAATAGAAATAAATAACAATGTTTTATTAAAAAACGAAGAGTCGACTCCTAAAAGTCATTTTTGACAGGATTAACAAGATTTATGGGATTGTTATAATTTGAAAATTAATATATTATAATTCGTGGGCAAAAGTATTTCCGGAGTGGGCTCAACTAATTTCAATTCAAAAATGAAAAAATTTCTAATTATTATTTACGTATTGCTTAACACAGTAAGTTTTGCAAAAGAATTTCATGTGTCAAAAAAAGGTAATGATTCCAATGATGGTTCTGTTACAAAACCATTTAAAACTATTGCTGCTGCAATAAAATACGCTTATGCTGGCGATACAATAACTGTCCATGAAGGAACATATCGCGAATGGGTGAATCCAATCAGAGGCGGTGAAAGTGATTCGAAACGAATTATGTACCGTGCAGCATCAGGCGAAAAAGTAGAGATAAAAGGTTCGGAAATAGTTACCGGGTGGCAAAAAGTAAAAGACGGAGTCTGGAAAGTAGTCATACCAAATTCATTCTTTGGCAATTACAATCCATACCAAGATAGTATTTATGGTGATTGGTTTTTTCCCTTGGGAAGAAAACATCATACCGGAGAAGTTTTTCTAAATGGAAAATCTCTTTATGAAAAAGAGAATATCGAAAATGTTCAAAACCCTTTACCTCCAAAGGTTTATAAAAATTTTGATGGTTCTATTTATACCAAAGCAGATATTGATGGCTCAAAATATACATGGTATTGCGAAGTGAACGACCAAAACACTACGATATGGGCAAACTTTCATAAATTCAATCCTAATAAAGAATTGATAGAAATCAGTACCCGAAGAACTTGTTTTTATCCCGAAAAACAAGGCATTAACTACCTAACTATTCAAGGTTTTAACATAAGTCAGGCCGCAACGCAATGGTCTACGCCTACAGCCGAACAGGTGGGTATGGTAGCCACACACTGGAATAAAGGTTGGATCATAGAAAACAATGTTATTCACGACTCAAAATGCGCTGGTATTACATTGGGAAAAGAACGCGGTACAGGTCAAAATGTATGGTCGGCAGACCCAAGCCTTGATGGCTCTGTTTATTACATCGAAGTTATTTTTAGGACTCTTAGAAATGGCTGGAATAAAGAAAATATTGGCTCTCATATAGTCAGAAACAATGAAATTTTCAATTGCGAGCAAGTCGGAATAAACGGAAGTATGGGTGGGGCATTTGGCATTATTGAGAATAATCATATTTATAATATTTTTACAAAAAGACAATATAATGGAGCTGAAATGGGTGGGATAAAATTTCATGGTGCCATTGATGCAATTATCCGAAAAAACAGAATTCATGATTGCCATATTGGCATGTGGTTAGATTGGATGACTCAAGGAACAAGAGTTAGTGCAAATTTGTTTTATAATAATGATGAGGTGGATATTTCTTTAGAAACAAACCATGGGCCTTTTCTTGTTGACAATAATATTTTGTTATCTACCAATAATATTAATTATATTTCTCAAAGTGGAGCTTTTGTTCATAATCTGTTTACTGGTAAGCTTAATATATGGGCAGAACATAGCAGATTTACTCCCTATCATTTGCCTCATTCAACCGATATTGCAGGGATAACAACTATTGCTCCCGGTGATGACAGATATTACAATAATATTTTTATCGGACAAGGACAATCCGTAAAAACAGAAGATATAAATACCTATGGATTATCATCGTATAATGATTCAATTCTATTAGTGCCATGGAAGAAAGGGAAACGCAAAGTTGAGCTTCCGGTTTGGATAAATGGGAACGTTTACTACAATGGTGCATATCGTTATAAAAATGAAAATCAATTTATCGAAAAACTTAATTTTAATCCCGATTTAAAATTGGTTGAAAAAGATAAAAATGTATTTTTGCAATTTGTATTTGATGACTCGTATTTTAGTTTCAGCACACAAATTATTACTACTGAAATTCTTGGGAAATCAAAAATAGCAAAAGAGAATTTCGAAAATCCTGATGCTACACCACTGATTTTGGATACTGATTATTTAGGTAATAAACGGTCGAAAGAAAAAAATACGGCTGGTCCTTTTTCAAATTTAACTGGAGGAAAGTTAGAAATAATAGTTTGGTAAATTAAGTCATTAACTAAAATGATGTACCACTTAGGAAAAACAGTTTTTGAGATATAATTATTACGGACAAAGTATTATTAACCAAATAATTAATATTAATTTTATGACAATAAAAAATTTGTTTACAGTTTTATTTTTTCTATGCGCTTTGAATTTGAAGGCACAGAAATTGGAAAATATGAATCTAAATGGTTCATGGCAATTTGAACAAACTAAAAATGCCTTTCCACCTCAAAAATATAGTCGCACAGTTAAAGTTCCGGGATTGATTCATTTAGCTGAACCAAAAATTGAAGATTATGAAAAATTCTTTAAACGACCTGTAAAATCTGAACTTAAAGATCAACATAATTTATTGGATCTTGATTATACTCCGAAATACAGTTGGTACAAAAAAGAAATTTTTATTTCTAATGATTATAAAAATAGTGAAGCAATAATTTGTCTAAAAAAGAGTCAGTATGTTACACAAATATACGTAAATGGTATGGATGTCGGCAGTTCTATGGAATGCTACACGCCAATAGAGTTTCCTGTGAGTTCGTTTCTTAAATTCGGGGAGAAAAATGAAATACTTATTCGCGTTGGTGATCGTAATTGGTTGCCCAGCCAAGCCGCAGGAAGCACCGATAAAGAGAAAGAACATTACTTGCCCGGAATTTGGGATGATGTTTCACTGCATTTTTCAGGTAAATTTAATATTCATCGCGCTCTAATTTTACCCGGTGCTAAAAACTCATCGGTAACTGCTAAAATTTTAGTGCGAAATTTGTACCCGGCACAATTGCTTTTCGGTTCATCGTATTATGATACCTGCAAAATTGAAGTAAACATTTTGCGTAAAGATAACAATAAAAAAGTTGGTTCAGCAACAATTACCGGAATAATAAGACGAGATAACATTACTTATTTTGAAACTGAAATTCCTGTTACAGACCCACAGTTATGGTCGCCAGACAACCCTTTTCTGTATGTTGCACAAGTATCTGTTTTTGAGAAGAACATTCTTTCTGATAAACTCGTGGATAACTTCGGAATCAGGGAATTTGAAATTCGGGGGAAACATTTTTACCTCAATGGCGAAAAAACATATTTAAGGGGAACCAATATTACCCTACAACGTTTTTTCGAAGACCCTGAATGCGGCGATTTGGTGTGGGACAGGAAATGGGTTACCAAACTACTTTGCGATATACCTAAACAAATCCATTGGAACGCAATGCGCATTTGCGTAGGCATTGTTCCTGATTTTTGGTACGATTTAGCTGATTCTTGCGGATTGATGTTGCAAAATGAATGGTTTTACTGGCAGAATCATGGATGGGACGAGCAGATAAGAAAGGAATACACCAACTGGGTGTGGAGCGATGGCAATCATCCAAGCATTGTAATCTGGGATGGTATTAACGAAAATAAAGACTTATTTATCGGAAATATATTAATTCCGGAATTAAAGAAACTTGATCCTACACGTGTTTGGGATGCCGGTTTCATGGAAGGGAAAGACATGGTTAATGACGAAATGGACGAACCTCACCCTTATAGGTGCGGCTGGCAACTAATGAATGCATGGAAGGTTGATAATTATATTCGTGAAAATCCTTATAACTTAGGAAAAATAGATGACTGGTTCCAGGTTCAAGGCGATATCCCTTTTGCTAAATCGGCTCAATTGGTTAACGAATATGGCTGGATATGGTTATGGCGAGATGGTTCGCCTGCTAAACTTACCAAAAAGAACTTTGATTATTTTGTCGGTGAAAATGCTACCCCTTTACAAAGATGGGAGTTACAAGCATACTGGCTTCAATTAGAAACAGAATGGTTAAGAGCGGAACGATCATTAGCCGGAGTATTGGCATTTTGTTTATTAACAAATAATTATGGTTATACCGGCGATTATTTTACCGGTAATATCAAAGATTTAAAACCCTCACTTACGCTTGATTGGTTCCCTAATTGTTTTGCACCTACCGCTGTATTTATCGATTTGGCCGATCAAAGATATTTTCGTTACTCCAAACCTTATGAACCCAACTCTGATTTGGTTTTTAATTTGGTTGGTGTTAACGATTTAAATAGTATGAAATCAGGAGACGTAATAATCAAATTGCTTGATAATAACGGGAAAGAAATTTCCACTAAATCTGTTAGCATTGAAATACCCGGTTATCAAAAATATTACTTACCGGTAAGTCTTTCTTTGCCTAAACAAGCTGGTGGATATTTACTTGTTGCTGAATTTACACCACAAAACACAAAAGAAAAAGTCATTAGTAGAAGATATATAAGAGTTGGCAATGCTGACAATTACACTTTTTATGACTATAAATTGAAAAACAAGTAAAAAATGGTTGAATTGATTATTTGGGAAATAAACGAAATAATGGAAAAATACGGCGGGTCCTTTTTCAAATTTAACCGGATGCAAATTAGAAATTAAAATTTGGTAAATTGTAACGTTACTGGTCGCCAAAATTATTGACTATTAAATTTTACAAACATAAAATTAAAGGGGAGTTCAAAAAAATGCTTCATCCAACGCAGAATCAAGCTATTTTTAGAACTCTCCTAAAATAATAAAAAGAGTTTAACTTTAAACTTTTAAAAAAATTATGTATGAAAAAAATTACGACAATCATTTTAGTTTTTACGGTTCTTTTATGTAAGAGTCAGACGAATACTACTGCATATCATTGTTTGGGAAATGGCAATTATTGTGTTTATGAACAAGGCATTGCCATTAAAGATTTATTTGGTCCTTATTATTCTTCGCCTTCATATATAACGGCTGATTTAAAAGACAAAAATATTCAGGTAGAGTCTAGCCGCGAAAAAGGAACGGCTATATGGAATCACCTACTGAAACTGAATGGAAAAACGATTGGAGAAGTTACAGACTTTGTTGACAGTAAATTACCTGTGATGGTGAGGAAAATTAAAGCTACAGCATCATTCACATTTGTTCTAAATATCTGGAATTATCCTGAGATAAAAACACTTTTTAATGCCAACAATTACACCGGAAAATTTTCTGGCGCCTTGCTTATTCATAAAGACCGAGGAATGAATATCATGCAAAGTTATGCTCATCCCTACGAACAATTTCATCAGATATTACTGAGGCAAAATGCAACAGTTCAAGCAACTGATAAATCAGATTTTTTTGAGATTACTGTTCAACCGGGAGAAAGTGAAGTATTTTTTATCGGTGGTCCAGACTATGGCAATTGTATAGAAAACACAAAGACAATACTATCCTCAGAATATGTAGAATTTTATACCCGTACTAAAGAGTATTGGAATCAATTTACTGCAAGAAGAAAAGATTTTAATGCACTTATACCTGAAAGCAATACCAATAAAAAACAAATTCTTAATCAGATAGACAATGTTTCTGTATTACTCAAAACACAACAAGCTTCAGAAGGTGCTGTATTAGCCGGAACTTATTATCACATGGCATACGTAAGGGATCAATATGGAGTATCTCGTGGTTTTTTATCACTTGGATATTATGAAGAAGCTCGATCAATCCTTGAATTTTATTGGGGTATTTGGCAAAAATTCGGTTTGCTTCATAATGCACAGGCAATTGGAGTACCTGGAGTTTTTCATATTCACGAAAATGACGAAGTGGAACAAACAGGATATTTAATTATTCAAGCGTTTGACTATATTGAACAAACAAACGACAAGGAATATATAAAAACGATCTTGCCAATGCTTCAATGGGCATGGAAAGTTCAAAAAAAACATATTGTAAAAAACATGCTGCCATTTAATGGCGACGAAACTTATGTTGCAGGCGGAATATTGCCAAGAACATCGCTGAATGATGGTTCAGCCGAGTCAACTTTGTTATTTATAAAAAGTGGTGAATTATTACTATCATATTTACGTGAAAATAAATTATGGAATATGGATAGTATTAATCGTGATATGAAAATAGTTACAGATGTGAAAATAAATTACGCATCAAATTTTATAAAAGAAGGCAAACTAATAACCAACAATCCTGACCGAATAAGTGTTGCCGACATGCCAATGTTCCGAAATGGAGTTTGCATGGGAGGTCATGGAGTTGTGCAAACGCAAAAAGATAAGAATGGATTTTATTTATGTCCAATATGTTTCTCTGATAAAAAAGAACGAACACCGATTGAACGCACGATTTATTTTTTACCTTCAATTGCATTAACGCCTGTTTTTATGCGTTCCGATATAATTCCTGCGGAAGTAAAAAAGAACATAGACGAAATAAAGGAAAACTATAAATCATCAGGAACAATAACTTCAAGACCTGGCGTGAAGACGGTGATTGGATACGAATATGGTTACTTATTGTTTGCTTTTTCAAAATACAAAGACCCAATAGCTGAAAAAGTTTTCAATGACATGATGTCGGTTGTGGATAATGCAGGTGCTTGGGTAGAATATTACGAGGATGGAAAAGCTAAGGGCTGCCCGTATCGTCCTTGGGAAAGTGCAATTAATATTGCTGCCATAATTCAATATGTTACTCAAAAACCTTAAATACCAATTAATCGTGGATTAGGGGAAAATTATTTAAGGATATTTTTCAAATTTAACAAGAGGCAAGTTAGAAATAAAAGTTTGGTAAATTAGTAAAATAAGTGAAGATTAAATTAAATATAAGAGTAGTGAAGATTTGTTAAGAAATAATATTAAAAAACTAATATTAAATCTATCAAATGAATGAATTAATTAATTATTTAACAAATGAAAGCAATTATAATTTTATTTTGTACATTCTTGAGTTTCTCTGTTTTTGGGCAATTTCCAAAATTTGACCGTCTTTTATATGGTGCTGAATATTATTACGAATATATTCCGACAGACCGATTAGACAAAGATGTTGAGCTTATTAAACAAGCTGGTTTTAATACCGTGCGTATGGGTGAGTCAACTTGGAGTTCCTTTGAGCCTGTTGAAGGAAAATTTGAGTTTGCCTGGTTTGACCGTGTTATGGATGCTATGCACAAAGCAAACATTAAAGTAATAATAGGAACTCCCACTTATGCAGTTCCACAGTGGCTCGTCAGAAAATATCCTGATATTATGGTTAAAACCCTTGCCGGTGGACAAGCAGAATACGGCTCGAGACAAAACATGGATATTACACATCCGGATTACAGAAAATATAGCGAACGAATTATTCGTCAACTCATTGCTCGTTATTGTAAACATCCTGCAGTAATTGGATACCAAATTGACAATGAAACAAAGAGTTACCAAACTTCAAGTGATAGGGCAAAGGCAATGTTTGTTGAATTTCTAAAGGCAAAATATCATACTGTTGATTCACTAAATCAGTGTTTAAACTTGGCGTTCTGGAGTCAAAAAATATCGAAATGGGACGAGCTTCATATATCGAATGCTTGTGCCAACAAAGGTTTAGTTTGGGAATGGAAATGTTTTCAGCGATCATTGGCTTCCGGTTTTTTAAAATGGCAAGCTGCAATTGTAAATGAATACAAACAACCCGGGCAGTTTATTACACAGAATTTCGATTTTTACTGGACTGATGCGTTTAGCTCCGGTCCGCAACCCGAAGTTGACCATTTTGATGCTGCTCAATATATTGACGTTGTTGGCATCGATGTTTATCATCCGATGCAAGATGAACTTGACGGCCGTATTATTTCCTATTGCGGCGATGAAGCGCGTTCCATAAAACGAAATAACTTTTTGTGTATGGAGACGGGCGCACAAACCATGAGTTGGACACCTGCCGGATGTTTTCCGCCTTATGATGGTCAGGTGCGATTATGTTTTTACAGTATGATAGCCTGTGGAGCTAACATGGTGCAGTACTGGCCATGGCAATCTATTCATAATGGAGGCGAGAATTATGTAAAAGGAGTAATTGGGCATGATTTTGAAACAGGCAGAGCTTATAATGAAGTGAGCAAAATTGCTGCTGAAGTTAAGTCTATTGGTAGCCATTTGATTAATATGGAAAAGAAAAACAATGTTGCGGTATTATACAGCATTGATGCACAAAATGCTTGCGATGTTTTGGAATATAGCAAAAAATACACGTATTCGCAAACATTGGTGCATTTTTACAATGCTATGTATCGCCAAAATATTGAAATGGATATTATTACACCACAGAGCAATAATTGGAATGACTATAAAATCATTATAATCCCTACTCTGTATTTGGCAAGTGACAAATTGCTAAATAAAATTAATGACTATGTATAAAATGGCGGGCATGTTATCATGTCGTTCCTTGCCGGGGTGCGCAACGAACATTTTTCAATACGCACAACCCGTTTGCCGGGTATTTTGCGAGAAGCCTGCGGTTTCTCATATCAGGAATACTCAAGCATAACAAGCTCTGTTGCCTTGCGCGATAATCAATTAAAAGTCGAGTCACAAGATAATAAAGTAAGCGAATTTATGGAATTTTTAATGCCTGAGAAGTGCAATGTGCTTGCCTTTTATGACCATCCGCACTGGAGCAAATATGCAGCAATTACTCAAAATAATTTTGGAAAAGGGTCGGTAACTTATATTGCTGCTTTTCCATCTATTCCATTACTCGAAGCTGTTTATTTAAATGTGCTCAAAAAGGCAGATTTGATAACGCCCAATCAATCATTGCATTTTCCAATTATTACAAAACAAGGTATAAACAAATTCAGAAAGCAAGTTCATTATTATTTTAATTATTCTAATAAAATTCAACAGTTTATTTATCCTTATAAAGAAGGAATATCGCTTATTGACAATAAAGAGGTTGCATACAATCAGCAATTTAACTTGAACCCGTGGGATTTGATAATTATTGAAGAAAAATAAACAGGTGAGTAAAAGTGGAAAGTTAATTCCGTAATAAATCCAAATTATGAAAATTTTTAAGCTAATTACACTTTTTCTGATAGTTGCAAATAGCTGCATGTCTCAGAATCCATTCATTAGGCACATGTACACGGCCGATCCTTCGGCAAGAGTGTTTAATGATACACTATATGTATTTCCATCTCATGATGAAGATACTGCAACCATGTTTTCCATGCAGAACTGGCACGTATTTTCTACCACTGATATGCGTAAATGGAAAGACCACGGTATTGCCTTTTCTCTGAATGATATTTGTTGGGCTAAAAAAGAAGCTTGGGCTCCTGATTGTATGAAAAGAAATGGTAAATATTATTTCTATTATCCTGTTGAGCACAGTAAGATTGGCGTTGCAATTAGTAATAAACCCTACGGTCCATTTAAGGATCCTTTAGACTCAGCCCTAATTCACGATGATTCAGATGGTGTCATTTGCAATCGCGATTTTATAGATCCCGCTGTATTTATTGATGATGATGGCCAGGCTTACCTCTACATGGGTCAGTTGGTGGTAAACGCTATAAAATTGAAAGAGAATATGATTTCCTACGATGGTCAGGTGCATCTCCTGAAGGGAACAGATGATTTTTTTGAAGCCATTTGGATGCATAAATACAAAGGAATTTACTATCTGTCTTATGTTGGAACGAGTGGAGAAATTAAATACTGCATGAGCAACAATCCTTTAGGCCCTTTCAAATACAAGGGAGTTATTTTGCCAAAAATGAATAGTGGAACAAATCACCATTCGATTGTCGAATTTAAGGGACAATGGTATATATTCTACCACAACTCTGATCTGTATTACAAAAATAATCCCAAATTGGAACAGAAATTTGGTTGGGGACATGAAGGAAGCAAGCATACTTATCGAAGATCAATATGCTTTGATAAGCTATTTTACAATGAGGATGGAACAATTAGAATGGTAATACCAACAAAATAGATAATAATTAATCAAGTATTACCGAGTACAACAATGAAAAAAAACAGGTTAAACATTAATATAATTAAAATAATGAAAAGAGTATTTTTTGCACTTTTAAGTGTAGGTTTTTTATGGAGTTGTAATCAAACTAATCAGTCAAAACAAGCTGATAGTAGTAAAGATTCCTTGTCTTTTTTCAAAACAGAGAAAAAAGAAATGAAACAAGTATTTACCGCCTTACAATTAGGTGAAGTGAAGCCCGATGGCTGGTTAAAATCGCAAATAGAACGCGACCTTGCTAATGGTTTAAGTGCTGTTACCGATATTCTTACGCCGGAGGAAATGAATGACGATTTATTTGTAACCAAACAGCGCGGCGCAGTACCCGATTCTGTAAAAGGTTCGTGGCTTAAAGACCTTATGTGGTGGCGTGGTGAACAACAGGGCTACTGGATGGACGGACTTTTAAGGAACGCCTGGTTGATTAACGACAAAGCAAATATTGAAAAAGTAAAGAAACGCCTCGATTATATAATAGATAATCAAGGTGCAGATGGTTATATTGGCATTTACAAACCGGATATGCGTTTTTCGAATGAAGACGGAAATGGAGAATTATGGACACAAGCTCGAATCGTTTGGGTTATGCTCACTTATTATGATATGACTCGCGATAATAAATATTTGCAGGCAATTAAAAAATCGGTTGATTGCACCATGAAAAATTTTGCACCCGACAAAAAAAATCCGTTTAATACTGAATTGTATGGTGGCGGTTCGCATGGCTTAATGTATGCCGAAAACGTTGCTTGGTTGTATAAATTTACCAACGAACAAAAGTACAGAGATTATACCGTATGGCTCTATCAGGCATATTGCGAAAGCAAGCCCTACGATAACGACATTCATTATACTTTTTTGAAAGATCCGAATTTCAATTTTATTGGACACTCGGCACATACATTTGAACATTTGCGGGTATTACTTGATGCGTGGAATTTCCAAGGTTCTCCAAAATTTGACACTTTATTTAATAACTATCGCACAAAATTAGAAAAAGTATTGCTGCCAAGCGGTGGCGGTTTTGGCTACGAAAATATGTGGGGGTTAACTGCAAGTCCCGATTCAACGCCTATTGAATATTGTGCAATTACCGAACTTCAACTTTCTGCTCAAAAAGCCATGATGAACACCGGGCAAAGTTACTGGGGTGATGTGGCTCAAAAACTCTTCTACAATGTAGCTCAGGGTGCCCGTTTGCCCGATTGTAAAGGGGTTACCTATTGCAAAACCGACAATTGTAATCACCTGAATTCAGAACTTTTAGGATATAGCAAAAAAGAAAATGGTATTGGTTATGGCAAAAAAGACGACCGCTACAAATATTCACCAACTCAACTTGATGTAGCTCAGTGTTGTGCGCCTCAGTCAACTCGTTGCTATCCGTATTTTGTTGCCAATATGTGGATGAAATCTGAAAAAGGAATTGCAGCCGTTTTATTTGGTCCATCAATAGTAAACACTACAATAAATAACGTAAAAGTAGAAATTAAAGAAGTTACCAATTTCCCGTTCGATGATCAAGTTACGTTTGAAATATCTCCTGAGAAGGAAACCGCTTTTGAGTTAACCATCCGCATACCCGAATGGGGAGCCAATTATGAATTAAATGCTGCAAATGCTGAAATTAAAAAAGAAGGAAGCTTCTGTTATTTAACCAAAACATGGAAAAAAGGCGATAAAGTTACTGTCACCTTCAAACCTACCATTATTGCCAAAAAAGCCAACAACGGTGAGTATTATTTACAGCGCGGCGAAATTGTATATTGTTTAGACATTCCCAATACTGTTAAAAATATTAAAGACTGGAAGCTTAAAGGTTTATTTGACCAATATTATTTTGCAAAAGAGGGCTTTGACTATAAACTGCAATTCGATGGAACGCCCGAAACAGCTTTTGGTTTTCAGTTTTCGACTCAGGCAACTGGTACTAATATGTGGGTAAACTCTCCTTCGTTTTTGAAAGGAAGCATGACCAATCCCAAAACCGGAAAAAAGAACGAGGTTAAGCTTGTTCCTATTGGCTCTACTATTTTGAGACAGGTTACATTTCCTGTTGGGAATTAACCTAAAATCTTTTTGCTTTTTTAGTATGTCGGGATTTATCCCGACATACATAACAATCCAATTATTTACAGAAGACTTATTATGAAAAAATATTATTTGTTTTTTATATCCATATTTACTTTCCATGCTATGGATGCTCAGAATATCAATTTTATGCAAACCAACGATAGCATGGTTGGTATTTCGAACAGCAAAACACGCTTAGAATACAACCTTAAACGTGGAACATATTCAATTTATACTTCAGCCGGAAAAACTTGTTTGTTCGAAAAAGGTGTTTTGCGGATAGAAACGCCAATCACGTTTTTACAAAGTGATATAAAGGCATATATTCGTGAACAAAAAATAAGTGAAATTTCTGATTCCATTGGTATTGGAAAAAATCTTACAATCAGGTGTTTTGCCCAAGGAAAACCGGATTTAATTCAGCAATTCATTATTTACGATAACGAAGATTTTATCGTGCTAAATGCCGGTGTAAAAAACAACTTGAAAAATGAAATCAGAATTATGTCTATTCATCCTGCCATTGGTATTAGTTTTCCCAAAATAGGAATCTTAGAAAATCTTCGATTGCTCGATGGTAATGGCGGGGGCGATGTAACAGAGGTCAAAACTGAAAATAATTTGCGTTCACGAAACAACATTTTAGCTACATTTACATCTGCTAACACTCGATATTCTATGGTGTTAGGTGGTTTAACTTATAATGAATTTGAGAAAGATGCAGAAATAACAAAAATTGAAAAGGGTTTTAAAACATCAATCTGGAATCATGATGATTATGGGAAACTGATTAAGTCCGGCGAAACCTATTTGCCCAACGACAAAATTGGAGTTTGTTTTACTATAACCGACCCTTTCATCGCCTTAGAACATTATGGATTATTGCTAAAACAAACGCAAAAAGTGCATCTCAATTATTACGATTTTCCTTCGGTTTGCCTTTGGTATGCAAGTCATCCCGATTATGGCATGGGCGAAAAACTTAATAGCTCTTCAGTGGCTGTCAAAGAAATGGAAAACATTAAAAAATCGGGCTTTCTGAAATATTCTCGTGCTGCTGTTCGGTTAGTTCCAGATTGTTACGAAGAAAATAATCAACAAGGTTGGTGGGATGACGAACACTGGCAAAAAATTAAAAATGCTCCTGATTGTGCGGTAAGTACCTGCTACGACAAACCCTACGAAACATCTAAAAAATGGGCGCAAAAAATTATTGAACTCGGTGGCATTCCGCTTACCTATTTTCAGACCGCTGCCCGAAGCGAAGACTTTTGCGATTCGTTTCCGCAATACATGCTATACAACAATCCGGCTCTCGGAAAAACCTTTGATGGCAATAACTATAAAATATGGGCAACCTGTCCGTACTTAAGCTACGATTTTACCGATACCGGTTTTGTTAAACGCATGGAAGGCGTATATGCAAACCTGCGCAATGCCGGCATCGCCGGAATGATGTTCGATTATCCTTTTACCGGTTGGAGTAAAGGAGGGTACGACAATCCTTATGCTACTGCCTCATCTGTTTATCGCAAAATATTTACATTGGCACACACCGGAATGGGCGAAAACTGTTACATCGACGAAAGGAATTGCCAAACACCTAATATGGATAAAGGTTCGGATATTACTTTGGGAGTTATTGCTTCACAGCGTGATATGGGCGACAATGATGTTATTTTGCCTTTCTCCGTTTCTATTTCAGGATTACGTTGGTACAAAAACAGAGTGGTGGTAAATTACGATGCCGATGCTAAAAATCCTTTCCGTGCCAAACCCGATAATAGAGATGCCCGAAGAGCCATGTACACCATGTCGTATGTTGCAACCGGACGTTTGTTATTGGGCGTTAGTTTTGCAAAATTCAATGCTGATGATATTTTTGACTTGTCCAGAACTTTTCCGTATCACACCACACCACAAAGTGCCCGACCGGTCGACGCTTTCATTACGCCGCAATATCCTACAATTTACGATTTCAAAATAAGCGAACAATGGCACCAACTAACTTTGTATAATTATAAAGTCAGCGAAGGTACTTGGCCTCGTTTTTATGAAGAATTTCATAAAGGATTTTCGGTAACTCAAATTGAAAAAACGTTTACAATAGATTTATCCGGCGAAAACGTTGACGGAAAACTTAATCTTGACCCTAATAAAGAATACTATTTTTATGATTTTTGGAATAACAATTTTATTAGAAAAATAAAAGGAAATGGTAAGTTAGAACAAACTTTACGCCCCGCCGAAGCCCGAATGATTTCCATTCACGAAGTTGAAAATAATCCTCAGTTTATTTCTACTAACAGGCACATTATGCAGGGATATATTGACATGAAAGATTGCAAGTGGAACGCCACAGAAAACGAATTGCAAGGAACTTCCTCGGTTGTTGGCGGTGAAACCTATACAATTGTGGTGGCGCTCAATGGTTATAAATATGTTTCAGCAAAAACAAATTTTGGCAAAATAAAAGTGAGTCCATCGAAACAAAACAACGAACTTGTCGAAGTTTCAATTGATTCCGATAAAAATGAAACAGCGAAATGGAGTGTAAAATTTAAAAAATAATAAAAAATGAATAAATTTCAATTAGTTCTATTGACAGGTACTATATTTACCATATTTTCTTGTACAAACAAGAACACCTACCAACCTGAATATGCAGATAGTTGGAACAAGGTTGAATTGTACATAAATAAAAACTGGCATACAGCAAGAACCGACAGTTCCAGCGCACCATGGCTTAGAAAAGTAGGAATTATAGCTCCAAAACCATTTTTAAGTGCTGCGAAAGGTAATCCTATCTTGTGGTACTGGGATCATTACTTTTCTAATAAAGGTTTGTTACTCATTGATTCACTTAGTATCTACGCTCAAAATGCAGTAGATAATTTGTTATGGGAAGTGGACTCTCTTGGATTTGCACCCAATGCCAATATGAATTGGGGAATGAACCGTTCGCAAACGCCATTTCTTGCACTTATGGTTTTTGATATTTACGAAAAAAGCAAAGATAAAAACTGGTTAAAAAAATGCTATTCTACTTTAAAAAAGGAATACCTTTTTTGGACAGATACAAGCATTCACGCCATTGAGAATCACAATACTACTGTTCCCGGATTACAACGCTTTTACAACCATGCTACCGAAGCGGAGTTAATACAATTATATTCCGATACTTATGGCAGAAAACTCTTGAAAAATCATCCTGATTCTATTTCTCTGCCAAAAAAATTAGAGATAGCCAGTTACTATGCTTCAGAAGCTGAAACTGGTATGGATTTTACTCCACGTTTTGAAAACAGGTGCTCCGATTTTATTGCTATTGATTTGAATTCCAATCTTTATCAGTACGAAATTCTTTTTGATTATTTTGTGTCGGAACTAAAACTTTCCAGCGAGCCAAACTGGAAATTATTAGCCGAAAACAGAAAAACGCTTATCAACAAATATTGTTGGAACGAAAATAGAGGAATGTTTATGGATTATGATTATAAAAACAAAAAATTCACAACAGTTGCAAGTATTGCTTGTATGTACCCTATGTTTGTTGGTTTAGCAAGCAAAGAACAAGCTGAAAAAACAATAAAAAATTTGCCTTTATTCGAATACAAATACGGGGTAACAGTATGCGAAAAAACTGAAAAACCAATTTCATATCAATGGGATTATCCGGTTGGTTGGGCTCCTTTGTATCTACTTACAGTACAGGCATTAGACAATTATGGTTACAAACAAGATGCTATGCGTATTTGTTGCAAATATTTAGATATAGCAACAAAAAATTTTATTGCTCCAAATCCCAAAACATATATTGAAAAAGATAAAGTTATAACTCGCACTCCTGGTGCTATATACGAAAAATACAACGCCGTAAACGGAACCATTTATGACAATGAATACACAGCCTGGGAGCTTTTTGATTGGAGTACCGGTGTTTTTATTTGGAGTTTGGATTATTCAAAAAAAAACAAATAATATTTTAGACAAGAACATTAGCAATTTAAATGTATGTTTTAAATTATTAATAAAATTATAAATAATGAAAATAATTATTTCTTCAGTATTCGTATTAGTGTTTGCAACACTATGTTATGCCCAGAATGCAGAAACACCTGATTGGGCAAAAAAATTAATCATCTACGAAATTTCCACAAAGAATTTCACTTCACCCAAGGGTTACGGAACCGGAACTTTTGCGTCGGCGACCGAAAAGGTAAGGTATTTGGCAGAATTAGGAATTACAGGCGTTTGGCTTGCTGGTCATAATTTGGCTGATGATGACCATTTCTATGGAATTTGGACACAATATGCCACTATTAGACCCGACAGTATTGACCCCACGTTGGGCACACGCACTGATTTGCGTAAGTTTGTTGACGAATGTCACAAAAACGGAATCAAAGTATTTTTAGATATTATTACACACGGCGTAATGAGCAATAGTCCACTAATAAAGGAACACCCTGAATGGTTTAAGGGCGGAAGCTGGGGAATGACCGACTACGACTGGCAAGGCAAACATGCAGACCTTGACAAATGGTGGGTTGACACTCATGTAAAATTTGTTCGTGATTGCAATATTGACGGCTTCCGTTTAGATGTGGACATTTACCGTCCTGATTTGTGGCACGATATTAAAAACCGATGCACTGCCAACGGATCTCCTATTACTGTTTTTCTCGAAGGAGCGCATGCAAACAATAGAGCTTGCGATTTTTTCCAACGAATGACTACAATTAGCGACCAACGAGTAGGTCTGGATTCTGTGCAAAGCATTATATTCAATGCTGCACGATTTTTTAAAGAGCCAATTTATTTGGTTAATATATACTTTCACGATGGCTCCTCTGCTTCAGGCACTTCTGAAGGGATTGGCAGGTTGAAAATCAAAACAGTGTTTCGCCCTAAATTTATACAAGATTATTCAAATGTTAAAGAAAATGATTATATAGATTTGTACATCGAAAATATAGATTCAACGAAACGAATTACCTATATGACGATTACCTCCAATGGTACGAGTTGGCAGCTTGGTAGTCCAACACAAAACTGGACAAGGTTAAGGTTCGGTTCATCAATGCACCTTTATTTAGAGCCGGTTGAGCAAGAAACGGCTTTGCGTTCGGTACAGCTCAGTTCGCACGACGATGGTTGGGAGAGTTTTCCCAAACAAAGTAACCCGTATGTTGCAGAAGGTAGTCGCTGTACTTTTGGTTACAGTTTCTTGTTTACACCTGCTATTCCATTATTTATGAGCGGTGAGGAGTTTAACGCACAATTTGTACCCAATCCTAAATTGACTCCTGATTTGTACGGAAAAGAGGCAGCTGGGCAAGGAAAATGGCTGTATGGCGCAATTATAGACTGGAACCAGTTACAAAACAAAGAACAAAAAGCTATGCTTGACGATGTAAAAAAAATGATTGCCATACGCAAACAAGAAAGCGATATTTTCTGTGCCGATTGGAACAACAAAGAAGCTAATATACAAGCTATAGAATACACGGCTAACAGTGAAATTCCTGTTCCGTTCTTACTTTCTAACAACAAGAAAATAATTGTGGTTGCGGGTAATAATACTTCAAAAAATGTTGAGTGCACCCTAAAACTCAATTTGCAGCAAGAAGGTTTGAACGCTCAACAAACTTACACTATTGTTGACTTGTGGAATAACAAAACGATGAAGGTTAAAGGTGAAAACCTGCAAAATTATACATTTACTATAAACAAAGACAAAACAGCAGGTGGAGGAATTATTGTGTTTAAGATTGTGAAGTAGTAATTTAAAGCATGGAAAAGGAGTAAGTTTTTGCTCTTTCAGTGCATAATAACCAATATTAATTTTTAATACTCAAAAAATGAAAAATTATTATTTATTAGCAGTTTTGGTTGTTTTAATAAACTGCCAGTCAGGCAAAAAAACAAAAACAAATTATCAGGTAAAACCATTGTTTCATATACCTGAAATAACTGATTTTAAACTCGATGGAAAGCTGGATGAGTGGAGCAAAAATGGTTTAAAAGTAAAATTGTATTGCGATGCGAAAGGTACAATCTTGGATACAAATTCAATAGCTGCAAATTTCAAATTAGCTTGGAATAAGGAAGGTCTTTGTATTTTTGTCGAAGTTGCTGACAACGAGGTAGCAGAACAAGATCTGGAACAAAAAAAGTATCAATCCGATGGTCTTGAAGTTTTTTTAGGCGATAAATTTGCTGGCAAAAATATGCTTCAATATGTTATATCAATCAGAAACGGCAAATGCGTAACACAACTTTGGGAAGCAAGAGGTAGCAGAGAAGTTACCGGAATAAAGGCTGATGATATTCAAGTAGCAAATTGGAAAACAGCCAAAGGAATGAATTACGAACTAATGATACCATTTCGCTATATTGGTATAAAACCAGAAACAGGTAAAGACATTGCTTTTCAACTTTATGTAAATGATGTAGATAACAATGGAAGCCAACAACGTCTGGAATGGTATTATCAAGCCACATCGTATTTAAGTCCGCAATACTTACAATCACTTCTACTTGATAAAAATGCATCTGCTGATGTTGATTATTCGGTACATGCTGATATAATTGATGAAGACAGTGCTGTGGTACAAGTAGTAGCAAATAAAAGCTGGAATGGTAAAAAGCTTGAACTTTTTGATACAGCAGGTATAATTAGCACGCTTTTTACAGTCAAAAATAATGTTGCGGTTGCACGGTTTTCAATTCCGGTGCAAAAACTTATTCCGGTTGAAAAAACAAAATTTTTAACTGTCGATACTCTTGTTTTGGCAAATATAGATTTTGATGTAATTGATTATGTTTATAAAACCAAACCGATTAAAAACCTTATTCAGGAAATTCTATGGTATCAAAGAATTGACCGCCAAACTCCACCTCCGGCAAAACCGATAGTTTTCGTAGGTCATTCTATGTTTCGATACTGGAAAACCTTTGAAGACGATTTAGCTGGTTTACCGGCCATTAACCGAGCTATCGGGGGCGCACAAATTGAAGATTTGATACAGAACTACAATATATTAATAAAACAATACAATCCATCAAAAGTTGTGATAAACATCGGTTACAACGATGTTAATACCGGCGAAACCGCCGATACTGCATTTGCAGAATTTCAACATCTTTATAAAATGATACGAACTGATTTTCCGGATATTTATATTTATGTTTGCTCTGCTCATGAACATCAATTTTTTATTAATAATTTAAAACAATATAATGATAAAGTTATGGACTTTGTTTCAAAACAAAAAAATGCATCGTTAATCGATTTCAGAAAAACGTTGATGGATAAAAATAATAATGTTTATGAAGGTGTTTTTATTCCGGATTATACTCATTATTCCCCACTTGGATATAGTTACATAGCCCCGGTTGTGAAAAAAGCTTTGCAATAATTCAGCGAAGTAACTATTAGTAAAAGTGAATAATTTAAAACGAAAACAACGTGGTGCAACATTTCAGTTAGTAATAATCAACAACTTTATAAAAAGGATATTGATATAATTGAAAATGACGTATTTCTGTTGGAACTTAAAAAACAATAAAAGGTTTTTTACAATATATATTTAAAGTCTAAAAAAGTATTTATATACACGAAAAACCGGCAAAAATTTTTACATTTTTAAGAGTTTTAATCAAATTAAATATAAATAATGAAAGCAGTAGTAAAATATTTTTCAGGAACCGGTAATTCTTATCAAGTTGCCAAAGTTAGTGCCAATATTCTTAAAGAAAATGGTTTTGAAGTATTTTTATCTGATATTTTTTCTGACAATAAATTCATTGAGGATATAGAATTCATTGGATTTTGTTTTCCTGTTTATGCTTTCGATATACCCCGAGTTTGTAAGCGATATTTAAATCAGTTACCCTCTTTTTCAAAACCGCCTAAAATATTTATTTTTATTACTGCCGGCGATGAAACAGAATCGGGATTTTCTTGTATGACAACTTCAAAAATTCTATCTTCAAAAAATTGCAATTTAATTTATAGTGAGGTCATTGAAATGCCTGCTAATTGGACAGTTGCAATGAACCCACCTGATAAACTAAAAGCTATGGAAATAATTGAAAAAGGATTGATAAAAGTTACAGGTTGTATTAATGATATACTAAACGACAATAAAAAGCATAAAATCTTTAATTATCCACCACGTTTTTCAAAATTTGGTTATTATAAAGAATACTATTTATTTAAATGGCTTGGTTTAAATAATTTATGGAGAAATTTCAGAACGGATAATTCCTGTACCGGATGTGAAAATTGTATGAAAGTTTGTCCAACCAAAAGCATACAAATGAAAAACAATCATCCGGTTTGGTCAAAAACCTGCGAACAGTGTATGCGTTGTGTAAATTTATGTAGTCATAAAGCAATTTATCAGAAGGGTTATGGCTCAGTAAAAGAACGAAATTTGTTTTTTAATCCAGACTTTAAACCATTGATTATAAATATACTTAAAAGTAATTAAATGTTTTTAAATTATAATTATTAGATAATGAAAATATTATTGTTTTAGTAAAAAATATCTATTTAACAGCAAAATGTTTGTTTACTCATGGAATATGATTTCTTTGAGAAAATGAACAATTATAAAACCATTATTGTGCCTGAATTAGAATTCCGAATATAAAAAATAAAAAATATATAAGAAATGAAAAAAACACTTTTAGTAATATATTTAATTTTATCTGTATTAAACCTTTTCTCCCAGTCATATACGTGGGATGGTGAAAATCTGATACTCGATAATGGTTATATCAAACGAGTAATAAAGTATCAAAAAGACAGTATGAAATTTACAACAAGACAGATTTTGTGTAAAGATTATACGGGCGATTTTATCGAAAAGGAATCTGCAGAGTTTGCATTTTTGGCGAATGATAAACAATATAATGGTTTTTCTAACTGGAATTTAATTGGATGCGAAAAAGCATCAGACACATTGCAAGGAACCGGAGTTACAGTTAGGTTAAAAAACATAGAAAATGTTGAAGTCGATATCACATATTTATTATATCCCAAATTGCCTTTGATTCGAAAAAAGATAAAAATTGTAAATAATGGAACTGCCGATTTAAAGATAGAATCGCTTGATATAGAGGTGTTAAGCTCTACGTTTTGGAAAGCATCAACCCTAATTTACAATAACTATGGAAGAATGAAAGACGTTGGCAGTTACGTTGGCGACTGGGATGATGCTTTGATAGTATTGCACAATACCGACAAAAGAGCCGGAATGGCACTGGGCAATGAAAGCCCCGGCGTTTTAAAACGGGTTGCGTATCATACTGATGGTCATGCAACCGTTGAACTCGGATTAACACATTGTGGGCAAGATTTTCCATTTCGTAAATGGCTTAAACCCGGCCAAGCTTGGACAAGTCCTTACACTTTTATGGCGCTATACAGTAATACCGACAATGGAACGCAGGTGATAAACGGAACAGTAAATGAATTTGTACGCAAATATATGGGGGTGCGTTTTTCACAAATTAAAACCAAACCGGTATTTGTTTATAATACATGGTATCCATTTTGTGCTTTAGTATCAGACACATTGGTAAGGAGTGTGGCAAAGGCAGCGGCAGAATGTGGTTTACAGGAATTTATTATTGATGATGGTTGGCAATTCAATGCCGATAAGATAACTTCAGATAAAAAATGGGGCAGTAATTATGGTGATTGGTTAGTGGATAATGTAAAATTTCCAAATAGTTTAACCTCTACCTTTGACTATATACGTTCATTAGGAATGAAACCCGGACTTTGGATTAGTATTGGTTCTGCCAATAGTAATTCAAAGGTTTTTAAAGAGCATCCCGAATGGTTTGTTAAGAATTATGAAAATAATTTGGGAAATTTACATTTTGTTGCCGATGAATCTGATTTTTATACCAGTTGCATGGCTACCGATTGGTTCGATTATATAAAAGGCGTAATACTGAATTTAGTAAAAGAACATGGGTTAGCGTATGCCAAACTTGATTTGTCGTTACTTACAAGTGCTTATGTTGACGATATTCGCGTTTCGGGTTGTTATGCTACAAATCATCCTTACCATAGAGATCATGAAGAATCATATATTGCAATTTACGAAAGAACATTACAACTTTTTGATGAATTACATAGAGAAGCACCAGAGCTTTTTATAGATTGTACTTTCGAAACGGTTGGAAAAATGCAATGTATAGACTATGCTTTTTGCAAACACGCTGAGGGTAATTGGCTGTCAAATTTCGACCAAGCCTTTCCGGCAGGAGCATTGCGTGTACGACAGATGGCGTGGTGGCGTTCACCGGCAATGCCGGCCGGCTCACTTGTTATTGGTAATCAACCTATGGATGGAGAAGATTTTCTTTTCAGTCTCAAATCGCTGATAGGAACCCTTCCGATTGTATTGGGCGACCCAAGAAAAATTCCATTTGCCAAAAGAAGCGAAATTAAACAATGGGCTAACTGGATGATAAACATGCAGAAGAAATATGATTATATGTCGTTCCGGCAAGATTTACCCGGTTTGGGAGAACCACAGGAAGGCGCATGGGACGGTTGGCAACGTATAAATATTGACAATCAAAACGGTGGAATAATAGGCATTTTTAAACAAGGTGCACTCGAAAATTCGAGAACCATATTTGTTACCGGTCTCAATCCGGATGCAAAATATAGGATACGCCAGACACCAACGAATAAAGTTATTATAACTGCTTCCGGAAAACAATTAATGCAAAAAGGATTTGAAATTAATATGATAAAATTATATGACGCAAATATTTATGAAATAGAAAAGTTGGAATAAACAAGGTCGTAATTTTTTTATTAGACAATTTTGAGCGGATACAAATTAAGAAATAAAATTACTTTACATTATAAAAAACAAAATCATGAGAAATTTAAAGCAAATTGTAGCAATTATCATTTTTGCAGTATTTATTACTACTGGCTGTAATCGAAGTGATGACAAAATAATCAAAAGTTTTTGCCTCGACTTTAACTGGGGCAAGCCGGGCAGTTGGTCAGCCGCAGAAGTAGGCGAATGGGCTGAAACAAATCCAGAAGAGCAGATTAAATGGTACAAAGATTTAGGCGTGAACGTTATTCAAACATTTTGTGTTTCATGGAATGGATACGCATGGTACAAGAATGGCATTGTTCCGGAACAACCGGGATTGAAATACGATTACTTGCCTGAAATGGTTCGTTTGGGACATAAAGAAAATATGAAAGTAATGGGATATTTCACCATCGGTTCAAATCCTCGCTGGGGTGCACTAAATCCTGATTACAGCTATGGTAGTTCTCCAAAATTAACTCCGGGTTTGTCACACAATTGTCATATTCCATACACAAACAAGTATTTAGCTTATCTTGATTCTGCTATTCGAGATGCTGTTAAGAAAACCGGTATTGATGGATTTTTGATTGACTGGGCGTGGCTGCCCACAAGAGAATCAACCAATGGAAAATGGATTGATTGCGAGAAAAAATTGTTCGAGGAGCTTATGAAGAAACCTTTTCCTGGCGAAGAAAAACTGTCGGAGGCAGATAACTATGAATACTCCAAATTAGCCATTGAAAAATGTTGGGATGTAATACACACTGCAGCAAAGGAAACGAATCCTGATTGTGTTATCTGGCTTTCGTGCAACGATCCAAAACATCCACATGTGAAAAATTCAAGGATGTTTAAAGAAATTGATTGGCTCATGAATGAGGCGGGCGACCTCGAAAGCTTAAAAGCAGTAGAAAGCATGATTGGCAAACAAACAAAGCAAATTACTTGTTTTGCAGAATGGAATAAAGTAGATGCAAAATCTATTATTCCCAATGCGATAAAAACAGGTATCGGCCTATATGGATTCGCGCAGGCAGGCGAACATGGATTACGTCAAAACATAGACCATTATTTATCCTTACCAATTGATAGTTTTAAAAGCGATGACAGAAATATAGCCACGTTAGCAAGGGCTTACAATGGTTTTAGTTTTGATTATATCAAAAAGAAATAAATCCGTGATTATTTAAAATTTAATAAAATATTTTATACCTAAAAAAAATGAAGATGCAAAAAATTCAAGTAGTATTTTTATCAATCCTTATTGCATTCGGCATAGCAAACTGCCTCAATGCTCAGCAGCGGCTTACACCCGATTATCTCTTCAATTCCGATCCAACTACCCACGTGATTGACAGCAAGTTCTGGTTGTTCACTTCACACGATCAGGTTACTGTTAATTTCCAAGGACCGGAAGACTACTGGCATAACATAATGGATTGTCAGGCATACAGCACAGTCGATTTTATTCACTGGAAACACCATGGCTCCATCCTGAGTATTCATGATTTTAAATGGGCAACCGATTTTAAACTTTGGGACGGTGATGCTGGCATTGCGGCTAACGGGAAATTCTACGCTTATACTTCTGTTCCTTCCCAACATTTTTCCATTTCTGTGGCCGTTGCCAATCAACCGCAAGGTCCATACAACGATGCCTTAGGCAAACCATTTATTACCCACGACACGTTGCTGGCACATGGCATCCCTCTGAAAAAAGACGGACAGGAATTCGGGGTAATGAGTCCCGTAGTAATCTATGATAAAGGCGGCAATCCCTATCTTCTGTTTGGTCAATTCAGGGTTTTTGCAGTAAAACTCAAACCCAACATGACAGAAATGGAGGGTAAAATTTTTGAAATTGAAATACCCCTCAAAGGAGGTGAAGCGGTTGAATACATTGAAGGTCCCATGATTAACGAAATCAACGGGAAATACTATTTTACCTACATGACCTATAAAAACTGGCAGGGAAAAAACAATACAAATTTCTCCAATGACGACCCCTATGGCCCCTACATTCAATACTGCGTTTCCGACAACATGTTCGGACCTTACGCTGATCCAAAACATCTCATCTATCCGCTCGATTCCGCTGCCTGTAATTACGCTCACTGCATTATTAAACATAAGGATAAATGGGTATTGGCATACCATGTCCCTTTTGCCGGCAAACAGCACCGACAGATAGCCATAACCGAATTAACCGTTAACGAAGACGGCAGCCTGCAACCCATTTATCCGGCCAAAGACAAAGGCATCGTTCCGGGTGCGAAGATAAAACTGACGCTGGATGCTTTTGCCCCCAAACGCGAAGCCGAAGAATTTCATAAAAGAAAGGATGCCATTGAAGAACGCGGACTGAGTCAGGATTTTCATCTCAAAATGAAAAACAAGGGCTGGCTGCTTTTCAAAGACATGGATTTTAAAGAGGGTGCAACCGGATTTAAAATAGCCATTAGCTGCGAAAACTGCAACATCAGCAATGCAAAAGTCGAATTTCGGCTCGACAGCCCAACAGGCAAGCTGATTGGTGAAGCTCCGGTAAATTTTACTTATTGGATAATCTATTACAAAGAAATTACAGGAGTAATTTCAGGTGTAAAGGGCATTCACGATGTGTACTTAGTTGCTAAAGGCGAAAATGGCGATGCTTATGGACGATTATTTAATGTTAATTGGTTTACATTCTATTAGGAGAACAATTGATGAAGGAGTCTATTCCGAAAAGTCAAAAAAATGGAAATTAGCCACTACGAGACACAAAGGCACAAAGTTTTAATTCGCTGAAATTCAATTTATTGTTCTTTGTGCCTTAGTGCCTTTGTGGCAAAAAATACTTTTCGGAGACGACTCATGAAGTAAGTTCTGGATTTAAAAATGAAATGGAATATGTATTATTCAAAAATTTAATATTATGAAAGCAATAAACATTTTGGCCTTAGCCCTGTTGCCTCTTATTTTCTTGTTCTCCTGTCAAACCGACAAAGAGATTAGCAACGAGAAATATAAAGAAATAAAAAACAATTTTGAAGTTCCGGCTGCGGACAATACGCTCTGGTGCTATTATTATTGGATCAACGATGATATAGCGAAAGAGGGTGTTACAAAAGATTTAGAAGCCATGAAAAAAGCGGGTATCGGCGCGGTATTTATCGGCAATATCAACCCCTACGAGAGCGATGGCAAGGTTCCCCTTTTCAGCAACGAATGGTGGGAGGTGCTTAAGCATACCTTTGTTGAAGCCAAACGCATCGGTATCGAAGTGGGCATGTTCAACTGTCCCGGCTGGAGCCAGTCGGGAGGTCCTTGGAACACCGCCGATAAATCCATGCGTTACATCGCCTATTCCGAAACGCTTTTAGAAGGGGGCAGCACAAAAGAAATACAACTCGAAAAACCAGATTCTCTTTTTCAGGATCTTTACGTAATGGCAATTCCTACCAAAAAATACAGGAGTGGTAATAGCATGATTGCAACAGTATCCACAATACCCAAAACTCAAAATACCGAAAACTGGTTCGATGGTAATACCTCATCTATGGCATACATAAATGTCAGTGCCGACAGTTGTATAATTGAGATAAAGATGAAGGAAAAAATAAAGGCATCGTCATTGTTACTTACTACCAAACATGGTTTTACGTTCAACTGTAACCTTTATGCGTTTGTAAGCAATGAAAAGAAATTAATCCGATCTTTTTTATATGAGAGAAATAATATGTCGAAACAGGTGGGTCCCTTACCTTTTTCCCCGCTGGTAATAGCTGTGCCTCCTACCGAGTCGGATCATTTTGTTTTGGCATTCAGCAATATTGATGCAAAGGAACTTTGGGGTCAGAATCAAAATAGAATCGGTTTTTCGGAAATCGAATTGACCGAAAAACCTGTACTGGAAAAGTATATAGAAAAGCAACTTGGACGTATGTGTCCAACTCCATTACCTACTTGGTACACGTATCAGTGGGAGCAACAACTGTCGCCCGAGAGCGTGGAAGTTGAACCCGGCAAAATGATTATGCTAACCAATAAAATGGATACCAATGGCTTACTTAAATGGGATGTGCCTGCGGGTAAATGGACGGTATTGCGCTTTGGTATGGTTCCCACAGGGGTTACCAATACACCCACGGCATCGCAGGGCAGGGGCTACGAAGTGGACAAGATGAATGCAACGCTTGCTCAATATCATTTCAATAGTTTTATTGCAAAGATTCTTGATAGTATTCCCGAAGGCAGCAAAGATGCTTTTAAATATGTGATTGCCGATAGTTACGAAACCGGTTCGCAGAACTGGACCGACGGTTTTCGTGAGAAATTTCAGCAACGATATGGCTACGATCCCTTAAAATATTTTCCTGTTTTCTCAGGCCGTATTGTAGGGAGCGTAATGGAAAGCGACCGTTTTTTGTGGGATTTGCGCCGTGCCATTGCCGACGACGTTGCCTATGAATATGTAGGCGGATTGAAAAAAGCTGCGAATGAAAAAAACCTAAAGCTATGGCTCGAGAATTACGGACACTGGGGCTTTCCTTCCGAATTTTTATTGTATGGAAGCCAGTCTGATATGGTGGGCGGAGAATTTTGGACGGGAACCGGACTGGGAAGCATCGAGTGCAAGGCAGCATCGTCCAGTGCACATATCTATGGAAAAACAAGAACATCGGCCGAATCTTTCACTTCGGGCGCACCAATATTTACCCTCCATCCGGCAATGCTCAAGAAGCTTAGTAACTGGTCGTACACAGAGGGAATCAACCACAGGGTGCTGCACGTTTATATTCATCAACCCGACGACAAGCGCATCCCCGGTGTGAATACATGGTTCGGTACCGAGTTTAACAGGCATAATACTTGGTTTGAACTTTCGAAATATTGGATGGATTATGAACGTCGCTGTCAGCACATGTTACAACAAGGAAAGTATGTAGCCGATGTTTGTTATTTCATTGGCGAACATGCCCCGCAGATGACAGGTATCAGGATTCCCGAATTACCCGTTGGATATAGCTACGATTATATCAATGCTGATGCGATACTCAATCGTATGTCGGTGAAAAATGGCAAGTTGCTGTTGCCCGATGGAATGCAGTATTCGCTTATGGTGTTGCCCCCGTTAAAAACGATGACCCCCGAACTGATTCAAAAAATTGAACAACTGATTGCAGAAGGAGCCGTAATTGTTGGTCCCAAACCCTCCGAATCACCAAGCTTAAAAGGATATCCCAAGTGTGATGCCAAGGTAAAAGTTATGGCAGATAAAATATGGGGAGAACAGTATGAGAAAGGAATACTACAGCGAGTGTATGGTAAAGGAAAAATATTTAATGAGCTTACCCTCGAAGCGGTTTTTTCATCAATCGGATTAACAAAAGATGTTGATTTGAATACATCAGATACCGTAATATGGACACACCGTTCACTACCCGGAATGGAAATATATTTTGTGGCGAACCAGATGTCGAAAACAATTGATATTGCTCCCTCTTTCAGGGTAAACGGACTAAAAGCACAGTTATGGAATGCATCTACAGGCGAGGTGTTTTCTATTGATGATACACCAACACAAGATGGGCGAACCATTGTGAAACTTAGAATGCTTCCCTCACAAAGCTGGTTTGTGGTTTTTACCAACAGGAAAAGTGATACTTTTAATAAAGCAAATTTATTTGCCAACAAGAAAACCCTTTTAAGTTTAGATAAGGCATGGACAGTTCAGTTTTTAGATACCAAGCAGATTGCATTATCTACCATTCAAATGGAAAAATTATGCGACTGGACTGCATCTGAAAATCCGATGATTCGCTATTAATCAGGAACTGCTGTTTATAAGCAAAAATTTGTACTTAAAGAATTGCCTGCCGGAAATATGCAGGTCAATCTTGGCGAGGTGCATGATATGACTGAGGTATGGCTGAACGGAAAATTATTAGGCGGCACTTGGATTACTCCTCACGTGCTTAGTACCGGAACTCTACTTAAGAAAGGTGAAAACACGATTGAAATAAAAGTAGTGAATCGCTGGCGGAACCGTTTGATTTACGAGAAAAACGTCAATAAAGGAGAAAAGAAATTCTCGTGGGTGTTTGATAATATTGCTCCGGACGAGAACACCATATCATCGGGATTGCTTGGTCCGGTTGTAATTGAGTTCATTCCACAAGAATGATAAGAGCGATTTTTGAAATTCGTAAAGCAAGTTTTGGTTTAAAAAATTAAATGGAATTAGTATTATTCAAATAATTTAAAAAAATGAAAAGTTTAAAAATTTTAGCAGTAATCCTGTTATTGAGTAGTGCATTAACTGCACAAGACCGTTACGATGAGATTATGAAGCGGACACAATGGTTTCGCGAAGCCCGTTTCGGTATGTTTATTCATTTTGGCGCATATTCGGTTCCTGCGCGAGGCGAATGGTTAAAATCCGATGAAAAATTGACCACTGAGCAGTATCAAAAATATGTTGATGCTTTTACTCCCACCGATTTTGACGCCAAAAAATGGGCAAAAACTGCCAAGCAAGCAGGTATGAAATATGCTGTTCTAACAGCAAAACATCACGATGGTTTTTGCTTATGGGATAGCAAATTAACCGATTATAAGTTGAGCAAACAATTTGGCGGCAGAGATATTATACGAGAGTTCCTCGATGCCTTTCGTGCCGAAGGTTTAAAAGTTGGTTTGTATTACTCGGTCATTGATTGGCATCATCCCGATTATCCCAATGTTGGCAACCACCCTCAAAAAGGTAATCAGGAATGGGATAAAAAGAAATATAACTGGGACAATTATCTCAAATACATGCACGGTCAAATTGAAGAATTAGTCCGCGATTACGGAAAAATTGATATTATTTGGTACGATTATTCTTTCGATGATTACTTTGGAGAGAAATGGAAAGCGACAGAATTAATAAAAATGACTCATAAATATCAGCCCCATATAATTATTGATAATCGTTTGGAAGGCGATGGTACAGAAGGGTCTCATGGCTTAAAATGGGGCGATTTTGTTACTCCGGAGCAATCCATTCCTGATGAAAGTCCCAAAGATGCCAAAGGAAGAGTATTACCTTGGGAAACTTGCTTAACCATGAACAATAACTGGGGTTTTAATCAATTTGATAATGTATGGAAATCTCCGGAATTGCTTATTCAATCGTTGATACGGTGCGTAAGTAACGATGGTAATTTTTTGCTTAATGTGGGTCCTGGCCCCAAAGGTAATATTCCGGAACCTTGTGTTAATATTTTATCGCAAATTGGCAAATGGATGCAAAAAAATGGTGAAAGTATTTATAGTTGCGGTTCGTGTACGTTACCCAAACAAAACTGGGGATGTTTTACCCAAAAAGGAAACAATATTTACGTTCATTGGATGTATCCCTTCATCGGGCCTATTAACATAAAAGGTATTAACACCAAAGCTAAAATGGTTACTCTACTTTCAACCGGAGTTGAACCCCCGACAGAAAAAAACTGGTGGGGAAGCAGGGGTGATGATAATTTCTTTATCAACTTTAACAAACCGATATGGTACACCTTTCCTCTGCCAGACAAGGCAAGTTCTGTAATAAAAATTGAATTAAAATAGATATCTTTCTAAACTTTAACATTAAATTTAGTAAAAATGAAAACGTTAAAAATATTTGTAGTGATCTGCTTATTGAGCACTACTTTAACTGCTCAAGATCGTTACAACGAAATAATGAAACGCACCGAATGGTGGCGCGAAGCACGGTTTGGTATGTTTATTCATTTTAGTGTCTTTTCGCTTGGAGCAGATCGCGGAAAAATGACCGATGAACAATATCAAAAATATGTTGATGCTTTTAATCCAACAGATTTTGATGCAAAGAAATGGGCAAAAATAGCCAAACAAGCGGGAATGAAATACGCTGTTCTAACAGCAAAACATCATGAAGGTTTTTGTTTGTTCGACAGCAAATTAACAGATTATAAAATTAGTAAACAATTTGGCGGACGTGATATTGTGCGTGAATTTCTTGATGCTTTTCGTGCCGAAGGAATAAAAGTGGGCTTGTATTATTCTATTATAGATTGGCATCACCCAGACTATCCGAACGTTGGCAACCACCCACAAGCTGGAAATCCTGAATGGAGCAAAAAATCTTATAACTGGGACAATTATCTGAAATACATGCACGGACAAATTGAAGAATTGGTGCGCGACTACGGAAAAATTGACCTTATGTGGTACGATTATTCTTTTGATGATTACATAGGAGAAAAATGGAAAGCTACCGAATTAATCAAAATGATTAGAAAATATCAGCCCGACATGATTATAGATAATCGCCTAGAAGGTGATGGAAGTAGTTTTACTTTAAAATGGAGCGATTTTGTAACTCCGGAACAAACAATACCAGATGAATCACCTAAAGACGAACAAGGACGGGTGTTACCTTGGGAAACTTGTTTAACCACAAATAATGAGTGGTTATATATGCAAAATGATGATTATTGGAAATCTCCGGAATTGCTTATTCAATCGTTGATACGGTGCGTGAGTAACGATGGAAATTTTTTGCTTAATGTGGGTCCCGACGCCAAAGGAAATATTCCGGAACCTTGTGTTAATATTTTGGCGCAAGTTGGCGAATGGATGCAGAAAAATGGTGAAAGTATTTATGGTTGCGGTTCGTCTTCTCTACCAAAACAAAACTGGGGTAGCTATACACAAAAAGGCAATACCATTTATGCACACTGGATGTATCCTTATGTAGGGCCTATCAATATAAAAGGTATTAATAAAAAAGTAAAAATGGTTACTCTACTTTCAACTGGAGTGGAACCCCCGACAGAAAAAAATTGGTGGGGTAGCAAAGGTGATGATAATTTTTTTATTAACTTTGGTAAACCGATACATGCTACTTTTCCTCTGCCAGACAAGGCAAGCTCTGTAATAAAAATTGAAATAAAATAGATATCTTTTTAAACTTTTACATTAAACTTAGGAAAAATGAAAGCGTAAAAAATATTAGTAGTGCTCAGCTTTTTGAGCACTACTTTAACTGCTCGAGATCGCTACAACGAAATAATGAATGCTTTTTCCTACAAGTGCGAAGCTGAAGAATTTCATGAGCGAAAAGATGCTATTGAAGAACGAGGAATTAAACAAGATTTCCATTTTAAATTAAAAAACAATGGATACCTTTTATTCAAAAACATCAATTTTGGTGTAGGGGCAAAAGGATTCAAAGTGTCGGTTAGTTTTGAAAACAGCAAGATTAGCGATGCTAAGATTGAGTTCAGGATAGGCAGTCCAGATAGTCGATTGATTGGAGAGGCAAACGTTGGATTTACCTATTAGATAACTTATTACAACGTGTTAACCGGAGAAGTAACAAAATTTTCCGGAATACACGACCTTTATATTGTCGCAAAAGGTAATCAAGGCGATGCTTATGGTAGGTTATTTAATATTGATTGGTTTACATTCTATTAAAAGTGAATAATAATAGCAAATTTCAATGCTTGTGTTTATATTTTGAACTCATCAACAATAAATTATAAATTTAGTAAATAATGAAAAAGAATATTTGTTTTATATTTTTAATTTGTTTGGCTATGAATGCATTTGCTCAACGTGAAATCCAAACTTTTAATTCGGACTGGAAATTTTCTAAGGGCGAAGTTAAAACTTTAAACGAGCTTGCTTCTATAAAAACATGGGAGAAAATAAACCTGCCGCACGATTGGAATGCCGCAGATGTATTGGATGATAACCCGGGATATTACAGAGGAACAGGTTACTACAAAAAAACGTTAAATTTTAACAATGCCGACAAAGAGAAAAAAATCTATTTGCGTTTTGATGCAGTAAATCAAGATGCAGAAGTGTTTTTGAATGAAAAGAAAGTTGGTGAACATCACGGTGGCTATACTGCTTTTATGTTTGATATTACATCGGCTATCCTTTGGGATAAACAAAACCAGCTTGTTGTGAAAGTCAGCAATGCTGAAGACCCCAACTGGTTGCCTTTGTCTGGTGATTTATGTCATTTTGGAGGAATTTATAGAGATGTTTTTATTATTAAAACAAATTCTGTGCATTTTGATATGAATAATTTAGCGTCCTCCGGAGTTTTTCTGAAAACCGAAGGTGTAAAAGAAAACAAAGCGCGAGTTGTTATAAATGGAGCAATCGAAAATGATACGAAAACAGAACAGAAAATCGTAATTAATCATCTTATTTTTGATTCAAAAGGAACAAAAATCAATGAGATGAAGGATATGATAATACTGAAACCCAATTCGAAAACATCAATAAATTCAAAATCCGAAGTATTACCAAAAATTAAATTATGGTCACCAGACGAACCGAATTTATACACAATAAGCTCGCAAATTTTTAATGAAAAAGGACAACTTATCGACCAGGTTGATAATCCGCTTGGCTTCAGGTATTTTAGTATCGACAAAGATAGTGGTTTGTATTTAAACGGAAAACATTGTTTTATCAAAGGAGTAGGTCGCCAACAGGATTATTATAAAATCGGTAGTGCAGTTTCTAATGACGTGCAAATAAATGATGTACGAATGATAAAAGAAATGGGCGCAAACTTTCTCCGGGCGCACTTTCCGCAAGCGCCCGTTGTGTGGGACGAGTGCGACAAACTTGGCATTATGATGATCGGACGTATTCCTTTATTCGATAAAATTACATACACTCAGGAATTTACTGACAATACCAAAGCCATGATGAAAGAAATGATTATTCAAAATTATAATCACCCTTCGGTAATAATATGGGAATATATGAATGAGATTTTTGGCGGTATGGACTGGTATTGGCCCAAACCTCAAGATCCTGACAAAATGAAAATCGAAAAAAGGGAAGTTATAAAGCTTGCAAATATAATGGAACAATTCACACGCGAATTAGACCCAGACCGGCTTACCGATCAAGTTTTTCATACCGACCCCACTCCCATTTGGTACAAAGAAACCGGACTTACCGATTTATCATTGATGAATGGCTGGAACATTTATTTTGGTTGGTATCATGGCAGTTTACAAACCATAGGAAAAGCCATTGACGAGTTTCGAACTTACAATCTAAACAAACCCTTTATGATTTCGGAATTTGGTGCCGGAAGCGATAACAGGATACACACCGACCAACCAACAATTTTCGATTTCTCCGACGAATATCAGCAATTATTTCATAAACAATATTTGCAGGAAGTTGCAAAACGCCCTTGGGTTGTTGGAATGTGCATCTGGGTATGGGCCGATTTTCAGGTTGACAACCGGAGTGATGTAATGCCTCACATTAACAATAAAGGCATGGTTACCGGCGACCGCCAAATTAAAGACAGCTATTACCTCTACAAAGTAAACTGGAATCCAGAACCTATGATATATATTTCCGGAAAAAATTGGACTGATAGAACAGAGGTCCTCGAAAACGATAAACCATTCTCTAAAAAAGTGAGCATTTACACAAATCTAAATGAAGTTGAATTGTTTTTAAATGGCGTTTCAATCGGAAAAAAAGCTGTTCAAAACAAAGAAGCAATTTTCGATGTTCCGTTTACGAGCGGTACAAATATTTTAATGGCAAAAACTACAAACAATGGCAAACAACTTAGTGATGTTGCAACAATTAATTATAAATTTCAACATGTAAATTTAGATAATAATTTCGAACAAATTTGCATTAATGTTGGACAATCAAGAACCATCTTTTATGACCCGTTTACAAAAAATCAATGGTTACCCGACCGCGAATATACAACCGGAAGCTGGGGACATAAAAACGGAAATTATTACAGAATCTGGAATGATATGAAAGCATGGCAAGGTATTCGTGAAGGTGTAAACAATAATATTAAAGGTACAGAAATTGACCCCGTTTATCAAACTTTTTTGGTGGGTATAACTGATTATCAAATTGATGTTCCAGATGGAAACTACAAAGTAGAGCTGTTTATTACTGAGCCGTTTACAAAAGAACGCCGATTAAAACCGGAAGAAAAAACCGGAGCAGATGTTGATGGAGACCGTATTTTTGATGTTACAATAAATAATACAACAGTACTGAAAAATTTTAATATAGAAGAACTATTCGGCGTACAACATGCTGTAGTAGAATGTTTTATCATTAAAGCAGATAAAAAACAAGGTATCAGTATAAAATTGATGTCCATTAAGGGCGAAGCGATTTTAAGCGGAATAAAAGTAAGCAAATTTTAATACCAGAAATTTAATCTTCAGCACAAGGCAGATACAAAGTTTCATGTGGCTTTCGAAATTGCATGATTGATTATATTTAAATTGAAAAGAATACTCAGTTGATAAAAAAATACAAATTATGAATTATAAATTATAAATTATGAAATCGAAAATTAATATTGGTTATGTTGTGCTAATATGCACTGTTGCTGCGCTTGGCGGCTTGATGTTTGGATTTGATATTGCAATTATTACAGGTGCAAATCCTTTTATCGAAAATCATTTTCATTTAACAAAAATTCAACTGGGTTTGGGTACTTCGGCACTCTTATTTGGTTGTATTTTTGGTTCTTTTTTCGCAGGAAGGTTAACCGATGTTTATGGCAGGAAAAAGATTTTGTTTATAGTAGCGGTCATATTTTCATTAACTTCATTGGCAACTGCGCTATCACCTACATTTGAATTTTACTCCATAGCACGTTTCCTTGGCGGTTTGGCAGTGGGTGGTGCCTCAATGGTTTCCCCTCTTTATATTTCAGAAGTATCGCCATCCAAAATGCGTGGTCGATTGATTTCTTTTTACCAATTATCAATAGTTTTGGGAATAGTTATTTCGTATTTTGTAAATTATATTTTAAAAGATATTGGAGAAGATAACTGGCGTTGGATGTTTGCCACAGGTGTTTTACCATCTGTAATATTATTTTTTATGCTCTTTTTTGTACCCGAAACTCCACGATTTTTAGTAAAAAACAATCAAGCCGAAAAGGCATTAGAAATTTTGAAAAAAATAAACGATGACGATGTTGCAATTTTTGAATTTAAACAAATCGAAGAAAGTTTGAAAGAGAAAAAAGGAAGGACACGCGATTTATTAAAACCAGAATATCGTTTGATGATGTTTGTTGGTATTGGTTTGGCTATGTTGATACAAATTTCGGGTATTAATGCGGTTATTGATTATTCGCCGTTTATTTTTAAATCTGCAGGCTGGAAAATTGATGCAGCACTCTTTGCAACTTTTGGACTTGGAATCGTAAATGTCGTATTTACCTTTGTTTCAATATACGCCATAGATAAGTTGGGTCGCAAGAAATTATATTTAATCGGATCGGCTGGAATGACTGTGGCCTTATTTGCATTGTCTATTTTAAGTTTTGCCGGTCAATTTCAAAGCAACTGGGTATTAGCTTTTTGTATATTGTACTTAATGTTTTTTGCGTCTTGTATTGGTCCAGTTTTCTGGACTATTGTTTCAGAAATTTTCCCAAACCGTATTCGTGGCATTGCAATGTCTGTACCAGTTGTTACACAATGGTTTTTCAATGGTGTAGTGGTTTTAATTTTTCCTTATATGTTAGAAAATATACCTTCTGCAACATTTTTAATAATTGGCTTTATGTGTCTGCTACAATTTATTTTTACTTATAAATTTGTACCCGAAACAAAAGGTAAAACTTTAGAAGAGATTGAAATATTTTGGAAAGAAAAACAAAATTCAAAAAACAAATGAGTTTATGACTTTCCATTATTAAACAATCATAAATTAAATATTTACAAGTTACCTTAAATCTGCAGAAATTTTTCTATTAATATAATAAACAGTAGTTTGCATCAAATATTTTCACCCTTTTAAGTGAAAAAAACCGATATAAATTCGTGCATTCTTGGCAATAATAAAAAGGGCTGCGGATTTAAAGAAAAAATAGATTTTAGATTTTAAGAAATTATAAAAAAAAATATGAAAAAAGTAATATTATCCATATTAATTGCAATATACTTTGCTTGTAACATCTCACACAAAACGTCTTTTTCAGACATTGAAAAAGTGCTTATCGAACAACTCACTAAAAATGATATTTGCTTCGATAGTATAAAAATGAAAATAGATAAGTCAAATCTTTTTGAAGCCGATTTTATATCTTTTTCTACCAATGTAGATTCAATGTTTAATGCGACAAAAAAAACAGAAGACGCACATGTAATAGTAAAAAATTATGTAAAAATAAATGAAGATTGTTATAGGGCAAAATTATACTATTGGTATGCTTTTAATCACTCACTCATCAAACGTCAAAAATATGTTTTGCCTGAAAAATTTACTGAAAAAGTTCCGAAAATTCCTTTCGATGATACTTGTTTATTAAACATTGTCGGTTATAGAAATTTTGTTGATGCGTATTTAGATACCAAGGGAAAATTACTTGCTGAACAAAATTCGAATAACTATAATGATCATATATTTACCAATTCTAAATTAGACATTGTAGCTAATGAATTTAAAAACGAAAAGCTTCGCAATTATGCACTTAAAGAAATTATGAAAAACCACATAAATTCTTATGGTTCATATAATACCGAAAATTTATTGCTTAGATTTAATACACTTTGCTCAAACACAAATTTCAAAAATGAAATTTCTACTTTGTTTAAAACAGCAAAAGAAAAAAATACAGATGTTCTAATAAAAACGTATAAAAAACGCGAGAAATACGATTTAAAAACATATATTTTTACACCAAAAACTGCCGGTAACAAAACACTACCGGTTGTTTGTTGTTTCTTTGGTGGCGGTTGGTACGAAGGCACTCCGGAACAATTTTTTGAGTATTGCCGCTATTTTACTGAAATGGGCTACGTTGCCCTATCGTTTGAATACAGTATAAAAGGCAGATTTAACGCCACACCAATTGAAGGGCTTCAGGATGTAAAGTCGGCAATTCGTTGGACTCGCCAACATTCAAGAGAATTGAATATCGATCCAAACAATCTTACTGCTATTGGATGGTCGGCCGGTGGACACTTGGTTGCCGATGCCGGATTAGTTGAAGGATTCAATGATCCCAATGAAGATTCAATCACCAATGAAAAGCCAAATATATGCGTTTTAATTGCACCCTGTTTTGAACCCTTGAAAGACAATTGGTTTTATTATCAATTAGAAAATAAGTGCGAACCAAAATTACTTTCACCAACGCAAAATATTAAAAGAGTAAACAGCAAGTTTTTATGTTTGATGGGCACAAAAGACGAATACAATCCATTATACACTGCAACTGATTTTGAGCGGCTTATGAAGGCTAAAAATAATACATGTAAACTTATAATCAAAGAAGGCTTTCGCCATAGTGGTTTTATGAATAAACCGGGGTGGCAAATGATTTATGATTTCATGAAATGTCCTTAAAGGAAAAGTATTTTTATTTTTATCAATAAGTAATTAAAAAAATAAATATTATGAAAAGGTACCTTTTAATCAGTTTTTTGTTGATCGCAATCAACTTGTTTTCGCAAAACAAAACCAGTGTTGCTGAACGCTATTTTGGTTTGCATTTCGATTTTCATGCCGATTCTACAACAAAAGATGTGGGCAAATACATGAATCAGCAAGAATTTGAAAAAATGTTGGCAGATGTAAAACCGGACTATTTACAAGTGGACTGTAAAGGGCACAAAGGAATATGCAGTTACCCAACCAAAGTAGGTATACCATCGATAAATTACATAAAAGACCCAATGCGAATTTGGCGTGATGCTACACGAAAATTCAATATACCGCTCTACATACATTATTCGGGTGTGTGGGATATGGCTTGCGCAAAAAAGCACCCGGCATGGGCGCGAATAGACGAAAACGGGAAAGTGGACAAAACCGGCAAAATGTCGGTATTTGGTCCGTATGTCGATAGTTTGATGATACCACAACTAAAAGAACTGATAGATGTGTATCAGATTGATGGTGCTTGGATTGACGGCGATTGTTGGGCTGTTGAACCCGATTTTTCAACCGCTTCGTTAGCTGTTTTCAAAAAAAACTACCCTAATGAAACTGCATCAGTTTCAAATTTGGCATTTTTAGAACATAACCGTGTTGGTTTTATCAATTATGTTACTCATTACATAAATGCAATACATTCATACAAACCCGGGTTCAAAATCACAAGCAACTGGGCGCACTCCTCGCAAATGTATGAAAAAGCCACTTTGCCTATAGACTATATATCAGGCGATTTTGCCTGGGATGCCAATTTACAGGGCGGTGAATTGGAATCACGTTGGTTTTCTACAAGTGGCAGACCTTGGGATTTAATGGCCTGGGGCTTTGCTTTCGATTGGAATGCCTGGGGGCTCAAAACCTATAAAACTGCATGGAGCTTAAAACAACAAGCTGCCACAGTATTATCGCAGGGAGGCGGTTTTCAGGTGTATTACCAACAAAATTTAGACGCTTCGCTCAATTCATTTTTCTTTCCAACCCTTAAAGAAGTTGAAACTTTCTGCCGCGAGCGTAAAGAGTATTGCTTTCAGGCAAAATCGGTTGCTGATGTGGCATTGCTATTTTCGAACAGTACTTATAAAGCAAATAGTGATAAAATTTACAGTGTAAGCTGGCGTATGATTCCATTCACCAATTGTATGACCATGCTGCTCGATTGTCAGCAAAATGTCGATTTGTTAATGGAATTCGATTTTTTTGAGAAAATGAACAATTATAAAACCATTGTTGTGCCGGAGTGGGACAAATTAGACAGCAAAATAATTACGGCTCTCAAAGAGTTTGCAAAAAACGGCGGTCAACTGCTGATTATAGGAGCCGATGCTTCAAATTTATTTTCTGATAATCAGTTTTTTGAATCAATAGGACCATTGGGCGATGGCGTTATGGGAATACAATATAAAGCCGGATATTTTGGCTGCAAAACAAAGTTAATGAAAGTAAAACAGGCAAAAGGAACAGTTACTTTTGGTCGCTTGCTCGATAGGGATAACCAACACGACACCACGAATATACCTGGTGCATTGGTTGCCAGTTATGGTAAAGGAAAAATTGGTTTTGTATTTTACAATATGAGTTGGAGTTATTCTGGCCGAAAATCATCAACGGAACGCGATTTCCTTGCCGATATTTTAAATCAACTTGTTAGCAAACCTGTCATAAAAGTTACAGGAAGCCGATACGTTCATATTTCGTATATGATTAAAAACAATGCGAACTATTTGCATTTAATTAATGTAAGCGGTGAGAATAGCAATCCGAAAGTTATGACATCCGATGATATTCCGGCAATTGGGAAAATAAATATAGAACTCAATTTCCCCAAAAAACCTTCATCGGTAATGCTTCAACCCGGAAATCGAAAAATCAATTTTAAATATCAAAACGGAATTTTATCGTTTTCGGTTGAGCAGGTTGCAATTTATGAAATTGTTCAGATTTTCTAATTAGTTTATTGAGTTCACTCATAATTATAAATAAAAATTTATTAACAATTATTCTATTGATATACCACATGTAAATAAAAATTTAAAAAAATGAGATCATTAAAAATTTTAGCAGTATTTTTATTATTAAGCAGTTCACTAACTGCACAAGACCGTTACGACGAAATAATAAAACGTACACAATGGTTTCGCAATGCACGTTTTGGTATGTTTATTCATTTTGGCGCTTATTCGGTGCCAGCTCGGGGTGAATGGTTAAAATCGGATGAGAAAATGACCACCGAACAGTATCAAAAATTTGTTGATGCTTTTGTACCGATTGATTTTGATGCCAAAAAATGGGCGAAAATAGCCAAACAGGCTGGAATGAAATATGCGGTAATGGGAGCCAAACATCACGAAGGTTTTTGCTTATGGGACAGCAAATTAACAGACTATAAATTGAGTAAACAGTTTGGTGGCAGAGATATTATACGAGAATTCCTTGATGCCTTTCGCGCTGAAGGAATAAAAGTGGGCTTGTATTACTCAATTATTGATTGGCATCACCCCGATTATCCCAATGTAGGCAACCACCCTCAAGCCGGAAATGCAGAATGGAGTAAAAAAACATACAACTGGGACAATTATTTGAAATATATGCACGGACAAATTGAAGAATTGGTTCGTGACTACGGAAAACTCGATATTATGTGGTACGATTATTCTTTCGATGATTACTTTGGTGAGAAATGGAAAGCTACAGAATTATTAAAAATGGTACGCAAATACCAACCGGATATAATTATTGACAATCGGTTAGAAGGCGATGGTACTGCCGGCTCATATAGTTTAAAATGGGGCGATTTTGTAACACCCGAACAATCAATACCTGATGAAAGCCCAAAAGAAGCTAAGGGAAGAGTTTTACCCTGGGAAACTTGTTTAACCACAAATAATAACTGGGGGTTCAATCAATTTGACAACCAATGGAAACCAGCCGAGTTACTCATACAATCCTTGATTCGATGTGTAAGTATGGATGGCAATTTCTTATTAAATATTGGTCCTGACCCAAAAGGAAATATACCTGAGCCTTGTATTAACATTCTTTCGCAAATAGGTGATTGGATGCAAAAAAATGGAGAAAGTATTTATGGTTGTGGTTCTTGTACTTTGCCAAAGCAAAACTGGGGGTGTTATACTCAGAAAGGAAATACAATTTATGCCCACTGGATGTATCCCTTCATTGGCCCAATAAATATTAAAGGGATTAACAACAAAGTGAAAATGGTTACTTTACTTTCAACCGGGGTTGAACCGCCTAACGAAAAAAACTGGTGGGGAAGCAAAGGGAATGATAATTTATTTATCAACTTCGGTAAACCGATACATTGTACTTTCCCATTGCTGGACAAAGCAAGTTCTGTTATTAAAATTGAAATGAAATAAAGGGAAAATGAAGCCGCCTTATCCGATTTATTCATAAGTTTTGAGTAACTTTGTGTAATTATTTGTTTAAATTTGCGATGCAACAAAATAAGCGCATAATTATTCAAAATTATTGCACAAAGTTATTACAAAAGTTAATTAATTTATAATGAAAGCAAGAAATTTGATATCAAAAAACAGCAAATTAAGATTCTATTTATTTTTCACAATTCTTAGTTCATTTATTAACATTCATGATATTAAGGCACAATATGAAAATTACAGGTTCGAGAAAATAGCAAAAGAACAGGGCTTGTCGAATAATAATATTTCTTGTATTTTTCAAGATGATAAGGGTTTTATTTGGATAGGTACAAAAGATGGTTTATGCAGGTACGATGGTTTAAACACCAAAGTTTTTTTGCCCGATAGAGACAATCCAAATTCTATTGGCAGTAACAATGTATTGTGTATTTACCAAATTGATTCAGAGCGTTTATGGATAGGTTTAAGCAATGGGTTATCAGTCTTTGAATTTCAAACCGAAAGATTTACTAATTTCATTTATGATGCCAAAAATCCAGAGGGTATAAGTAAAGAAGGTATTAACAAACTATGTACAGATAAATATGGCTTTCTGTGGTTGGGAGGCAGCAATGGTTTATGCAAAATAAAACCCGATGCTAATTTCTTTAAAAATCCGGTTTTTAAGCACTACCGGAACAGCAATACCGACGAAAATTCTTTGACAAGTGATAACGTTAAATATATTTATCGTTCAAAAAATGGTGATATGTGGTTTGGTACTTTAACCGGCTATTGCAAATACGATTATCAAACAGACAAAATTATACCGGCTAACCGCATACATAATAATAAATCAAACTTGGATATACAGAAGCTAAGTATTTCTGCAATGATTGAACATAATGATTTTTGGTATTTTAGCTTGAATAACCTTTTTTCCTACAACCTGCTAAACCAAACTTATTATGCTTTGAATATAACGCCTGCCTCGATTGCAGCCTTCATTGAATATAATAATAAAGTTTGGCTTCCTGCCTCAAATGGTCTTTATTTATGGGATTGGAATAAAGATTTACTTGGGCAAAAGCTTATTAGTTTTTTGCCCGACCAGTCGGACAAGTACAGTATAGGCGGCAGTTTTTTACAGTGTTCTACTACCGACCGTAATGGTATTTTATGGATAGGAACTTTAAACGCTGGTGTTACAAAAACAAACCTTGTGCAGAAAAAATTTATGCATTATCGAAACCGGATGACTGAACCAAACAGTTTATGCGATAATTATGTATATTGTTTTTCGGAAGATAAAGTTGGAAATATTTTTATTGGAACCAATAATGGCTTAGAAAAATTTGACCTTGAAACAAATTCATTCCAGCACTTTAAGGCTGAAAAAGATATTAACAGTTCCACAAGTATCAGTACTTCCGGTCTTGTTCCTTCAGTTTTAGTTGACCACAACCATGCAGTGTGGGTTGGCTCGTTCAGACTAGACAAAGCAGTATTTGACACTACCACGAATCAATATAAATTTAAGCACTTTCAGAACGATGGGAGTAATCCGCAGTCGCTTTGTGGTTGGGCTATTCGCAATATTTATCAAGGTAAAAGTAAGCATCTTTATTTTGGCTCAGTAACCGGAGGATTTTCGATGTTGAGGTATGAAAATTATCATAAAGAACCAATAGTATTTGAAAACTACAATAATAACCCAAATGATTCTACTTCTTTAAGCTCTAATATGATACTATCATTCTGTGAAGACAAACACAGTACATTATGGGTAGCTACTTCAAGCGGTCTTGACAAGATGGTTAAAAATAAAAACGGAAAATATTATTTTGAACACTACTGTAAAATTTCGGGAAATAAAAACACTTCAAATGATGGTAGTATTGCATGTATTTACGAGCCGCATAATTCAACTGAAGATATACTTTGGCTGGGGCGTACCGGAGGCGGCTTACAATTGTTCAAAAACAATAAAATAATTAAACAATATTTGCCAAAAGACGGATTAGCAAGCAACATAATCAGTGGAATTACAGAAGACAATGACGGTAATTTATGGATAAGCACCTTAAATGGCATTTCAAAGTTTGATCCAAAAACAGAGACCTTCCGAAATTATTCGGTATTTGATGGTCTGCAAGATAATGAATTTGTGCAAAATTCGTATTTTAAAAGCCCAAAAACAGGCGAAATGTTTTTTGGCGGAATTTATGGTTTCAATCGATTTCATCCCGATAGCTTAAAAGACAATCCTAAAATGGGTACGATTGTATTTACCGACTTTAAGCTTTTTAACAAACCCTTACAAATAAACGAAGAGGTTAACGGTCACATTATTTTATCAAAGTCAATTACTTATACTGACCATATTACACTTACCTACAAAGATTATCTGTTTTCCCTTAGTTTTGCCTGTTTAGAATTTTCGCACCCACAAATTTGTCAATATGCTTATAAATTAGAAGGTTTGGATAAAGACTGGATTTTTACCGATGCAAAGCAGAACTTTGCCGGATATACTAATTTACCTGCTGGAAACTACACCTTAATTGTAAAAGCCACCAATAGCGAAGGTCAATGGTGTAGCGAAAAAGAAATGGCAAGACTTAAAATAACCATAACTCCGCCCTGGTGGCAAACCTGGTGGTTTAGAATATTAGTTGTTATTATTTTCATTGGCGCTACCATAGCATATTTTAAATATAAAACCTACCAAATTAAAAAGCAAAATCAGGAACTGGAGCGCAAAGTAATGGAGCGCACGCATGAAGTAATGCAGCAAAAAGAAGAAATTCAGCAACAAGCTGAAGAACTTGAGGCAATAAATGAAGAATTGACCGCACAATCTGACGCACTTAAATTATCGAATGAAGAACTTAATGATAAAAATGACCAACTAAATCAAAAAAACGATGAAATTGAAAAATCCTTTAAAGTTTCACAAGTCATTAGTGAATTCGGCCAACGAGTTACATCTACTTTTGATTTGGAGTCGATCAACGAAATCGTTTATGGATATGTTTGTTCAATTTTGCCCACAGATGCTTTCGGTATAGGTTTGCACAATCCTGCAAAAAATGAAATTGAATACATTGG
>Ga0316608_1000097_pt1 | contig 47455 bp, 29 predicted proteins | sample MIS2016152B_MG_FD_207673 | JGI IMG/M metagenome (GOLD analysis project Ga0316608, IMG submission 207673) | Microbial mat bacterial communities from Middle Island sinkhole, Lake Huron, Michigan, United States - MIS.2016.152B | ecosystem: Environmental > Aquatic > Freshwater > Lake > Sediment... | reverse complement strand
AAAAAAATTGAAATCAAAAAATGCAAGAAAATAATCAATTTTGACGTTTTTTTTGTCGAAAAGCTGTTTTTTCTGAACTGAAAAATGGTGTGCCAAACTTGTTTTTTTAACTTGCGGATTTAAGGTTCATACAAAAAGCTTGATCAAAAGGTTGGTATTATATTTATACATTAAAGAATCAAAAAAAACTCCCAACTACATTTTTTGATAAATTTATTTTATCGGAAGTCAGCTAAAAAGTGCTATTTTTAAAAGTACTTTTTAATACAACCATTTTGTTCTTCGTAATGCAACTAAGATCCGATAAGAGCAAGGAAAGCGTGGATTGTGTTTGCATTCTGTTGCACCAGAAAACAAATATCAACACAACATTTTTGTCAAAAATACCTTAGGGTAAATTGAAACATTTTTGTCAGTAATGATTGTTAAGCAACTTACTTATTTTTCAGCTTAAATAACAATGATTTAATTACCAAAATTCTTTAAAATGAAATTACATCCATTTTTCTACCTCTTTTTAATTTTTGTTTTAGGGGTTCGTTCCACGAATGGTCAGCAAAATGACTGGGAAAATCAAAAAATAGTGGGTATAAACAAAGAAGCATATCATGTAAATGTGGTTCCATCCAGCAATTATAAAGAGGCGATGGAATACCAATATCAAAAATCAGCTTTCTACAAAAGTTTAAATGGAATCTGGAAATTAAACTACGTATTGACACCTGATGTTGCTCCAAAAGACTTTTATAAACCGGAATTTCCGGTAACTACTTGGAAAGATGTCAAAGTGCCCGGAAGTATTGAATTACAAGGATTTGGTCAAGCGATTTTCCGCAATGTACAGCATCCCTTTGATGCTAAAAATCCACCCTATGTTGACAAAACATTCAATCCTGTAGCATCCTACAGAACTGATTTTACCGTTCCAGAAAATTGGAAAAATCGAAGAGTCTGCATCGTGTTTGATGGTGTTGAGTCCGCATTCTACCTATGGATCAATGGGCAAAAAGTAGGATACAGCGAAAACAGTTATTGTGCTGCCGAATTTGATGTATCAAAATATTTGAAAGAAGGTATCAATACTCTGGCTTTACAAGTTTATCGTTTTTCAGATGGAAGCTATTTGGAAGATCAGGACTTTTGGCGCTTAAGTGGAATTTTCAGAGATGTTTTCCTCTATTCAAAATCCAAAGTCTCTATCGAAGATTTTACAGTAATTACGGATTTTGATAACAAATACGAAAATGCGACCTTGGATTTATCTTTTAAAATCCAAAATCGATCCGAATCTAAAGAAAAATATGACTTGACCTTTACTCTTTTAGATTGTGATGATAAATCGAAAACAATTCTAAAAAAATTGAATTCGTTTGATTTTACAATGAATAACATTACAAAAATAAGTATGAGAGAAGAAGTTATTAATCCTCAAAAATGGAATAGTGAATCACCTGTCTTATATACCGGTATCATAGAAATAAAAAATAAAAAAGGCGAACTCATAGAAGTTTTATCTACCCGAATCGGTTTTCGAAAAATAGAATGGAATGAGGGTGTGCTTAAAGTCAATGGAAAGAGAATTCTGATTCGTGGTGTAAATCGCCATGAGCATGATCCGATAACGGGGCGCTACGTTACAAGAGAATCGATGATAAAAGACATCATTTTAATGAAACAAAATAATATTAATGCTGTTCGAACTTGCCATTATACTAATACTCCAGATTGGTATGATTTGTGCGATGAATATGGCATCTATCTTTGTGCGGAAGCAAATCTTGAATCGCATGGTTTTTGGGGCAAATTCTCGCAGGATCCTTCATGGGAAATACCCTTTTTAGACAGAAATGCAGGAAATGTAGTGCCCAATAAAAATCATCCAAGTATCATTTATTGGTCATTGGGAAATGAATCTGGTTTTGGTGAAAACCATATAAAAATGTCAGATTGGATTCATCAAAATGAGCCAAGCCGACCAGTACATTACAATCCTGCCGACCAACATGCATCTGTTGATATTTTAGCGCCAATGTATCCCACGGTAGAAGCATACAATATGTTGTCTATCAATGATAAACGCCCGGTAATAATGTGTGAATATGCGCATGCTATGGGCAATAGTTGTGGTAACCTATATGAGTACTGGCAGCCGTCCTATACCAATCCCCGTGCGCAGGGAGGGTTTATTTGGGACTGGATGGATCAGGGCTTCTACAAAAAAGATAAAAATAATCAACAATATATCGCTAATAGTGGTGAAATGGATGATCCTATTTCTGAGCCCTTTGTAGGTTTTGATGGAATGGTTTTGGCTGATCGGACAATTCAACCAGAACTAATTGATTACAAAAATGTTATTCAACCATTTTTAATTGAAGCTGTAGATATTAAAACTGGGAGAATCAAAATAACCAATCGATTTGAAGTGACTAATTTAAATAAATTTTTGATTCATTGGCAATTGTGCGAAAACAACAATATATTGCAGGAAGGAGCTTTAAACGAAGCGGACTTGATGCCCGAAAAATCGAAAGAATTTAGTATTCCCTTTAATGCCCCTACAATGAAAAAAGGAATTGAATATTGGTTAAAAATTAGGATTAAAACCCAAAATGACCAGTCTTGGGCTAATAAAGGGCATGAAGTTGCTTGGCAACAAATTGAAATTCCTAATAATCAAGGTATGATTTCCTTTAGCTGGGATAAAAAATCGAAGGATTTGAAAATTGAAAATCAGTCTGATACTGTTGTTATTAGCGGGAAAGAATTTAATGTAACTTTTTCGAAAAAGGATGGTATAATTTCCAAACTGGTTTTTCAAGGTACACAATTGCTAAAACAAGGACCTGTATTGCAGTTATACAGAGCAGGAACAGACAACGATGAAATGTGGTGGAATCCGGGTTCACCCGCTGTTAAATGGCGAAAACTTGGTTTGAATCATCTGAAATTTACCACACAAAAGTTTTCCGCACAAACAAGCAAAGAAAGTTTTGTTCAAGTGGTTGCCATTCAAAAGGTTTTTTCAGATTCAACACCGCACTTAGCTGATTTAAAAACCACTTACAATATATTTCCTAATGGTGAAATATTTCTCACTTCAGAAATTCAATTTACAAATGAATTAGATCTGATTTCGGGTCCCGGCATGGCACGACTGGGTTATATGATGACTACACCTGCCGGGTTTGAAAAAGTTACGTACTATGGTAGAGGTCCTTGGGAGAATTATTCAGATCGAAAAAATGGTGCTATGGTTGACCTTTATAATACATCTGTAAATGATTTATTTTTTCCTTATTCAAGACCACAATCAACAGGAAACCGCACAGATTTACGATGGCTTTCAGTGTATAATGACGCTAAAAAAGGAATCCAAATCAACGGATTACCTTTCTTCGAGGGAACAGCGCTTCATTATACTGAAAATGATTTGGATAAAAAAAGTTTCGCAGATATCGTAAAGCATCCTGAAACATTTATTTACCTAGATTATAAACAAAGTGGAATGGGAGGGGGGAGTTGCGGCCCATCAACCAGACCTGAATATTTGTTCAAAGCTGAAAACACCATTTTCACAATGAAAATTAGTCCAGTGGATTTGAATACCTGCTCTCCTTTCACAAAATATACAGAATCACCATTTGTTGATGCGCCTAATATTGAACCTTTTGGCAGTGCAATTGATGCCAACGAAGGTATCAAAATAAATTGTGCGATGCAAGATACAGAAATACGCTACACTATAGATGGTTCTGAGCCAACTGAAAAATCATTGCTTTATAATAAGGAATTAAGGATAACAAAGAAAACGACAATTAAAGCGAAGGCATTTAAGAATGGCTACCAGCCAAGTCCCACTTCATTGAGATTTTACGAGATCAGCAAAGAAATATATGCATCTTCTTCCGTAAAATTCAATCAAGACCCCATTGCATTTGAAGCAGATTTGAGCGAAGCTCGGCAATTTGCCTTAATTATTTCTGATATAGATCAAAATATGGATTGGGATCATGCAGATATTTTGGATGTAGAATTTATTTTTGCAGACAATACAAAAAAATCCGTGACAGAAGTCAAAGCCATTTCCTCACACCAACCATTTGGAATATTGCAAATTAATAAATCTCTGGATGGCAATCCCCTTAAAGTTCAAGGCAAAACTTATGAAAAAGGATTTGGGACACATGCCCCTGGAATTATATGGTTTGATGTTCCTGAAAATGTAAAAAAACTCAGGGGGAAAATTGGAGTTGACGATGAAGCGCAAGGAAGAGGCAGCAGTACTGTTGCCATTAAAATTTTAATTGTAAAAAAGGAATAAATTTTTTCGTAATTGTATATTTCTTTGTTAAAAAACCCTGAATAAATGAAGTTGAAGAAATTTGTTTATTCGGGGTTAAACAAGCAAAGTTTTTTTGAAAGTTGCTATTGAAAAAGTATCTTTGAAGCAATATAAAAATCTTACTATGAAAAATATTGCTTTCGCATTAATATTCTTATTATTAATAGTTTACAACCTTTTTTCCCAAAATTCACAATACAAGCTTCCCCTGAAAGATAGTTTGCTCTGGGATGCTGTTTGGATTGGCCCGCATGAAGAAAACATCAAGGAAATTGAGATTTACCATTTTCGGAAAATTTTTGATCTGCAAAATAAACCTAAAGAATTTGAAATATCAATTTCGGCCGATAATCGATATCGAATTTTTGTTAATGGAATACTATTAGGTTATGGTCCCGCAAGATGTGACATAAATCGCTGGCAATATGACACATATAATCTTTCGAAGTATCTTAAAAAAGGCAAAAACATCATAGCCATCATGGTTTGGGATTATGGAAAAGATAGAGCTGCTGCTCAGATGTCCATACAACCCGCTTTAATCGTGCAAGGAAGAAACGACACCTCAAAAATTGTGAATACTGGCAAGGATTGGGAGTATATCATAAATACATCCATTTTTCCAATCAAAGTTAGATCAGGAATAGATACAAGAGGCGGATACTTAGGGCCACCCTGCGATAGCATTGTAGGCGAAAAATATCCATGGGGCTGGGAATTATCGGGTTCTCACTTTAAATGGAAAGATTGCAAAAAAATTGCAAAACCTCAATTTTCATGGGGTACACAAAATCAAAATGATACACAATGGAAACTGTACCCGCGTTGCATTCCTTTCATGGAATCAACGAATTTAAGCAATCCTGAAATAGTCTCAATCCATGGTGCAAAAGCGAATTTTGAAGAGGGACTGCCGCTTTCCTTTAGCATTGATGAAAACACGCATGCAGAAATAATTCTGGATGCAGAATTTATACAAATCGCTTACCCTAAATTGATCATTTCGGGTGGACAAAACGCTGTGGTTAAACTTTCTTATGCAGAATCTTTTTACGAACCAGGGCAAAAGTCCATTTCCGGTGATTGGATCGATGAAGGGCAACATAAAGGTTTGAGGGACAAATGGCAAGGAAAGCTATTTTGCGGCTTCCACGATGCTTTTGTAAGTAATGGAAAGAAATTCCAATTATATAGAACTTTATGGTTTAAAACTTTCAGGTATATAAAATTGGAAATTACAACTACAAGTGATAAATTGAAAATCAATGAATTATCTTTTGCTTCTGCCCATTATCCTTTTATGCTCCAAGCCGAATTTAATGCTCAGGATAAAACATTAGATAAAATCTACGATGCTTCGTGGAAGACCCTGCGTGCATGTGCAAGCGAAATATACATGGATTGCCCTTATTATGAACAACTTCAATATACGGGTGATACAAGAATTCAAGCTTTAGCATCTTTGTATTTATCCGGTGATGATCGCCTTATGAAAAATGCAATTGAATCGTTCGCTAATTCCGTAACATCCGAGGGCTTACTACCTTGCAGGTATCCGAGTGATGGTTCTTGCATCATTCCTTCGTTTTCCTTGGTTTTTATAGGCATGGTGCATGACTATTGGATGAACAGAAATGACCCGGAAACCGTGAAAGCAGCCTTACCTGTGATTAAATCCATACTTGACTGGTATTTAAAATTTTACAATTCTGAATTAAAAGTGCTGCAGAACATAAAGTATTGGAATTTTGTTGATTGGCCTAACGAATGGAAATGGGATCCTGAAAAGAACACAGGAGGTGTTCCTCTTGGTTTGGTGCAAGGTCTTTCTTGTATCGATAATCTATTTTTTTTGTATTATAATAACTTGGCCATTGAACTTTTAGAAGCTTTTGAGTTTTCAAAAGATTTTTCAAAATACTGGGATTTTTCCAATGAAATAGGCTTGGGCGTTAATCAACTTTTTTACGATCAAAACAAAAGACTATACGCAGATGATGTTAACAAAAAAGAGTTTAGCCAACATGCGAATGCCCTCGCTGTATTAGCCGAAATCATTCAGCCAGAGCAAGAATTCAGCTTTGATCAAGTTCTGAATGACTCGAGTTTAATCCAATGTTCTCCTTATTTCAGGTTTTATCTCCATCGGGCAATGAAAAACATGAAGCAAGGAAATTTGTACCTTCAAATGTTGTCTCCTTGGAAAAAAATGCTGGCGAAAAATCTGAACACTTTTGCCGAAAGGCAAGATCCAACCCGCTCCGATTGTCATGGTTGGAGCGCCCACCCCGCTTTTGATTTTCTGAATATTGTTGCAGGAATTGCGCCCGCAACGCCGGGTTTCAAAAGTGTGACGATCAATCCTAATCCGGGAGATTTGAAAAATATAAAGGTCAAATTTCCGCATCCCAATGGAATGATAGAAATGGCTCTCAATTATAAATCAGACAGATGCAAAGCCGAGATATTGCTCCCACATCATTTGTACGGAATGTTTTTCTATAAGGGAAATGCTACTTTTCTGAAACCAGGTTTTCAGAAATTTCAAGTACTAAAACAATAAACTGAAAATAAGACAAATAAATATTTCATGCTTTCATTTTTGGAAATTGTGCTTGATTGATATTCGATAATTACTAATTTTGCCGTGAAATTCAATGTCCGAAAAAAACTTTATCTCTATGGAAAACTTTAAAATTAACATTGAAAACATCTATACTTTTTTATCGAAAGAAACGATATCAAAGTACGCAAGTGAGATGGAAAAAAACAACATTGTGCTGAATGAAAAAACAGGCAAAGGAAATGATTTTTTAGGTTGGGTAAAACTACCCACATCCATCAGTGCTGATGAAATATCAGAAATGCAGGCTACCGCAGGATCGTTTTCAAAATATGAAGTCGTTGTTGTTATTGGTATCGGAGGTTCTTATTTGGGTGCAAAATCAGTGATTGAAGCGCTTTCAAATAACTTCCAACAATTGGTAGAGCGAAAAGCTCCCTTGGTTCTTTTTGCAGGTCAAAATCTCAGCGAAGACTATATGTTTGAGCTTTGTGATGTTTTAAAAACCAAGTCTTGGGCAATCGTATCCATATCCAAATCTGGTACCACAACTGAACCTGCTGTATGCTTCCGGATTCTAAAAAAACAAATGGAAGAGCAGTTTGGTAAAGGTGAAACAAAACAAAGAATTATAGCCATTACAGATAAAAGTAAAGGAGCCTTGCGCACTTTAGCTACAAAAGAGGGTTATAAAACCTATACAATTCCTGATGATGTAGGAGGTCGTTTTTCAGTTTTAACTCCAGTAGGTCTTATTCCTATTGCTATTGCCGGGTTTGATATCAAAAAGTTAGTGGAAGGGGCTGTTGCAATGCAAAGAATGTGCGAACCTAATGTTCCGTTTGAAAACAATCCTGCTGCAATTTACGCTGCTGCAAGAAACGCACTATATAAAGCAGGAAAAAATTTAGAGATACTTGTAAATTATAATCCTAAACTTGTTTATATTGCTGAATGGTGGAAACAATTATATGGAGAAAGTGAGGGGAAAGAAGGCAAGGGAATTTTTCCAGCAAGCGTAACTTTTACAGCAGATCTGCACTCTATGGGGCAATACATTCAGGAAGGAACGCGCAATATTTTTGAAACAGTAATCAGCATAAAATCCACAAATCATTCGGTTGAAATTCCCCATGAAGAATCAAATCTTGATCAAATGAATTTCATTGCGGGTAAATCATTGGACTTTGTTAATAAAATGGCTGAATTAGGCACAGTGCTTGCACACGTTGATGGTGGGGTTCCTAATATTCAAATTGAATTAGGCAAATTGAATGAGTTTTCGATTGGTCAATTACTTTATTTCTTTGAAATAGCCTGTGGTATAAGTGGTTATACTTTAGATGTGAATCCATTTGACCAACCCGGGGTTGAAGCATACAAGAAAAATATGTTCGCACTTTTAGGTAAACCCGGTTTTGAAAAAGAAACAGAAGCCATAAAAAAACGTATAGAATAGCTCCTTATAATTGGTCACAATATTTATTTTCTATTTTATTTGAAGATGTGTATTGTGACCATTTTTATTTATGATTGTCTAATAAAAGCTTCTGAATCAAATTTTACTTCTCTCTGAAATGAAAATTTTGATAAGGATCGAAAAAAAATTCAATCTGAGGTTTCTTAATGATATTTTCATTGTTGGGATTCAAATTCATCGACCTTTACAATTTAAAAAATCCTCTTTCGTTTTATCATAAAATAAACAAAAAGTCAACAAATTCGGTTTAGGTATTAATGATTTTCACATGCTTAAAATGTAAAAGAAATGAGCAGGAGATAAGATAAAATTACATATAAAAGCAGTTGTTTATTCATTTTATAAAAATGAAAGGCGCATTTTATTGTTATAGTCATCGAACTGAAAATCTTGTGTAGGTATTTTCTTAACGCAGAATATTTTTATTAATAACCAAATTTAAATCCATGAACAGGTTAGCAAACGAAAGCAGCCCATATTTATTGCAACATGCAAAAAATCCCGTAGAATGGTATCCGTGGGGAGAGGAAGCTCTTGAAAAAGCAAAAAAAGAAGATAAGCTTCTCATTATCAGTATAGGATATTCTGCTTGCCATTGGTGTCATGTGATGGAAAAAGAATGCTTTGAAAACCATAAGATAGCCGCATTTATGAATGAACATTTTATTTGCATAAAGGTGGACAGAGAAGAGCGCCCAGACTTGGATCAGGTATATATGACTGCAATACAATTACTTAATGGTTCTGGAGGTTGGCCATTGAATTGCTTCGCACTACCCGATGGAATGCCATTTTATGGAGGAACTTATTTTCCTCACACTACTTGGATGCAAATACTTCAAAATATCGTTCATAGTTGGCACAATGAAAGAGAAAGAATTATTCAGGCCACACAATCTTTGAAAGAAAATATGTTGTCTTGGGATATCTTCAAAGAGCCAGTTGAAGGTAAGGTATTTGCGAATGATGATCTCGATCTTTTATTTCAGAATATTCGCAAACACTTTGATTTGAACGAAGGTGGAACGATGCATACACCCAAATTTCCCATGCCCAATTATTTGACTTTTTTACTCAAATATTGGTATTACACCAAAAATCAATTGGCTTTGGATCATGTAGTCCTCACTTGTACCAAAATGGCTTATGGAGGAATTTTTGACCAAATTGGTGGTGGATTTTCAAGATATTCCGTTGACTCATTTTGGCACGTTCCGCACTTTGAGAAAATGCTATACGACAATGCTCAACTATTAGGCTTATACTCTGAACTATATCAAATTACAAAGCATTCTCTTTTCAAAGAAGTTGCTGAAAATACCATTTTATTCATACAAAGAGAACTAACTCATTCCTCAGGCATGTTTTATTCGGCATTGGATGCTGATAGTGAAGGAAAAGAAGGAAAATATTATGTTTGGACAAAATCCGAGATAGACGAAGCTCTGGGTGATTTATCCAAATTTTTCTGCGAGTACTATGCAATAACAGAGCAAGGAAACTGGGAGGAAGGACAGAATATTTTGTACATCAAAGTTCATGAACAATACATTATAGAAAAATACTCAATTTCTGCTGAAACAATCAAAGACAAAATTAGAAACCTTAAAAAAATACTTTACGAAAAACGAAATAATAGAATAAAACCTGATTTAGATAATAAATTGATAACATCATGGAATTCAATGATGATCAAGTCTTTGGTTTTGGCCTATAATGCATTTCAGAATGAAGATTATCTCAAGATGGCCATAACGTGCGGAAACAAGATGATGAGTGAAAGAATCAAGGACGATGGTCAAGTATTTCGAATTTACAACAATGAAATCAAAAATATTAATGCATTTTTAGATGATTATGCCTTTACAATCGAGGCTTTTATCCAACTTTACTCCATAACTTTGGATAAAAAATGGATACTCACGGCCAAAAAGATGTGTGATTATTGTTTGCAGCATTTTAATAAACCAAACTCAGCACTATTCTATTATACTTCTGATTTAGACCCTGTTGTTGTAGTCAGAAAAACAGAAACGCATGATAGTGTTATGCCATCATCAAACTCGGTAATGGCCACAAACCTATTCACACTTGGAAAAATATTCTTCAACGAAGATTTCATCAGCAGAGCTGAGCAAATGCTCAATGAAGTGCTACCTGAACTATATGACCAAACTCTACATTTGGCTAATTGGGCTTCTTTGATGTTTTGGTTCGTTTATCCACCTTACGAGCTCACCATTTTAGGTGAAAATGCTCCAAATTATATTCGTGAAATTCAACAAATATTCCGAAGTGACTACATTTATGCAGGATGCATAGAATACAGCGAAATACCTTTACTCACAGGAAAATTTATTGATGGAAAAACAGTTTTTTACAAATGTCAGGCTAAAGTTTGTTTAGTTGCTGCCGAATCTTTCGAGGAGTTCAAACCTATATATCAGCAAATAAACGGAATAGAAAACAAAAAAGGATAGGATTTACTAATATTCGATTTTCAATACCTGAAAGTTGATGCGAATTTTTATTATGCACTTTTTTTGTTCAGAACCGGCTTGTTGATTATTGTTATTTGTGAGAATGAATTTTTTACACAAGTTTAATCAACCTCGTTTCGGCATCTTTGTAAAAAAATGAATTTACCCCCCCGCTTCCAGCGCCAACTTGCAATACAGACAGAAGTTGGCAGGGAGAAAGGGATGTAAATATCCATTACCTACAAAGATTTTCGGAGTTCTGCGGCTTAATAAATATGTAGGAATAAATACTATGCATTTATATCCACAATAAACATTCCAGTTGGGGAATAAATTTTTCTATCGAAATTATTTCGGACAAAGAATGTGATCAAAAAAATGAGTGAAAATTTGAAAAAGCATTCTATGAAAAAGGGATAATGAAAATTTATAAAATATTTAACGAAGGAAAAATAATCTTTCCTATTTTTGCAGCGCAAAATATTATGAAATTCATGCCTCATGGCAAAATCGTAAATTAATAATAGACTTTATGACAAAGATCAAGAGCATTGGCGTTTTGACTTCGGGAGGTGATGCACCCGGAATGAATGCTGCTATACGTGCAGTTGTTCGAACTGCTATTTTCAATAACCTTAAAGTTTATGGAATATATTCAGGATACGAAGGGCTTATTGATGCCAAGATCAAAGAAATGACCACAAAAGATGTCAGTAATATTATTCAGCGTGGTGGAACCATTTTAGGTTCAGCCCGTAGCGACCGGTTTAGAACCGAAGACGGACGTAAACAAGCTTATGACAATTTGAAGGACTATAAGATTGATGCAATGGTTGTTATAGGCGGAGATGGTACATTTACAGGAGCAGGTATTTTTTCAAAAGAATTTGACATTCCAACAGTTGGAATTCCAGGAACCATCGATAATGACCTCTTTGGTACCGACCATACTATTGGATATGATACTGCTTTAAATACTGTTGTTGAAGCCGTTGACAGAATCAAAGACACAGCCAGTTCGCATGGACGACTATTTTTGGTAGAAGTAATGGGAAGAAACGCTGGTTTTATAGCACTCACCTGCGGAATTGCCTGTGGCGCAGAAGCCATACTGATTCCTGAGCAAAAAACGACCTTTGTACAATTGGTTGAATATTTGAATGACCGTTTTGCAAAGAAAAAATCAAGCGGCATAGTGATCGTTGCTGAAGGTGATGAAAGCGGCGGAGCGTACAAAATTGCAGAAAAGCTTAAATCGGCCAGTGGAGAACAATTCGACATACGTGTTTCTGTTTTAGGTCACTTGCAAAGAGGAGGTTCTCCTTCTGCTTTTGATCGATTCCTTGCCAGCCGTTTGGGAGTAGAGGCAGTAGAAGCACTTTTGGAAAACCAACGCAGCATCATGGTAGGAATGGCAAACCAACAAATTGTGCATGTGTCATTTAGCAAAACCATTAAGCTTCATAATATGGTAGATCCTAAATTAATGCAAGTTGCTGATATACTTAATATATAGTATAATAGTCAGGACAAATTTAAATAGGAATTTTTTAAACTGCTTTGGTATCTCTTTATAAAAATCAAAAACAGAGATACTAAATTTGCGATAAAGAATTACTCCTCCTAAAAGCTAAATCCGTTATTGATTGGACTAATCAAGTTCATGTCTCAGAAAGTAAATTTATAGTGGGATTCAACTAAAATTCTATTTAGATTTATAAAATTGTGGATAAAAATACTTACATTTGCATAAACTATAAATGAAGGGTTTATGCTTGCGCCATTAGATAATGAAACAATTTTCAAAAGGGTATTTACTGATAATGAAGTATTTCAGCAGTTTATAAAAGATCTTTTTGATATAGATGTAATTGTTAGTAAAATCGAAACTGAAAAGCGATTTGTTCCTCCAATTGCAAATATTGATATAAAATTGGATATTTATGCAGAGACAGACGACCATCGGTTTGTAATTGAAATTCAAAAAATTGATTATGATTATAATTTCAATAGATTTCTAAATTATTTTGTCACTTTATTGATTGAGCAGCAAAAGAGAGGCGACAAGTATGAAATACCTCAAACTGTTTTAGGCGTTGTAGTTATTACAAGACCCTATAAAGTCAATCAAATTACCGGTGAACCTATCCATGCAAATGTGATGTCCATTGATTTTAATCCACGTGACTTAGACAATGAATTAATAAAATTATGGAATCACAAATTGTTGTTTTTAAATCCAAATCCAAAATATCAAAACGATAAAACTCCATCAAATTATCAGGATTGGTTAAATTTATTTAGAATTTCAATAGAAAAAAATATAAATATAACCTTAAATTTAAATAATAAAGGGATTGTCAAAGCAGCAAAAATTGCTGAACTTGAAAATCTTGATGCAACAACAATTTCCGAAATGCAAAAAACAGAAGCAAAGAAAGCTATGATTGCGGTAATTGAGAATGAAAGCAAAAAAGAAGGAATAATTGAAGGAAAAAAAGAAGGAATAATTGAAGGAAAAATTGAAGCCGCCGAAAAAGGAATAATAGCTGGTTTAACCAACGAGATAATAAAAATAATGACAGAATTAACCGAAGAACAAATAAATGATATTCGCAATAGATTGAAAAATAATTAAAAAGGCGAACATTCAACATGCGTCCATGCTGGCTTCCTGGATTTGAAACTTTGTGCGGTTTTACTGGTTTTGAGCAGGTAAATAAATTGTAATAATTTTAGATTGAAAGCGACGTGCCGTATCTAATAGATAATCGAAGATGCTAAATAAATTTACCAAATTATATCGTAAAATTTTAAAAATACTCCAAACCCAGTTCTGTCAATTCGATTTCTATTTTTCAAAAATCAAAAATTTTCCAAATTTTAAAACATTTCTATCTTTGCCGCCTAAATAAAACAAAATGATTTCAGTTGACAGCTTAAGTGTAGAATTCAGCGGAACAGCCCTTTTCTTGACTTTGACAGTTTCATCGCATAAAAATCATGAAATCAGATAATTGAATTTTTGCTTTCGCACAACAATTTCTATATGTTACTCAATATAAAATCATAAGGTATTGTATCGTTTAATTTCATTTTATTGATTAATAGTTCGGATACAGCCAGTTCGAATGGTCGTTTGTTTTTGGTAGAAGTACTGAATGGATTAATTAATTGTTACAGTAAGTTCATGTCTCAGAAAACAAATATATTATGATATTCAACTAAAATTCTATTTAGATTTATGAAATTGTGGATAAAAATACTTACATTTGCATAAACTATAAATGAAGGGTTTATGCTTGCGCCATTAGATAATGAAACAATTTTCAAAAGGGTATTTACTGATAATGAAGTATTTCAGCAGTTTATAAAAGATCTTTTTGATATAGATGTAATTGTTAGTAAAATCGAAACTGAAAAGCGATTTGTTCCTCCAATTGCAAATATTGATATAAAATTGGATATTTATGCAGAGACAGACGACCATCGGTTTGTAATTGAAATTCAAAAAATTGATTATGATTATAATTTCAATAGATTTCTAAATTATTTTGTCACTTTATTGATTGAGCAGCAAAAGAGAGGCGACAAGTATGAAATACCTCAAACTGTTTTAGGCGTTGTAGTTATTACAAGACCCTATAAAGTCAATCAAATTACCGGTGAACCTATCCATGCAAATGTGATGTCCATTGATTTTAATCCACGTGACTTAGACAATGAATTAATAAAATTATGGAATCACAAATTGTTGTTTTTAAATCCAAATCCAAAATATCAAAACGATAAAACTCCATCAAATTATCAGGATTGGTTAAATTTATTTAGAATTTCAATAGAAAAAAATATAAATATAACCTTAAATTTAAATAATAAAGGGATTGTCAAAGCAGCAAAAATTGCTGAACTTGAAAATCTTGATGCAACAACAATTTCCGAAATGCAAAAAACAGAAGCAAAGAAAGCTATGATTGCGGTAATTGAGAATGAAAGCAAAAAAGAAGGAATAATTGAAGGAAAAAAAGAAGGAATAATTGAAGGAAAAATTGAAGCCGCCGAAAAAGGAATAATAGCTGGTTTAACCAACGAGATAATAAAAATAATGACAGAATTAACCGAAGAACAAATAAATGATATTCGCAATAGATTGAAAAATAATTAAAAAGGCGAACATTCAACATGTGTCCATGCGGGCTTCCTAGATTTGAAACTTTGTGCGGTTTTACTGGTTTTGAGCAGGTAAATAAATTGTAATAATTTTAGATTGAAAGCGACGAGCCGTATCCAATAGATAATCGAAGATGCTAAATTAATTTACCAAATTATATCGTAAAATTTTAAAAATACTCTAAACCCAGTTCTGTCAATTCGATTTCTATTGCTCAAAAATCAAAAATTTTCCAAATTTGAAAACATTTCTATCTTTGCCGTCTAAATAAAACAAAATGATTTCAGTTGACAGCTTAAGTGTAGAATTTGGCGGAACAGCCCTATTCAATAATATTTCATTCGCAATCAATCCCAAGGATAGAATTGCGCTAATGGGTAAAAATGGTGCTGGAAAATCGACCCTGCTCAAAATTATTGCAGGTGAACGCACTCCCACGCGTGGCAATATTACATGTCCTAAAGATACAGTAATTTCCTATTTGCCACAGCATTTAATAGTTGAAAATAAGCGCACAGTTTTTGAAGAAGCCAAGCAGGCATTTGCTCAAATTTTAGCCCTCGAAAAGCAAATTGAAGACTTAAATAATGAACTTTCAACAAGAACCGACTATGAATCCGAAAGTTATTACAAAATCATCGAAGATGTATCTGCCTTGAGCGAAAAATTTTATGCCATAGATAACATTAATTATAATGCTGAGGTAGAGAAAATCCTGCGGGGACTGGGTTTCAAAAATGAAGATTTTCATAAACCCACAGACGAATTCAGCGGAGGTTGGAGAATGCGCATCGAACTGGCTAAGATATTATTAACAAAGCCTGATTTAATTTTGCTGGATGAACCCACCAATCATCTTGATATTGAATCCATTCAATGGCTCGAAGAATTTCTGATCAATAGTGGTAAAGCCGTCATCATTATTTCGCACGACAAGACTTTTGTCGATAGCCTCACAACCCGCACAATAGAAATTACATTAGGAAGAATTTATGATTATAAAGTTAATTATTCAACTTATTTGCAATTAAGAAAGGAAAGAAGGGAACAACAACAAAAAGCCTACGATGAACAACAGAAAATGATCGCAGAAACGCAAGAATTTATAGACAGATTCAAAGGTACCTATTCAAAAACACTACAAGTACAATCGCGAGTAAAAATGCTCGAAAAGCTTGATTTGATTGAAGTTGATGAAATTGATGCATCTGCATTGAAACTAAAATTTCCACCTTCGCCAAGATCGGGAAATTATCCTGTAATTATCAATGGATTATCAAAAAGTTACGGTGAGCACCTTGTATTTGCAAATGCAAACTTGACCATTGAACGGGGCAATAAAGTTGCCTTTGTGGGAAAAAATGGTGAGGGAAAATCAACAATGATAAAGGCCATTATGGGCGAAATCGATTACGATGGTCAATTGCAAATGGGGCATAATGTAATGATTGGATATTTCGCTCAAAATCAAGCTTCCTTATTAGATCAGGAGTTGACTGTTTTTCAAACCATTGATGAAATAGCCAAAGGAGATATCAGAACAAAAATCAGGGATTTGCTGGGTGCTTTTATGTTTGGAGGTGATAGCTGGACTAAACAAGTAAAAGTTCTTTCCGGAGGAGAACGCACACGATTGGCGATGATAAAACTTCTGTTAGAACCTGTGAATTTACTCATTCTTGATGAGCCAACGAATCATCTCGATATGAGAACCAAAGATATAATTAAACAAGCCCTTCTTGACTTTGATGGAACTATTATTTTAGTTTCGCACGATAGAGATTTTCTCGATGGTTTAGTTGAAAAAGTTTACGAATTTGGCAATAAAAAAGTTAAAGAGCACTTGGAAGACATACGTACATTTTTAGAAAAGAAAAAGATGGAAAACCTGAGGGAAATAGAAAGAAAGAATCCCTAAAGCTGTTGAATAAATGCTTCGAAAATTGTTATAAAATGAAGGCATTATATAAAGTAGAAAAACACATAGACTCTCCTGGAAACATCAGGCGCACAGTTAAATATTATATGTGCATATATGTATCTTTTTATAGTCTGCGATATCTCAGGATAACTGAATTAAAACTTTACAATTATTTTGAATTTAATTTTAAGGAATTTATATTCGAATACCAATCATAAGAACATCGTCCAACTGTGATTCTGAACCTTTCCATAAATTGAACTCTTGTTCGAGTTTTATTCTCTGTATATCAATACTGTTGTTTTGTATTTCATGAAGAAATTCTCGCAATTTTTTTGTGGTATATTTTTTACCTTCAGTATTACATTGATCTGTTATACCATCGGAAAATATATAAAAGGTATCATCTTTTTGAAGTTCAATGATATTATTCGTAAAAACTTTGTCTTTATAAATAGGGTGGCCTCCAATGGGAAACCGATCTGCTTTGTATTCGAATAGTTCTCCTGATCTGTAAAGAAGTAAGGGACGGTAGGCGGCTGCATATTGCATAATATTGAGGTCGGTATTGAGATTGCAAATGGCAATATCCATTCCTTCGTAAGCTTTTTTTGAATTATGTTGTTTTAAAGTTTTAATCAGATTGACATCCAAATGCCCTAATATTTCAGAAGGTTTGGATATATTGTTTTGAATGATAATTTCGTTGAGTAACATAAATCCCACAAAGGACATAAAAGCCCCCGGAACACCATGCCCTGTGCAATCTACCGCTGCAATGATGGTTTCATTTTCTTTGTGAAAAAACCAAAAGAAATCACCACTTACAACATCTTTACAATTGTAGTAAACAAATGATTGCGGCAGGTAGGTTTTAATTTCGATGAGGGATGGAAGAATTGCGGCTTGAATTTTACTTGCATACTGAACACTATTGGTAATGTCTCTGTTCGCTTTTTCAATTTTCAGTATTGTGTCTTGTAACTCACTCTCTATGAATGTATTATGATCTGAAATGTTTTGATTTAAAATATTTAAATCTTCAATTTCTTCCTTCAAAGCTTTGTTTTCGCTTTTAAGCCTTTCGATTTCTTCCCATAGTGAGTCAATGTCCATACTTAGGAATTTTAGATTATTCAAATGCGATTTCTACCTCATGCCAAAGTTTATTAAAATTAGGTAGCGATTTTTCTTGCCATGAAATGCTATGAGAACCAATGACTTTCAATTTTGTCACTTGTAGTTTCTTTAGACCGATAATAAACATACTTAAAGTTGTAATTCCCGAACTATTTAGAAAATTCAAACGGCTCAAATCCAAAATTAAATTCTTTTCTACTGATTTCGCCGAATCCTTCAAAAATTCACTGACCTTTTCGTATTCAGTAAGATTTGCCAAACGCATAGATCCTTCAAAAACTACAGTACTTGTAAAGTTGTTGAAAGTTAGCTGAGATTCACCTGCAATTAAAACCATTTTTATTCTTCCTCCTGCATTAAATAAAATACTTGAAAAATCACGTGATATAAATCGGAGCCTAAATCAATTGTTTTTAAACCCAGACTTATCTGAAAATCTTTGAGAAGCATTAAAAGTCCGATTCCGGATTCTTTTGTTCCATTTGCTTTTTGCTCCATCTCTTGAATATACAACTCATTAAGGTCTGTGTCCTCGGAAAGAAGAATTCGCATCCTATTTTCAAGGGTTTCACAATGAAATTTGTTGCATGTATTCTGAACCTGTATTTTTAATATGGTATTATATAACTTTACGTCCACCTGAATTTCAGAATCGCGCTTGGTAGAATATTTTGCTGCATTTTCAATAATTTCATTGAAAACTGTTGAAATGAGGTTTTCGTTGGCATGGTTTTTTTCGTTGACATTGTAAAATCTTGCTACAAAATCGGCGATTGCGCTACACCTTTTCCAGTAAGTTACCATGTCAATAGGTTGAATTTTAACCTCAAGCGAACCCTCAGCAGGCATATTCTCCGGTGTCAGATCGTATTGTCCTATTATTTTCTCGTTCATAATAATAATAATAAAATTTTTACAAATTTATTCTATTCTCTTTATAATAACAAAAGTGATATCATCAAGAATTTCTTCATTTCCTATAAAGTCATAAATATCAGCACTTATCTTTTCAATCATTTCTTTGCAGGACAAATTTCTGTGTTTTTCCAAGGATGAAATTAATCGATCACTTCCATACAATTCTTTTTGCTTGTTTTCAGCCTCTGTAGCTCCATCTGTGTATAGAACCAAAATATCGCCCAGTTCGAAATCAATAATCTCTTCCCGGACAAAACCTTCGAATTCCTCTGTAAGACCAACATACATGCCCAGATCAAGGGTTTTAATTTCATGAACTTTGCTTGTATTGGCCTTTAAATGCAAAATGGTTTCATGTTGACCTGTTATCTTGATTTTTCCTTGTGCGTATTTCAGAATCGAAAGGGTTAAATTCCGCTTGTCTGATAAACGTGTTTGAATATTCTGGAATAATACTTTATTGATTTGTATCAAAGCAGAACTTAATGTATCGTTTTTTCCGTCTAAAATAGATCGGAATGCAGACTGGGTCATCAGCATAACGATACCGGATTGAAGTCCATGATCTGTCACATCGCCAATGCCAAAATAGGTACTTCCGTCTGCTTGGGGCAGTACATCATAAAAGTCACCACCCACTTCGGTTGCTGTATCCATCCGGGCGGCAATTTCTAAGCCTTTGCATTTTTCAAACTCCTCGTTATGAGGAATAACCATCATTTGTATTCTTTTCGCCACATCCAATTCCATGCCCATTCGCATGTTATCTTTTTCCAACTTATTTTTTTCTTCCGAGGCTATATTTATATTGTGAATTACGGTGGGGATTACTTTTAAAATTTGTCCAATCATACCACCTTCAAAAAATGCAGCAAAAAAGGCAAGCAATAAATAAATAACCGAAATACTGAAAAACAAAGAAAGGGGTAGGGGGGTAATTTTCTCTTTTTGCAAAGTTTCCAAACGTAGAAGAGCTTGAGGATCTTTCTGTTCTATTTTTTTATTGAATTCCTGTGTTTCTTGCTGGGTTAGAAACTGATACTGAAAACCTGCTCCTCGGTTTGCATGGCCAAAATATAAGCTGACAATGGAAATGACCAACCATACAACGGCTACTTTTCGGTTTAAAACCGTACCGCAAATAAATACCATAATAAGCGAAAGTCCAAAGTCAAAAAGTAAGCTTGTTCCTGTATTGGGATTCGCATGAACTGTAGCTAAGGCTAAAACCATCAGGATGATAACAGTGGACCAAGCTGTAAGTGAATTCCATAGCTTTTTACCGTCCAAATCTTTAAAAACAATAAACAAATTGTAAATGGCTGATATTAAGTTTATGGATAATAGCAAAGGATATAAGACCATATCCCTTGCAGGATCGGGAAGTTTATGAAATTGTACTAATTGAGTAATCAAATGAATAGAAGTCAGTAGTACAAAAATAACGTTAACGGAAATCAGAATTTTCCGTTTGGTATTTTTCGATGGTTTTTGCAGCAATTGGGTTGACTGAACCAATATGTCTGCATTGCCTTTTTCTGTTTTATTCTTTAGATTCATTTTTTTTATTTTTCATAAATTTGGGTTTGTACCTTAACTGATATTTTGCAATTTGTTTTAAAATAATAATTTTCTGCTTGTGAATAGTAGGGTTTCATTTGTTGTCGCTGACTGATGAAAGAGAAAATCGCCCACATTTTTACGCGGCCTAATTTAAAAACATTTCCTGAAACTTCAGGTTTTTCTTCCTCTCCTGAATTTTCGATGAGCGTTTCTAATTGCTTATGGAATTTAAAATTTTGCTTTTCTGCTAATTCAGGTAAAATATTCATTATGTCGCGATTACCTTCATAAATTTGTGCATGCTTTCGAATCATTCTTTTTATTTTTGGATGACCTTCGAAAGTTGAATCGTTGATGTCCACAATATAAAACTTCCCACCTTTTTTGAGGATTCTGTAAATTTCTTTTAAGGCCAATTCCGGATTTACTAAATGGATCATAACAAAACTGCTAAAAATTACATCAAGGCTTTCTGCTGCTAATCCTGTATCATAGATATTGCCAACTTTCCATGTGATTTTTTTGTAAGATAATTTTGCATAAGCAATCATTTCCGGCGAAAGATCCATGCCCATGCAATGATAGTCTTTGAATTTGGGCAAATTCGAAATCATTGCAAGAAATATTCCGGGGCCACATCCCAAATCCAACATGTTTGCAGGGCCAACCGGAAAATCTTCTGATTCAATCAGCGGTTTTTGAAAAGTGTATAGCATGCGTGCCTGTGCAGAAAGTCGCGGCAACTCATCCTTAAAAGATATAGGATTGAGATATAGGTTTTCTTGTTTGAAATTTTCGATATTAAAAAAGCTTAATTGTTCATTTTTACTGAGGAATTCATATAATGGCGGAATTTCTGTTTCAAAAATTGCCGACAGCAATTCACATAAGGTTCTTGATTTTGAAATTCCTTTGTGAATGCTTTCTTTATTTGTTGCATATATGGCTAATTGTCCGTGAGTTGTGGAAACTTCATGCAAGAAATCAAATCCAAAAGTAGAGTAATAGAAGCTTAATTTTTTGTGAGTATCAAATAATGTGATCATGAGAAAATCAGGGTGAATAACTTCATGAATCGATTTCCAAATTATTGCTGCTAAAAACTCGGCTAATCTGCAACCTCTGAATTCAGGTAGTTCCACTCTTCTTGCAAAATGACCGACCATGTTTTGAGGAACTGTTAACTGCCATTGATTACAAATTTCATCTAAGGGAAAGTAGATATAAGCGCAAATAGCAGAGACCAATTGACCATTGTAATAAGCTCCCAAATGAATTGCATTTTCATCTCTTGCCGATTCTGTAAGATAGTCTATTCCTTGTTGTTCATAAAAAACAGTATGCCTTAATTTATAGATTTCTTCTTTATGCTCTATAAAGTTCAACCATTTAATTTCCACTTTGTTTTTTAAATCAATCGCTTGCATATTCTCATCCAAATTTTATTTAGTCAAAAATACAAATTTTTCTGTAAGAAAAAACTTCTGGTAAAAAGAAGTTTTAACAAAATGAATTTGTTAGATCATTAAGGCTTTGCGCCAGACCTAATTGCTTGACGTAAAGCTGAGAAAATGATTGCTTATTCCTTGAACAAAATCATTGAAAAAGCTTCATTCTTATATTCGGTTTCTATTATTTGTTTATTTTCCAAATTTGCGGGAACTATTTCTATACTTCCAAGTTTTACCTTGGCTATTTTTTCAAATCCATGGAGAATTATTTTTAAATTTTTGAATTTGCTAACAAATTTTCCTTCTTGTTTTGAAAATGAAATCGATTTTTTTATTGCATCAAATTCGATATTTCTGGTACAGGATACACTTTTCTCAAAATCATAGGATATACCATCATCTTCATACATTGAAAATGATGTTTTTGAACCACCATTATAAACATGAACGTACAACCATCCATCATTTTCTTCTTGTGAATATTGAACAGTATTTTGCATAGGGATGATTGCTCCTTCCTTTACAAAAACAGGTAAATCATTCAATGGCGAAGGGAAATAGTCAGTATAATTTCCGCTGAATTTTTCGTCCGAAGAATATCTGTACCAGCTTCCTTCAGGTAAATATATTTTTAATACATCCTGGGTGCTTTTTGCAGGTGCAACCAAAAAATAATCCCCAAACATAAATTGATTTTGAAAATCATTTTGATAGATTTTTTCATCGAATGGATATTGAATAGCCAGTGTTCTGGACATCGGCATACCTGTTTGCGTTGACTGAAATGCGGTAGAATATAAGTAAGGCAACATTTCGTATCTCAGGTTGATATATTTTCGTACAATATCCTGAAGATCTTTATTGAGAGTCCATGGTTCCCGATATCTTTCGCCGTATGCGGAATGGCATCTGTAAAAAGGCGTGAATGCCCCTAAAGTGTACCAACGAGTAAGCAATTCACTCGAAGGTTCACCGATAAAGCCGCCCACATCTGGGCCAGCAAATGGAAAACCAGAAATACCTAGTGAATTTACAAGTCTGACTCCCAATAACATGTGGTCATCATTAGCTGCATTATCGCCAGTCCAAATGGTTGAAAATCGCTGTCCTCCTGCATAAGTTGCTCTTGTGATAACCAAAGGGCGTTTATTGTTCATTAGTTTTTTTGTTCCATCAAAAGTGCCTCGCGACATTTGCATTCCAAAAATATTGTGACCTTCCCTTATAGTCGATTTATTTCCTTCAAAATCCATTTCTAAAAGATCCGGTATTTTTTGCCCCCATACTGCGGGTTCGTTCATGTCGTTCCAGAAGCCTTCAACGCCATTTTTTGTATATGCATCAAATAAAGTTCCCCACCATTCACGAGCCTTGGGGTTAGTATAATCTGTAAAATGAGAACGACCAGGCCAAACATCACCGGTGTATTCTTTTCCGTTGGGATATTTAATGAAATAATTGTTCTTAACACCTTGATCATAAGCTGTATATCCTTCTTCAACTTTTAAGCCCGGATCTACAATAACCACAACATGAAAGCCCATTTGTTTCAGCTCATTGATCAATTCCGCCGGCTCGGGAAAATATTCAGGATGAAAGGTGAAAACCTTGTAATTGTTCATGTGATGAATGTCCAGATAAATGACATCGCAGGGAAACTTTTTTTCTCTGAATGTTTTGGCTAAATTTAAAACTTCTTTGTCGGGATAGTAACTCCAACGGCATTGCTGAAAGCCTAAGCTCCACTTAGGAGGAAGTTGTGCTCTGCCACAAAGCCATGTGTAAGATTTTATAACCTCGCTTACACTTCCAGAACCCATAAAATAGTAATTCATTTCTCCATCTACAGCACCAAAACTCATCATTGTCTCATCTGTCGATGCTCCAAAAACAAAATTGGATTTAAATGAATTATCAAAGAAAAGTCCATAGACAGAATTTTGATGTATGCCCATGTAAAAGGGTATTGTTGCATAAAGAGGGTCTTTATCCAGAGAATACGCCGGAACATCCGAATTCCAGTTTTCATAGCTCATGGATCTTCTGTTGAGGGGACCGGTTTTTTCACCCAATCCGATGAATTTTTCGTCTTTGAAAAGCTTTTTGTAGCAAGTAACTTCATTACCCTGCCAAGTGATACCAAAATCGGCATCATCTGAATTTAGTTCAATGCCTGAATTATTCAAAAAGGAAATTCTTATCGGTTTCTTTTTTATTTGAATGATAAGTTTTTGGGTTTTTAATGTAAGCATTTCGGCTGTTTCTGTGAATTCTTTAAACTTCCCCATTGGTTTTTGAATAACTGCAAATGAATGATCATTCTTAAATGCATTTTTAACAGCCCTGATCCGAATGATGTCATCCTGATAAAGATAGATTTTGAGCATGGCATTTTCTGCTGCAATACTCAATTCATTGTCTGTGATTTGATGACTTTTATAATCACCCAACTGAGTGCTCAGGCGAGGGGTTTGCGCAAATAAATGCATACTGAGAAATAATAAAATAATGAATGAAAAATAGAATATCTTCCTCATTTTGTGGATTTTATAGGTTATACTTTGTGGTTGTAAAAATACATTAAATAATGAGAAGTGAAAATTAAAAATTGAAAAGTAAAAAACAATAACTTTTGATCATTGCATTATAGTTTCATATTCCTGAAAATGTGCATACTATTTTATGTTGCAATTTTTCAAAATTATGTTTATAAACCTAAAATCAAGGCACTTAATCGAAAGTTATTCCGAAAAACATGAAACAGTTATGGTTGCGAATACACTTCGATAAACTCCTGATTTTCAAACATAGCTTCAGAAGTTCTGAAAATATTAGATTTCACAACTAATTTGATATCTATGTTTGTTATATATATTGATTACAATTATTTAGCAACTAAGTTGCATTTTAAAAAAGAAGTGTAGCCTCGAAATCCTTGAAGAAAATAAAACCGATCTCTCTTGAAGCCATGGGGTATCTAAATCTTTTCGATACTTGCTATTCCAAATTTTATAGTTTTCTTTATTGGTCAATAGTGACTACTAATTTACAATTTTGAGCTTAATTAGAAGATCACTTGATTGAAAATTGTTAATCCTCACATTTTTAAGTTCGCAGCGGCTATAAGAAGTATAGGAAAATAAAAGATTGTACAAACCGGATTCAGGAGCGTCTATGATGAATTTGCCTTCAAAGTCTGTATAATATTCTTTGTCAAAACCTTCAAGTTTAACAGAAACACCGGCCAATGCTTCACCTGTTATTTGATCAACAACGACCCCGCTACAAAAATTATGAGGTTCTCCATCATAAGACTTTGCATTTACATTATTTGATTGATTAACAATAAGTAAAAGGAAAAAAACTACAACAGCAAACTTCATCATTTTTCTATTTTATAATTTGCTGCAAAAGTACCTTGTTTTCACATCATTATAAATTATGTTTGGGTTAATAGATTGTTAAGATAAGGTTAACTGTGTTTTGAACGATATTCCTACACCCGAGAAATATATTTCGGAATTCTCTGATAACATGGATACTGCTTCATTGAGTATAATTTCAGTAGAATCCAGAAACAAGGATTCTGTTCATCAATCTTCCATCATCAAACTCACCGGACAATGATCAGAATGCAAAGCATCTGGATGAATGGCTGCTCCCAGCAATTTGTTCTTAAGTTCTTCGCTCACAAAATTATAATCTATTCTCCATCCCAAATTTTTTTCCCTCGCATTGGCACGATAACTCCACCATGAATACTGATCTGCTTGATCGTTAAACATCCGAAATGAGTCAATGAAACCTGATGCAACAAATCGATCCATCCATTCTCTTTCTTCGGGCAAAAACCCAGAATCTTTGGTATGCTTTTTTGGAAAGCTAATGTCAATCGGTTTATGACAGATATTGTAATCACCTGAAATAATTAATCTTGGAAATTGTTTTTTCAATTCATTGATATAAACGAGAAAATCCTCTAGCCATTCCATCTTAAAAGCCTGTCTTACTTCACCACTCGATCCCGAAGGGTGATAAACACATAAAACAGAATAATGATCGTAATCGGCTCTCAAAACTCGTCCTTCTGTATCATATTTCCCTATTCCCATGCCGATTTCAACATGCCTAGGCATAGTTTTGCTTAAAAGCATGACGCCGCTATACCCTTTTTTTTGAGCCGAATGAATATAGGTGTGATAGCCTAATCGCTGAAAATCCAGTAATCCAATTTGATCGGACTGCGCCTTGCTTTCTTGAATACATAGTATATCCGGCTGATTTAGTTCCAACCATTCAATAAATCCTTTTTGGATTGCAGCTCTTATTCCATTGAGATTGTACGAAAATATTCTAACCATCAGTATATCTTTTTAAAATGAATGAAGCGGGTGAAATGAAAACGATAAATCGTTTTCCAATTTATAAAAAACCCATGAGAGATAAATTTGTTTTGCTTAAAATTGCAAGTATCGCAATTTTACGAATAAGTTGATTGAAATTGTAAAAATATTTTTGCATGAAGGGGGAATTTAGATAGATTTGTCCTTAAATTACAGAACTTAAAATAAAGCTTAAAAACAATGAAAAAATTACTTCAATTATTTGCATTTAGTATCCTGCTTGGCAATTCAATCAATGCCCAGAGTCAGGATGTCATAAATCTATTAAAAGATTGGAAATTCCAAACTGGCGACAATATGGAATATTCGAAGCCGGGTTTCGATGATTCTAAGTGGAAAACAATTTATCCTGGTCGATTCTGGGAAGAACAAGGGGTAAGGGATTACAATGGTTATGCCTGGTATAGAATCAAAGTTGTGATTCCATCAAAAATTAAAGAAAGAGCTTATTATAAAGACAGTCTTAAATTTTTTCTTGGCGTAATAGATGATGCTGATCAAGCTTTTCTAAATGGAAAACAGATAGGGCAAACAGGCTGGTATCCTGAAAATTTCCAGAAAGCCATTGATGAGAAATCTTACCAAAAATTAAGACGATATGCTGTTTCGACCAAAAGTCCAGATATCTTATGGGATAAGGAAAACGTCATTGCAGTTCGAGTTTACGATATTTGGTATGGGGGTGGAATTACTTCAAAACCTATCGATATAAGCATGTGTGATTGGACTGATTCACTTAAAATTGATTATCAGTCAAATGGATTTCAAAGAGGAGTCAATGACAAAATTGGCAAAAAAGTATTTTTAAATAATATTTCTAAAAAGATATGGGAAGGGACTTTCAGCATTGATATTTCAATCGCAGAAAGTAAAAAGAATGTCTATAAATCGAATGTTGTAGTTTCTCTTAAACCAAATGAATCTAAAGAAATTTCTTTTTATTTAGAGCAACAATCAGACATTGCCACCGTGCGTTACTCTTTTATAGAAAAACAAACCAAAATAGAGTTGTTTGCAACAGAAGAAATGCCATACATTTTAACGCCTCCTACTGCAAAAACACCTAGGATCAATGGTGCCAAAATCTTTGGTTGTCGCCCGAATAATCCCTTTTTATTTACGATTCCGGCAACAGGTGAGAGACCTATTAAGTTTTCAGCCGAGGGGCTTCCTAATGGTTTGAATCTTGACGCTGTAACGGGTATAATTACAGGTAAAGTAACAACAAAAGGCGAATACAAAGTGAAACTTTCTGCCGAGAATAAATTAGGTAAATCTGTTCGTGATTTTAAAATTGTAATCGGTGATCAAATCAGTCTAACACCACCTATGGGATGGAATAGCTGGAACTGTTGGGGGTTGAGCGTTGATGATGCAAAAGTCAGAGATTGTGCGGATTATATGGTATCTTCAGGATTGGTAAATCACGGATGGACTTATGTAAATATTGATGATGGCTGGGAAGCCGCAAGCCGTAATGCACAAGGTGAAATTCTGAGTAATGAAAAATTTCCGGATATGAATAAACTCTCTGATTATGTTCATAATAAAGGATTGAAATTGGGCATTTATACCTCACCTGGACCGAAAACCTGCGGTAATTATCTTGGTAGTTATTTGCATGAATCTCAAGATGCACAAACTTATGGAAAATGGGGTATTGATTACCTAAAACACGACTGGTGTTCTTATGGTGACATTGCTACAAACATGAACATCGATGAGCTTATGCGTCCATACCATAATATGCGCTATGCATTAAACGAAGTACCTCGCGATATTGTTTACAGCCTTTGTCAGTATGGTATGGGAAGCGTTTGGGAATGGGGCAACAAAGTTGGCGGCGATTTATGGCGCACAACGGGCGATATTGTTGACACTTGGGAAAGTCTAAGTGGAATTGGATTTAGTCAGGATGTTGCCGCTCCTTATTCACAACCCAGTGGTTTCAATGATCCAGATATGCTCATCGTAGGTTGGGTTGGTTGGGGTCCCAATCTTCACCCAACAAAACTTACAACTTCTGAACAATACTTACATATCAGTCTTTGGGCATTACAATCTGCACCCATGTTGATTGGTTGCGATCTGACCAAGCTCGATGGTTTTACACTGAATTTGTTGACCAATGATGAAGTCATTGAAATTGATCAGGACATTTTAGGTAAATCGGCTCAGGTTGTTTATCGGGAAGGAACTGTTCAAATTTGGTCAAAGGATTTGGAAGATGGATCTAAGGCAGTAGGTATTTTCAATTTGGGCGAAACCCCCATCAAAGGACAAATTAAATGGAGTGATATAAAAGTGAATGGAAAACAAACTGTTCGCGATGTCTGGCGACAAAAAGATATGGGTGTTTTTACAGATAAATTCGAAGCTACGGTACCGGTGCATGGTGTTTATCTTGTAAAAATTTCACCAGCTAAATAGAGAAGGTAGTATGAAAGTTTAAAAAAAATTAAAAAAATCCAAGTGATTCTCTGTGTATCTCAATATGGATGCACAGAGTTTTGTTTTTATGGATTTAGGTTTTGTATTTTATTCAAAAAATTGGCAAATTATTTAGTGTATTCTTTTCTTTTTCCTCTTATCAACATCAATACGTACACCCCAAAACAATCTTGTATAAGTAAAGTTATAAAGTAACTTAGCGTTCTCATCAAGTTGATCACTAAAAACATTAAATGTAATACCTAATCCATAATAGAATCTATCTGTATTTTTCCCAAAAAGAAACCGACCTTCGGAAGCGCCGCGGATCTTCTTGTCATATTGGATAGTAGAATCATTTTGCAAAATACTTGTTTGGCTTTGAACAACAAATCGAGGAATCAAACTTACATGCATGATCCATTTCTTTTTAATGATCCAATTGTAGGCATAGCCAAAATTCCAACCCATATAAATGGATGAACTTGCTTTTATTCTCGATTCTTCGGGATGAAATGGAATTAAAGCACCTGGCATAATAGAAGAATCGGCATGCATGGCGTATAATGCCAAAGAATAGCCAATTACAAAAGTCCCGGCACTTTTTAACTGGCGGTCGAGTTGCCAAAGAGCGGCCATCTGGGAATATTTCTTACTATTGAAAGCATAATTTACACTTGAAAAAATTGCCACGGTTTTTAGGTCTGAACGATAGGGATAGTCTTGGTCTGTATTCCAGTTTTGGTCAATAACTTCGGGATTGGATAAATACATTCCATTATAACTTTGCAGGAAAGATGTGAACCAAAATTTCCTGCCTGTAATACCCAACCCTGCTCCAAAACTTTCGGTTTTTCCTTTTCGCGATGAGTTTGCATCCAGAAAGGGTATTTTGCTTGTAAATTCTGCTGTAAACCATTTGTAATCAATTCCAACTCCATAACTCATTGATGTATTGGGTTTGTACTGCAAATCATAATCGCTGTTCAACGTGTTTTCTATACCAAGCTCCAAGCTTTTGTGGTTGCCGATGGCGGTGATGCAAAGATAATCATAATAACTTTTAATATAATTTGTATCGAACTTAAGAGACTTTGTGCGTACCTTGACATTGCTGTCAACTTGTGCTTTTAAACTCCCAATGAGGACAAATAAAGCAAACAAAAAATGGAAAAAAAAGAGTTTCATATAGCATTTCGTTTTTTATGAGGTAAAATGCAAAGAATAGAAAAATACTGTAATTTTAATTCTATTTTGGCATCTAAATGGATAATTCAATAAAAAAAATATCGATGTAAAGTGCTCTGTGAATCTACAATTTCGATGTATCCTCCCCATGTTCAAAATGAATAACCTTCAAAATTTATACCATACACATCCTTTCGTCTGTCTTCATGAATATGATTCAACGCTGTAATTTGCTTGTTTTTAGCTTCTTCAATATCAATAGCTGCGCTTATGATTATCTCATCGGTGGCGTTTGCCTGAGAAAGGATATTTCCCTTCGGATCTACAATGATGCTATTTCCTGTGAATTGTAAGTTTCTTTCTGAGCCTGTTCTATTTGCGGTAAGGATAAAAATTCTGTTGGACATCGCATGAAAAGGAACGCCTTTTTGGCAATAGCCCGGTAATACCAAGTTTGATGGATGACAAATAATATCAGCCCCCTGTAGTGCAAGAAGGCGCCAAGCTTCGGCAAAAATCCAATCGAAGCAAATCAGAATTCCAATTTTTACTCCTTGAACCTCGAATACTGGCAATCCCAAATTTCCAGGTTGAAAAATATTTTTCTCATTCAAAAAAAGATGCAATTTCCGATATTTACCTATAACTCCTGAAGAATTGATGAGCAAAGCTGAGTTGTACAGTTTATCATCACTTCTTTCATTGAAACCTGTCACAATATGCAAACTACTCCCTACGCATAATCGTTGTAAGTGATCTACAAATTTGCTGCTTTGAACAACTTCACTGCATTGATATGCTTCTTCCTTATTTTCAAAATTATAACCGGAATTTGCCAACTCAGGTAACACAAGCAGATCAAGTTTTTGATTTTGAATATTGAATGAAGCAATTTTATTAATATTTGCCTCTAAATTACCTATTTGAGGTGAAAACTGTAAAGTTCCTATTTTCATAAAAATTGTATTTATTCCTGATTGTTATGCCAACAATATAGAACAAATATCAGAAATTTCAATCAAATAAATCGAGAAAATAATAGCACATTATTTATTAATTTTATTTAACAGATTTTAGGAATCTTTCAGATGTTCTCTTTCAAGATTATGATTATATTTGTATTGTTAAAATTGTTACCAAATGAATCAAAATTAGTCGTAATGTTCAAAAAAAAATTCATATTTTCGATTTTTGTCGTGCTGATTTTGAATCAAATTTATGCGCAGGATCAGCTTGTTTTTGATAACCGAATTTATCGGGACAATATCCATACCGTTCAAATATATAGAGGTGGAAATCAGCTCAATGCTCCTGTAATCAAATTCAATTCCGATGAAAGAATCATACTCGGATTTGATGATTTTGATCAAGACAATAAAGATTACTATTACTCTGTTTATCATTGCACTTACGAATGGAATGCTGATGATCTTTTTTTCAATGAATATGCCGAAGGTTTTGATATGAATTTAATCGATGATTATAGAAACTCCTTCAATACTTTTCAGAAATATAAACATTATTCTCTTCAAATTCCGAATGATGATATAAAACTTTTAATTTCAGGAAATTACATCTTGAGTGTGTTTGATGGAAATGACAAGGATAAACCAGTTCTTACCAGGAGATTTATGGTTGTAGAACCTTCCTTTAACATTCAGGCAGAAGTCAAAAAACCAGCTATGAATCAATTCAGAGAAACACATCAAAGAATTGAATTTTCGATTCAATGCCCCTTCAAAATTGCAAATCCGGAGGAAGATGTAAAAGTGGTTTTATGCCAAAATATGCGCTGGGACAATGCCATTTTCAACCTGCCCGCCCAGTATTACAAAGGCAATGATTTGGTTTACAATTATGAAAAAGAATCCCTTTTTCCGGCAGGTAACGAATATCGGCATGCAGATCTGAAAAATGTTAAAAATAAAGCATTAGGAATCGCCGATATTACTTACAAGGAAGACCTATATCATTTCTGGTTGGAAAAAGACAAAAAAAGAAATCGTATTCCATTTTCTGGAGATGAAGACTTTAATGGAAAGCGGTTTATAAAGCTTGAGAATAATGAAGACTCTGATATTGATGCAGATTATGTTTGGGTTCATTTCTCTTTAGAATGCAATCAACCTTTTTTGGGTTCAAAGGTTTTTGTTTTTGGTGAATTATCGGATTGGCAATGTTCCCCACCTAATGAAATGCAATACAACAAAGTCACTTCTGTATATGAATCATCAATGTTTTTAAAACAAGGATATTACAACTATGAATATGTTACCTTGGATGAAACGAAGGGGTTTATTGAAAATCAAAATACAGAGGGTTGGTTTGTGAGTGCAGAAAATATTTATTCGATTTTTACGTATTACAAAGAGCAGGGTTCGAGATTTTACAAATTGGTTGGTTCAAAAAATATAAATTCAATAAAAAATCTTTAGGTAAAAATAAAGGAGAAGAAAAAACATCACCAAAACATATCGATTATGGGAATTAAATTATTTACAATTATTGCACTTGTCAACTTTCTCATGCCCTTTACAAGTGTTGGGCAAGAAGGTCAAATTGTTTTCAATGATGAATTCGTTGATAACCGGTCAAAATGGGATCAGTATATCACAAAAGAAGCTTTTCTGGGTATTCTTAATGATAACTATGTATTTGAACACAAACGACCTACGGGAGCTTGGACGAGTTCTATTCCTGTTCCTTTTGAAACACAGGGAAATTTTGTTATTGAGGCCGATTTCACCAAAATTAGTGGAATTGATAATCATGGTTATGGCATACTTTGGGGTGGAAAAGATTCCAAAAACTTGTTTGTTTTCTTAATCAGTGGCGATGGTCATTATCAGATTGGAAAAACAAGCAATGGAACCTTCATTGCCATCATAAAATGGCAGCCTTCGAGTGCAATCAGTAAATCGAATAGTAAAAACAATTTACAAATTAAAAAAATCGGCAGAGAGTATATATTTCTGGCAAATAGTCAGGAGCTTGCACGAATACCTTACGAACCGCTGATGGGGTCAAGAACAGGTTTTTTTATTAATAATCAAATACGTTTGAAAGTTGATAAAATTACCGTGAAAGCTACAGGTGGAAATCAAAGTAACATTGTTAATAATCAAACAGTCAATGATCAAGCTTATCCTCCAGATTTGTCTTTAGATTTGCTTGAGTTCTATGAACCATCAGGCAATAAAGCCTTAGATGCCAACGAGAGAGGGGAGATTCGTTTTAACTTGGTGAATAAAGGTCGTGGAAGCGCCAACAGTATTACAATTAAGGTGATGCCTGTAAATTCCAGTTCAGAGGTAAGTTTTAGTTCAAATATTTCGATTGAACAACTTCCTTCAAAAATGTATAAAAAGATTGCGATACCCATTTCTGCCGGAACAATTGCAAATCCAGGCATGCATCAATTCCGAATCGAAGTTTCGGAAGGCAATGGCTTCGATACAGATCCTGTCATTATCAATTTTGAAACAAAAGCTATGGATATGTCTGATCTCCAAGTAAATCAGGTAGCAATCGACGATGATAGCAATGGGGATTCGCAGGGAAATTCAAACTCCATCATTGAAGCTGGTGAATCCGTAGAGGTTATTGCTTTTATCCAAAATTTTGGAAAGGGATCGGCAAAGAATGTAAGTGCCGAAGTTAGTATGAATTCAACAGACATGAATATTTCATATCCTGACAAAGGAAAAGTATATTCGATGGGAGAAATTCTTCCCGGTGATTATAAAAAATTGCATTTTTATTTTTATACCAGTAAGCGATATGCAATCAGCGATATACCGTTGACAATACAAATCAGTGATGGAACAAACGGCATGAGTAAATCAATTCCATTGGGTTTGAAATTAGGAAAGCGCACACAAAATATTGTTGAAGTTAATATCAAAAAAATTGATGAGCCAGGTAAAGATACCACTGAAATCCGTGATATAGAAGAAATAGTCAAACTAACGGATGTCGATGAAAATTTTCCGAAGACAACAATTGATGGAAGCAACACACTTGCGATTGTCATGGGTATCGAAGATTACAAATACGCTCCCGATGTGGCTTATGCTGCAAATGATGCCCAAACAGTTTACAAATACATGAAATCTGTATTCAATATACCTGAAAAAAACATTTATTACCGAGTAAATGATGGAGCAACTGCGGGTGAATTCAAGAAAATTTTTGCCGATGATGGCTGGTTAGCTAGGCGTATTTCTCCCGGTGAAACCAATGTGATTATTTATTATGCCGGACATGGTGCTCCAGACGCAAAATCTAAAGTAGCCTATCTGATTCCTCAAGATATTGACCCTAATTACGCCAATACAGGTTTTAGTCTTGACGATCTTTATGGCTCTTTGGGCAGACTTCAGGCCAAGAGCATCAACGTGTATTTAGATGCATGTTTTAGCGGTGTAAGCCGAGAAAATGAACCCCTGTTTGCAGAGGTAAGAACGGTTGTCATAAAACCAAAAAAATCGGGAGTTCCTCAAAATACGGTTGTTTTTGCAGCTTCCAACGATGAACAGTTTAGCTCAGCTTATCCAGAAAAGTATCATGGTTTATTCACTTACTATTTACTTAAAGGTTTGAAGGGAGAAGCCAATAAAGCAGACAATCAACTTACTGCTCAAGAATTGTATGATTATGTTAACAAAAATGTAAGCCAGCAAGCTGGATTTTTGGATAAAGAGCAAAATCCTACATTTGAAGGTCTTGACAAAAACAGAGTAATTTTAAAATATTAGTTCTGAAAATATGAATTCAATCAGAGAAGAATTTTGAATCAATAATTGAAAATAGCTATATATTTGCGCCAGAACGAAACCATTTTTAATATGATAGAAGGAGCAAATAAAGTAGCCGTATTGGGAGGAGGAAGTTGGGCTACAGCCTTGATAAAATTATTGATTCAAAATATTCCCGATGAAGTTGGATTGTATTGGTTTATGCGGAATGAAGAACACATTCGGTATATTCAAAAAAATCACCGAAATCCATCCTATTTGAGTATGGTGGACATCAATCCCTTGAAAAACAATATACACCTGAGCAGCAATATCCACGAAGTGATAGATAATGCAGATATTCTATTTGTCGCAATCCCTTCGGCCTTCATTAAACAAGCCTTCATTGATGTAAATTATTCTTTGAGTAACAAATTGATTGTTTCGGCGGTCAAAGGTATCATACCAGATGAAAACCAATTGATTGGTTCATTTTTTAAAGAAAAATATCAGGTTCGTGCTGAAAATTATGTGGTCATTTCGGGGCCTTGCCACGCAGAAGAAGTTGCTATGGAGCGGCTCTCTTTCCTTACTGTTGCTTCCGAAAACATGGAGAATGCACAAATGATTTCGAAAATCCTTCGTACTCATTATATTCATACCCAGATTTCTATGGATGTTGAAGGAATTGAATATGCATCTGTTCTAAAAAATATTTTTGCCATTGCAGCAGGAATTTGTCATGGACTGGGTTATGGCGATAACTATATGGCTGTATTAATATCAAATTCATCAAGAGAAATTTCAAGGTTCATTCATGCAGCTTCTCCCGCAAAACGAAACACAAATCATTCTGTGTATTTAGGGGATTTATTGGTTACAGCCTATTCACAATTTAGCCGAAACCGCACTTTTGGAACAATGATTGGAAAAGGCTATTCCGTAAAATCTGCGCAGCTTGAAATGAACATGGTAGCAGAGGGATATTATGCTACGGGATGCATGAAAAAAATCAATGAAAAATTTCATGTCGAAATGCCTATTTTAGAAGCAGTTTACAATATTCTTTATGAAGGAATTTCCCCTTCGATCGAAATAAAACTTTTATCAGATAAATTAAAATAAAGGTATAAATTCAAATTAACATAAATCTTTGTAATAACAAAAATTAGGCTGTTCATTCCCCAAGTCCCAAAGATGAATAGAACTCCCTTTGCATTGCTTTAGTGCATCGCAATTGTTGCAGTTTTTTTCATGAATCCAATCCCTTTTTCTAAAATCATCGAAACGATTGATCCACATTTCTTTAAAATCATCCTTCATGATATTTCCCCTATAAAAACTTTCATGATTATTGCTACAACCTGTAATCGTTCCATCGCATAAAATAGAAGCTACGCTTATGCCAGCACGACAAAAAAAAGGTGTATCTCGCACGGTCATATCAGTCTCAAAAGGAATCCATCCTTCGCAACTGAGATTTAAGTTTAATCCTTTTAAAGCCAATGCTTTTTTGTTGGATGCTATCCATGAAATCATTTCCTGTGTTTGGTCAAAGCTTAATTGTAGCTCTTTATTTCTTGCTGCTCTCCCCGAAGGAAAAATTCGAAACAAGCGCCACGATTTAATCTTATTCTCAATTAAAACTTCTGCAATTTGGTCTAATTCCTTTAGATTTTTGCTATAAACACATGTAACTACATCTTTAAACTCCAAATTCGAACAACCTAATGCTTCTATACTTCGAAGGATAGACAAAAAAGCAATTCTGCTGTTTCTTAAATAATTATGACTTTCCTCTAAACCATCCATGCTCAATGTCAAACTTGATATTCCTGCATTTTCCAAGTTGTTCATTTTATCTTTGTCCAATAAAATGCCATTGCTCACCATACCCCATTTCATTTTTTTGCTACTGATATATGCTCCGATTTCGCATAAATCTTGATGCATAAGTGGCTCACCACCTGTAATAACTATTCTTACCTTGTTGGAAAAATTCACACAAATATAATCTATGATTTTCTTCCAGCTTTCGGTCGATAGTTGATTTGATGAAGAAACACTTTTGCAATCTGAACCGCAATGCAAACAATTCAGATTGCAAATTCGCGTGATTTCAAGAAATAAATAATTTAATCGCTTTTCTTTAATCTCAATATTTTTATAGAGGGTATGAAGATTTTTTTTAATGCGAACTTTCGTATTTTTTATCAGACTTGACATCTTTAGAGTTTCTTTTTATTTTTCATCCTCAATAATTACTTCACTTTTGTATTCGCTTGGCAAGGGCATGGATTTACTTTTATAGCTGCCATTCAGATCTCCGTCTATATCTGTAATTTGCAAGCTGTAATTATCATTTTCATTGAGATCCTGAACATAAAATTCAGCAGAGCCGCTTGAATCGCTTTTCATTGTATCTACCCCTGTACGAGCCTTAATCAAAACAAGTTGCAGACCTTCGATAGGTGCGCCTGTAGCATTTTTAACTTTAATTATTCTGTAATAAGCTTCATCGACCTGCATTCCGTAGCAGCAAGCCAAAACCACCGACATTGAGCCGGTAATGATAAAAGCTAATAATTTTTTAAATATCTGTACCATAATTTAATTGATTAATGAATCACCTGGTTTTTCATTTAAGATGTAAAAATATGAAAAAAAGTTGCTTTTTCAAAGAAAAATTCGATCCAAAATTTCTTGAGTACTGAGTAGGCCGGAAAATTAGTTAATAGAACTTCACTAAGATTATCATTAATGAACAAATTTGATTTATAGATAAATTACTGTAATTTCGCAGCCTAAAATTTAGGAAGAAAACAAAAGGAGCAAGACTCCTCTAAAGCATAATGATTTTAAATGTAGAAAATTCTACCACTACCTTCTACATGAGATTAATATCGTATTATCTGTTGGTGTTAGCAATAATTTATAGGATATGAAAACAATCATAAATAACAAAGGAATAGAAACACTAATATTCGCTGAAACATTTGAATTTGAGGCATATAACCAAATTAAAAAGCTGATCAATTTTGAAGCGTATGAAAATGCCAAAGTTCGAATAATGCCGGATGCTCACGCAGGAAAAGGTTGTACCGTAGGAACAACAATAACCATCAAAGATAAGGTTACTCCAAACTTGGTGGGGGTTGATATTGGTTGTGGAATGCTCACTATTAAGCTAAAAAATAGTGAAATAAACTTTCAAAAATTAGACGATGCTATAAAAACAAAAGTGCCTTTCGGTTTTAATGTACACGAGAGATCTAAAAAAGTTTTCGACTTTAATAATTTGCGATGTCAAAAGCACGTAGATCTAAACCGGGCTTTTTTTTCAATAGGTTCTTTGGGCGGGGGAAATCACTTCATTGAAGTTGGAAAACATGAAACAAATGGCGAAATATATTTAATCATTCACTCTGGAAGCCGAAAACTGGGTGGCGATGTTTGTAAATATTATCAAGATAAAGCTTTTCAAAATGTGAATGAAATGAGCAAAGTTGTAAAAAGCGCAATTGACAAATTAAAAGCAGAAGGCCGAGAAAAAGAAATTGCAAGCGAAATAAAAAAGTTAAAAAAACCAATGACCGATAAAGATTTAGCTTTTTTATCTGGAAATGACTTTGACGACTATATGAATGATATGGCAATAGTTCAAAAATTTGCGTCTTTGAACCGTGAAACAATGGCAGAAATAATACTTAAAGAGGCTGGTTTGCAAGAAGCTGAACGATTTGAAACAATACACAACTATATTGATTTTAAACGACTTATTTTACGTAAAGGTGCTGTTTCAGCAGAAAATGGCGAAACACTGCTTATTCCAATAAACATGCGTGACGGCTCATTATTGTGCGTAGGTAAAGGTAACGAAAATTGGAACTATTCTGCGCCTCATGGAGCCGGACGTTTGATGAGCCGAAGCAAGGCAAAAGAAACACTGGACATGACTGAATTTGTTGAATCAATGAAAAATATTTATACAACATCGGTCGTAACTGAAACTTTGGACGAAGCTCCACAAGCATACAAACCTATTGAAGAGATTAAAGCTGCTATCACTGATACAGTTGATATTATCGGAATGATTAAGCCGCTGTATAATTTTAAAGCTCATTAAGCGTTCTGCGATTTCTTGCGCATTAGATGAATAATTTAATAAATAGGATCTGGTTATTTTACATACAAAATTGAATGAGAAAAACGGTTGCATTTACTACATTAGGTTGCAAATTGAATTTTGCCGAAACTTCTACTATTGCACGCATGATGAGCGAAAGAGGATACGAACAGGTAAAATTTACTGAAAAGGCAGATATTTATATCATTAATACCTGTTCTGTTACTGAAATAGCCGACAAAAAAAGCAATCAAATGATACGGAAAGCTATTCACTTATCGCCCGAAGCGTTAATTGTTGCAATAGGTTGTTTCGCACAATTGAAACCTCATGAAATCATTGAAATAGAAGGTGTTGATATTGTATTAGGAACCAAAGACAAATTTAAACTCATAGAGCATATTGAGAACTTCGATTTGCGTCACGATGCTAAAATCACATCTTGCAATATAGATGATGTTCGTGAGTTTTCACCTGCATTTTCGTCAGGTCAGCGCACACGCTCGTTCTTGAAAATTCAGGACGGATGTAATTATTGTTGCAATTATTGTACAATTCCTTTGGCACGCGGTTCAAGCAGGAGTGCTAGTATTTCTTCGATCATAGAACAGGTTCGGGAGATTACCTCATTGGGGATAAAAGAAATTGTTTTAACCGGCGTGAATATTGGTACTTTTCATACTGAATCGCATCAGAATTTTTTCAATCTCATTGAAGAATTGGAACGAATAGACAAAGTCGTGCGATTCAGAATTTCATCCATTGAACCCAATTTACTGAGCGATGAAATAATAGAATTAGTAGCAAAGTCAAATAAATTTTTGCCCCATTTTCACATACCTTTGCAATCGGGCAATAATAGAATATTAAATTTGATGGGAAGAAGGTATAAAAAAGAGTTTTTTGAAAATCGTGTAAAAAAAATTCAATTGCACATACCTAATGCATTCATTGGTATAGATTTGATTACAGGCTTTCCAACCGAAACAAACGATGATTTTTTAGAGACTTATGAATTTTTAGAACAACTTCGTGTTTCTTTTCTTCATATTTTTAGCTATTCTGATAGACAAAATACACAATCAGTCAATTTATTACCCAAAGTATCTTCTCAAGATAAAAATAAAAGAAGTATGTTATTGCATCAATTATGTGAAAAACTGCATCTTGATTTTTACCATAAATTTGAAAATACAAGCGAGGAAGTTTTATTTGAACATACAATTTCTGATGGCAAAATGTTCGGGTTTACCAGAAATTATATTAAAGTTAGCGCAGAAGCTGATGAGCATTTTATTAATCAAATCGTTGCCGTTAAACTTTTAAGCACCATAAAAAATGGATTGATGGCTTGTGAAATTGATCCTAAATCTGAATAGAAACGTTAAGCGAAATCGGTGCAAATTTTCTAATTAACATCCCCGTTTAGAACTACTGAAAATAAGTTTGAATATCAGTAGTTTATAAAAGTCAATACCCAAACAAAATGCTTACATGTTTTTCGTAAGCTTATTATTTAATTTTTAATCAATATTCGCTATTTAGGGGGGGGATGCACTTAGAAAAACACATCGACACAATATTCAGAACTGCTCAAGGTGTGCTTAAAAAACTGGAGTTTACCGAAGTGTATTCGCAAACATAACTGTTGTTTTTCATAGTGATCTTAATTCAAATTGAACAGTATTTTTCTTCTAACTTTTTCTTGATAAAAAAGTTACAAAAAATCAAGAATATAATAACGGTCAAAATTTTTCAGAAATTGTCCAAAATAACTGACAGATTGCTTTGTATCTTTCTATAACCTCTGAATTTTAATAATATACCTTAGTATTCTACACAACCTCAGTTCTTAGGTCTGTCAATTATTTTCGGACAACAAGGAATTATGCGATCCATTATCTTCTTCAACCCGCTCAAGTAGCATACATTCGATTGATGGACTTGATTTTAGGTTTGTAATAATTATTGCAAAAATGCAACAAAATAGTATGCGTTAATTCAGGAGTTCTGATATTAGGAAAATATTTAGTATTCTATGTGCATGTATTTTTTTAAAATTCATTAATGGTTTATAACAACATTGTAATATTGAAATAGTATAATCATAAGCTATGTTTTTTCGGTTTCCATTGATAATTCTACAGGCTTATATCCTCCCTTCATTTTGAAATAGACAATTAGACCCAAATAAAAAATCAACATAATTGCAGGTAGAATGGCAGCTTGAGCCAACGCACTTTTTTTGGCTTTGCTTATAACCTCTGCGACATCAATTCTTTCATTTTCTTGTAATTCATTAAGCTTTTTTGAATCTAAGGTTTTATAATTTCCAAATATGCTTACCTTTTCAAGTGTTATTACTTTAGCTGAAATTATTGGCTTTTGTGCTGTTAAATTTTGTTCAACTGCTTTGTCTTGTATTGAGCCAATAAAAGCAGCACCAAGTACACCAGCAGTCATCATTCCAACCGCTGAAACCAGGTTTGTGGTTAGAGCGCCACCTTTGGGAAATTGTTCCGAAACAACACCAATCATGGTAGGCCAAAAAAATGTTTTACCGAGTCCAAAAATAGTTGCAGCTACAAAAATCCACAATCCTGCTGCTGATGAAAGCGCCAGCAGTCCAATGATTGCTAAAACGCTGCATAATGCTAGTAATCCCAATGGCTTAAGTTTGTGTACAATTGGACCTGCAAATAATCTTAAAATAAATACAATGCCTGCCGAATAAACGATAATCCAGCCCGCCTGTAAACCGATTTGTTTCATTGAAGGCTCAATGAGCTCGCTGATCCAGCTATCGATGACCAATTCTGTTGTTGCAACAGGAATAATAACGAACAATAAAATGATAAGCAATATTTTTCCCATCGATTTTACATAAATGGAATACGGAATAATAATGGAGATTCCAATAATTATTTGCCAAGCGTGAGGAATTTGAAAAGCCCTTCCTGTTTCTGCTATGATGAATATGACAATAAGGGATATTCCAATAATACCTGCCTCTTTCAGCATTGTTTTGTATGGAATACTGGCCTTAACACGCTCTTGTAAAGGGAATTTTGACTTTAACAACATTAGTCCGTAAATCATTGTGGGAATGTAAATTAAACTTGCTTTCCAACGCCAGTTCATTTCTGGGCCGAGGGCAAGAATAACCAAGAGTCCTCCAACAACTAAGCCTAAAGGCCAGCCAGCGTGCATGATATTCAACCATTTTGTTTTTTCTTTATTAAATATGGTCGCTATTACTGGATTCACAACAGCTTCAACGATTCCATTGCCAAAAGAGATTAGGAAAGTTGCAAAATATAAATTCCAATAACCTTGCGCAAATATTGTCAGGCTTATAGAAACAAGATGACAAATTAAAGCAAATATCATCGAGGTTTTGTAGCCAATTTTATCAGCTATGAGACTAAAAATTAAAATACTTAATCCAAAAGGCCACAAACCTACACCTATCAATTCACCCTTTTGTGTTTCTGATAAGTCAAATTCACGTCCAAGATCTCCAATAATTAAATTTCTAATCACAAACGCAAATGCTGTTGCAGCCATGGCTATAAAACAAATCCAAAAGAGTTTATTGGTTTTATTTTTATTCAATTGATTATTATTCATGCTTTATTTATTTTGCTAATAGTTCTTCAATCTTTTTAAAACGGTTTGCTACAGCTAACGCTGGATCTGTCGGTGTTTTTACAGCAATAGTTCCATTTGGAATATGTACGTGCGGTATTTGTTTTGGAGTATTTTTTTGGAATTGTGGTAGATACTTTTTTTCCGAAATAAATAATTCTATAACCATTTCCCTTATTTCATGAAGCGTTAATACAGAAGAGGTAAGTGGATCTAAGGAAACAGCGTTTATAACTAATTCATTATCAATATTTAATGCTGCTTCTACGGTTAATTGTTGCACTAAAATGTTTGTCATATTTAAAGCTGCCAATTGGGACGGTAATTGACCAATATACAATGGATTAATTCCTTGTTTATCTGCATATACAGGAACTTCTACACAGCATTTTTCGGGAAGATTAGAAATGTATCCATTATTCATTACATTTCCCATAAATTTAAAGGGATTGCCACTCTCAATGGCTTCTATGATATAGGAGCAGTATTCCTTACTCCGAGGCTCTAATTCACCACTTTCCATACTCAAAATATCTATAGAACTCAGCTTTGCGGCTATTTTTGACATTGCCTTATATGCAGCCCCCGATTCGCCTCCAAATTCAGGTTGGTCGCAGTATAAATCAAGTGCTTTTTTATTTTTTCTAAACCACGGTAGATATTCGGAAAGATGTCCTGAGCTTTCTGTCATAAAATAGCCAAAATGCCGCATGGTTTCACAACGCACTTTTTCCGCAAGGTAGTATTCAGGAAGCTCAATTCTTTCACGTAGCAGAGGATAAAGGTCTGAACCTTTGTGCTCTAATTTTAAAAACCAACTCATGTGATTGATTCCGGCACATAGATAATCAATTTCATCTTTGGAAATCCCAACGAATCCTGAAATTAAGTCCATCGTGGTTTGCACACCATGACATAAACCTACGTATTTTATTTTAGTTGATAAACCCACAGCCATTGAAATGATGGATAGTGGATTTACATAATTTAATAGGAAAGCATTGGGGCAAACTTCTTCCATTTCCTTTGCCAAATCTACCATTACAGGTATTGTGCGCAAAGCCCGAAAAATACCACCTGGATTGAGGCAGTCGCCAATACATTGATCAACGCCATATTTCAAAGGAATTTCATAATCAAGTTTCCATGCATCAAGACCACCGAATTGGATCGAGGCCACAACATAATCTGCTCCCTTTAAAGCTTCTCTTCGATTGGTTGTTGAGCTGACATGGGCTTTCAAATTATTCACTCTAATCATTTTTTTTGCAAACTCTTCTATGTGATTTAGTTTTTCTTGTGAAATATCCATAAAAACATAGTGTGAACCTTCCAAAACAGGCGTAGAGAACATATCATTGATTAATGTTGTACTAAATACAACACTTCCAGCTCCTACAATTACAATTTTTGCCATAATAATTATTCTTTGATTTTTGTACCTATAATTTCATCAATATAATAAATACCAGATCCTGGTTTATCATTTTTACTACCAATATAAAAAGCCACTTCGATTAAAGATCCAGGTAAAAATACAGGACTAAAATCAGGAGCTTCAACATACTTTGTTTTGTGAACCAGATTATTGAATGGTACTGTTATAATTTGTGCGCTTGTATCTCCTTTTTGTAATGGGACTGTATATTCCCACAAATCATGTATATTGTTTCCCTGTTTATTTGCTATATTAAATTCGATAGTGAAAGTGCGCCCTGAACCATCTGGTTTTATCCAAAATTGTACTGAATTACACCCAGTTAAATCCCATTTATCGACCCTGCAAATAGGTGCATAAAATTTGTCTTTAGTCTTTGTAATGTTATATTCACATTTCATACTAAACTTGCCTTCTCCTTTAATATAAGATTCAAGACTTTGTTTTATTGGAGAGCCATGCCCTGGTATATAAAATGATTTTTCTAATTGTGCGTTTGTTGAATAATTTTCAAAATTATCAATAATAACAGGAATTTTAATCTCTGTAATTGCTTTAATATCATCTATATAAAAATGACCAAGACCTGTTTTACCCTCGCCAGTTCTTAATAGCACCGCCATTTGCTGAATTTGTGAAGCTTCGAAAAATAGATTTTTGTTATTTAAATTTGATGATTCGGGCTGTTTGAACTCCGAAAAAGGAATCTTTACAATGATCGGAGTTGTATTGTTAATTTCTGTTTTATAACTTGCTTCCCAGTAATCAGCTATATTTTCGCCTGATTCACTTGATAGTGTAAATTGAATATCTATTTGTCGGCCAGATCCATCAGGTTTGAACCAAAACTGGATGGTATTGTATCCTGACAAGTCTAATTTTCCCGAACGAACTACAAGGGCGTAACTTCTTGAAGGTTCTTTTCCTGTTTTAAACTGACATTTCAAACTATTTTTACCGCTGCTTTTGATTCCCTTTTCTATTTCAATCTGCATTTCATTTCCCCAAGGTGGTTTAGACCAAACCTTGGAGAGTGAGTCTTTATTTGGATAATTTTCAAAATTTTCGATGGTGTATTCATCATGTTTGTAATGTTTGCCTCTTTTTGATATTTTTCCTAATTTCCAGTAATCATTGGAAGGCTTGCCTTGTGCGTCCATATTCTTTGTTAACCAAAGTACACTTCTGCACAAAAAAATAATATAATCATGATCCTGAAAGGATTCATTCGCGTGTCCAACGGAAGTGCCAACGACGTTGCAATTCCCATACTTATTTGTCCAAAAACAAGTATATTCCTTTTTATCATCGCCAGTCCCTGTTGCCAATGCAGTTACCGAGGAAAATTGGCGATTAACCATATACAATTCTTCTTCAACCGGGGTAATCCATTCAGTTGGAAAATCTTTCATAATTGGGTGATTTTGATTCACATTTGTTACTTTAAAAATACCCGAAGCTGCATGATCATGTGAATCAATTCCAAGAAACTTTTTCCATTCCTCGTTACCAGAATCTCTAAAAGTATGCATAGTGCAATGGAGTACAATTGCATTTGCCCCTTCAAGATGGTTCTTGCAAATGTTATTGATATAGCTGGTATCCATTACATCACCCCAACACATGTTATAAATTACCAGATCATAACCTTTACCCCAATTTTTTAAAGATAGAACTGGAACGATATCATTGGTTGTTTCGCTCCCTATTACAAAATCCCATTCAATATTGCTCACGTATTTGTTGATACTATCAACCAATATTTTGGTTTGGTTGTAATAGTAGGCATGAAAACAGCCTCCTGTAACTAAAAGAACTTTAATAGGTTTCGTTGCTGAAACATTAATAATCCCGATGAATATAACACAGAAAAGTGTTATCATTTTTTTTTGAATTCCCTTTTTCATAATTTAATATTTATTAATCAATACTTTGGATAGTAAATATCATATATGATATATAGTTATCATATATTTAAAATAGCAAAAAAATATTTCCAGATGGAAATATTTTTTCTATTTAACCTAAATAGCCAAAGCCGCGAGAAATATTATTAGCGGCTGACATTACTTCATTTTTAAGCTTTAAAAATATTGTTTCATTTTCATAATCACGCGTATGCCCCGTGATGCCGATTGCGGCAATGGCTTCGCCTGCAAAATTAAAAATCGGTGCTGCCAAACATGAAATTCCAATTGCATATTCTTCATTATCTCGCCCAAATCGTTGGGTTTTAATTATATCTAATTCCTTTTTGAATTTATTCTGTTCAATAATGCTATTTTCCGTTTTACTCAGAAGCTTTGTCACTTTAAGAAAGCGGTATTGTTCCATTTCTGGAAGAAAAGCGGTGAGAACTTTTCCTATTGCGCTGGTATTTAAGGAAATAACCACTCCAAGACCGGCAATAATGCTTACAGGGGTCGATGGCAATTCTTGTAAAATGTATAAAACTCCATCGTTTTGGAGTACGCCAATATTGACCGTATGACCTGTATTATCTGCCAATTCGCGCATGGTTGGAAGAGCAACAACGTTTAAATTCAGTTGTTTTTTTACCGATTCAGAAAGCTGCAAAAATTTAAATCCTAATACGTATGAACCACTTTGATATTTTACCTGTCGGATATATCCCCGATACTCTAAATTGTTTATTATTCTATAGGTCGTAGCTATTGGGATAGCAAGAGCATTGGATATATCCTTAGTACTTAAAGGTTTATTTACAAGCATCATATATTCAATTATATCCAAAGATTTATCCAATGCTGGAACACTTGCTTTTCTATTTTCTTCCTCCATTCTGCTTATATAATTGTATATTTGATTTATTTATGAATGAAAATATCATATATGATACATGATTATCATTATGCAATATTACATGACTTTGATTCTATTCCAAACATTTTTTAATAGTTTTTTTACAAAAATTTTATATAATTGATTATCAATAATTTAATTTGATAAATAAGCTCATATTATAACAAGGTATTCGATTAAAACAATCGATATTTCGAAATTTATTTATTAAGAATTGAAAATTTGATGAATAACTAAAAAGTAATACTTTTGATGTTAAAAGTAATTGGTTTTTCCGTCACTTTTTGTAGAATCATTTAACAGAAATATCCATTTAGATGCTGAACAGCGAGAAACGCATAATTCTTTGAAATAGCCACATTTGTTCAGCCATGTGGCTGTGGCAGCTTTGTAACATGGAAATAAACACCTCCTTAGCCCACTATTTTGCGCCGTTCGGTACAGAAAAGAGGAGGCGGATGAATACCTGCCAAGTTACAAAGATATCGCCACCACGTGGCTCTAAACCCATAGCCGTCAATTTAAGCCTATAACCTTCACTCAATTAGCACATAACACATTTCTGATAGAAATCCGAAACTCTCTCAAATTGCTAATTTTTAATATAGTGCCAGTATTTGAATAAAAGTAA